>Ga0233375_1000767_pt1 | contig 15980 bp, 10 predicted proteins | sample ElkDunMinimDraft_10_FD_191539 | JGI IMG/M metagenome (GOLD analysis project Ga0233375, IMG submission 191539) | Fecal eukaryotic communites from dung pellets of Tule Elk in California, USA - Elk Dung E16 | ecosystem: Host-associated > Mammals > Digestive system > Large intestine > Fecal | place... | reverse complement strand
GGAGAACGCGGTCGTCGCGGCGCTCACCGAGCTCGGGTACGAGGTGCCCGCGACGCTGGTCGTCGCCGGCACCGTCGAGGGCACGGACGCCGAGGGCAAGCTCGAGGAGGGGGACGTCCTGACGGCGCTCGACGGTGAGCCGCTGCCCGACTACCAGACCCTGGTGAGCGCGCTGCAGGAGGTCGACCCGGGCGACACCGTGACGCTCACGGTGAACCGGCACTCGCGCACCGTCGACGTGCCGATCGTCACGGGGGAGCGCGAGGGCGGCGGTGCGCAGATCGGCGTGTTCGTCGACCCGTCGTTCGACATGCCGATCGACGTCAGCATCAACATCGAGGGCATCGGCGGGCCGAGCGCCGGCACGATGTTCGCGCTCGGCCTCGTCGACCTGCTGACACCCGAGGACGAGGCCGACGGCGAGGTCGTCGCGGGCACGGGGACGATCGACGTCACCGGGGCCGTGGGACCGATCGGCGGGATCCGCCAGAAGCTGGCCGGCGCGGTCCGCGACGGTGCCACGTGGTTCCTGGCGCCGTCGGAGAACTGCGACGAGGTCGTCGGGCACGTGCCCGACGGGCTGCGCGTCGTCGAGGTGTCCACGCTGCGCGAGGCGCGCGAGGCCCTGGTCGCGATCGGCGCGGGCACCGGCGACGACCTGCCCACCTGCACGGCCGACTGAGCGTCCCGGACGCCGCGGCCGGCCGGGAGGTCAGGCCAGCGTCGCGCGGACGGCCTCGACGAGTCCCGGCACCAGGTCGGGCCCCTGGCCGACCGCGTCGTCGCTGTCGTGCGCCCGGGTGCGCACGGCGCACCACCCCGGTCCGTCGCGCAGCACGCCCACCGCGAGGCGGACGTCCTGCCGCTGGGGGTGCGCCAGCAGCGCCGCGAGCGCCTCGTCGGGGTCGGCCGGCAGGTCCTGCTCGACGCCCGGCGGCAGCACGACGCGCTCCACCGTGACCGCGGCACCGTCCACGGTCGGGGGCCACGTCAGCCCGCCGAGCAGCTGCTCGAGGTCCTCGGCGGCCGGCAGGCCCTCCTGCTCGATCGACGTCAGGTGCTGGTCGTCGGCGCGGGCGGCGGCGAGCACGTCGGGCGTCAGCTGGTCGGCCAGACCGGGCTCGGCGTCGAGCGCGCTCTGCGTGCGGACCAGCGCGAAGACGCGCACCGGCGCGTCCCAGCCGGCGGCGGCGACGTGGTGCTCGATCTCGCGGACGGCGTCGGCCAGCGCGCGGCGGGCGCGGGCCTCGGGCGACGTGTCGGTGTGCTGCGGCGGGGTGGGGGGCGTGCTCACGCGCCCCATCGTCCCACCCGTGTGGGAACCTGGGGCGCGCCGCGCCCGTTCGCATGGGTGGGCGTGCCATGCGCCCGTCGCCCGACGACCCACGAGGACCGCAACGCCGTGACCTTCGCTTCCCCACCCCGCCCTCGACCTGTCGCGCCGCGCCGCCGCGGCCCTCTGGTCCCGACACTGATCACGCTGGCCGTGCTCGCGGTGCTGCTCCTGGTGCTCGCGCAGGTGTGGACCGAGGTGCTCTGGTTCTCGCAGCTCGGGTTCGTCGAGGTCCTGCGCACCGAGTGGCTGACACGTGCGCTGCTGTTCGTGCTCGGGTTCGCGATCATGGCCGCAGGCGTCGGCTTCTCGCTGAGCTACGCCTACCGCGCGCGGCCCGTCTACGCGCCGTCCACGCAGGAGCAGGCCAACCTCGACCAGTACCGCGAGGCCATCGAGCCGCTGCGCCGCCTCGTGCTGGTGGTCGGCCCGGTCGTGCTGGGGCTGTTCGCCGGCGGCGCCGCCTCCCAGCAGTGGAGCACCGTCCAGCTGTGGCTCAACGGCGGGGAGGTCGGCCAGACCGATCCGCAGTGGGGCATCGACCTGGGCTTCTACCTCTTCACGCTGCCGGCCCTGCGGTTCGTCGTGTCGTTCCTCATGGCGGTGCTGGTGCTGTCCACGGTGGCAGCCGTGGCGACCCACTACCTGTACGGCGGCCTGCGGATCGGCGGTGGCGCCGGTGCGCCGCGCACCACCCGCGCCGCCCGCGTGCACCTGTCGGTGCTGGGTGCGCTCGTGCTGCTGGCCATCGCGGCGGGCTACTGGCTGGACCGGTACTCGATCCTCACCAAGCAGCAGACCGGTGAGCAGCGCTGGCAGGGCGCGGGCTTCACCGACGTCCACGCCGTGATCCCGTCGAAGGCGATCCTCGCGGTCGCCGCGGTCGTCGTGGCCGGCGCGTTCATCGCGACGGCGTTCACCGGCAACTGGCGGCTGCCGGCCATCGGGGTGGGCCTCATGGTCGTCGCCGCGGTCGTCGTCGGTGGCGTGTACCCCGCGGTCGTGCAGCGCTTCCAGGTCCAGCCGAACCAGCAGGACGCGGAGTCGGAGTACATCCAGCGCAACATCGACGCGACGCTCGCCGCCTACGACCTCCAGGACGTGGAGATCAGCGAGTACGACGCGAAGGTCACGGCGGAGCCCGGCGCGCTGCGCGAGAACGCGCAGACCACCGCGTCGATCCGGCTGCTGGACCCGAACATCGTGTCGCCGTCGTTCAAGCAGCTGCAGCAGATCCGTGGCTTCTACAACTTCCCGGACTCGCTGTCCGTCGACCGCTACACGATCGACGGCGAGAGCCGGGACACCGTGATCGCGGTCCGTGAGCTCGATCTCAACGGCCTGAACGCGGCGCAGCGCAACTGGACGAACGACACGACGGTCTACACGCACGGGTTCGGCGTCGTCGCCGCGTACGGCAACACCCGCGGTGCCCGCGGCGCCCCGGCCTTCTGGGAGGGCGGGATCCCGTCGGTGGGGCAGCTCGGCGAGTACGAGCCGCGCATCTACTTCGGCCAGTCGTCGCCCGAGTACTCGATCGTCGGCGGGCCGGAGGACTCCGACGGCTGGGAGTTCGACTACCCGGACGACGACACGGGCACCGGCTCCGTGCCGTTCCGGTTCCCGACGGAGGACGTCTCGGCCGGACCCACGGTCGGCGGTCTGTGGCACAAGGTGCTGTACGCGCTGAAGTTCGGCGACGAGCAGATCCTGTTCTCCGAGCGTGTGAACGAGAACTCGCAGATCCTGTACGACCGCGACCCGCGGGACCGCGTCGCCAAGGTGGCGCCGTACCTCGACCTCGACGGGCGGGTGTACCCGGCCGTGGTCGACGGGCGCGTCAAGTGGATCATCGACGGGTACACCACCTCGGACCAGTACCCGTACGCCGCGGTGCGTTCCCTCGAGGACGCGACGACGGACTCCCTGACGGAGCGCAGCAGCACCGTGCAGGCGCTGCTGCCCAAGCAGGTCAACTACATCCGCAACTCCGTGAAGGCCACGGTGGACGCGTACGACGGGTCGGTCGACCTGTACGCGTGGGACACCGAGGACCCGATCCTGCAGGCGTGGACCAAGGTGTTCCCCACGTCGCTGCAGCCGATGTCCGACATCTCCGCGGACCTCATGAGCCACATCCGGTACCCGGAGGACCTGTTCAAGGTCCAGCGGGCGCTGCTCGGGCAGTACCACGTGACCAGCGCGTCGGAGTTCTTCTCCGGCAACGACTTCTGGCAGAACCCTGCCGACCCGACGGTCACGAGCACGGACGTGCCGCAGCCGCCGTACTACCTCACCCTGCAGATGCCGGGCGAGGACGAGGCGACGTTCTCGCTGATGTCGACGTTCATCCCCGGGGGTGGCAACGCCCGCAACGTGCTGACCGGGTACCTGGCGGTCGACGCCGAGGCCGGCAACACCGCCGGGAAGGTCTCGGAGACGTACGGCAAGATGCGTCTGCTCGAGCTGCCGCGTGACTCCACGGTGCCCGGTCCGGGCCAGGCGAGCGCCAACTTCACCGCCGACCCGACGGTGTCGAACGAGCTGAACATCCTGCAGCGCGGTGACTCCACGGTGCGGCGCGGCAACCTGCTGACCCTGCCCGTGGGCGGCGGTCTGCTCTACGTCCAGCCGGTGTACGTGCAGGCCGCGAGCGGCACCACGTTCCCGCTGCTGCAGCGCGTGCTCGTGTCGTTCGGTGACGAGATCGGGTTCGCCGAGACCCTCGACGGTGCGCTCGACCAGGTGTTCGGCGGCGACTCGGGGGCGGACGCCGGTGACGCCGGGGCCGAACCGGTGATCCCGCCGGACGTCGCCGACGAGGGTGAGGAGCCGGACGGGTCGACCGCGGCCCCGACGCCGGCGCCCACGTCCGCGCCGACGTCGGAGCCCGCGCCGGACGCGGACGCCCGCACGGCGCTCGACGAGGCCCTGCAGCGTGCGCAGCAGGCGATCGTCGACGGGCAGGCCGCCCTGGCCGACGGCGACTTCGCGAAGTACGGCGAGTCGCAGGACCGTCTCGACCGGGCGATCGCGGACGCCATCGCCGCGGAGGAGCGCCTCGCGGGCTGACCCGCACACCGCCGACGCCCGTCGTCCCCGCCCTCACCGGTGGGGACGGCGGGCGTCGTCGTGCCCGGTGCCGTCGTGCCCGGTGCCGTCGAGACTGTCGTGATGTGGGTGGCGCCTGCGACCCTCGGACCATGACGTCGGAGAAGCGCGTGCTCGCGCAGTACCTCGCCGCGGCGCTCGTGTGGGGCTCGAGCTTCCTGTTCATGAAGGTCGCGCTCGACGGGCTGTCGCCGACGCAGGTCGCGTCGGGGCGGCTGTGGCTCGGCGCGCTCGCGATGCTCGTCGTCATGGTGGTGCTGCGCCGGCCGTGGCCGCGCGGGTGGCGCACGTGGGGCCACCTCGCCGTGCTCGGCGTCCTGCTGTGCGTCGTGCCGTTCGAGCTGTTCGCGTGGGCGGGGCAGTACCTCGCCTCCGGGCTCTCGAGCATCCTCAACGCGACGACGCCGTTGATGACGTCGCTGGCGGTGGCCGCCGTGCTGCCCGCCGAGCGGCTGACCGCGCACCAGCGGCTCGGGCTGGCCGTCGGCGGGCTCGGGGTCGTGGTCGTCATGGCGCCGTGGACGTACCTGGGCGCCGGTGCGGTCGACGCCTCGCTGCCCGCCGTGCTCGCGTGCCTGGGGGCCACCGCGTGCTACGGCCTGGGCATGACGTACCTGCGGCGGTTCGTGATGCCGCTGGGGCTGCCGGCCGAGACCGTCGCCGCGGGGCAGATCGGTGTCGGTGCCCTGCTGGTGCTGCTCGCCGCACCGGTGGTCGCCACCGGACCCGTGACGCTCACGTGGCCCATCGTCCTGTCGATGGTCGCGCTCGGTGCGCTCGGCACCGGCCTGGCGTACGTGTGGAACACCCGCGTCGTCGTCGCCTGGGGTGCACAGCGTGCGTCCACGGTCACGTACCTGACCCCGGTCGTCGGCGTGGTGCTGGGCATCCTCGTGCTGGGGGAGCGGCTGCACTGGTACGAGCCGGTCGGCGGGCTGCTCGTGGTGCTCGGCGTCGTCGTCGCGCAGCGCGCCGCACGGCGGTCCGCAGCGGTCGGTCCCACGCCGCCGTCGACCCGCGTGACGGCCGTCACGGCGTCTGACCAGGGATCGGATTTGGACGTCCGGCCGACCTGACGTATGGTTATCAAGCCGACGCGGGGTGGAGCAGCTCGGTAGCTCGCTGGGCTCATAACCCAGAGGTCGCAGGTTCAAATCCTGCCCCCGCTACAAGAAGACGAAGGCCCGGACCTGATGGTCCGGGCCTTCGTCGTTGGCGCGTCCTTCGTCATGGTGCCCACGAGGCGGGCGGCGGCTGGTGCTCGGCACTTCGCGCCCGGGGCCGTCGTCACGGACGACGGCATCGTGATCGACGGGTCCTCGGCCATCGCCACCTGGATCGCCGACGACGTGGTCGGCATGGGCCTCACGCTCGATCCCGTGGAGCTCACGGGCGGTGTCGTGCCGGTGCTCGTCGCAGACGGGGACGGCGAGTTCGCCGGTGGGGTGCGCGGCCCCCTCCCCGTCGAGCTGCGATTCACGCCGGTCGGCGGGCGCATCGCGCGACTCGACATCCGTCCGCTGCGCTGACGACCGTCGACAGCCCTCCGACTCAGCCCTGCTGCTCGCACCGCGTCCTGAGCCCGGCGGCCTCCCGGTCCAGGTAGCGGTCCGTCAGCCCCCGGTAGACGCGTCCCAGGACCGCACCGAGCCAGCCGTGCTGCGTCACGGACAGCCGCACACGGGTCCCCTCGCCCAGCGGTGCGACCTCGTGCCGGGCGGTCGTCCGCACCCCCGGGCTGGTCGCCACCCACGTGAAGGAGCGTCCCGGGGTCAGCGCGGTGACCACGTACTCGGAGCCCGGCAGGCGCGGCTGGGTGACCCGCGCGCGGCTCCCGACGCGCAGCGGGCCCGTGTCGAGCCGACGCACCGACGTCATGGTGGGTGTCCACCCCGGCCAGCGCTCCACGTCGGTCATCACCTGCCACACGCGCTCGGGCGGCGCCGCGATCTCGACGGTGGTGCTCTGCTCCATGCGTTCCATCCTGGCGCGTCCGCCGTCGGATCTCTCCTCGGCGGGGGTCGTCCGGCGGCCGCGGCTCAGGAGCGCAGGATCTTCTCCATCGGCCGGCCCTTGGCCAGCTCGTCGACGAGCTTGTCGAGGTACCGGATGCGGCGCATGAGGGGATCCTCGACGTCCTGCACGCGGACGCCGCAGACGGTTCCGGTGATGAGCGACACCGCCGGGTTCAGGTCCGCCTGCGCGAAGAAGTCCTCGAACGTCGTCCCGGCCTCGACGTGCTCGCGCAGCATGCGCTCGTCGAAGCCGGTGAGCCAGGTGAGGACCTCGTCGACCTCCGCGCGCGTCCGCCCCTTGCGCTCCGCCTTGGCGACGTAGAGCGGGTACACCGCGCCGAAGGCGGTGGTGAAGATGCGACTCATCGGCCGAGCGTAGCCCTGGCGCGTCCACGTGAGCCGACGGTCGGTCCAGGGCCCACGACGTTCCCGGAGCGCATCGACCCACCCGAGGTGCCTCCTGCCGTCGAGCTCACCGCGGGACGAACGGCCCCTGTGAGCCCGCGCGCAGGACCTCGCCCAGCCGCTCCCGGCGCCGGAGCGACGACTCCAGGCACGCCTGCGCGACCACCGTGACCGCGGCGACCACGACCGGGACGGCGGCCCAGGACGTGAGGACGGGCTGCGGGTCCGCGGGCTGCCCGGTGACCAGGCGCAGCGCGAGGGCGCCCGTGGTCGTCGCGGACAGGACCGCGCCGAGCGCCGCACCGCCGGCGGACGCCAGCAGGGTCCCCGGGAGCATCTCGCCCGCCGTCACGGCTCGTGCCGCGGCCCCGCCCAGCCCGAGCGTGCGCAGCGAGGCCAGCGTGGCGCCGCGCTGCGGGGCGCCTGCGGCGCCCGCCAGGACGACGACCAGTGCTCCGAGCACCAGCAGCACGGCGACGGCACCGGAGGCGAGCCGCACCACGCCGGCGGTGAGCGGTTCGGCGCGGTGCGCGGCGAGCCACCCGCTGCGGGTCGTCACGTTCGCGCCGTCCAGCGCCGGCACCGACCCGGTCGTGACCTCGACCGCGTGCTGCGCACCGGGGCCGACGACCCACAGCCGGTCGGGCAGCACCGGAGTGCCGAGCACTGCGCCCAACGTCGCGACGTCGACCACCACGGTGTCCTCGCCGCCGGTCACCGATGCCGGCGCGGTGCCCACCGCGGTGAGGTCGACCCGATCCCCGTCCCACGCCAGGACGACCTCGTCGTCCGCTCCGGCGCGCAGACCCTCGCTGAGGAGCACCGGGATGCTGCCCGGCCCGGGCGGGTCCAGCCGGGCCAGCCTCCCGGTGCCGGACAGGGGGGTGCCGGCGAGGAGCGCCGCGGCGTCGACGCCCGGCACCACCACCAGCCGCACCGGCCGGCCTCCCCACGGGCCGAAGACCTGGGCGTGCTCGTCGACGCGGCCTGTCAGCGCACCGGTGACACCGTCCTGCGCGCGCAGGTCCGCCGCCACCGCGTCGAGACCGGCGTCCGGTCCGGCCACGACGGTGACGTCCGCGCCCACGGCGAGCCACGACGCGTCGGCCTCGCCCTGCTGGACGGTGGTGACGAACGTCGTGCCGAACGCGACGAGCCCGGCGGCCGCCGTCAGCGCGAGGAACGGCGTCACGGCGCCCGCGGTCGCCTGGGCCCGTGCCGTGGCGATCACCGGCACCAGGCCGCGCCGGCGCGCCGTCGTGCGGACCGCGTGTCGCAGCAGCAGCGGCAGGACGCGCAGCAGGACGACGCCCCCCGCCAGCAGGCCCAGCGTCGGGCCCAGCGCGGGGAGCGGGTCCGTGCCCGCTCTGCCGGAGGTGACGCCCCGGACCTGCAGCGCCGCCAGCGCACCGATCCCCACGAGCACGCCGACGGACTCGACGGCCAACCGTCCCGCCTGCCGGTCCTTCTCGCCCGCGGACCGTTCCGCCCGGTCCGCGGCCACGCGGCGCCCGCCCGTCGCCCGGGCCGCAGCGTGCACGGACGGAACGGGGGGTGCGAGCACCGCCACCGCGAGGACCGGGAGCAGCCACCCCCACGGCACGGGCCCCGGGACGACGGCACCGGCGGCCGTGACACCCACCGCACCCCCGACGAGGACGACGGCCGCCGACTCGGCCGTGAGCTCCAGCGCGAGCCCCGGCAGCGTGGCGCCGCGGGCCCGGTAGGTCGACAGCACGGCCGCCCGTCGCCGCAGCAGCAGGCCGGCTGTCACCAGCACGGTGAGCAGCACGACCACCAGCACGCCCGCGAGGAGGACCGACGTCTGCCCGACGGCGGCCGCGAACCGGGCGTGTGCCTCGAGGAGCACGGTGTCGAGCTCGGTGGTGACGGTGGTCCGTGACGCGCCGGGCGTCGTCGTCGTCTCGGCGGCCGCACGCAGCCCCGCGACCTCGGCGGCGACGGCCCGGACGTCGTCCTGCCGCAGGGCGTCGACGTCGGCGCGGAACGTGGTGACACGAGTGGTCGTCCCGGCGGGCATCGCCAGCACCGCAGCGGGCAGCGAGTCGTCGGACAGCAGGCCCGCGAGCTGCGTCTGCCGGGTGAGGAAGGTGCCGACGGTGCGTGGCTCCAGCAGGCCCGGCACGGTCGTCCACACCGGGTCGTCGGGATCGTCCGGACGGAAGACCCCGCTCACGACGGCGTCCAGGGCGATGACCGCGGAGGACCGCACGTCGTTGCGGGTGCCGAGGGTGTCCCCGGGGCGGGCTCCGAGGGCCGCGGCGACCTCCTGCGACAGGCCGACCTCCACCGGGACGGGTGCGGCCGGGTCCCGGGCCACGACGTCCCGCGCCGTGAGGGTCGCGCGGGGCGCGCGGCCGGCGACCCACGTGACGTCCGGCGGGCCGTCGCGGTCGACGAACGCCGTCCGCAGCACGGGCGTGTCCAGCCCCCTCCGCGAGGCGGTGACCTGCAGCGGCAGCGTCGCCAGGGTGATGACGGGTGCCGTCAGCACGTGGCCCAGGTCCGGGGCCATGCCGTCGCGGGCGGTCCGGGCCGCCTCGCGGGCGCTCGCCGCCAGCTCCTCGTGCAGCGTGCGCGGCTGCAGGGCGTCCTCCTCGACGGCACGTCGCAGGGTCACGTCGGTGCGCGGACCGGCCTCCCGGACGGCGTGGTGCAGGGCGTCGCGTCCCGTCGCGGCGACCAGGCGGGGCACGGCGCACGCGAGGAAGGCGGCCAGCGCCACCACCAGCGTCGTCAGCGCGAGCGGCCACCGGTCCGCCCGCGCCCGGCCGACGAGCCCCGCCCCACTGACCCCCGGCCGACTGAGCGCACGGTGCTGCCGGTGACGGCCCCGGCGGCTCATGACCCGGCCTCCAGCCGCAGGTGCGCGGCCGTCGCGCGCCGGACCAGCCGCGCGGCCACCGGAGCGACCACGACGGCGCACGCCGTGACCAGCAGCACCAGCAGCAGCAGCTGGGTCGGCCAGGACCACACCGGGACGGGGGGCGGGACCGGTGGCTCCCCGGACGGCGCGACGACGAGCAGCGGCCCCACCGTCAGTGCCACGAGCCAGCCGACGCCGCCGCCGGCAGCGACCACGAGCACGCCGACCACGCCGTGCTCGACGAGCAGGCTCCCCAGCACGGCACGCCGGGGGACGCCCATGCCCTGCAGCCGCGCGACGTCCAGCGCGCGGGCGTCGAGCGCCGCAGCCGTCTGCAGGGCGGTGCCGGCGACGGCCAGCACGAGGGCCGTGACGACGAGCAGCCGCAGCGCGAGCAGGACGCCCGCCGCCAGCGGGTCGTCACGAAGGGCAGCGGCCAGGCCGAGCCGCGTCTCCGGCTGCCCCAGCCCCGCCGCCGCGACCTGCGCGGCCGCCGTCCGCGGGTCGGCCGTGCCGACGACCCACCAGGCGTCGACCAGGTCCGGCGCCGAGCCCTGGGCGACGGCTGCGCGGGTGAGGGTGTCGTGGTCGGCGAGGACCTCGGCACCGCGGGGGAAGGCGGCGCGGGCGGGTGCGACCTCCGACACCCGTGCCACGAGCGTCCCGCTGCCGACCTGCATCGACAGCGCGTCGCCCGGCACGGCCGCGATGCGCGTCGCCAGCTCTCCACTGACGACGACCGGCACGTCCGGGGGAGGGTCGAACGCGGTGAGGACGAGGCCTGCGTCCCCCGTGAGCAGGGAGATCGGTACGAGGGCCGCGCGCCCCGTGACGGTCACCCCGGTCGCGTCCCAGCGGGTCGCCACGTCGTCGGGGGACCGCAGGCGGTCGGTGCTGTCGGCGGCGACCACGGCCGACCAGCCGTCGACGGTCGCGTCGGCGTCGGTGACCACGGTGACGTCGACCTCCAGCGGCACCGTCGCGGACGGCAGCCGCGCGGTGTCATGCCCGGTGTCGGTGCCGACGCGCAGGTCGACCGCGACCACCTGGACGTCCCCGGCAGCCTCCGCGCCGGCGACGGTGGGCAGGGGCACCGTCAGGGCTCGCGGGGTCCCGTCGAGCGGCACGGGCTCGCCGGGGAGCGCCTGGCGGCCACCGCCGGCCGTCTCGACCACCACCGTCGGCACGACGATGAGCCCGGGAAGGGGAGTGGGACGTCGGCCGTCGGCGGTACCGGAGACCGTGAGCCCGACGGCGTGCGCGTCGGGCGGCAGTCCGATGCCGTGGACGGCCCCGGTGGGGGCGAGCGCGGCCGGCAGGTCGCCCCACGTGGTGCCGGCCGGAGGGCGGCCGCGCAGCACCTCCTGCGCGCGCGTCGTGTCGAGCGCTGCCAACCGCGTCGTGAGGTCCGCCGACCCCAGCGTGACCTCGCGGTCGGTGAGGGGCAGGACCTCCGCGCCCGTGAGGGCGGCCAGTGCCCGCGCCTGGCCGACCGGCGGTGCGGCGGACCGTTCGACCGCCAGGTCGGCGCCGACCCGAGCGTCCGCCTGGTCCTGCGCGGACGTGACCCACGTGGCACCCAGCGAGGTGGCGAACGTGGCAGCGGCGGTGGCCAGGACGAGCAGCACCGCAGCCCCGGTGGAGTGCTCGCGCCGCGCGACCCCCCAGGACGCCAGGGGGACGACCAGGCCGGGAGACCGCCGCGCCCGGGCCTCCGCGCCGCGGGCGACCAGTGGCACGACGCGCAGCGCGACGGCCGTCCCGGCGACGAGGCAGAGCAGCGGTGCGGCGACGAGCACGGGATCGACGCCCCCGACCGGGGCGGACGGTCCGCCGCGGAGCTGGAGGTACCCCACGACGCCGAGCGCCACGAGCAGGAGCTCCACGCTCGTGCGGGCCACCCGTCCACGCACACCCGTCCGCCGGGTGCCGTGGCCGGGGCCGCGGGCGGACGGGACGACGAGGACCCCGGCCAGGACGACGGCGGTCAGCACGACCGTCGCGACGAGCACGGACGTCACACCGCCCCCCGCCGGCTCGCCGCCCGACCGGCCGGCGCCCGCAGGTGCCAGGGCACGGAACAGGGCGGCCGCGAGGGGGATCGCGAGGACGGCGCCCACCAGCGCGACCACCAGAGCCTCGGCGGCGGCCCGCACGACGAGCTGGGCGCGGGACGTTCCGCGCGCCACCAGCAGGCGCTGCTCGTCGGCCCGCCGCGCGGTCACCAGGCGACCCGCCTGTGCGAGCGCGGCGCCGGCGAGCGCACCGCCGAGCAGCGACACCACGACCAGCGACGAGCGCGTGACGCTCGCCTGCGCCTGGGCCGCCGCGACGGTCCGCACGAGGTCCGTCCGGACGCGCAGCTGGGACACCCGGTCCCGCAGGGAGCCGCGCACGTCGGCCGTGAGGTCCGCCACGGCCTGCGCGAGGCCGGCGCGCGTGGCGCCGCTCGTCCCGGCGAGGTGGGGAGCAGCGACCACGGAGACACGCTCGGCGGCCACCGTCGACCCGGTGAGCGCGCCCTCCGCCGCGACGAACGGCCCCAGGGTCGTGACGACGGCCTGGACGCCCGCGGTCGGCAGCTGCCACGCGGGGTCGACCCCGAGCCCGTGCAGCAGGTCCCGCTCCCAGGTGCCGTCCGTGCCGGGCGTGGGAGCGAACACACCGACGACGACCAGCGGCACCGCCTGCTCGCCGGCCCCCGGCTCGCGGGGCCGACCGTCGCGCAGCGTGTCCAGCACGAGGGGCGCGCCGGGTGCCACGCCGAGGTGGTCCGCGACGGCGACGGGCACCGCGACCTCCTGCGGGCCGGTCCGCGCGGCTCGCGGCCAGCGCCCGTCCACCAGGTCCGCGTGCGCGCGCAGCTCGGCCGACTCGACGACGTACCCGTGGGTACCGGGTGCGCCCCCGACGAGGGGGCGCACCGCCGACGTCAGCCAGGTGCTGAGCGTCGGGCGGACCGGCTCCAGGGCGTCGGTCAGGGCGGCGGTCGTGGCGTCGGCCGCAGGCCGCGGGTCGCCACCGTCGAGACGGAAGGTGACCTCGACCGCGACGTCACGCGGCTCGGCGCGCCGCAGGGCGGTGTCGAGCCCGGCCTCCTGACCGGTGGTCAGGAGCAGCGCGCACGTGCCCAGCAGGGCCGCGCCGGCGACGACGACCGCCAGCAGCGCGGCGAGCAACGGTGCCTGCGTGGCCCCTCGCCGCAGCAGCGAGGACGGTGCGACGATCAGCGCCCGGACCCGCCCGGTCGTCGTCTGCGGCACGTCGTCCCCCGTCACCGTCACGCGGACGTCGGCCGCCGCCGCATCGCGACGACCACCGCGTACCGTACGCGCGCGGACCGCGGGTCCGCGACGGTCAGCCGGCGAGCAGCTCCCGCCTGGGGCCTCGGGTCGTCAGGGCAGCACCGGACGAGGCAGACGGTCACCGGCCCGCGCGGGATCCAGCGGCACGGGGCTCACCAGCACGGCCCACCCGCGGTGCAGCACACCGTCGGTGAGCGGCCGGCAGCGCACGCCCCCACGACCGCCGCGCATGGCGGGGTGCGCCCCGGGTGCCAGCACGCGGTCCATCCACGCGCAGGGGTTCGCGAACCGTCCGACGCGCAGCCGCACGGCGTCCCCACCCGACTCCAGCACGACCTCCTGGCCGACCAGGGGGGTCAGGTGCGCGCCCCGGAGCACGACGTTGCGGCGCGCGAGCATCGGGTCGAACCGTGGCACCCGGAGCTCGGCCGCGACCGCGTCGAGCGCCTCGACCGCGATCAGCGTCACCGAGGCGTCCAGGTGCACGGCCTTGCCGAAGAACCGGTCCCCGACGACGCCCTTGTCGGCGACGACCCGCGCCTGCTCCGCGTCGCGCGTGGGGACGTCGGCGGCACCGTCGCGCGGCCGTCCGACGTACGCGTGCTCCGGCGACACGAGCAGGTGCAGGATCTCGACGTCGTACCGGTGCAGCGGGTCCACGCGACGAGTCTCACCGACGCCCGGGACGGACGCGCGCGCACGCCCCCGCGCGGCCCTACTCTGTGCCCTGGCGTGCCCACCGGTGCGCCGTCACGGCACGGACGAAGGTGGCACATGGCTGGCGGTCTGGCGGCGCTCCTGGACGACATCGCGACGCTCGCGAAGCTGGCGGCGGCGTCGGTCGACGACGTGGGCGCGGCGGCGGGACGCGCCAGCGCGAAGGCAGCGGGCGTGGTCATCGACGACACCGCGGTCACGCCGCGGTACGTCCAGGGCGTGACGGCCAACCGCGAGCTGCCGATGATCTGGAAGATCGCGAAGGGCTCGCTGCGCAACAAGCTGCTGTTCATCCTCCCCGCGGCGCTGCTGCTCAGCCAGTTCCTGCCGTGGCTGCTCACGCCCATCCTCATGGTGGGCGGCACCTACCTCGCCTTCGAGGGCGCGGAGAAGCTGTGGGAGGCGGTCAGCGGCAAGCACCACGAGAAGCCGCAGGTCACCGCGCCGGAGCAGGGGCCCGAGGCGGAGTCCCGCATGGTCGGCAGCGCCATCCGCACCGACTTCATCCTGTCCGCCGAGATCATGGTCATCGCCCTCAACGAGGTCGCCGACGAGGCCCTGCTCTCGCGCGCGATCATCCTCGTCGTCGTCGCGCTCGCCATCACGGCCGTGGTCTACGGGGTGGTCGCGCTGATCGTGAAGATGGACGACATCGGGCTGCGGCTCGCGCAGACGCGCAACGGGGCGTCGGCGGCGCTCGGGCGCGGGCTCGTCACCGCGATGCCGAAGGTGCTCGCCGTGCTGTCCACGGTCGGCATCGCCGCGATGCTGTGGGTCGGCGGGCACATCCTGCTGGTCGGCATCGACGAGCTCGGGTGGCACGGCCTGTACGACGTGGTCCACCACCTCGAGGAGGCCGTGCACGGCGTGGCCGGCGTCGGCGGGTTCCTCGCGTGGCTGGTCAACACCGCCGCGTCGGCGCTGCTCGGCGTGGTGGTGGGAGCGGTGGTCGTGCTCGTGGTGCACCAGGTGCACCGGTGGCGGCACCGGGGCGACGCGGCCGGCGTCGCGGCCGCGCACTGACGCTGCCCGTCGTCGGTCTCACCCCGGAGGTGTGAGGCGCGCGACCCGTCCGGTGCGGTGCGATCGGCGGTGAGGACTCCCACCGGCGGACGAAGGGTCGTGCCATGACGGAACGTGCCGCGACGGGGGACTCGACGCGCGCGGCGCGCCGGGTGCTGGTGCCGCTCGCCCTGGCCCAGTTCATCTGCAGCTTCGCCGGGTCGAACATGAACGTGATGATCACGGACATCAGCCAGGACCTGGACACCACGGTCAAGGGCGTCCAGACGGCGATCACGCTGTTCCTGCTGGTGATGGCGGCCCTGATGATCCCGGGGGGCAAGCTGACGGACCGCTGGGGGCGCAAGCGGTGCTTCCTCGTCGGGCTGACCCTCTACGGCGTCGGGGCGCTGCTCAGTGCGGTGTCACCCGGGCTGGGGGCGCTCGTCCTCGGCAACTCGATCCTCGAGGGTGTCGGGACGGCGCTGCTGATCCCGCCGGTGTACATCCTGACGACGATGTACTTCCACGACACGACGTCGCGGGCCAAGGCGTTCGGGATGATCAGCGGCATGGGGGGCATCGGTGCCGCCGCCGGGCCGCTGCTCGGTGGTCTGATCACGTCCGCGATCAGCTGGCGCGCGGCGTTCGTCTTCCAGGCCGCGGTGATCGTGGTCATCATCGTCCTCAGCCGCCGGATGCACGACCCGGTCCCGGCCGACCCGACCCGGCCGTTCGACACGCTGGGCTCGGTGCTCTCCGCAGGAGGGCTGGTCGCTCTGGTCGGCGGGATCCTCCTGGCCGACGACGACGTCGGGGCGATGGCCGCCCTCATGGGCGTCGGTGTGCTCCTCCTGGTCGGGTTCTTCGTCCACGTGCGCGCGATGGAGCGCGCGGGGCGGGAGCCGCTGCTGTCCACCAGCCTCTTCCGCAGCCGGACGTCGAACCTCGGCATGGTCACCCAGAACGTGCAGTGGCTGATCCTCATCGGCACGTCGTTCGTCGTGGCGACGTACCTCCAGGTCGTCCGCGGCTACGACGCGATCCAGACGGGCGTGATCTTCACCGCCGCGACGCTCGGCATCCTCGTCTCCTCGCTCGCCGCGGAGCGGCTCGCGAAGCGGCACCCGCAGCGGAACCTCATCCTCGTCGGGTTCCTCACGACCCTCGGCGGCATCGCGGTGCTGCTCACGCTGGTCGCCGGG
>Ga0233375_1000766_pt1 | contig 15981 bp, 12 predicted proteins | sample ElkDunMinimDraft_10_FD_191539 | JGI IMG/M metagenome (GOLD analysis project Ga0233375, IMG submission 191539) | Fecal eukaryotic communites from dung pellets of Tule Elk in California, USA - Elk Dung E16 | ecosystem: Host-associated > Mammals > Digestive system > Large intestine > Fecal | place... | reverse complement strand
CACGCTGTACACCGACGGCTGGGGATCGGCGCAGTTCTCCCTCGCGGTCGCGTTCGCGTTCTGGTGCACCCCGCAGCTGTTCTTCTACGGCCTGTACACGCTGCTCGGGCAGGTCCTCAACGCGCGCGGCCAGTTCGGCCCGTTCATGTGGGCACCGGTCGTCAACAACGTCGTCTCGATCGTCGGTTTCGCCGCCTTCATCGCGGTCTACGGCCCGTACGCGACCGGGGCGGCCGACGACCTCGGCACGTGGGACGGCACCAAGATCGCGGTCCTCGCAGGAACGGCGACCCTCGGCGTCGCCGCCCAGGCGCTCGTCCTGATCCTGCCCTTGTGGCGCGCCGGATTCCGCTGGCACTTCCGGCTGGGGCTTCGGGGGATCGGCCTGCGCTCCGCCGGGCAGGTGGCGATCTGGACGTTCGGCGCCGTCATCCTCGAGCAGGTCGGGGTGCTGTTCACGACCCAGTTCGCCTCGAGCGCACCCGCCGCCGCGCTCCGGCAGACGTTCGGTGCGTACGAGGGCGACCCGATCGCGAGCGGCCTCGTCACGGGCGTCGTGACCGGCGCGCCCGAGGCCTTCGCGGTCGCCGGCAACGCCGCCTACACGCAGGCCCTCATGATCTACCTGCTGCCGCACTCGCTCGTCACGGTGTCGATCGCCACGGCCCTGTTCACCGGCATGAGCGCGGCGGCCGGTGCCGGGGACTTCGCACGGGTCCGGCACGACCTCTCGCGCGGGGTGCGGACCGTGGGGGTCTTCACGATCTTCGCGACGGCCGTCTTCGCGATCCTCGCGCTCCCGATCACCAAGCTGCTCCTGATCAACGTGACGCCGGCCAGCGCCGTGGCGGTCAGCCAGATCCTCGTCGCCATGGCGTTCGGGCTCGTGCCCCTCGGCGGCATGGTCCTCATGAAGTGGGTCTACTACGCGTACGAGGACGGGAAGACGGTCTTCTGGATCCAGGTTCCCGCGACCCTCGCGCTCGTCGGGATCGCGTGGCTGGCGACCCGCACGCTCGACCCCGTGTGGTGGGTCGTGGGGGTCGGTGCGGCCATGTCGTTGTCCAACGTCGTCGCGGTCCTGCTGCGCACCGCGGGCCTGCGGCGCAAGCTCCACGGCCTCGACGCCTTCCGCATCGTCCGGATGCACGTCAAGACGATCCTTGCCGCAGGCGTCAGCGCCGCGGTCGGCTGGGGCGTCCTCCAGCTCTTCGGCGACCTGTACGGCCTGTCGTGGCTGCGCGCCGCCCTGGTCACCACGGTCGTCGGGATCGTCATGACCGCCGTGTACATCGGCGGTCTCAAGGTCATGCGGGTCCGTGAGCTCGACCAGCTCGCCGACCCGTTGCTCCGCAAGCTCGGTCGGCGACGCCCGGCCCCGAGATAGAGGACGCCCGTACCATGTGGGGGGAAGATGTCGACGGCAAGGAAGTTCGAGGTGGGCAGGTGACCGCAGCAGGACCCGGCACGACACTGGTGGGGCGCTACCTGCTGGCCGAGCGGCTGGCGAGCGACCTGGTCGACGTCGAGGCCTGGTCCGCGCACGACTCGGTCCTCAACCGGTCCGTGCGGGTCTCGCTGGTCACCGGTGAGCACGTCGCCGAGGCCATCGACTCCGCGCGCCGCGCCGCGCTCGTCGCGGACCCGCGCCTGACCCGGGTCCTGGACGTCGGCACGGACGACGGCGTCGCGTACGTCATCACCGAGCCGTTCGCCGGGATCACGCTGTCCGAGGTCGTCGCCGGAGGGATCGTCGACGCCCAGCAGGCGCGCGCCATCGTCGGCGAGGCCGCGGCCGCGCTCGAGGTCGCCCGCCGCCGTGGCGTCCACCACCTGGCGCTGCGGCCCGAGGCCCTGCGGGTCGACGGCGACCGGGTCCTCGTCACCGGCCTCGGGCTCGACGCGGGCGTCAGCGGGCAGGACCAGCACGACGCCGACGCGACGTCTCGCGCCGACACCCTGGGCCTGGTCGCCCTGCTGTACTACGCGATGACCGCTCGCTGGGCCGGCCCCCGCCTCGACGCGCCGTGGATCAGCCCCGACTCGGTCCACCCGCTGCCCGCGCAGCGCGACGCCTCGGGAGTGGTGCTGCCGCTGGCCGTGCTCGTCCCGGGAGCGCCGGCAGACCTGTCCGACCTGTGCGCCACGGTCTTCGCCGACGCCGAGTCGACACGGACCCGCGTGCCTTCCGACGGTTCCACGACGACCGAGGACACCCAGGAGTTCGACAGTCTCACGGCTCCCCCGTCGTCCCCCGCCGACCTGGTGAGCGCGCTCGAGCCCTGGGGTGCCCTGTCCGTGGTCGCGGCCCTGCCGGCGTTCGTCCAGCCACCTGCCGCGCCCACCGCGAACCGCGTGAGCCGGCAGTCCATCCGCAGCGCGTTCGACGTCCCGCTCTCGACGCCGCCGGGGACGCCGCCGCCCGCGGTGCCGTTCCACCGGCCCACGACCGGGCGCATCCACCGCGTCCCGCTGTCCGGCGCCTCGACCCTTCCCGACGGAGCGAGCTACCCCGCCCCGACCTACGCCGACACCCCGGCGGTCGCGTACGCCGCGGCACCTCCGGGGCCCCCGGCGGGCGCGTACCCCGTGCAGACCGCCTACGCGCCGCAGCAGCCGGCGCCCGGGCTCCTCCAGTCCACCCCGCCGCCCCCACCGTCGGGTCCGGCCGCCGGGTATCCCCAGGAGACCGAGCCCGTCGGCCCACGCACGGGTCCGTTCACCACGACGAGCGCCAAGAAGTCCAGCATCAAGACCACCTGGATCGTCATGCCGATCGTGCTGCTCCTCGTCGTGGTGGCCGTGGTGTGGGGTGTGAAGTTCGGCTTGGGCGAGTTCGGGGCCGTCGTCACGCCCGCGTCCGAGCAGGAGGGCTCGACGTCGACCGGGTCGCAGCCGTCCGACGCAGCCCCCGAGGACGAGGAGCCGGTGAACACCGAGCCCCTCGCGATCGCTTCCGGCGGACTGCTCGACCCTGACGTCACCGACCCGAACGACGTCGGAGAGAAGCCCGAGGCGGCACCGCTCGCGATCGACGGGGACCCGACGACCTTCTGGTACACCTTCTCGTACAACTCGGCCGTCTTCGGGGGCAACAAGTCTCGGACCGGCTACACCGTCACGCTCAAGGAGCCCGCCACCGTCCGACGTGTCGTCCTCGACACGAACAACACGGGCGGGCGCGTCGAGGTGCGCGCCGTCACGGAGAGCGAGCCGAACGGCGGCGCAGTCCTCGCGTCCGCCCCCTTCGCGAAGTCCGTCGAGCTCGAGCTCGACCCGGCGACCGAGGGCACCACCTACGTCCTCTTCATCACCGAGCTCCCCACGAACCCCGAGGGCAAGTTCCGCGTCGAGCTCAACGAGATCACGGTCTACTGAACCCGGCGTCCCGCCGACCCGCGGGCCGACCAGCCCGAGGGTGCTCGGAACAGAACGACGCCACCTGGCGTTGCACCCGGTGCATCACCCACCACTGAGGAGTACACGTGACGGAACAGACCCCCACGACAGCGCCGCGGAACGTCATCATCGTGGGTTCGGGCCCCGCCGGGTACACGGCTGCCGTGTACGCCGCGCGTGCGGGCCTCGAGCCTCTGGTCCTGGCGGGTTCGATCACGGCCGGTGGCGCGCTGATGAACACGACCGAGGTCGAGAACTTCCCCGGGTTCCCCGACGGGATCATGGGTCCCGAGCTCATGGAGAACCTCCAGAAGCAGGCGGAGCGCTTCGGCGCCCAGGTGGAGTGGGACGACGCGATCGAGCTCCGGCTCGACGGCCCCGTCAAGACCGTCGTCACGGGCAACGGCGAGACGTACACGGCCCGCGCCGTGATCCTCGCGACCGGCTCGGCCTACCGCGAGCTGGGCCTGGAGGACGAGAAGCGTCTGTCGGGCCGCGGTGTCTCCTGGTGCGCGACCTGCGACGGCTTCTTCTTCCGCGACCAGCACATCGTGGTCGTCGGCGGCGGGGACTCGGCCGTGGAAGAGGCGACGTTCCTCACCCGGTTCGCGTCCAAGGTGACGATGGTCCACCGCCGCGGAGAGCTCCGTGCCTCCAAGATCATGGCTGACCGCGCCAAGGCCGACCCCAAGATCGAGTTCGCCTGGAACAGCGAGGTCGTCGGCATCCACGGCGAGAACAAGGTCGAGTCGCTCACGCTGCGCGACACGATCACCGGCCAGGAGCGCTCGATCGACGCGACCGGCCTGTTCGTCGCGATCGGGCACGACCCGCGTTCCGAGCTCGTCAAGGGCCAGATCGACCTGGACGACGAGGGATACATCCAGGTCGTCGGCCGTACCACCGCGACCAACATCGAGGGCGTGTTCGCGTGCGGCGACGCCGTCGACCACACGTACCGCCAGGCCATCACCGCGGCCGGCTCGGGCTGCTCCGCCGCACTCGACGCCCAGCGCTACCTCACCGAGCTCGTCGACACCATCGAGGAAGCCCAGGGTCTGCCCGAGATCGCCGGCACCCCCGACGTCCCCGCCCCCGACGAGCTGCCCCGCGCACTGGAGGAGATCCGATGACCAACACCGTCAAGGTCACCGACGACACGTTCAAGACCGAGGTCCTGGAGTCCGACATCCCCGTCATCGTGGACTTCTGGGCCACCTGGTGCGGGCCGTGCCTCCAGATCGCCCCGATCCTCGAGGAGCTCGCCGGGGAGTACGCGGGCAAGGTCAAGATCGCCAAGCTCGACTCCGACGAGAACCCCGCGATCACTGCGGCCTACGGCGTGGTCTCGATCCCGACGCTCAACTTCTACTCGGGCGGGGAGCTCGTGAAGTCGATCGTCGGTGGACGGCCCAAGCGCATCCTGGCCGAGGAGATCGACGCGCTGATCGCCTGACGCCTCGTCCCGCACGACGTCCTGGAGGGGCGGTCGGTCCACCGGACCGGCCGCCCCTTCGGCGTCCCTGCTCCCCGACCGGGGCTGACCCTCCGCTGCCGGGGCACCGTCCAGGTCGAGCAGACACCCTGCTCCGGTCCGCGGAGCGGCCCCTTCACGGTTTCCCCCGGTTCGCCGTGGGAGACTGGGGATCGTGAGCACGACACCGACGCACCCCGCTCAGCCCACCGCTTCCGGCGGTACCCGCCTCGACCCGTGGTTCGGCGCCTATGCCGAGCGCGCACACGGCATGCGAGCGTCGGAGATTCGCGCCCTCTTCGCGGTCGCGAATCGCCCCGAGGTCGTCTCGCTCGCCGGCGGGATGCCCTACCTCGAGGGCCTGCCCCTCGACGTGATCGCCGATGCCATGCAGAAGCTCGTCGCGACGCGCGGTGCCGTCGCCCTCCAGTACGGCTCGGGCCAGGGCGACGAGTCGCTGCGCGAGAAGATCGTCGACGTCGTCCGTCTCGAGGGCATCGACTGCCATCCCGACGACGTCGTGGTCACCACGGGCTCCCAGCAGGCGCTGGACCTGGTGACACGCATCTTCGTCGACCCGGGCGACGTCGTCGTCGCGGAGGCTCCCAGCTATGTCGGCGCCCTGGGGGTGTTCCGCTCCTACCAGGCAGACATCGTCCACGTGCCCCTCGACGAGCACGGCCTCGTCCCCGAGGCGCTCGAGGAGACCCTGACGCGGCTGGCCGCCGAGGGCAAGCGCGTCAAGCTCCTCTACACGGTGCCCAACTTCCACAACCCGGCCGGTGTGACGCTCTCGGCCGAGCGCCGGCCCCGCATCCTCGAGATCGCACAGCGGTTCGGGGTCCTCGTGATCGAGGACAACCCGTACGGACTGCTCGGCTTCGACGGGGACCCGCTGCCAGCGCTGCGGTCCCTCGACGACCAGGGCGTGCTGTACCTGGGCTCGTTCTCCAAGACGTTCGCGCCGGGGTATCGGGTCGGGTGGGTCGTCGCCCCGCACGCCGTCCGCGAGAAGCTCGTCCTCGCCAGCGAGTCCGCGATCCTGTGCCCCTCGAACGCCTCGCAGCTCGCGATCGCGACGTACCTCGACACGTGCGACTGGCAGGGCCAGATCAAGTCCTTCCGCGAGCTGTACCGCGAGCGGCGGGACGCCATGATCGGCGCCCTCTCGGAGCACCTTCCCTCCGCCTCCTGGAACGTGCCGAACGGCGGCTTCTACACCTGGGTCAAGCTCCCCGACGGGCTCGACGCCCGATCCATGCTCCCCCGGGCGGTCACGGCGCGCGTCGCCTACGTCCCGGGAACGGCGTTCTACGCGGACGGCACGGGCACCGACCACGTACGGCTCTCGTACTGCTTCCCGACGCCGGAGCGGATCCGGGAGGGCGTCCGCCGGTTCGCGGGGGTCGTCTCGGCGGAGCGGGAGCTCGTCGACCTCTTCGGCACCTCGGGCGCCCCGGACCCCGACCCGACCGACGTCGAGAACCCCGGCCCCAACCTCGCGTGAGCACCACCCCAGCGCACGCACGAACCCAGAACGTCGAGAGGACCACGCCCGTGGGCACCGCTGCGGAATCACAGACCGTCACCGAGGATGTCGTCGAGAGCGCGCTCGTCGAGGGATCCACTGCTCGCGACGCCGACCGGACGGGCGACGGGCGCCCGCCCGTCGAGCACGTCGTGATCCTGGCGGGAGGCCTGTCCCACGAGCGGGACGTCTCGCTCCGTTCGGGTCGCCGCGTCGCCGACGCGCTCCGCGGGGTCGGTATCGAGACGTCGGTCCACGACGTCGACGCGTCCCTGCTCCCGTTCCTCACCCAGGCGAAGCCCGACGTGGTGTGGCCACTGCTGCACGGTGCGAGCGGCGAGGACGGTTCGGTCCGCGACGTGCTGGAACTGCTCTCGCTGGAGTACGTCGGCACCGGCCCGCGCGCCTCTCGGGCGGCCTGGAACAAGCCGATCGCCAAGAACGTGATTCTCGGGGCGGGCCTGGCCACGCCTGACTACGTCACGCTCCCCCAGAGCCTCTTTCGGGAGCTCGGCGCCCGCCCCGTGCTCGACGCGATCGTCGAGCGTCTGGGGCTGCCCCTGGTCGTCAAGCCGACCCGGGGAGGGTCCGCGCTGGGCGTCACGCTCGTCCGCCGCGCCGAGGACCTGCCGCGCGCTATGGTCGACTGCTTCTCCTACGGTGACATCGCACTGATCGAGCGCGCGGTCGAGGGGACCGAGCTCGCGGTCAGCGTCGTCGACGGCGCCGACGGGCTGCAGGCACTTCCGGCCGTCGAGATCGTCACGGAAGGCACGTACGACTACGACGCGCGCTACAACCCCGGACGGACCCGCTACTACACGCCGGCCCGGCTGGACCCCGAGGTGGCCGCGCGCGTCGCCGAGGTGGCGATCCGTGCGCACGAGGCACTCGGCCTCCGCGACCTCTCCCGTTCCGACCTCATCGTGGACGCGACCGGCGAACCCCAGTTCCTCGAGGTCAACGTCGCGCCCGGGATGACCGAGACGTCACTGTTCCCCCAGGCTGCGCTCGCTTCGGGACGAGATCTCGGTGACCTGTACCGGACGATCGTGACCCGTAGCGCGCACCGACGCAGCACGTCGGGCTGAGCCTCCTCGCACGGAATGACGTCGGCCCCGGCGAGCAGCTGCTCGCCGGGGCCGACGTTTCACGTGAAACACGCTGGTGCGTGGTGTGGCTCAGGGGCGCAGCAACCCCGGGTCCTGCGGAGCCATCAGGTCCAAGATCCTGTTGAGATCCTCGACCGAGGCGAACTCCACCGTGAGACGCCCCTTGTTCTTGCCCAGGTCGACCTTGACCCTGGTCTCGAAGCGGTCCGAGAGCCGGGTAGCCAGCTCGTCGATCGCGGCGCTCCGCTGACCGGGACGAGGAGCGCGTTCGACGGGGCGCTTGGCGTCCAGTCCACCCAGCGCGACGATCTCCTCCGTCGCCCGCACCGAGAGACCCTCCGACACGATGCGCTGGGCGAGGCGCTCGATCTCGGCGCCGTCGGTCAGACCCAGCAACGCCCGGGCATGACCTGCCGAGAGCACACCTGCGGCCACCCGACGCTGGACGAGCGGAGGAAGCCGGAGCAGGCGCAGCGTGTTCGAGATCTGCGAACGGCTCCGGGAGATCCGCGCCCCGAGCTCTTCGTGGGTGCAGCCGAAGTCGTCGAGGAGCTGGCGGTACGCGGCTGCCTCCTCCAGCGGGTTCAGCGCGCTACGGTGCAGGTTCTCCAGCAGGGCATCACGCAGAAGGTCCGCGTCGTCCGTCTCGCGGATGATCGCCGGGATGACGTTCAGCCCCGCGGCCTGGGTCGCCCGCCACCGGCGCTCGCCCATGATGAGCTCGTAGCCCTCGGGGTTCTCCGGGTCCTGGCGAACGACGACCGGCTGGAGGACGCCGATCTCCTTGATCGAGCCGACCAGCTCCTCAAGCTCACCTTCGTCGAAGGCGGTACGCGGCTGCCTCGAGTTGGCCCGGATCAGCCCGACGGGCAGCTCGGCGAACGTCGCACCGGGGACAGGTACCAGGCCGGGGCGCGACGCAGGCGCTCCGCTGGTCGGCGCTGCTTCCGAGTCCTCGACCGATGCGTCGACCTGCTCTGCCTCCGGGGCCGCCGCACTCTTCTCAACCGCTTCCTCCGGGTCCGCCGAGGGCGTCGATGAAGCTCCCACCACGTCGTCCAGGTCCGCCAGGCTGCTCGGCGAGTCGGAACCGGTGCGCTCGATCGTCAGTACGGGAGACCCGGCCTCATCGGCCCCCGCTCCCCCGCTCTCTGCCGTAGCGCTCGCGCTCTCCACAGGAGTACGAGGAGCCGACGGGAAGAAGACGTCCACCGGTCGCTCACGTTCGGGACTCGTCGGAATCAGGGCTCCCAGCCCACGACCAAGCCCACGGCGCTTCTCACTCATCGTGCATCCTCCTGATAGCTAGGCAGCACTGCCCATCGCTCGGCGAGGTAGTTCTGCCGCGAGACGTTGCGGGACGCTCCGTCGACGGGTTGAACAAGCAAGGGCTGGGGACGACCGCGATCGGCCACCTCCCGAGCCGCTTCCAGATATGCCAGCGCACCTGTGGAGCCCGGGTCGTACGAGATCACGCTCTGGCCGTGGCTGGGCGCCTCGGAGATCCGCACCGATCGAGGAATCGAGGTCTTGAGGGTCTGCTCGGGGAAGTGCTCACGGACTTCTGCGGCCACCTGCTGGGCGAGGTTGGTGCGCCCGTCGTACATCGTGAGCAAGATGGTCGACACGTGCAGCCGGGGGTTGAGATGCGCCTTGATGAGCTCGATCGTCTTGAGGAGCTGGCTGAGACCTTCGAGCGCGTAGTACTCGCACTGGATCGGGATGAGGACCTCACGACCGACGACGAAGGCGTTCACCGTGAGCAGCCCTAGGCTCGGGGGGCAGTCCACGAGGACGTAGTCGATCGGCTCGAGACCTTGAACGACTCGCTCTTCGAGGAAGTCGTCGACGGCCTTCCGGAGGCGTGTTTCACGTGAAACAAGGGAGACGAGCTCGATCTCGGCGCCCGACAGGTCGATGGTCGCGGGCACGCACCACAGGCTCGGCAGGTCGGGGCACTGCTGCACTGCGGAGGACAGAGGAGCGCCGTCGACCAGCACCTCGTACACCGACGGAGTGCCCGCCCGGTGCTCGACACCCAGAGCGGTAGAGGCATTCCCCTGGGGATCGTTGTCGATCACCAGGACATTGAGCCCAGCCTGCGCGAGACCCGCGGCGAGGTTGACCGTCGTCGTCGTCTTTCCCACGCCGCCCTTCTGGTTGGCGATGGTGATGACCCGCGTCGAGGCGGGCCGTGGGAAACGCCGGCCCTGGAGGTCGATCCGGCGACGCGCGTCGATGGTCAGCTGAGCAGCCAGGGGGGTGTCGTCATCCATCTCGGGAAGACTTGCCATGAGTGCTTCACGCCGACTCTCGTCGGAACGGCGTTCGGACGCGTACTCGGCGAGCGTTTCACGTGAAACATCGTCAGGGCGTCGTGAGTCCCGGTCCCCGAACGATGCATCCTGCTGCTGGTCCGAACTCTCCGTCACGCCCATCTCCCTCACTTGACCTGCTCCAGCATGCGCCCCGCACCGGCCTCATCCGTGGACCACTGAACGTGTGTCGTCGGCAGTCTCTGGCCAGGCGTGCTCATCCTTGCTCCGACATCTCGTGCCACCCTACGTGTCGTGCGTGCTTCGAACCGTGCGACTCGGCCCGTGCGCCCTCGTCGCGTGAGAGCCACGGGGCTCTCTCCCCCCGGGAGGTGCGCGAGCTCAGGCCTGGGGTGCGGTCCTGCGGATCCTCAGCACCGTCGTCGGCTCGACGCCGTCGACCGTGAACGCCTCGATCACCTCGGGCTCCTCCGTCTTGTACTTGCGCAGGACCTTGCGAGCAGGCTCGATCTCTTGGGCCACGTTGCGTCCCTTGAGAACGACCATCTCGCCTCCCCGCTCGACGAGCGGGAGGGACATCCGCGCCAGCTTCTCCAGGGCGGCGACTGCGCGCGATGTCACAGCCTCGCACTGGAACGCGCCGTGGTACTCCTCGGCCCGTCCCCGCTTCACCTCGACGTTGGTCAGTCCCAGCTCGTCGACGACCTCGGACAGCCAGAGGCAACGACGCTCCATGGGCTCCACGAGGAGAACTGTCGCGTCGGGGCGCATCGCGGCGATGACGATCCCCGGAAGCCCCGCGCCCGATCCGATGTCCGCGATCGATCCGGTCTCGGGAAGAAACTGAACAACTGCGGCCGAGTTGAGGATGTGCCGTTCCCAGATGCGCGTGACTTCGCGCGGCCCGATCAGACCACGGAGCTCACCCTGGTCATGCAACATCTCGGCAAACCGGGCAACCAGCGGATAGGCCGCGCCGAAGTAGGCCATGACCTCAGGCGCATCAGCGAGAGTTTCACGTGAAACATCGCTCGCCAAGGGATCGCTCATCTCGTTGGTCATCTACTCCTCTTTCGGTGCTCCTGCAGGTGGCCGACCGGTGCCGACAACCCGGGTCCATGGTGTCATGTCTGCGCTGGCATCGTGCGCCCGCTCACGATGCCGTGAGGGTGGGATGACACGTTGTCGTACCTCCGGACCAGGTAGCCACGGCGCGCGGCGAAGAGAGCAGTGCTCTGCTCCGGCCGTGGGTCACGATCCACTCGACCTCCAGGCGTGTCTTCCGCTGACCGTGACGGATGAGCAGGGGGTCGAGCCGTCGCTGTTGCTGTGATCGCCGGGCAACGAAACCCGGTCCCCTGACTTCGCGGAGCGCCTCGCTGGCCCGTCCTGTGAATGGGCTCGCCTGGACCACTCTGTCCGGGCATCCCTGTGTGCGCTCCCGCCCGGACTGCGCGGTCCGCTCTTTCCGCACGCCGGCCTGTGTGCGCTTCCGCCTCGCCACGGGGTCCACCCCGCTCCGCGGTCCGCCCTGCCCTGCCCAGGGCTGCCCTGTGCTGCCCTAGCCGCCCTCTGTGCACACGGCCAGGAGCCCACGTGCACGAAGCCGCCGCGCCGGCGACGGCACCGCCACACAACACAGCCGCCCGGTGTTTCACGTGAAACACCGGGCGGCTGTTCGACAGAGATCGAGGGTCAGCTCGCGTCCGCGGGCCGGATCACGACATACCTCTCCGGGTCCGTACCGCGCGAGTCGCTCGTGAGTCCAGCAGCTGCCACGGCGTCGTGGACCACCTTCCGCTCGAACGCGTTCAGAGGATCCATCGACAGCTCGGCACCCGTCTCGCGGACCGTCTCGATGGCCTTCAGGGCGAGCTCGGTGAGCTCGGCCTTGCGCCGGGCACGGAAGCCTGCGATGTCGAGCATCAGTCGGCTCCGCTCCCCTGTCCGCGCCTGGACCGCGAGCCGCGTCAGCTCCTGGAGCGCATCCAGGACCTCCCCGTCCTTGCCCACGAGCTGACGGAGCGACGCGGGCTGGTCGGCGACGATCTCCAGGGCCGCGCGGCCGTGGTCGATATCGATGTCGATGTCGCCGTCCAGGTCGGCGATGTCGAGGAACTCCTCAAGGTAGTCCGCTGCGACTTCGCCTTCTTCTTCGAGGCGAGTCATCTCGTCAGGTGCTTGGTCTGCGGCAGCGGGTGCGTCGGTCGACGACATGGCTGGCTCCTTGGGTCATGAGAGCACCGACGCCTTGACCAAGCCTCGGTGCTCTCGGATCAGGGCTGGGGCTACTTCTTCGGCTGCTTCGGCTTCGGAGACCCCTTGCCGGTCCCCTTCGCCTGGCCATCGGGCTCATCCTCGACAGGCGCATCCTTGACCTGATCCGTCGGGGTGGCCGTTCCGTTGATGACGCGCGGCGTGCTGGGCTTCTGACGGTCCTTGCGCTTGGGCTGCTGGCGCTGGCCGCGGGGCTGCTCGATGACGGGAGCGGCTTCCTCGACGATCCCCTTGGCGGCCGCCTTGCGCGCCTTGCGCTCCTTCATGAGGCGCTCAGCCTCGGAACCCGGCGCCGGCATGCGCTTGATCGTGTAGAACTGCTGCCCCATCGACCAGAGGTTCGTCGTCGTCCAGTAGACCAGGACACCGACGGGGAAGTTCACGCCGGAGACGGCGAAGATGAACGGGAAGACGTAGAGCATCATCTTCTGCGTCGATGCCATGGGGCCCTCGAGGGCCGACTTCGGCATGTTCTTCATCGTCAGCTGACGCTGCGTGAAGAACGTCGTGGCGCACATCGCGACGATGAGGGCGCCGATGACGATCTTCGCCTGCATGTCGTCGGTCTTGAGGAAGATGTCCGAGAGGTGCGCCCCGAAGAGCGAGGAGCTCTCGATGTCGCTCGCGACGCCGGCATCGATCGGGCCGATCGCCTCGGACTTCCCCGTGGAGATCGGCACCAGGCCGTTGAGCACGCGGAAGAGCGCAAAGAAGATCGGCGACTGCAGCAGGATCGGCAGGCAGGACGCGAACGGGTTGGTCCCGTGCTTCTTGTAGAGCTCCATGGTCTCGCGGCTCATGGCCTCGCGCGACGCCGGATCGGACTTGCCCTTGTACTTCTTCTGGATGGCCTGCATCTCGGGCTGCAGCATCTGCATGCCCCGCGAGGCCTTGATCTGCTTGAAGAACAGCGGGATCAGCAGGATGCGGATGATGATCACGAGCCCGACGATCGAGAAGACCCAGCCGAGACCGGGGCCGTCGCCCATGCCCAGGAACACGAGTCCCTGGTGGCACAGGTACATGATCCACGCGACCGCCCACTCGATCGGCGCGAGGAACGCGAAGAAGTCCATCCGTACTACTCCCTAACCTTCAACAAACTGGGTCCTGCCGACGTCGCCGGCAGGGGACTAGTGCGAGTGCTTCCTCAGCGCCTCGGGGACGTCGTCGACGCCACCCCTGCTCCAGGGATTGCACCTCAACAGCCGCCAGACGGCGAGCCGCACGCCTCGCAGCACTCCGTGCCGTCGTATCGCGACGAGCGCGTACTGCGAGCACGAGGGGTAGTACTTGCAGGTGGGTCCGGTCATCGGCGAGATCACGCTCTGATAGCCCCGGATGAGCCCCACGAGCACGAGCATCGGGAGCCGCCGCACGAACCGCCAGGCGCGGGTCGCCAGATCCGGGTACACGGTCGCCGCACCACCGGACGGGTTCGCCGCGCTCATGCCGGTGCCGTTCGTCGGTTCCACTGGCTGACCGCGCGCTGGACGCAGGACTCGAGATCCTGAGCGAGCCGGACGTAGTCGCTGCCGGACGCCGCCGGGAGCGCTCGCACGACCATGCGGGTGCGCGGGGGCAGCGTCTGGAGGTACGCCGAGGACGCGGCGCGCAGGCGGCGCTTCACCAGGTTGCGGTGGACGGCGTTGCCGACGGCCTTGGATACGACAAAACCGACCTGTGGTGGCTCGTCTCCCCCAGGATCCTGGGTGAGATGAACCACCACGGTCGATCGTCCCGCGCGCACGCCACGGCGCACCGCCCGTTCAAAATCTACGGAACGGCGCATGCGGTGCGCCGCGGGTAGCACCTGCTGTCAGGCAGAGAGCTCGGCGCGGCCCTTGCGACGACGGGCTGCCAGGATGGCGCGGCCGGCGCGGGTGCGCATACGCAGCCGGAAACCGTGGGTCTTCGCACGGCGCCGGTTGTTCGGCTGGAAAGTCCGCTTGCTCACGAGGTACTCCAAGAACGTCGGGGAGGTACACCGTCTATGTCCTCGACGATGCAGTGCTACAGCTGGAAGAGATGCCGTTCAGCATCCCAGCCGCCCGTGTACCCGCCACGATGAGTCCGTGGATTCGCCCCCGTGAGGGCGCGCGAAAGTACCTGGAACGGCTGTATGACGTTACGCCGCGGACCCCCCTCGGGTCAAACCCGGGGTACACCGCGCCGGGGCTGTCATGATATGTGGAGCGCGGACGGCTGCGTCTATCCTGGCTGGGAGCTCGCGTGCCCTCCGGGAGCACCGGTCCCAGGGACGGTCACCGGGTCCGGAGCAGGGACGCTGTGGGGCAGCCCGCTCCCAGCGCTCCCCACAGGTTGTGGAAAACTATGTGGATAACCCGTCCTCGTGGCACACTCCAGACTGAATCACGACGCAGTACCCGACGACGAAGGAATCCCCCTGGTGCCCAACCCCGACGAGAACATCGCTGACGTCTGGGCCCAGACCATCGCCGTCCTCGAGGCCAGCCCCGACATGACGCCGCGGCAGATCGCCTTCATCAAGCTGGCCAAGCCCCTCGCGATCCTCGACGACACCGTCTTCATCGCCGTGCCGCACGAGCAGACGCGAACCTACCTGGAGACGCGGGTCCGGGACGAGCTCGTCTCGGCGATGGCGGGCGCACTCGGCAGGGACGTCCGTTTCGGGATCACGGTCGACCCCGAGCTCGCCGCGGAGCCGCCGTCACCGGCAGCCCTGACCGCCAGCGTGCCCGAGCCGCCGCTGCCCGATCGTGCCGAGCCCGAGCGCGGCCACGAGCGCGAGCGCATGCTGCCGGCCCCCTCGCAGCCTCGTCCGCATGCCGAGCCGACCCGACTGAACCCGAAGTACATCTTCGAGACGTTCGTCATCGGATCGTCGAACAGGTTCGCCCACGCCGCTGCGGTCGCCGTGGCCGAGGCCCCCGCGAAGGCCTACAACCCGCTCTTCATCTACGGGCAGTCCGGGCTGGGCAAGACGCACCTGCTGCACGCGATCGGCCACTACGCGCACAACCTGTACCCGAACGTGCGGGTGCGGTACGTGAACTCGGAGGAGTTCACCAACGACTTCATCAACTCGATCGGTGAGGGCAAGGCCGGCGCGTTCCAGCGCCGCTACCGCGACGTCGACGTCCTGCTCATCGACGACATCCAGTTCCTGCAGGGCAAGGAACAGACGATGGAGGAGTTCTTCCACACCTTCAACGCGCTGCACAACGCCAACAAGCAGCTCGTCATCACGTCAGACCTGCCGCCCAAGCAGCTCAACGGCTTCGAGGACCGTCTGCGCAGCCGGTTCGAGTGGGGCCTCATCACGGACGTCCAGCCGCCCGACCTCGAGACCCGCATCGCGATCCTGCGCAAGAAGGCCGCGAGCGAGCGCCTCGCGGTCCCGACCGACGTGCTGTCGTACATCGGGTCGAAGATCTCGACGAACATCCGTGAGCTCGAGGGCGCGCTCATCCGGGTGACGGCGTTCGCGAACCTCAATCGTCAACAGGTCGACCTCGCGCTCGCCGAGATCGTCCTCAAGGACCTCATCACCGACGACGACGCCTCGGAGATCACCCCCGCGAGCGTCATCGCGCAGACCGCGGCCTACTTCGGGCTGACCATCGAGGACCTGTGCGGCAGCTCGCGCTCCCGCGTCCTGGTCACCGCACGCCAGATCGCCATGTATCTGTGCCGTGAGCTCACGGACCTGTCCCTCCCGAAGATCGGGCAGCAGTTCGGCGGCCGCGACCACACGACCGTCATGCACGCGAACCGCAAGATCACCGGACAGATGGCCGAGCGCCGTTCGACGTACAACCAGGTGACCGAGCTGACGAGCAGGATCAAGCAGCAGCACCGGGGCTGATCTCGCCGTCGTGCCACGGCCGTCCGCGTCGAGGGGCGCCGCCGCGCACGCATGTGGCCCCGCGT
>Ga0233375_1000765_pt1 | contig 15982 bp, 9 predicted proteins | sample ElkDunMinimDraft_10_FD_191539 | JGI IMG/M metagenome (GOLD analysis project Ga0233375, IMG submission 191539) | Fecal eukaryotic communites from dung pellets of Tule Elk in California, USA - Elk Dung E16 | ecosystem: Host-associated > Mammals > Digestive system > Large intestine > Fecal | place... | reverse complement strand
TACGTAATAGCCGAGCATTCTTTCACGCACCACCTTGAATGCCTCATCCCAGTTGAGCGCCGCGACTGTCTTTAGACCTGCGTCTCGCAGCGACCGCCACGCTCCGTGATCCGCCAATAGCGCATGAATGCGCTCCGCTGCAATCGCCGGCACGGGTTCCAGTACAAGCGCATTGTCGTCGCGGATCAGCCAGCTGTTCGCTGCGTTGATGTTCGTGGCGACCACGCAACCGGATGCCATGTACTCCAAGGGCTGATATGACGGATGGGGCGTCATCATGAACACCATCCCGAGGTCTGAAGACCTGTAGAGCGCAGCCACCTCATCCATACTGCCCAGCAGCCCCAGGTTATCGACGACTCCACCCAGACCATAGGCATTTGGATCCCATGCCTCGCCTACTGACTGGATGACGACGCCGTCGCCCAACCGCTTCTTCACTCGTGTGACGATCTCACAAACCAGGGCGAAGCAATTTCGCGCATTGCTCGGCCGACCATAGAGAACGATCCGCTTGGGGCTCGATGGATCTAGGCGCAACAAGTCCGGCCTGAACAGCGCTCGATCGACTCCGGGCACGAAATGGACAACGTCATCCGTGTAGCGTCGGCAGTAGCTTGCGACTCCTTCGGTGTTAGCTATGCAGGAGAATCCCAGTCGGTATGTCTGCTCAATTACGCCATAGAGGGCCCCGGCCGGGTAAAAGTTCGGCTCGAAGTCCTGAACCAGATAGTACTTGGCCTGCGTCGAGTTGTATTTGGCAAGCAGATACGCTGTGGTCCACAAGGTGCAGACTGCAGCGTTAGAAGGCGGGATATCCGCCGGGCAGTCCTTCCCCCACCGATAGACCATGACGACGAATCGCAAACCGGGAAAATTCAAGCGAAGTGATTCGCACAGGCCTGAAGTGTCCACTTCCCGGCCGTTGTGCGAATAGATGACGAAGTAGTTCAAGGTGCCGAACTCGATGCTGTACCGCTCGGCAAGGGTGAATACCGTTCGAACTCCTCCCTTGAGGGCATGCGTAACCGGCGGCAGCAGCCATGTGACCACGTCCAGCCGGCGAGGCTGGCTCTTCCCCGCCGAGATGGCACGGCCGTTGGCAGCCAGATCGCCCAAGCTCAGGTCGGCAAGGCGCAACAGGCCACGTTCGCCAGTGAACTGAGTGTTCATGCGCTAGACCAATCCCGCCGCAAGAGACCTCACCCGCTCCAACAGCGGATGCTCCTGCATCGTCTTTATCGCGCGGCTCACCCTGTCCGACCCATGCTTCCGGCGCAGTTGCTCAGACCCCGCCCGCATCAGTCTCGATCGTCGCTCGTCATCCGAGTAGCTAGCCGATTTCCGGTGGAATACATACACATTGGTTGCGATCTTCAGATCGAATCCGAGATCGGTCGCGCGGAGGCAGAGATCATTCTCCTCGCCATAGCCTTCCGGGAAGGACTCTTCATCGAACCCTCCCGACTGGATGATGAGACCTCGGCGGATCAGCTGGCAAAACCCATGCACAAGCGGCACGGACGGAGGCAGCTCAGTTCCTGACCAAGCTTGGCACGCGGCGTCCATCTGCTCCAGGGTCAGGCCTGCCGGGATGTCGTTTATCGCGGTTTGCGCGGCGGTTCCGGTGATGTATGGGATCGACTGGCTACTGGCCGCATTCGACAACGGCCCAACGATTCCACAAGTGGGGTTCTCCTCCATGACTGAAACCATGCGATCGATGCCCCCCGGGGGGAGTATCGCGTCGCTATTCAGAAGAAGCACGAACTCAGCCGAACACGCCCGCATTCCGACGTTCGCTGACACGCAGTAGCCTCGTGCAGGCCCAGAGTTACGAAGAACCCGGAGGTTGGAGTACTGTGATTCCAGACTGTCCAGATACGTTGCGGTGTCCGCGCCCGAAGCATCATCAACCACCACGATCGAATCGTTGGCTCGCATGTTGTCAACGGCAGATGCGAGACACAGCTTCACGTCTTCAAGTGCGTCGTGGACACAAATAACGATGTCCACCGACCCTTTTCCTGGGTTCACCTGGTTGTCGTCACGTAGTTTGTTCGCTACCGGATACGGATCGACAAGTCTCCCACCCAGAGGATGCGTAGACAGGTCGAAGGGATAGCCAGAATTTCGACCATGTCCGAAGTACGCAAATTCCTTGGTATCCCGCAACGATCGGAGCTCATCGAACAGGCGGACCCAATCCTGCCGATACTGCCAAAGTGCGTAGTTGAGGCTCAGCTGATCGCGGCGGCTGCCACAATCGATCTCGCTCCACCAGCGACTCATGATCTTGGCCGCTTGCGGATGCTCTAGCGCAACGATCATGAAATTGGTTTCTATGAGGCCGTCCTTGTCCGGAAATCCGGCAAGCTTGTAGCGCTCCATCTGCTGCTGGATGACCGTTGGATCATCCTTCTTGGCGGCGATGACCGCCTCGGCCTCTGCGGCTATCGTTCTTCGGATCGGGTGCGGTATCCCACCCACAGGGATATCTGGGCGATCCACTAGCATGTCCACGTACCTAGAGATGTCTGCGCGCATCAGGACATTGGCGTCGACCCATACGGCGTGGTCATATCCTTCGAAATACTTGTGCGGATGGGTTTTGACGTACCTGGCCATCCTCACAGGATCTGGACTCCAATAGTCCATCGCCCGGACGTCCCAACACCCGCCGTCCATGACTGGCCGATCACAGAACGCCACATAATCGTAAGCGGGATTCAGCCAAACCTGCGGCAAAAGAGACTCGTAACCGCCCGAGATCGCGGTATACACCACGACTCGCCTGTCCCGCCTGATAATCGGTCGAAATGCCTTGAACCTGGCAACCGAGGAAGCCGCGCGCTCCGCCTCATCTGCGGGGAACGGCCACTTCTTTGGATAGTAATGGGCGAGCAGATAGGGGCGGTCTACTCGACACTGCAACACATCAGCGCCCGAAGTTGTCACGAACGTGCCGAGCAACCTTTCGACCGCATGGGCAAGGGTTCCATCAACCTGCCCCAATTCCGGCGGAAAGTCCGAATAGGTCAACCCAGCGCCAATAAGCTTCTGGAGGGAGGCAGTACGCGCCCAGAACATCGACCCTGCAGGAAACAGCGTGAGCTGCTCAGCCACAACCGGCACGCCTAACCGTTCCGCCAGCGCAGCACACACCGGGAAGTTCGTTCCCCAGGATATCTGGCCGCGCAAGGAGTGGTGGTACTCAGGAAACAGCATCCCCACGTGGGGGTTGCTTGCGAAGAGATCGAGGACCTCGCAGACGACGCCTCTTGTACCGATCAACCCCCAGAGCAGTTGGCGTCGCCAGTCTACCTTTGCACCGTTGTGCGGACTCCGCTTCGTATGGACATGCAGCATCAGGTCATGTCGCAACAGACACGGCCCGAACTCTACAACCATCGGAGCGATGTCGCGCCCGATATTCGGAACAACACGGACATCCGCAGGGCAGTTCGGAAGCTGCTGGCGTATGCACTCTTCAGCCTGGAGGCGTGCATCTTCCGTGTGCACCGAGACATACAGGCTGAAGCCCGGAGGCAGGTTCGCCAGCTGGTCCAGAATTTCATCGAGCTGATCCACGTAGTGCACGTGCGCGTGGACTCCGATGCTGAAGTCGATAGCCGTTCTGCGCGCCGGAGCGGCATGGCGCAGCAGGGCGTAGGGCGCATCAGGCGAGCCAGCTGCAGCAAAGCCGTGGGGAGAGTAGACGGGCGTCGGCCACAGCTCGACGCGCTGGCCGCGCATATCCACTGTTCTCAGCGAGCCAGAGGGCGCTTGCAACGAATCCGGTGCAGGCTCGCCGTCACCGTTTGGAAGCCGGCCCTCCGCACGCCCGTGCCTGATGTAATGCAGAAATGGATTCAGGCCAACCTTGGCCACGTCCGGGTATCGGCGCGAGTAGAAGCCCGTGTCGAACCACGGGCTCGGCTTCCTGCCTAAGCGGCTCCCCCACCTCACGTAGTGCTCGACGGGATTCAACCCCAGGGCGACGACGTCGGGGTACTGGCTCTCGTAGAACGCGCTGTCGAACAGACCCGATGCCGCGATCAGCTTGCAAACATCCCTCTCAGTCATGGAACGCTCCCCGCATCGAGCGTGAATCCGCGCGCCCTTCTCCGATACCATGGGCGAGTAGGTGCACAAGGGGATTCATGCCCGAGGCTTTCACGTCTGGATTGCTTTCGAGATACATCCTGGTGCTGAAACCTGGCCCCGGGTCGCGACCCTCATTGGCTCCGTAGGCGAGGTAGTGAACCACTGGGTCGATGCCTGTGGCGGCAACGTCTTGATACTGGGCCAGATACCAAGTTGCATCGAACATGCTCGACATATGCAGTCGCAGAACGTCCGCTCCGTAGACCGCGCCGCTAACGCGGTTGCCCCCAATGATTCGCCGGAGCCTGCGTAGCGGTGCCGTCGCGCGCCAACTCCAACTGTTGACCAAGGCAAGGGTACTCATCTTTTCTTGGCTGAGGAATTCAGAAATGCTCGAGATCTTCGCCTGAAGCGCTTCGTGCTGGGCCGATAGTTTTTCCAGCGAAGCAGTCAAGTCCATCTTATCCCGCACCAGCTTCGCGTTCGCTTCCTCCTTCTCCACAAGCAGCTTGGCGCTCGCCTCCTCCTTCTCCGCAAGCAGCTTGGTCAGCACAGCGGTTTCCCGGAATCGCTCTGCTATCGCCGACTCGGCTTTCGCCTGCCTCGCCAGGGCCTCCTCGATGGATCTCGACGTGCGCTCCTCCAACTCGACGCGATTCCGCTCTGCGGCTTTGAGGCTTTTCTGCAAGTCCGAGACCTCCCCCCGCAACACCTCAGCCTCCTCGACAGCAGCTGCCCTAGCGGCATCGCACTGCGTCAACCGCTCCGTAACTTGCACCAAGTGATCCTGATCGACAATGCGCGCACTGGAAACCTCCGCCAGCTGCGCCGCCAGTCGTTGGCACTCATCGAGCGCGAAGGATAGGGATCTCCTGGAGCTTTCCGCGTCCTGCTTCAGTTGCTCGACACTTTCGCACCGGAGCTGGAGTTCCATTTCCAAAGTCGACAAACGCGCCGCCTGTGCCTGCAACGCCTGATTTGCCTCATCGAGCGCCTCGCGATCGCTCTTGGCCGTTCTGTCGGCAATTAACGCCGGAAGACCAGCTTCGTAAGCATGAAGGCTTGCGGCCACATCTGGCGCGAGCGAGAGCTCATCGTGGACGACGACATCTCGCGACTGCAGGATGCGCTCATACATGGCGCACTGCGGTGCATCCGCATAGGCCATCAGCTCCGTGGCCTGATACCGCTCTCGATGCAGCTTGCGGTCTACAAAGGCCAAAATCTCATCCGCGCTTGGCAGCCTTGGCATCTTCAGACCCAGAAGGACCAGGGACTCATATATTCTGGTCACGACCTGCATGGGATCGCGAATGATGTCTGCATGAGACACAACTATTCGGGGCAGGTCACGCATGGCCGACGCCGCATCATGGTTGTATCGCTGCCATAGCGCGAGCCCCGCTTCCATGGGGATATTGTTTCGGGTTCGAAGACTCGCAGCAACTTCTACGGGATGCCGAACTATATGAATACACACCGGAACCTCGAGCAACGGCTTCCACAACGGCAGAAGCAGGCATAAACGCGGCTCTTTGATCAGCCAGGGCCGGTGGGCATCCAAGTCAAGGATTAGTCGCGATGCCTCGACTTGAAACTTGTCGACGACAGAGTCCGGCAGCGAACTGACGTTGAACTGCGACACCCTATCCCAGTCGCAACCGACAGAATGCAGCACGGCATCGTTGATGTTCCTCACATCACGACGCTCCCAGAATCCTTTTGGATTCTCTCTGTTTGCCCCCGTGCTGACCCCTTCCGTTCCAAAGTACGCGCCCATGAGATTCAGCATCCGGGCGAGCATGGAGGTGCCTGAGCGATGCATCCCGACGACAATCAGTTGCATGCGGCGAACCCCTTCCGACTGAGAGGCGTAGAACTTCCGCTCTCTCTGCTCTCCACCTTCATAAGAAGACCCTCCCTCACAATGATGCTTTGATTGCAGTGGTCGACACTTCTGGAGTGCGCGGAAGGTAGTGAACCTCGCAAAGTTCAGCAAGAAAATCGAACCTGCCTAACCAATCATCACCCATTACAAACCCGGCTGCAGAATAGCGACGGATGTCATCCCGTTTCTGGTCCCAACTGTATTCCGGAAAGACCTCGTCGACGTATCGGATCGCCTCAAGCACGACCTTGCGGTTCTCGTAGTTGAGTAATGCCGACTTGTGCTTGCCGCTGTTGAACTCGTCCGTCGACAGCCCCACCACCAGCCGGTCTCCAAGTTCGCGGGCGCGGCGAAGGAGATTGATGTGGCCGACATGGAGGATGTCGAATGTGCCGTAGGTGATAATCGTCCTCATGCCTTGTCTTCCTGCCCCGCTTGCCGGGCTTTAGCCAGTGGCGCGTACAGGCCGCGCACCCGTTGGACGAGCCGCCAGGCGCCGGTGTCGTCAGTGTGATCGAAGAAGAGCCGAAAGCGCCACGCGCGTGAAGCATCAGTGGATCCATCCCCTGGAAGGCACTGCAGCGCTTGCATGAGCTGCTCGAAATCCCTGCAAACCGGCCCCGGGAACACGTGGTCCAGGTCGTAGAACAGGCCGCGCTCCGTACCCGCGTAGTGCTCGAAGTCGTAGGCGAAGCTGATCGCAGGACGGCCCGTGAGCGAGAAGTCGATCGCGCAACTGGAATAGTCGGTGACCAGGGCCGCCGACTGGCGGTACAGCACCTCGATGTTCGGATAGCGGGCCGCCGACAGGTCCAGCGCACCAAGCGGGGCCAACTGGGCGTAATACGCATGCGCGCGGTCGGCCATGTGTTCGCGCACCCCCAGCGCCGCATCGTTCGCTTCCAGCCAAGTGCGCAGCCAGTCGAGTTCTTCGGCCGAGAACCGGTAGTACGCGTCCGCCTGCGCGTTCTTGAACGTCGGCGCGAACAGCACCAGCTTCCGCCCCGCCCGCTCCGCTTCCAGCCGCCGGCCTTCCTCAAGGAAGTCCGACGGAAGCCGCGATTCGTCGCAGACGATGAAATCGTTGCGCGGCAGGCCGGTGATCCACACGTCCCGGTACGGCAGCGGATAGAACGCAGCCGCCATCGCCAGTGCGTCCACCTTCGACGAGGCGATCACCGCCCGGCAGTCGCGGTTCTCGCGATACACCCACCCCAGCTTCTGCTCCATGTCCAGGGAGGCAGGACCGAAGCGCTTGAGCGGGATTCCGTGCCACAGGTTGATGAAGTTGTGCAGCTTCGCCGAAATCGGGTACTTGGCGTTGATCCGCGGCGAATGCTTGACGAAGATCTGCTTCGCCCGCAGCAGGTGGTACTGCCCTTCCGGACTGTCCAGCGGGCACACCACCACGTTCTCACCTTCCAGCGACACACGACGCCCGCGCGTGAGCACGATCTTCTTGATCGACGGATCGTCTCGCACCTGCTCGAACACCGCCCGCTCGTTGCCCGTCAGCAGGTGGTCGTAGGCGCACACGGGGAAGGCCCACCAGTGGTCGAACTTGGGCGTGCGCTTGTCCTCCCGCGCCATCTCCTCGCCGGTCAGCAGCTTCGGCGCCAAGGGCTTGCCGTCGCCCGCGATCCGTACCGAGAAACTCCGCTGCAGCCTGTCGTCGTGGGCCACCCGCAGCAGGTTGCCCTCCATCTCCTCCACGGGTGCATCGGGAACGATCGACTGCACCCGCGACTTCCAGTCCGACAGATCCACCGCCAGATAGTGATTGTCGGAGAGCAGGTACCGCTTGAAAACGGGAAAGCCCTCCTCGAGCAGCGTGAAGTGGGTGTCCGAGAAGATGGGGTGGAACGGATAGAGCCAGTCGATGTAGGTTGCTGGCAGGAATCCACGCGACAGCAACAGGCGCGTCATCCCGATCTCGTATTTCTGGATGATGAGCTTCTTGCCACGCTGCTGCACCACCCGCGACAGCAACTTGCGAAACACCGGATCCGACGCGGCAGGCTTGCGAAAGGCGAGGAAGTACGACCCGATCAGGAAATCGTAGGTGTAGTCCGACTCGTAGCATGGCAGCCAGTCCCGCAACACCTCTTCCATCGGGATACGGTGCGGGAAGCGGTTGCTGGAAACGCTTCTTGTCGCGGCTATGCCCTTGGTGGCCTGCAACCCCCACCAGTCGCAGGCGGTCGCGTCCATCTTCGCGAACACGTGGTCCAGCGGCCGCACCAGGTAGCAGCTGTCGTTCACCAGCAGCAGTTCGTCGTAACCGGAGATCGCCTCCCAACCGACATGGGTCGTCGCCAGGCGGGACCAGGATCCGAAATCGTAGGTGCCGTGGCGCTCTGCCCATGCGCCCTTCACGAACGGCGCCAAACGCGCCAGCTCTTCCGGGGCCATCCAGCAGTCGGCCAGGTAGTACACGTCGGCATGCCGCGACAGTTCGCGCACGTAACGCACCACGTAATCGTCGATCCGCCCGTCGGGGTCGTAGCCGGCGAACAGGCAGGCACGACGCGGGGGCGCCTCTTGCCCGATCGGGGTCCCCGCGGATGGGCGCGGCAGCTGCGGCACCGCATCCAGGCCGAGCGCATGCCCCACCAGCGCATGATGCAGCAGCGGGTTGACCCGCCCACCCGCGTGGGGCAGATGGACCGTCTGGTACCACCAGACATCGAATATCACAGACGGATTCCGGAACTCGCTCCATCCGTAGCCCACGAAGTGCGCCGCCGGGTCCACCCTGGAACGCGCGACGTCCGGGTTATCTCTCAGGTAGAAGTCAGCGTCGAACATCGGCGAGGCCCGGACCACCTCCGCCGCCGCAGCGACCAGCGCAGGGTCCCCGCCAGCCAGCAGCGAATCAGACCGCGCGTCGAACCCCCGTCCAGCCGGCAAGCCGTGACTCAGGAAATGGTCGACCAGCTCCGGGGTCGAGCCTGCCACTCCCGCGCTTTGCGCGTACCAGTCGACATCGAGCAGACCCTTGGCCAGCGCGTGCCATGCCGCCTTCGAGTGTGGGGATGTGTTCACGCGCGCACCAGCCGCGGGCCGCTGTCGAACGGCAGTCCCCTGACGCGATGCGCGACGCGACGGGCATTGCTGTCGTCGTCGTAGTCGAAGAAGGTGCGGCGCCGAAGCTCGGCCTCCGCCTGCCTTGGGGCGCTCACGAACGCGTCCGACAACGCATCGGAGAACGACGCGAAATCCCTGCAAACCGGCCCCGGGAAGACGTGGTCCAGGTCGTAGAACAGGCCGCGCTCCGTACCCGCGTAGTGCTCGAAGTCGTAGGCGAAGCTGATCGCAGGACGGCCCGTGAGCGAGAAGTCGATCGCGCAACTGGAATAGTCGGTGACCAGGGCCGCCGACTGGCGGTACAGCACCTCGATGTTCGGATAGCGGGCCGCCGACAGGTCCAGCGCACCAAGCGGGGCCAACTGGGCGTAATACGCATGCGCGCGGTCGGCCATGTGTTCGCGCACCCCCAGCGCCGCATCGTTCGCTTCCAGCCAAGTGCGCAGCCAGTCGAGTTCTTCGGCCGAGAACCGGTAGTACGCGTCCGCCTGCGCGTTCTTGAACGTCGGCGCGAACAGCACCAGCTTCCGCCCCGCCCGCTCCGCTTCCAGCCGCCGGCCTTCCTCAAGGAAGTCCGACGGAAGCCGCGATTCGTCGCAGACGATGAAATCGTTGCGCGGCAGGCCGGTGATCCACACGTCCCGGTACGGCAGCGGATAGAACGCAGCCGCCATCGCCAGTGCGTCCACCTTCGACGAGGCGATCACCGCCCGGCAGTCGCGGTTCTCGCGATACACCCACCCCAGCTTCTGCTCCATGTCCAGGGAGGCAGGACCGAAGCGCTTGAGCGGGATTCCGTGCCACAGGTTGATGAAGTTGTGCAGCTTCGCCGAAATCGGGTACTTGGCGTTGATCCGCGGCGAATGCTTGACGAAGATCTGCTTCGCCCGCAGCAGGTGGTACTGCCCTTCCGGACTGTCCAGCGGGCACACCACCACGTTCTCACCTTCCAGCGACACACGACGCCCGCGCGTGAGCACGATCTTCTTGATCGACGGATCGTCTCGCACCTGCTCGAACACCGCCCGCTCGTTGCCCGTCAGCAGGTGGTCGTAGGCGCACACGGGGAAGGCCCACCAGTGGTCGAACTTGGGCGTGCGCTTGTCCTCCCGCGCCATCTCCTCGCCGGTCAGCAGCTTCGGCGCCAAGGGCTTGCCGTCGCCCGCGATCCGTACCGAGAAACTCCGCTGCAGCCTGTCGTCGTGGGCCACCCGCAGCAGGTTGCCCTCCATCTCCTCCACGGGTGCATCGGGAACGATCGACTGCACCCGCGACTTCCAGTCCGACAGATCCACCGCCAGATAGTGATTGTCGGAGAGCAGGTACCGCTTGAAAACGGGAAAGCCCTCCTCGAGCAGCGTGAAGTGGGTGTCCGAGAAGATGGGGTGGAACGGATAGAGCCAGTCGATGTAGGTTGCTGGCAGGAATCCACGCGACAGCAACAGGCGCGTCATCCCGATCTCGTATTTCTGGATGATGAGCTTCTTGCCACGCTGCTGCACCACCCGCGACAGCAACTTGCGAAACACCGGATCCGACGCGGCAGGCTTGCGAAAGGCGAGGAAGTACGACCCGATCAGGAAATCGTAGGTGTAGTCCGACTCGTAGCATGGCAGCCAGTCCCGCAACACCTCTTCCATCGGGATACGGTGCGGGAAGCGGTTGCTGGAAACGCTTCTTGTCGCGGCTATGCCCTTGGTGGCCTGCAACCCCCACCAGTCGCAGGCGGTCGCGTCCATCTTCGCGAACACGTGGTCCAGCGGCCGCACCAGGTAGCAGCTGTCGTTCACCAGCAGCAGTTCGTCGTAACCGGAGATCGCCTCCCAACCGACATGGGTCGTCGCCAGGCGGGACCAGGATCCGAAATCGTAGGTGCCGTGGCGCTCTGCCCATGCGCCCTTCACGAACGGCGCCAAACGCGCCAGCTCTTCCGGGGCCATCCAGCAGTCGGCCAGGTAGTACACGTCGGCATGCCGCGACAGTTCGCGCACGTAACGCACCACGTAATCGTCGATCCGCCCGTCGGGGTCGTAGCCGGCGAACAGGCAAATGCGACGCGGCGCGAAAAGGGGCATTGCCGTCGCCGTGCCGGGGGACGCCTCCCGTTTCGCGGGCCTTGGCGCCATGCCCGAGACCAGGTAATGAACGAGCGGATTGATCCGCTCGCTCGCCGGGTCGAGGTGGCTGGCCCAGTACCACCAGACGTCGAAGCCAGGCGATGGATTGCGCAGTTCCTTCCACCCGTGACGGCAGAAGTGCGCGACCGGATCTAGGCCATTCGCAGCGACGTCATGATTGTTTGCCAGGTAATAGTCAGGGTCGAAGACCCCCGAGGCAGCAATCAGCGCCATGTCGAACTCGACCGGCGCTGGCTCGGCACCGCCCCCTGCAGCCTGCCCGGCAGGGCAGGCCGTGCAGGACTGCGCTGCCTCCCACTCGGAATTGGGCGCATATCCCGCAGCACGACCCCGCTCGAGATAATGCTCCAGCGGGCCTGCCGGCCAGGACGCGGCCTCTGGGACCCGCCCAACGTACCAGGCTGCATCGAACGTGCCGCTGGTGCTGAGATACTCCCGGATTGACGCCAGCGAGACAGCGGCCTCGCTCATCGCGCCGCCGGCGCTCCGTCCGGAAGGCTGCTCGCCGGGATCCCGTACACCGGCTGGGTCGGCAGCCTGCCCTCGGCGCGCCCATGCTGCAGAAAGTGCACGAGCGGGTTGAGATCGCTCTGGATCACGTCCGGGTATCGCGCCAGATAGAAGGCCGAGTCAAAGCGCGGCCCGGCAGCCCTTCCCTCGCGACCGCCGTGATAAAGGTAGTGGACGGCGGGCCGCTCACCGGCTTCGGCCACGTCGGCATATGCGGCGACGTACCAGGCAGCGTCGAAATACTCCGACTCCTCGATCAGGGCGACCATGGGATCGCTGTCGCCAGTCCGAAGCAGCAATGGCTTGAGCAACAGACGGGCGAGCCGGCCACGCCATCCACCGACGGCCAGCACGTCCACGCGAGTATGCGCCAGATGGCGAGCGAGCAGATCCGCGAGCCGCATGCGCTCGTCCTCGACACCCTCCAGTGCCGCGGCGCGTTCCTCCACCGCTTCCTGACGCCTTCGGGCGTCGGCCAGTTCTCGCCGGCACAGGACCAGTTCGTCGCGGAGGACGTCCGCACGTGTTTCGATATGGCCAGTGCAGGTGCCGGCTACATTGTGGTCCACCACTACTCCCTCCTCATCACTGACCGGACCCGGTCGGGCCGGGCGCTGGCCCCTTGCCTGCACCGCCCGCACCCCCATCCGGTGGGCGCAGCATTTCACGCACCCGGCCGGTGAGCCGAAGGCGTCCGCCGGATCTCGACATCACAGCCAAGTCGGCGCCCACGTCCGCCAGATCCTCCAAGCCGGGCACGTCCAGCATGAAAGCATAGCCCGCCTGCGCGTGGGGAAGACCCAGATGACGTTGGACGTCCGGTCGGGCCTGCACCTCGAAAGACGGTACGTGGTAATCGCGCCCGTTCATGTGAACGTACAGGGCCTCGGGCAGGTGCCCATCGGCATCGATCGCCCAGCCTTTCAGTCGCAGCCGTCCGCCTTCCACCGCAATGTCGTCCACGAATCCACGCAAGCCACCACCAGCGTCACCTTCGTCCAGCTCGTTTCCGTGCAACGAGGCGCAGAACAGGTCAGCCTGCTCGGCCAGCGCGGCGGCCGGCATTGGAGCGGGGCCGACCCGTTCCCATCCCATGACGACGGGCAGATAACCCCGTTGAGCCAACTGCCCGGTGACCAGCGGCTGGTGCTCCAGGGGAATGAACATGTCCAGCGCGAAATCACCCGGGCCGGCGATGCGCGTCCAAACGTCGACCAGATCGCCACCAAGCCCGCGCTCGAACACGCGTGCGATGACCTGGTCGAGCCGGAACGGCGAATAGTCCTCGGAGATTGCACCATGCAGGGCGGCGGGCGCCTCAAGTTGCGCCTTCGCGATCGCGGCGATGGACTGGTCGCCGGATACGACCCGCACGCCAGCCGGCTCGAACAGCCGCGACGCGATGCTGCTCTTGCCGTAGCCAGGCGGCTCCATCAGCAGATAGGCCAAGGGGCGGCGCCGGGAGATATGCACCACTTGGCGCGCGATCGGATCGCCCGCCTGGTCAACGCTGGGTCCCATCCACTTCCAAGCATAGTCTGCGAGGATCTCGCGCAGTTTGGGCATGGTCGGGAACAGGCGGGTGTCGATTCCGCGATCGACCGAGACCCAGTCACTGGCCGGGTCCGAGACGACCCCAAGTTCCAGCACCAGCGTCCCATCGGGACTGAGCCGCTCCACGAGCCGGCGGATCAGCGCTGGCTGGTCGTCGGCGTAGTGCAGCGCCGATGCGAGCAGGATGACGTCGAACTGCCCCTCCGGGAGGTGGTCCCAGTCCTGCTGCAGAAACTCGCAGGCAGGGAAGCGCGCTCTTGCCCGCCCGATGAACAGCGACGAGCGATCCACGCCCACCACGCGCGCGGCTCCCAGAAAGGCCGCAAAGCCGCAGAAGAAGCCTTCATTGCAACCGACGTCCAGAAAGCTCCGGCCCTCGAGCACCGGCAACTTCAACGCCTTGAGCTTGTCCAGCGTGCGTGACGCGCCCTCGGCATCCGGAAAAGTCTGGTACTGGGCCATGGGTCAACCCCTCCCGTTGCGCTGCGGCGAAGGCGACTGGGTGCTCCCCCCGAGAAGCTGCAGCACCGCCGGCGCCATGCGCAGCGGGGCGTCCGCATCGAACCCCGCGCCGCCGCCCAGTACGCGGGCGCTAGCGAGGTCGCCGAGTCCCTCGGCTTCCGGAATGCGCACTTCGGCCTCGAATCCGCAGGCGGCGTCGACAAGGCCGAAATGCCGCTGCACGTCCGGCCGCTCGATCCGCCGGTCCAGCCGGGCCGAGTGGCGGTAGCCGTTGATCTCGACCATCAGCCTCGATGGAATCGCGCCCTCGTCGTCGACCATCCAGCCGCGCAGCCGGAAAAGGCCGGGCTCCAGGATCCCGATGTCCTCCACCGCGCCGAACACGTGCGCAGCCGAATCGTCGGGAGCGGGAGCCTCGGCGCCGTCGCCCGGCTCGCCCGACGCGCGTACCCGCGCCAGCAACTGGTTGTAGGCGCCCAAGGCCGACCCGATGTCGCCGGCGAATACGTTCCGTCCACGCTCCAGCACCACTCCTTTGTTGCAGACATCGCGCAACAACCCGACGCTGTGGCTGGCCAGGACCACGATGCTGCTGCCGTCGACCCGGTCCTGCATCCGCGACTTGGCGCGCGCCATGAAGTTGGCATCTCCCGTGCCGACCCACTCGTCCATCAGCATGATGTCGTGCTGGACCGACGTGGAAATCGCGAATCCGAGCCTCAGCCGCTGCCCACTCGACAAGGTGCGAAGCCGGTGTCCGGCCTTCTGCTCCAGGCCGGCGAACTCGAGGATGGAGCCAAGCTGCTCGCGCAGGAACGTGGATTGCAGGCCCATCGCGACGCCCCGCAGGAAGATGTTCTCGCGGACCGTGGCTTCACCGTTGAAGCCCAGCGACATGTTCAGCAGCGCCTGGCAGCTGCCCTGCACGTGGACGCTGCCGCCAGTCGGCTGGTAGACACGGTTGAGCACCCGTAGCAGGGTGCTCTTGCCGGCGCCATTGCGGCCGAGGATCGCGACCCGGTCGCCCTCGCGGATGTCCAGGTCGACCTTGTCTAACAATCGCGCCAGCCTGCGCCGCGGCGGGTCGAAGGCCGCGCCGAGAATCAGCCCGGCCCAGCCGGTGGTCGGCCGCTCGCGCTGCAAGAACACGGGTACGTCGAGGCTGACCTGGCGGGCGATGATCCTGGCGGTCATGGTCAGATCCAGAGCGGTACGAAGCGCGCGTAGCGGCGGTAAAGCAGAGTCGCCAGGAACAGGCCTGCAACGGTCGCCAGGCCAACCACCAAGAGGCTGAGCGGCTGCACGACCGAACCCACGATAGGGGCGCGGAATACCTCGACGAAATGGTAGAGGGGATTGAGCAGCATCAGCTTGGCCCGGACGCTGCCCGTAGCCACCGACTCGGGATACCAGATGATCGGCGTGAGCAGAAACAGGAACATCGACACCGTCGCCAGCGCTTGGCCGAAGTCGACGAACCGCGCCCCCACCAGCGCGAAGGCCACGCTGATCCAGAACGCATTGACGTAGACCAGCAGCAGCGTCGGCACCGCCAACAGCAATCCACCCAGGTCCACCCGTCCGTACAGGAGCAGCGCAACTGCCACAACCGGCAGGGTCATCAGCATGTCGAAGGCCGAGCGCGCCAGCGATTGCAGGACGAAATCGGTCAATCGCATGTGGCCATCGAGGATGAACGACTGGTTTGCTGTGAAAACGCCGGCACTCCCTACCAGCGCCGAGGTCATGATCCGGAATACCAGGAGGCCCAAAGAGACGTGGACGGCAAACTCACCGATCGAGCGGTTGAACATGCTGGCGAAGAACGCGCCGATGCCGAACACGTAGACGACGCCCGGGGCCAGCAGCCATAGCGGTCCCAGGTACGACTTGCGCGAACGCACGAGGATGTCCAGCCAGCTCGATAGTGCCCAGAAGCCGGGATTCCGGAAGCTATCGGCAAGATCGCTCCACAGGCGGCGCATCGGCGACTGCGCCCCCGTATCGATCATTGCGAGGGGGCCGCTCATCGACCCGCTCACGAAAGGGCCGCGTCCACGTCAGCACGCAGGTCATCGACCGTCTCCACCCCGACGCTCAACCGCACCAGGTCATCCCCGATCCCCAGCCGCGCGCGCGTCTCGACCGGAACCGAGGCATGCGTCATCACCGCCGGGTGGTTGACCAGGCTCTCGACGCCGCCGAGGGATTCGGCCAGGGTGAACAGGCGGGTGCG
>Ga0233375_1000764_pt1 | contig 15984 bp, 8 predicted proteins | sample ElkDunMinimDraft_10_FD_191539 | JGI IMG/M metagenome (GOLD analysis project Ga0233375, IMG submission 191539) | Fecal eukaryotic communites from dung pellets of Tule Elk in California, USA - Elk Dung E16 | ecosystem: Host-associated > Mammals > Digestive system > Large intestine > Fecal | place... | reverse complement strand
CGGCAGCCGGGCCTGTCGCTCGGCAGCGGGGGTTTCGTCCGGCACCAGGGGTGCTGCCGGCACCGGGGCCCGTCACTCGCCCGGGTAGACCACACCCAGCTGGGCCCGTGCCCGGTCCATGACCCGCATGAGGTCCAGCGTGTCCTGCCACGTCATGCGCGGGCTCTGCGTGAGACCGGCCGCGAGGCAGCGCGCGACCTCGGCCGCCTCGTACTGCTTGGCGCCCGGTGCGTACCCGTCGAACTCCCGGCGCGCGCCGTCGGCCCAGACCACGCTGAACGTCGTGGGCACCATGAACCGGTCCACGACCTCGATCCGGCCGCCCGTGCCGGCGATCACGAGCGACGTCGCGGACTGCGCCAGCACCGACGACGAGAGCGTGGCCGTCGCGTCGCCGTACCGCAGCACCACGGTCGACTGGGTGTCCACCCCCGTCGGGGCACGCAGACCGACGGCCGTGACGCCGTCGGGCATGCCGAGGAGGTCCGTCGCGAAGGCGAGCGGGTAGACCCCGATGTCCAGCAGCGCACCGCCCGCGAGCTCGGGCGCGAACAGGCGGTGCGACGGGTCGTACGCGGCCCCCGACCCGTAGGACGCCGTGACCGACCGGATCTCGCCGATCTCCCCCTGCGCGACCAGCGCGCGGATCGCCGCGACGTGCGGCAGGTGCCGCGTGAGCATGGCCTCCATGACGAACACACCCGCCTCGCGCGCCGCGTCCAGGACCTCACGGGCCTCGGCCTCGTTGCGCGTGAACGCCTTCTCCATGAGCACGGGCTTGCCCGCGGCGACCGCGAGCAGGCCGTGGTCACGGTGGTGCGAGTGCGGGGTCGCGACGTACACGACGTCGACGTCGGGGTCGGCCACGAGGGCCTCGTACGAACCGTGCGCGGTGGCGGACGGCGCGTGCCGCTGCGCGAAGTCGCCCGCACGGCGCCCGTCGCGCGAGCCCACGGCCGTCACCCGCCCCCGCGTGAAGGCCGCGACCTCGTCCGCGAACGAGCCGGCGATCTTTCCCGCCCCCAGGATCCCCCAGCGCACGGGCGGTGCGTCGCCCGGGTCCGGCACGGCGTCGAGCACGTTCACCACTGCGTGAGAGACCATGCGTCCACGCTAGCGCTCCCCCTGTCGCACGGAGCCGTTCCGGGTCAGGATGTACCCACCCCGACGGAACGGAACCCCCATGGCGCACCCCACCCCCCCGAGCAGCACGGCCCCCACCGCGCCTCCCGACACCGCGGCCTGGGCGCGCGACCTCGTCAAGACGTACGGGCAGGGCGAGACGGCGGTGCGCGCGCTCGACGGGGTCGACGTCGACTTCCGGGCGGCCGAGCTGACCGCGATCATGGGCCCGTCGGGTTCGGGCAAGTCGACGCTCATGCACTGCATGGCGGGCCTGGACGCCCCGACGTCGGGCAGCGTCGTGATCGGCGGCACCGAGGTGAGCCGGCTGTCGCAGCGCCGCCTCACGGCCCTGCGGCGGACCCGGATCGGGTTCGTCTTCCAGTCGTACAACCTGGTCCCGACGCTCACGGCCGCGGAGAACATCACGCTCCCGCTCGACATCGCCAGGGTGCCCGTGGACCGGGCCTGGTTCGACGAGGTCGTCTCTGCCGTGGGCCTCGGCGACCGCCTCCACCACCGGCCCGCCGAGCTCTCGGGCGGCCAGCAGCAGCGCGTCGCGTGCGCCCGCGCCCTGGTCTCGCGGCCGTCCGTGGTGTTCGCCGACGAGCCGACGGGCAACCTGGACTCGCGCTCGTCCGCGGAGGTGCTGGGCTTCCTGCGCCGGTCGGTCGACGAGCTCGGGCAGACCGTCGTCATGGTCACGCACGACCCCCGCGCGGCGTCCTACGCGCACCGCGTCCTGTTCCTCACCGACGGCCGGATCACGGCCGACCTCGCGTCCCCCACGCGCCGCGACATCCTCGACGCCCTCGGCCAGGCGGAGGAGGACTGATGCTGCGGGTCGCGCTGCGCGGGGTCCGGGCCCACCTGGTCCGCTTCCTGCTCTCGACGCTCGCGGTCATGCTCGGCGTCGCGTTCGTCGTGGGGACGTTCACGTTCCGCGCGATGCTGTCCTCCACGTTCGAGGACATCATCGCCACGACGCTCGTCGCCGACGTGTACGTGCGCGGCGCCGAGGAGATCGACGACGGCACCACGACGGGCAACACGTTCTCGACGCCGCACAGCCCCGTGCCGGTCTCGCTCGCGGACACGGTCGCGCAGGTCGACGGCGTCGAGCGCGCCGTGGCCGACGCGTCCGGCCCGATCGTGCTCGTCGCGGCGGACGGCACGGCCGTCACCACCACGGGCCCGCCCAGCATCGGGCTCGCCGTCGGGCCCGACGAGCCGGCCCTCACGCTCACGGACGGCGCCTGGCCGCAGGGCCCGGCGCAGATCGCCCTCGAGGCGAGCGCCGCGGCGACCGCCGGGCTGACCACGGGCGACCAGACCACGGTCGTCCTCGCCGGGGCGCCGCAGCCCGTCACCGTCGCGGGCATCTTCGCGATCGAGGCGGCCGCGGCCGGGTCGATCCTCGTGGGCCTCGACCCCGCGACCGCGCTGGCGACGTACGCGCCCGACGGCACGGTCCCCACGATCTCGGTCTACGCCTCGGGCGACGTGCCCGAGCAGGAGCTCGCCGACCGCGTGGCCGAGGTGCTGCCCGCGAGCGCCGAGGCGCTCCCGGGGGAGGACGTGCGCGAGGAGGCGCGCCAGGGGGTCGAGCAGATCCTCGGGTTCGTCGAGACGTTCCTCCTGGTCTTCGCGGCCATCGCGCTGTTCGTGGGCGCGTTCATCATCGCCAACACGTTCGCGATGTCGGTGCGTGAGCGCCAGCGTGAGTTCGCGCTGCTGCGCGCCCTGGGTGCCTCCCCCGCACAGGTCTTCGCGTCGATCCTGGCCCAGGCGGTCGCGGTCGGGCTGCTCGGCGCGGCGACGGGGGTCGTGCTGGGCAGGGTCCTCGTCAGCGGGCTGCGCGCGGTGTTCGACGCGGTCGGGCTCGAGCTCTCGGGGCGCGTGCCGCTGAGCGTCACGTCGGTCGTCGTCGCGATCGCGCTCGGGATCCTGGTGAGCGTGGTCGCGGCAGCGGTCCCGGGCCGCCGCGCGGCCCTGACGCCCCCGGTCCAGGCCATGCACGACGACGTCGCGCCGGACCGCGGCACCGGCACGCGCGCGGTCGTCGGGCTCGTGCTGGTCGTGGTCGGGGCGGGCCTGCTGGTGCTCGCGTCGTGGCTCGGGGGCTCGGCGTCGGCCGACCCGAGCGGGTGGGCGCTGGTCGACGACCTCAACCCGCGGGTCCTGCTCGCGGTGGGTGCGAGCGCGGCCCTCGTCGGTGTCCTGGTCCTGTCCCCCGCGATCGCCGGGCCCGTCATCACGGTGCTCGCGGTCCCGGCCGTCGCCGCGATCCGTCCGCTCGGCCGGCTCGCCCGGGGCAACGTCACCCGCAGTCCGCGCCGTACGTCCAACACGGCGGGCGCGCTGCTCATCGGGATGGCGCTCGTGAGCGCGACCGGGGTCATCGCGGCCTCGACCCAGGCGTCCGTGCGGTCGATCGTCGACGAGCAGGTGCGGGCCGACTACGTGGTCCAGGCGGCCGCCGCGACGGGTGCGCTGCCCCCGGGGGTCACGGACGCCGTGACGGGGCTGCCCGCCGTCGGGCAGGCGTTCCCCCAGCGGCTCGGGACGCTCGACGTCGGCGGCGAGCCCAGCGGCACCACGGTCGTGCCGCCGGGCTTCTTCGCCGAGGCGCTCGACGCCCCCGTGGTCGAGGGCGACCCCGACCGGGCGCTCACCGACGGCGAGGTCGTGGTCCGGCGGGCGGCGGCGCGCGACCACGGCTGGTCGGTGGGCGACACCCTGACGCTCACGAGCGACGACGGCACGCGCACGCAGGACGTGCGGGTGGGCGCGATCATCGACACCCAGGTCATCCCGTCCGACCTGGTGCTCGCCGACGCGACGTACGCCGCCGTGGGCGCGCCCGAGTCCCCGACCTACGCGGTGTACGTCACGGCCGCCCCCGGGACCACGACCGCCGAGCTGCGCGACGCGCTCGCCGAGGCGGTCAAGCCGTTCCTCGTGGTCGCGGTGCTGGACCGCGAGGAGCTCGCCAGCGCGGCCGCGGCGCAGGTCGACCAGGTGCTCGTGATCCTCTACGCGCTGCTGGGCCTGTCGATCGTCATCGCCCTGCTCGGGATCGTGAACACGCTCGCGCTGTCGATCATCGAGCGCACGCGCGAGATCGGGCTGCTGCGTGCCGTGGGCCTGGGGCGGCTGCAGCTCGCGGGCATCATCACGATCGAGTCGGTCCTGACGGCGGTCTACGGGACCGTGCTCGGCGTGCTCACGGGCATCGCGATCGCCTCCGCGCTGCCGGGGGTGCTCGCCGAGGAGGGGCTCACGAGCCTCGCGATCCCCTGGGGTCAGGTCCTGGCCGTGCTGGGGCTGGCGGTCGTGATCGGGCTCGTCGCGAGCGTCTGGCCGGGCATCCGGGCCTCGCGCCTGCCCGTGCTGGAGGCCGTCACGGTGGACTGACGCGCCGGGGTCCCGGCCGCCGCGGCCGGGACCCTCCTCGGGTGGCCCGCCAGGCGCTCCGCGGCGCCCCGGCATAGCGTCGAGGTGTCGCCGGTCCGCGCAGGAGCGACCCTCCGCACCCGGCCCGACGGCGTCCCGTCCGTTCTCCGAGGAGGTACGCCATGTCCGAGGTCCCGATCCGCACCCTCATCAGCCCCCTGCGCTACGTGCAGTCCCGCGGCGCGCTGACCCGCCTGGGCGAGTTCGTCGCGCCGATCGGCACCAAGCCGCTGGTCGTCGCGGACGACGTCGTCTGGGAGATCGTCGAGGACACCGTCGCGGAGTCGCTCCAGGCCGCCGAGCTGCGCCGCGAGCGCGAGAGCTTCGGCACCTACGCGACGGCCGCCGAGGTCGACCGGCTCGCTCGACGCATCCGGGAGACCGGCGCCGACGTGATCGTGGGGATCGGTGGCGGCAGCACGATCGACGCCGTCAAGGCCGCGGGGCACCTCGAAGGGATCCGCTGGGTCTCGGTGCCGACCGTCGCCTCGACCGACGCGCCGTGCTCCGCGCTGTCCGTCATCTACACCGACGAGGGCGCGTTCGAGGAGTACCGGTTCTTCCCGCACAACCCGGACCTGGTGCTCGTCGACACCCAGCTCGTCGCGAACGCCCCGGTGAAGTTCCTCGTCGCGGGCATCGGCGACGCGCTCGCGACCTGGATCGAGGCGCGTGCCGTGGCGAAGGCCAACGCGACCACCATGGCGGGTGGTCTGCCGCTCATCACGGGCACCGCGCTCGCCGAGCTGTCCTGGAAGATCCTGTGGGAGAGCTCGCTGCCCGCGATCGAGGCCGTCAAGGAACACCTCGTGACGCCGGCGGTCGACGCCGTGGTCGAGGCCAACACGCTCCTCTCGGGGCTCGGTTTCGAGTCGGGCGGCCTCGCGGCCGCCCACGCCATCCACAACGGCCTCACGGCCGCTCCCCAGACCCACGGCCTCACGCACGGGCAGAAGGTCAACATCGGGTCGTTGACCCAGCTCGTGCTCGAAGGAGCGCCGTCGCAGGAGATCCGCGACTTCGTGGAGTTCACGACCCGCGTGGGCCTGCCCAACACGCTCACCGAGATCGGGCTCACGACGGGCGACGTGGGCGACCTGCACCGCGTGGCCGAGCTCGCCACGGCACCCGGCGAGACGATCCACGCCATGCCGTTCGAGGTCCGCGTGCCCGAGCTCGTCGACGCGCTGCGCTCGATCGAGGGCCTGTCTCGCGCGATCCGCGCCGACGCGGGGCTGCCCGAGCCGGTGAGGTACACGGGCCACTGAGCACCGGGGAACCGCTCCGAGCAGGACTGGTCGCCGAGCAGGACCGGTCGCTGCTCGGCCGGCGGCACGCCGAAGGGCCCGGCCCGCCCCCGAGGGGAGCGGGCCGGGCCCTTCGTCGCTGCGTCCGCCGGCCGACCGCCGGCGGCCACGTCGGGACCGCTACTTCTTCGCGGCCGTCGCCTTCTTCGCCGGTGCCTTCTTCGCGGCGGGCTTCTTGGCGGGCGCCTTCTTGGCCGGTGCCTTCTTCTTCGCCGGGCCGGCCGCGCGCTTCTCGGCGAGGAGCTCGATGGCCTGCTCGGGCGTGATCGACTCGGGCGTCACGTCGCGCGGCAGCGTCCGGTTCGTCTCACCGTCCGTGACGTACGCGCCGAACCGGCCGTCCTTGACCACGATGGGCTTGCCCGACGTCGGGTCCTCGCCGAGCTCGCGCAGCGGCGGCGTGGCGGTCGCGCCACGGCCGCGCTTGGGCTGCTTGTACAGCTCGAGCGCCTCCTCGAGAGTGACCGTGAACATGGCCTCCTCCGAGGGGAGCGTGCGCGAGTCCGTGCCCTTCTTGAGGTACGGACCGTAGCGGCCGTTCTGCGCGGTGATCTCGACGCCCGTCTCCGGGTCCGTGCCCACGACGCGCGGCAACGACAGCAGGCGCAGCGCGTCCTCGAGCGTCACGGAGTCGAGGCTCATGTCCTTGAGCAGCGAGGCCGTGCGGGGCTTGGGCAGCGCGGCCTTGGCCTTCTTGAGCGCCGCCGCCGACAGGCCCTCGTCGAACGTGGGCTCGGGGAGCTGCTCGGTCACGTACGGACCGTAGCGACCCGCGCGGGCCACGATCGGGTTGCCCGACCCTGGGTCCGTGCCGAGGATCCGGCCGTCGTCGGCGCCTGCGGCGAGCAGCTCGCGCGCCTTGTCGACCGTGAGCTCGTCGGGCGCGAGGTCGTCCGGGACCGAGGCGCGCGGGGGGTTCTCCCCCTCCTTGACCGGGACCGAGAGGTCCTCCACGTACGGCCCGTACCGACCGACCCGGAGCTGGATGCCCTCGCCGATCTGCACGGAGTTGATGTCGCGCGCATCGATCTCGCCCAGGTCGTCGACGAGCTGGCGCAGCCCCTCGCCCTCCTCGCGCCCCGTGCCGTCGCCGAAGTAGAACCGGCTCAGCCACGCGACGCGGTCCTTGTCACCGGCCGCGATCGCGTCGAGGTCCGCTTCCATCTCCGCGGTGAAGTCGTAGTCGATGAGCCACTCGAAGTGCTCCTCGAGCAGGCGGATCACGGCGAACGCGACCCAGCTCGGGACGAGCGCCTGGCCGCGCGGCAGCACGTACCCGCGGTCCTGGATGGTCGAGATGGTCGACGCGTAGGTGGACGGACGGCCGATGCCGCGCTCCTCGAGGGCCTTGATGAGGCTCGCCTCGGTGTACCGCGGGGGCGCCGACGTCGAGTGCCCGTCGGCCGTGAGGTCGCGGCCGCCGAGCAGGTCGCCCTCGGCCATCTGCGGCAGGCGGGCGTCCTCGTCGTTGCGTCGTCGCGACGCGGAGCGCGTGCCGTCGGCCGTCTCGGTGGCGTCGTCGGTCCCCTCCTCGTACGCGGCGAGGAAGCCGCGGAACGTGATGACCGTGCCGGAGGCCGCGAAGACGGCTTCCTTGCCCGCGACCTCAGGGTCCGCGCCGGCGACCGGGGCCGCCAGCCGGACCGACGCCGTCGAGCCCTTCGCGTCGGCCATCTGCGAGGCGACCGTGCGCTTCCAGATGAGCTCGTACAGCTTGAACTGGTCACCGCTGATCTCGCGGGCGACCTGGGCCGGGGTGCGGAACGAGTCCCCCGCGGGGCGGATGGCCTCGTGGGCCTCCTGCGCGCCCTTGGCCTTCGAGGCGTACACGCGCGGCGAGCCCGGCACGAACTCGGAGCCGTACAGCTCGGCGGCCTGACGGCGCGCAGCGTCCGTGGCCTCGGCCGACAGCGACGGGGAGTCCGTACGCATGTAGGTGATGTAGCCGTTCTCGTACAGCGCCTGCGCGGTGCGCATGGTCTGCCGCGAGTTGAAGCGGAGCTTGCGGCTCGCCTCCTGCTGGAGGGTCGAGGTCGTGAACGGCGCGGCCGGACGGCGCGTGTACGGCTTGGTCTCCAGGCTGCGGACCGCGAAGTCAGCGCCCGCGAGCCCGCCCACCACGGCCGAGGCGACCTGCTCGCCGAGCTGGACCACGCCGTCGCGCGCCGCGGCGGGCTTGAGCTGCCCACGGTCGTCGAAGTCGCGGCCCGAGGCGACACGCGAGCCGCCGAGCTGGACCAGGCGCGCGTCGAAGCCCTTGTCGGCGTCGGCGGCGCCCTTGTCGGCGAGGGAGAACGTGCCGGACACGTCCCAGTACTCGGCCGGGACGAACGCCATGCGCTCGCGCTCGCGCTCGACCACCAGGCGCGTCGCGACCGACTGGACACGGCCCGCCGACAGGCCCTGGCGGACCTTGCGCCACAGCACGGGCGAGACCTCGTAGCCGTACAGGCGGTCGAGGATGCGGCGCGTCTCCTGCGCGTCGACGAGGTGCTCGTCGAGGTCGCGCGTGTTCTCCAGCGCCCGCTCGATGGCCTCGCGCGTGATCTCGTGGAAGACCATGCGGTGCACGGGCACCTTGGGCTTGAGCTCCTCGAGCAGGTGCCACGCGATGGCCTCGCCCTCGCGGTCCTCGTCGGTCGCGAGGTAGAGCTCGTCGGCGTTCTTCAGGGCGCGCTTGAGCTCCGCGACCTTCTTCCTCTTGTCCGCGTAGACCTCGTAGTAGGGCTCGAAGCCCTCGTCGACGTTGACCGCGAACTTGCCGAACGGCCCCTTCTTCATGTCGGCGGGCAGCTCGGACGGCTGCGGGAGGTCGCGGATGTGCCCGACGCTCGACTCCACCTCGAAGTCGTCACCGAGGTAGCCCTGGATCTTGCGTGCCTTCGTGGGGGACTCCACGATGACGAGCTTGCGACCTGAGGACATCCGTTCCTGCTTTCCGTTGCTGCTGGGTGTGGCTCGCACCCGGAGCGGTCTCCGGGTGAGCCGAGGTGCTGAGGTGGGCTCCGGCGTCGGGCCGGGCGTGACCGTGAACCCCGCCGTCCCGTTCCCACCGGCAGCCTATGACGTTACGCCACTCGCGCCACGGGGCACCTTATCCATTGTGGACGGCCTCCTGGACCTGCCCGCGCCCCGGGCCCCCGGAGGTCACCCTCCCGGGCCCGAGGCCTCACCTCCCGGGCGGGCGCGACGTGGCCTGGCGCAGGAGGAGCAGCAGCGCGAACGAGACCGCCGTCACGGCGACCACCCCCAGGGCGCCGCCCACGTAGGCGGTCGTCTCGGCCAGGTCCGTCATCCTCCAGGCGGCGGGGTACACCTCGCGCAGGCACCACACGGCGCCCAGCGCGGCGAGCACGCCGCCGGCGAGGAGGAGCACGGACACGGCGACCGACCCGGGGTAGGCACCGCTGCGACCGGCGGGGAGCTCGTCGAGCGCCGAGCCGGGCGTGAACGCCAGGACCAGCGCCCCCCAGGCGAGGACGACCAGCACGGCGGCGACCACGTCGCTCGGCCGGTGCCACTCGCCCACGAGGGTCGAGACGCCCGTGGCCGCGGTGTACGCGCCGCCGACGAGGGCGACGACCGGGCGCGAGCGGCGAGGCACCGCCATGAGCAGCGCCACCGACACCGACGCGGCGACGGTCGTGTGCCCGCTCGGCAGGCTGTTGCCGTTCGAGGTACCGATCAGGTCCGGGCGGTCGAGCACCTTCTTCACGAGCTGCGTCGTGACGTTGGACCCCACGACGAGGAACGCGACCTGGACCGCGAGGCCCCAGCGGCGGCGCAGGAGCGCGATGCCCATCGCGGTGCCCAGCCCCAGGACGACGAAGGACACCGAGACGACGTCCAGGACGGGCGACGCGAGCGACCACAGCGCACCCTGCCCGTAGTCGGCACCGCGGATCGCCGTCTGGTCGAGCAGCTGACCCTCCTCGGTCGCCACGAAGTAGCTCCACACCTGCCAGGCCAGGACCACGGCGACGAGCGCCGTGAGGCTCGCCGCGGCGCGCGCCGCGACGTTCGTCGCACCGGTGCCCGGCGCGTGCACGGGGCGGGTGCCGACGCCGCGCAGGGGTGCGAGAGGCGGGGCGGTCGGCTGCGGAGTCGAGGGGGGTGGGAGCGTCACCCGTCAACCGTAGGTCACCGGGTGTGAGGATCCGGCGAAGAGAACGGGCAGGTCAGGGCGTGGCGGGTCGTGATCGGGGTCCGGTCCGCGACGAACCACGACCGCCTGCTCGCCACCGCAGAGGTGCGCGTCAGAGGGCCGCGTGGGCCTCCTTCTCCTGCTGGTACTCCTCGATCGTCAAGGTCCGCAGGCGCGAGCTGCGGCCCGTCGGGTTGTCGACGTAGCCCACCGCCGAGATGTACGGCTCGATCACGTGGATCTTCTGCAGCGGCGTCACGATGAGCAGCTGCAGGCCGAGGCTCTTGAAGAGCTCGAGCGCGAACCGCGTCGACTCGTCGGACCCGCGGCCGAACGCCTCGTCGATCACGACGAACCGGAACGCCTTGGACCGCACCGCGCCCCAGTCGAGCTTGAACTGGTACGCGAGCGAGGCCGCGAGGATCGTGTAGGCGAGCTTCTCCTTCTGACCGCCGGACTTCCCGCCCGAGTCCGAGTAGTGCTCGTGCTCGACGTCGTCCTCGCGCGAACGCTCCGACGCCGACAGCACGAACCAGCTCCGCACGTCGGTCACGCGACGCTTCCACGCCTCGTCGGCCTCGGCCTGGCCCTCACGGCCGCGGAACCGTTCGACGATCGCCTTGACGCGCAGGAAGCGCTCCTCCGAGTAGTACGCGACGGTCTCCTCGCCCGTGTCCTCGTCGCGGCGCCCCTCGAGGTCGAGCCCCAGGGCGCCGTCGGTGCACGCCCGCAGGTCCGCCCGGAAGTCCCGCACCTCGGTGTTGGGCGTGGGCGCCATCTCGAGGCGGATGTACCGGCCGGGGTTGTAGTCGATCGCGCGCAGCGAGTCGTTGATGATCTCGACGCGCTCGCGGATGAGGTCGGCCTGCTTGGACAGCTCGGCGTGGAAGCCCGCGATGTCGCGGATCGTGTTGGTGTTGAGGTACGTCTTGAAGTCGACCTCGAAGCGCGGCAGGTCGTCGCGCGTGAGCCGCTCGTGCAGGGCCCGGTACTCGGGGGCCGAGCGCACGTCGTTGTCGAGCTCCGTGGTCTCGACCGGGTACGCGGCCCGGAACGCCGTCATCTGCGCCGCGATCCGCGTGCCGAGCTGCCCCTGGCGGGCCTGGGCCTCCTCGACCTGCGCCGTGAGCCGGGTGCGCAGGGCGCTCTCGACGGCGTCGGGCTCGACGTCCCCGGGGGCCAGCGCCTGGGCGGTGGCCTGGGCCGCGGTCTCGCCCACGAACAGCCGGGCGAGCTCGCCCGCGAGCGCCGCGTCGAGCGGACCCTGCTCGGCGAGCACGCGCGCCGAACGGGCGTGCTGCGTGCGCGCGCTGTCGAGGGCGTGCTGGTCGGCGCCGGCCGCCGAGAGCAGCGCGTCGCGCTCGGACGCGATGCCCGCGGCGCGGCGCGCGAGGTCGCGGAGCTGGTCGGCGATGCGGCTGAGCTCGGACGACGCACCCTCGATGCGCCGCTTCTCGTCGTGGAGCTCGGCGATCGCGCGGACGGGCTCCTCCCAGTCGAGCTCGCGCCACTCGCGGAACACGTCGAGCCGGTTGAGCGCGCCCGAGCGCGAGATCACCGCGTTCTTCTCGCGCCCGACCTCCTCGCGACGCCCTTCGAGGGCCGTGCGCCGCGCGGTGACGGCGGAGGCCTCGTCGAGCAGCGCGTCGATCTTGGCCTGGTTGCTCCAGCCGAGCACGAAGCCGCTGCGGTCGCGGAGCGTGCGACGGTCGTCCTTCTCGTGGTGGCTGGCCGAGTGCTTGACCTGGCCCTCGCGGGTCACGGCGCGCGGGACGCGCTGGAACGTGGCGAGCGTGCCCGCGCACACGTAGTCCGCGCGCCGTTCGAGCTCGTCGCTCAGCCAGTCGGCGAGGGCGCCGTCCTTGACCTCGAGCAGGTCCGCGAGGAGCGGCCCGCCGTCCCTGCTGGCGGGCGTCCCGACGGCGCCGCGCCCCGTGCCAGGACGGCCCGCGGCAGGGGCGGGCACGCGGTGGTAGACCAGCCGGGAACCCAGGTCGTGCGAGTTGATCCACCCGGACACCGCGTCGTAGTGCTGCGCGGGCACGAGCAGCGACAGCGCGAACCCGCGCAGCACGCGCTCGGCCGCGGCCTCCCACTCGGCGTGCTCGGCGCGCACCCCGACGAGCTCCCCCGCGAAGGGCAGGTCGGCGTCCGTGAGCCCGACGTCGGAGCACAGGCGGGCGCGCAGGTCCAGGCTCGCGCGGGGCAGGTTGGACTCGCGGTCGGCCAGCGACCGCAGCTCGGCGTCGATCTCCCGGGCCTCGGCCTCGACCGCGCGCAGCTCGGCCGCGACCTCCCCGGCCCGCCCCTCGATCTCGCTCAGGGCGTCCTGGGCCTGCGCCTGGAGGTCCGTGGTGCGTTCGCGCAGGGCCGTGAACTCCTCGCGCGACGCCACGGGCTCGAGTCCCGCCGCCGCCAGGTAGCGCGCGTGCTCGTCGGCCTTGGCACGGCGCTCGGCGCGCTCGACCTCGCGGCGCGCGACCTCGCCCTCGATCTGCGCGAGCCGGTCGCCGCCGTGCCCGGCACGTTCGACCTCGAGCCGCTGGCGCTCGGCGTCGAGCAGCGCGAGCTCCTCCTTGAGCCGCTCGAGCCCGTCGGCGCGGCCCGCGATCGACGCCTCGAGCTCGCCGATGCGTGCGTCGAGCGCCTCGACCCTGCGCCCGGCGGTGAACCCTCGCAGGGCCTCGCGCTGAGCCGCGAGGGTCCGCACCTGCTCGCCCGCGGCGTCGTACGCGTCGGCGTCGGCGAGCAGGGGCGCGAGCTGGTCGATCTGCGCACGGGCCTTGACGACGGCGTCGTGCGCGCTCGTGAGGTCGTCGAAGTGCGCGACGAGCTTCTCGGTCCAGCGGGCCGCGTCGAACGGTTCGAGCATGTGCTCGCGCACGAACTCGTTGAGGTCGCCCACCGACTTCATGGACACCGTCTGGTGGAACAGCTCCATGGCCTGCTCGGACTCGATGCCGAGCAGGCGGCGGAAGTCGCGCCCGTACTCCGGGAAGTGGTCGCGGACCTGTGCGCCGGACTCGCGCAGACGTCGGCGCAGCACGTTGATGTCCCCGTCGAACCCCGCGAAGTCGTCCGCGATCGTCATGGGCGAGGTGCTCGTGACGTAGAAGCGCTCGGGCTGGCCCTGGGCGCCGTCCTTGAGCCAGAACACCTGGGCCAGCACGGCGCGCGAGCCGAACCCGCGGTTGGCGAACTCGCCCAGGATGACCGAGTAGGTGTGCCCGCGGCGCAGGCCGACGTGCCGGGACGCGCCCGTGACCTCGTTGCGCTCCGACTTGTAGTGACCGGCGACGTAGGAGCGCAGCGTGCGCTCGCGCGTGTCGGCGCCCGCCGCCTTGTTGTAGCTGATGCGGTTCGCGGGGAGCAGCAGGGTCGTGATGGCGTCGACGATGGTCGACTTGCCCGAGCCGATGTCACCCGTGAGCAGCGCGTTGCGCCCTTCGAGCTCGAAGCTCCACGCGTACTTGTCGAACGTGCCCCAGTTGAGGACCTCGAGGCGTTCGAGCCGGTAGCCCGACCGCTGGTCGAGGTCCGCCGCCGCGTCGTGCAGCTCGACCGCGCTGAACAGTGCCTCGGCCATCAGGCCTCCTCGTGGGTCGTGCTCGGGCCGGGCTCGGTGCCGAGCGGGCGGTCGTGGTCGGTCCCGGCGTCCTGACGCGCCACCACCGCCTGTTCGGCGCCGGTGGCGGCCTCCCCTGCGCCGTCGCGCGACGCGAGCTCGGCGGCGTACTCCGCGAGGCGTGCGTCGAAGTCCGCGAGCCACTGGCCGTCGACGAACGCCTTGAGGATGCGCCGCACCTCGTACGTGTCGGGGGTGTCGGGCACGGGGCGCAGGAAGCCCAGCTCGACGACGCGGCGCACGTTCGCCTCGACGCGGTCGCGCGCACGGGCCTCGTTGCTGGAGCCGGGCAGGAAGACGCGGACGAGGTCCACGATCTCGTCGCGCGTCAGGACCAGGCGCGTGTCACCGCCCTCGGCGTCGAACTGCGCGAGGCGCTTGCGCAGCAGCGCGAGCAGCAGGCTCACGTCGAACGACAGCTCGCGGCGTGCGACGAGGCGCGGGATGAAGGTGCCGTCGTGCTCGTCCTCGGGCTGCGCGCGCAGGTACGCGTACCCCTCCGAGTCGTCGATCACGATCTCCAGGCCCAGCGTCGCGACGAAGTCCCGCGCCTGCGCCTCGAGCGCGAGCAGGTCGCGCCACGTGCGTGTGCCCGCCTCGCGGTAGACGACGCCCTTGACGAGCGAGGTGACCACGAGCGAGAGCTCGGGGCTGGGCCCACCGGTCTGCCCGGGGCGGTCGGTCCGGACGGGCTGCTGGCTCACGGGGTTCCCTCCTGGGGAGACGGTCGAGGTGTCTGGTCGGACGGCGGGCCGGACGGGCCGGACGGGCCGGACGGGCCGGGCGGGCCGGGCGACGGCTCGGACGCGGACGGCGGCGCCTGCGCGAGCGACCGGGCCACCGCCCCCGCGAGGTCCTTGGCCCCCGTCCGGGCGAACGTGACGCGCGGGACGCGCGCGACACGCACGCGCGGACCGGCAGGTCGTACCGGGAACCCGTCCTGGTCCACGGCCGGGGCGGTCCCGCCGGGGGCGCCCGGGTCCTCGACGCCGTCGTCGACGACCCACCGCACCTCGTCGGTGTGCGCAGGGTCGTGCACGACGGCGAAGCGCGGGTCGTCGAGGGACAGGTACGTCACCAGCTCCGCGAGACCCTGCTCGAGCGGGTTCTCCTCGACGAGCTGCGCGAGCGAGACCTGGCCCCGGCGGCGCAGCGCGTCGCGGACCGTGCGGCTCAGGCGTTCGGGATCCACGTGGACCTGGGTGAACAGGGCCGACGCGTCGAAGTCCGCGACGCCCGCGGTCACACCCTCGCTCGCGAGCGGCTCCTGGTGCTGGGGCCGGAACAACGGGCGCTCGGTCGGCAGGTGCACGTCGACCGTGGTCGCGTCCATGGTCGTCGCGAGCGGCCCGGTCTCGGCGGCACCGAGCCGCAGCCGGTCGGGGGCCTCGCGCAGCGCGAGGGCGCGCGACTCGATGCTGCGCAGCACGTCGATGACGCGGCGGTTCTCGAGCCACACCTGGTCGTCGAGGAAGCGGCGCAGCTGCTCGGACAGGACGCGCACGGTCGACTGCGTGCGCTCGCCCGCGTCGAGCCAGTCGTAGTGGATGCGGCGCAGGCGCCGCCCGGCCGCGCGCCCGGTGATGCCGGGGGCCGCCTCGCCGTCGTCCCCCACCTGATCCTCCAGGGCGGGCAGCGCCTGGACCTTCTCGACGAGCCCGGCGAACTCCTCCTGCCGCTGGCGGTCCAGGAGGAAGTCGTAGAACGCGTGGAAGCTGCGCCCCTGGTCCGAGTCCGCGATGGCCGACCTGCTGCCGACGACCGCGTCCAGCAGGTCTCCCTTGGCCCCGTCCCAGCCCGTGATGCGCTCACGCATCTCGCGGTCGAGGGTGCGGAAGTTCGCCTCGACCTCGCGGAAGTCCGCGAGCAGGTCCGCGGCCGTGCCCGTGAGCTGCTGGTACCGGTCGCGCTGGGCCGCGGCGTCGAGCAGCGAGAGCTGGCCCGCGCGCACGCGCTCGATCTCCTCGTCGATCCGCGCCCGCCGCGCCTCGAGCTCGCGCAGGCGCGCGTCGGCGTCGGACTCGGTGCCGACCGTGAGCTGGCGCAGCAGCTCGAAGACCGTGTTGAGGCGCGACTCCGTGCCCACGAAGCTGCGCTCGCGCAGCGCCGATACCCACGAGACGGCCTTCTCGACGGCCGGGGTCGCGTCGTAGTGCGCCTCCTCCGAGCCCGTCGGGTAGAACTTGCGCAGCCAGCCCTGCTCGGGCGCGGACCAGTGGTCGAGGTAGGCCTTGGGCGAGCGCGGGTACCTGCGCGTGCCGGCCTCGGCCTGCGCACGGGTGTGCGCCCCCTCCTGCCCGACGACGTCGCTCACCGCCGCCGGCGCCTCG
>Ga0233375_1000763_pt1 | contig 15985 bp, 11 predicted proteins | sample ElkDunMinimDraft_10_FD_191539 | JGI IMG/M metagenome (GOLD analysis project Ga0233375, IMG submission 191539) | Fecal eukaryotic communites from dung pellets of Tule Elk in California, USA - Elk Dung E16 | ecosystem: Host-associated > Mammals > Digestive system > Large intestine > Fecal | place... | reverse complement strand
GGTAGGCGCCGAGCGCTGCCGCGGCGGCACCGGTCGCAGGGTCCTCGAAGACGCCCCCGACCGGGAAGGGGTTGCGCGACTGGAACGTGCCGTAGTGGTCGGGCCAGACCAGCTGGAGCGTCGTCAGGCCTGCCGCACGCATGAGGTCGGCAAGCCGAGGCTGGTCGTACGACAGCTGCGCGAGTCGCTCGCGTGTGCGCGCGACGAGCACGAGGTGCCAGACGCCGGCGTTGGCGAGGGAGAGCGGGTAGGACGGGTCGAGGTCGTCGCGCGTCCAGCCGAGCACCGCCAGGACGTCGTCGACGAGCGGCTCCTCCGCAGGCACGACCTGCGGCTCGACGCTGGTCAGCGTCGCCCAGAGCCGGCCGTTCCGGGCCGTCGTGTCGACCGCGATCTCACCGGCCGGGGTGTGGAACGTCAGCGGCCCCGCACCGAGCCGTTCGGCCAACGCCACGCCGCTCGCCACGGTCGCGTGGCCGCAGAAGGCGACCTCGGACTCGGGAGCGAAGTAGCGCACGTCGAACGTCCGGCCGTCGTCGTCGCGCGGGACGAGGAACGCCGTCTCGGAGTAGCCGACCGCCGCCGCAGTCGCGAGCATCTCCTCGGGACTCATCCCCGTCGCATCGAGGACGACGCCCGCCGGGTTGCCCCCGTGGGGGTCGTCAGAGAACGCGGTGTAGCGCAGGATCTCGGCCATGGAGCACACGTTAGCGGCGCGTACGAGCTAGGGGCGTCGCCCGAGAAAGGCCACGAGGCGTTCGGTCGGCGACGCGTCGGGGCCGACCTCGACCTCGGCACCGATCTGGCCGCTGGTCCGCATGAGGTCGCCCAGCTCGTCCGTTCGGCGGCGCACCCACGCGACGTCGGCGTCGGGGATCGTGTCGTCGACGCCGATCGCGTGGGCGAGGTCCCAGCCGTGGACGATGAAGTCGAAGCTCAGGAACCCGTCGACCATCGCCTCGAACGTCGTCGGACCGAAGATCGGGCTGTCGTACGGCGTCGCCGCGGCGTCGGGGTCGCGCAGGTCGGCGAGCACGACACCGGTCGCGTGGTCGTACGCGGCAGGGAGGTCGTCGGTCGGCCCCGGCGGGATCGCCCTCCCCACCATCGACTCGAACAGTCCCTGGGTGTCGACGACGTGCTGGACGAGCTCGTGCACGGTCCAGTCCTCGCACGGCGTCGGGCGTTGCCAGCCGTCGTCGGGGACGGCGGCCAGCGTGGCACCGAAGCGCTCACGCAGCCGGGCGTATCGGTCGGCAGGGGTCTCGTCGCTCATGCACGGCACCGTACGGTCGGGTGCTGACACTGCGCCACAGCGCGGACAGCCGGCCTCAGCGCGGGACGTGCGCCATCCAGTCCGGCGGCACACGGCCTGCCGGGCCCGGCGCCGGCTGGTCTGCCGGGTGCTCGTGCGGGGGCGCCAGCTCGGGCCCCGTCGCCAGCGTCTCGTCCTGGTAGTCGTAGAACCAGTCCTCCCCCGGCTCGAACGACTGCACGTACCGGTGGCCGGTCTCCTGCCAGTGGGCCGTCGCATGACGCCCGGGTGAGGAGTCGCAGCACCCGACGTGCCCGCACTGCGCGCAGCGCCGGAGGTGGAACCACCAGCCCCCCGGCTCGGCGCTCTCGCACTCGGCGCACCCGGGTCCGCTCGGCGGCACGTCCACGTCGATCCCGTCGGTCATCAGATCTCCCTCCCGTCGGCGCAGTCGCCAGGCTACGCCGGACGACGCCGACAGGCCCGCCGAAGGCGTGCCAGCATGGACTCATGGCACCGGAGCAGCCGCACGAGACCGATGAGACCGATGAGCCCCAGGTCGCGCATCCCTCAGCGCCGCACACCGTCGACGGGGACGGGATCGAGCCCGACGAGTTCGCCGAACGCTGGTCGTACGGCAACCCCGAGGCGCCGCACACGGTTGTGGAGTTCGGTGACTTCGAGTGCCCGTACTGCGGGGCCCTGAAGCCCGTCCTCCACGACCTCGTGGCGGGCTCCGACGGCGAGGTGCGCCTGGTCTGGCGGCACTTCCCGCTCTACACCGTGCACCCGTTCGCGCTCACCGCGGCGCTCGCCGCCGAGGCCGCCGGCCAGCAGGGGGCGTTCTGGCCCATGGCCGGGCTGCTCTTCAAGCACCAGGACCGGCTCGACGACGCCTCGATCCTCTCGTACGCCGAGCAGCTCGACCTCGACACGAGCATGCTCGTCGGTGATGCCGCCCAGATCTACTCCGACGCCGTGCGCCGCGACTACGCCGACGGGATCGAGCTCGGCGTGCACGGGACGCCGACGCTGTTCCTCGACGGCGAGCCGTACCTCGACGGCGTCAGCGTGCCCGACCTCCGCCAGGCGCTCGGTCTGTCACGCCGGGGCGCGCCACGGCCCCTCCGGTAGCGGCGGGGGCCCGTCCTCCTCGTCCGGGGTGCACAGCGGCAGGCGATCGCCGAAGTAGCGCAGGATGAGAGCGCCCGCGAGCGCCGAGGCCAGGGAGCCGATGAGGATGCCGATCTTCGCCTCGTTGCGCAGTGCCTCGTCGGCGAACGCGAGCTCGCTCACGAACAGCGCGATCGTGAACCCGATGCCGCACAGGAAGGCGCCTCCGAGCAGGTGGCCGTAACGGACGCGTCCCGGCAGCGTGCCGAGGCCCGTCTGGAGGGCGAGCGCCGCCCCGGCCATGACACCGACCGCCTTCCCGACGAAAAGGCCGAGGATCACGCCGAGCGTCACCGGGCTCCCGAAGGCGTCACTGATCGCGTCCCCGCTGAGGACGATCCCGGCGTTCGCGAGCCCGAAGGCGGGCACGACGAGGTACGAGCTGATCGGGTGGAGCCCGTCCTGGAGCCGGTCGGCCGTCGGCACCGCGGAGCGGGCGGCGCTCACCGCGAGGCGCGAACGCGTCGCGTCCCGGTCCTCGGCGAGGGCGCGCCCGTAGAAGAGCAGCCGAAGCCGCACCTCCTCGCGGCGCGAGGTGTGGCGGACGGGGACACAGAGGCCGACGGTGACTCCGGCGAGGGTCGGGTGGATCCCCGACTCGAGGACGGAGAGCCAGAGCGCGCCGCCGACGAACAGGTACGGCGTCACCTGCCAGATTCCGACCCACCGCATCGCGACGAGCACGGCGACCAGCGCGCCGCTGATCCCGAGAGCCGTCAACGAGACGTCCTCGGAGTAGAAGATGCCGAGCAGCGCGATCGCCCCGATGTCGTCGAAGATCGCCAGCGTCAGGAGGAACACGCGCAGCTGGTCCGGGCAGCGCGGACCGACGAGCGCCAGGACACCGACGACGAACGCGGTGTCGGTCGACATCGGCACACCCCAGCCCGAGAAGTCCTCGCCCGACGGGTTGAGCAGGATGAAGAGGCCGATCGGGACCGCGAGCCCGCCGATCGCTCCGAAGAGGGGGACCGACGCGGCGCGGAAGCTCCGCAGCTCCCCCACGGTGAGCTCGCGGTTGACCTCCAGCCCCACGACGAGGAAGAAGATCGCCATCGCCCCGTCGTTGATCCAGTGGTGCAGCGAGAGGTCGATGCTGCCGTCGCCGATCGCGATGCTGGCCGGTGTCGACCAGAACTCCTCGTACGAGTGGCCGGCCAGGTTGGCCCACAGCAGCGCGGCGGCCGACATCGCGAGGAGCAGGGTCGCTCCGCCCGACTCGGTCGAGAGGTAACGGCGCAGGCCCGGGGACAGCCGTGGGTACGGGACGACGACCCGGGGCTTCGGACCTGGCCTGGTAGGGACTCCGGTGGGGATCCGATCGGTCACGCGTCAAGACTGGCAGAGCGGGACAGGTCCTGCGGCTCCTGTCGCCCAGGATCCTGGCACGATCTGATCGCCGGGTCGGCGTTAATCGCGTGGCGCCGTGTCAGTCCCGTTCCGTAACGTCGCTCTGTGACCACCTCCAAGGACGACACCGCGATCCAGGCCCCGGTCGTACGCGACCTGTCCTTCGCCGCCCTGGGCCTGACTGTGCTTCTGTGGGCCTCGGCGTTCGTCGGCATCCGTGCGGTCGGTGAGACGTTCTCCCCGGGCGCGCTGTCGCTGGGCCGCCTGGCCGTCGCGGCGCTCGCGCTCTCGGTGCTCTTCATTCCCCGCCAGCTCGGCGCGCGACGCGAGCCGCTCCCCCGGGGGCGCACGGCGGCGCTGATCCTCGCGTACGGCGTCCTGTGGTTCGGGGCCTACAACGTCGCGCTCAACGCGGGCGAGCGCCACGTCGATGCCGGCACGGCCGCCATGCTCGTCCAGCTCGGACCGATCCTGATCGCCGTCATCGCCGGCCTCTTCCTCGGCGAGGGGTTCCCCGTGACGCTCGCGGCGGGCCTCGCCGTCGGCTTCTCCGGTGTCACGCTGATCGCGCTCGGCGGTGACGGGTCCGGCAACGACGTCACGGGTGTCCTGCTCTGCGTGCTCGCCGCCGTCCTGTACGCGGCCGGCGTGCTCCTCCAGAAGCCGGTGATGGGGACGGTCTCCCCGCTCATGGTGACGTGGCTCGGCTGCGTGATCGGGGTGGTGACGTGTCTGCCGTTCGCCGGGCAGCTCGTGAGCGAGATCGGCGACGCCTCGACCGGGGCGATCCTCGGAGTGGTCTACCTCGGCGTGTTCCCGACGGCGCTCGCGTTCACCGTCTGGGCGTACGCCCTGCGGCGCGTGGGCGCGGGGCCGGCGAGCGCGACCACCTATCTGGTTCCGGCGATCGCGATCGTGCTGTCCTGGGCGTTCCTGTCGGAGGTGCCGACCGCGCTCGGTCTCGCGGGCGGTGTGCTCTGCCTGCTCGGCGTCGCGATCACCCGGATGCGGCGGCGCACCCCGCGCTGACCGACGTCAGACGAGGATGCCGCCCACGAGACGCGCCAGGACCTCCGCAGACTCGTCCTTGATGCGCGGCCGGTCCTCGGGCGCTGCGGCGGCGATCGCCATGCCGCAACCGCCGAGCATGCTGAACGTGACCGACGCCGTCGTCGCGATCGGCAGCGGCGGGAGTCGTCCGGCCGAGACCAGCGCGGTGACGATCTGCTCGATCAGGCCCGCGGCGAACTGCTCCTCGCACGCCTTCCACTCCTCCCACCCCAGCGCGATGGGTCCCTGGCGGAGCACGATCTCGGCGTAGTCGGAGTCCACGACGCGGTCGAGGTAGGCGTTCATCGCCGCCATGGCCCCCGCCACGGGGTCCTCGTGGGCGAGGTAGGCGTCGCGGATCGTCGCCATGCCGTCGGTCTCGGTGCGCTCGAGGACGGCGCGGTACAGGTCCTTCTTGTCCTTGAAGTGGTGGTAGACCGCCCCGCGCGTGACGTGGGCCGCCGAGGCGACCTCCGAGAGCGCGGTCTTGGCGAAGCCCCGCTCCGCGAACATCGACGTCGCCGTCGTGAGCAACGCCTCACGGGTCTCGTCGGAGTACTGCTCGCGTCGACTGCGGGGACGTGACATACTCCCAGCATAAGACATACACTGTGTATGTCACCGACATGGCGCAGGTCACAGTCACTGCGTCGGTCGGACCCAGATCCCATGGGAGGAGAGCCCGATGCCGAGCTCCACCACCACCCGCTCCGCCTGGGAGCGGACCACCGAGCGCCAGCGCGCGCTTCACGACCTCACCGCGTCCGTCGAGGACGACCCGACCGCGCTGCAGGACGCCGTGCGCCGCGCGCGGACAGAGACCTTCGGGTCGCTCGAGACAGTGCTGCTCGAGCTCCACGCCCAGTGGGTGCGGACCTTCGACGCACACCTCGACGCCCTGATGGAGAACGGCGCGTACGGCGACCAGGAGGCCGTCGACGCGCTGTGGGCCCGGACCACCCGGGCGCTCCCCGGCACGGCGCGTGTCCTCGACGCGTACGCCGACCACCCCACGCTCGTCCAGGCCCACGCCCAGCACGCCCGGCGGACCCGCCGCTCGATAGCCGCGGACCTTCCGGCGCGCTGGACGTCGTCGACCACTCTCGTACGCTCAGGCGCGCACCGGAGCTGGCGACGTCGCGCCCTGTCGCTGCTCCCGCACTGACGCTGCGCCTGCACCGACCCGGACGTCATACGCAACGTGGCCCAGCACCCGCGATACGGATGACGTCAGCGGACGGCGCCGAGCTTGTCCGGGTTGCGGACGATGTCGACGACCGCGACCCGGCCGTCAGCCACCACAAACGATGTCACCGACCACGCGCCCATCACGTCGCGCATGACGATGCCGTAGGACCCGTTGACGAGCGCCGGACGCACCTCGAGGGGCGGACGCCGGAGGAACCCGAGCAGGACGCGCGCGACCTGTTCGGCACCACGCTGGACGTCACGTACGGCAGGAACCTTGCCGCCACCGTCGGAGCGCATCACCACGTCCGGGTCCAGCAGGCTCACGAGCGCCGCGAGATCGCCGCCCGCACAGGCCGCGACGAACGCGCTGACGACTTCACGCTGCTCGTGGAGCGAGGGCGTCGCCCGCGGAGCCCGCTCGCGTACGTCCTTGCGGGCCCGTGCAGCGAGCTGCCGGACGGCGGCGGGTGAGCGCCCGACCACGCCGGCCACCTCGTCGAAGGACATCCCGAACACGTCGTGCAGCAGGTAGGCGACCCGCTGTGCCGGGGACAGGCGCTCGAGCACGACGAGCAGCGCCAGGCTCAGCGACTCGTCGAGCGTGACGCGGTCGGCCGGGTCGGCCGGCGGTGTCGCGACGAACGGCGGGAGGGGTTCGACCACCGGCTCCGGGAGCCACGTGCCGACGTAGCGCTCCCGCTGCGCTCTGGCGCTGCCGAGCTGGTCGAGCGCCAGATGACCGACCGTCGTCGTCAGCCATGCGCGCAGGTCTCGGACCGTCTCCGGATCGACCCGCTGCAGTCGCAACCAGGCCTCCTGCACGCAGTCCTCGGCGGTCGCTCGAGAACCGGTCACGGCGTACGCGACCCGCTGGAGGTGAGCGCGGTGCTCCTCGAAACGCGCCGCCAACGCCTCGGCATCGTTCACGCGTACGCCCCCTTGACCCAGGACGCGAAGGTCGTCGTCCCCCGCACGTCGGGCGACTCGTCGACGAGCACGCCCGCGGCGACGGCGCGCAACCCTCCCCACATCGGGACGTGCACGGGGACGCGACCACGGCCGGTGACCTCGCTCCACGTGCGGGCGAGCTCGGCGAGCGTCGCGACCTGCGGGCCGGCGACGGACAGCGTACGTCCGTCGGCCGCCTCGTGACCGCGCAACGCATCCACGACGTCCGCGATCGCGTCGGCGACGTCGCCGACATCGACCGGCTGCACGGGCGCCGCGAGCGAGGGCCGCAGACCGAGCTTGGCGGCACCGGAGAACCAGGTGTCCAGGAGATCGTGGAACTGGGTGGCCCGGACCAGGGTCCAGGGGACGGGCCCGGAGCGGACGACGTCTTCCTGCGCGACCTTGGCGCGGTAGTAAGCCAGTCCGGGGACCTTCTCGCACCCGACGATCGAGACCGCGACGTGGTGGGCCACCCCCACGGCCGCCTCCACCTCGAGGAGCCGGCGGGACCCGTCGACGAGCACCGCCTGCGCCGCCTTGGCGCCGGCCCCGTTGCTCGCGTCCACGACGACCTCGCAGCCGTCGAGAGCCGTCCGCAAACCTGCACCCGTGGACAGGTCCACGCGATGGTCGGCGCTCCCCCGGCTCAACGACCGGACCTCGTGCCCGCGCGCCTGCAGGGCGGCGACCACGGGAGCGCCGAGCGTGCCGGTCCCTCCGACGACTGCGATCCTCATCGTCATTCCTTCCGTCGTGAAGTGCTCTCACGGTGGGGACGACGCGGCGGACCGGGATGTGACATCACGGGGTTCGCCGGTGCCGGTCACTCCGGCGGCGTCTCCGGGAGGCCGAGGAGCGCGAAGAGACGCGTGTCGAGAAAGGCGGAGATGTTGCTGACCTGCCCATCGTGCATGTCGAGGGCGTAGATCGCCCACGGCGCGAATCCACCCTCCGGCATGGGACGCCACTGGGCGAGGCCCGGCGACCCGTTGACGCTGAGACGAACCGTCCGCGAGCCCCGGCACTTCGAGCCCGGCCCGAGCATCCAGGCACGGATGTCGTCGCGGCCCTGGAGCCACATCTCGTACGGCGGCATGCTCTGAGTCGCGTCCTCGCGCAGGAGGCTGACGAAGGCGTCCATGTCGTACGCCTCGAACGCGGCGACGTACTTGTCGAGGAGCTCCTGCTGCGCGGGGTCGAGCGGGTCGTACGCGTCCCCGGAGTCACCCTGCGCCTCGGCCAACGTGGCCCGCGCCCGCTGGAGAGCGCTGTTGACCGAGGCGACGGTCGTGTCGAGCAGCTCGGCGACCTCGGCAGCCCTCCATCGGAGCACCTCGCGGAGCACGAGGACGGCGCGCTGCCGGGGCGGGAGGTACTGGAGGGCGGCGACGAAGGCCAGCCGGATCGACTCCCGGCCGGCGGCGACCTCGGCGGGATCGGCCGACGGCGGCAGGATCCGGTCGTCGGTCATCGGTTCCATCCACGCCTCGTTCGCACGCTGGGCGGCGAGGGAGTCGACCGAGGGCTGCCACGAGGTGGCGGACAGGTCCATCGGACGCGCGCGGCGCTGGCCGGCGCCGAGCAGGTCCATGCAGACGTTGGTGGCGATCCGGTAGAGCCACGAGCGCAGGGACGATCGGCCCTCGAACTTGTCGAGGCTCCGCCAGGCGCGGACCATCGTCTCCTGCACGGCGTCCTCGGCATCGAACGCCGAGCCGAGCATGCGGTAGCAGTATCCGGTGAGCTCGCGTCGGTGTCCTTCGAGATCGAGCTCCGTCGTCGCGACGGCCGTCATGGCGCCCCCTCGGCACGTGGCAGCGGATCTCGCTGCCCCTCCACCAAACCGTAAGCATCCGACAGTTCTGCGAACAACGATCTTGAGGCCCCGCGGGCGGCCGAGGTCCGTGACCGATATCGGACAGGTACGTAGCGGTGTGACCCGCATCACTCTACCGTCGACGTTGAAACGTTCCAACGTTCCACCTCGAAGGAGCCACCGTGGTCGCTCGTTCTCGCCCTCTCCTCCTCCTCGCCGCCGCGGCGCTGGTCGCGGGTCTCCAGGCCCCTGCCGCCGCCGCACCCGACTCCCCTCCCTCCTCCGCCGCGAGCGTCTCCGACACCGCGCCGACGGTCGGTGGGCTGCGGGTGAACAGCACCGAGAACCCGCTCGGGATCGACGACTCCGCCCCGCGCCTCGGGTGGCAGCTCGAGGCGCCCCGCCGCGGTGTCTCCCAGTCCGCCTACCAGGTCCGGGTCGCCAGCGTGGAGTCACGCCTCGACGACCCCGACGTGTGGGACAGCGGCAAGGTCGCCTCCCGCGAGTCTGTCGAGGTCGCGTACGGCGGCCCCGCACTCACGTCGCAGACGCGCTATGTCTGGTCCGTCCGGGTCTGGGACGACAGCGGGGCCGCGTCCGCGTGGAGCGCGCCCGCGACCTTCGAGACCGGACTGCTCGAGGCCGACGAGTGGACGGCGTCGTGGATCGGGGCGCCGCGCGAGCAGCTGGGTCCGGAGTGGACCGACTACGCCGTCGAGTTCACCGCCTCACGCATCTCGGGCGCGCTCGGCGTCTACGTACGAGGGCGCGACACGGAGCACGCGTACATGTGGCAGGTCAGCCAGGCCGAGAAGGCGCTGCGCCCGCACGTGAAGGACGGCGGGTACCGCGTGCTGCCGGCCACCCCGTTCCCCGCGGGCTTCGACTTCGCCGCCGAGCACCGCTACCGCATCGAGGTCGACGGCACGACGATCCGTACGTCGGTCGACGGCACGCTGCTCGACGAGCGCACCGACGCGACCTTCACGGGGCCGGGGTCGGTGGGGTTCCGGACGAGCGGCCCGGAGACGGGTCGCGTCCACGACGTCGTCGTGACCTCCAAGGGCGGCGACACCCTCGTCGACACCACGTTCCCGAGCGGTGACCGGACGTTCGCCGCTGGCACGGTCTCCGGAGGCGCGCTCACGGTCGACGCCGCCGGGCCCGAGGCGTGGCTGCGCCGCGACGACCCCGTACCGCTGCTGCGCAAGGAGTTCGCCCTCGCCGACAAGGAGATCGCGCGCGCCCGCGTGTACTCGTCGGCGCGTGGCGTCTACCGCCTGCACCTCAACGGGAAGCGGGTCGGCGACGACGAGCTCGCGCCCGGCTGGACCTCCTACGACAAGCGCATCGACTCCCAGACGTACGACGTCACCGATCTCGTTCGGGCGGGCGACAACGCGTTCGGCGCCGAGGTCGCCGGCGGCTGGTACACCGGCAAGATCGCGATGTTCGGACCGAACACGTACGGGACCGACACCTCGCTGATCGCGCAGCTGCGCGTCGACTACACCGACGGGACCTCCGCGGTCGTCGGCACCGACGGCTCGTGGCGCACCACCGACGGACCCGTCCGCGAGGCCGACTTCCTCGACGGCGAGTCGTACGACCGCCGCCGCGCCGACGCGATCGGCGACTGGTTGGACGCGTCGTACGAGCCGACCGGCTGGAGCGACGTCGTGGTCCGCAACGAGTCGAAGGCGACCCTCGAGCCGCAGACCACCGTCCCGGTCCGCGTCACCCAGGAGCTCACCGACACCCGGCGGATCGACTCCCCGACCGAGGGCCTCCACCTCTACGACCTCGGTCAGAACATGGTCGGGCACGTCCGCGTCACGCTCCAGGGCCGCAAGGGTGACACCGTGAGGATCCGCCACGGCGAGGTCCTCAACCCCGACGGCACGCTCTACACCGCCAACCTGCGCAGCGCGAAGGCCACCGACTACTACACGCTCGGGTCGGACGGTCCCGAGACGTACGAGCCGGCGTTCACGTTCCACGGGTTCCGGTACGTCGAGATCACCGGCGTCGACGAGGCGCCCGCCGCCGAGGACCTCGTGGGGGTCGTCGTCGGCACCGACGGTGAGCTCACCTCCGAGCTCGACACGTCCTCGGACATGGTCGACCAGCTCCACCGCAACATCGTGTGGGGCATGCGCGGCAACTTCCTCTCCATCCCGACCGACACCCCGGCTCGCGACGAGCGGATGGGATGGACGGGCGACATCAACGTGTTCGCCCGCACGGCCGTCTACGACATGGATGCGCAGACGTTCCTGGACAAGTGGCTGCAGGACCTGCGTGACACCCAGCGCCCGAACGGCTCGCTGCCGGGCGTCGCGCCGGTCGTGCTCGGCCGCTTCGACGGCGGCTACGAGTCGGCGGGCTGGATGGACGCCGGCGTGCACGTGCCGTGGACGCTCTGGCACGCGTACGGCGACACGGACATCATCCGCGACAACTGGACGATGATGCGCAAGTACGTCGACTTCCTGGCGGCGGACTCGACGAACCACATCCGCTCGGCCGGGGGCTACCTCGACTGGCTCAACCTCGACGACCCGACGCCGGCCGACGTGCTCGACACGGCCTTCGTCGCGAAGAGCACCCGCGAGCTGGCGCAGATGGCCGCCGCGATCGGCAAGGACGACGACGCCGCGGAGCTGCAGGAGCGCTACGAGACGATCCGCACGGCGTACCAGGACGCGTTCATCGGCGCCGACGGCACCGTCAAGGGCGACAGCCAGACCTCGTACATCCTCACGCTGATCAACGACCTCGAGCCCGCCGACCGGCGCGACGCGGTGATCGACCAGTTCGTGGAGACCTTGGAGCGGCGCGACTACCACCTGTCGACCGGGTTCCTGGGCGTCGACGGTCTGCTCCCGGCACTCACGAAGGCCGGCCGCACCGACATCGCGTACCGCCTCCTCCAGAACGAGGACTACCCCTCGTGGGGGTACGAGATCGGCAAGGGCGCGACCACGATCTGGGAGCGGTGGAACTCCATCAACCCCGACGGATCGTTCAACGACGTGGGCATGAACTCGTTCAACCACTACGCGTACGGGGCGGTCGGCGAGTGGATGTACCGCACGATGGCGGGCGTCTCCTCTCTCGAGCCGGGCTACCGCAAGGTGCTCGTGGCGCCGGAGCCCGGCGACGGCATCGACCACGTGACGTTCGGAGTCCAGACGCGCTACGGCAAGGTCCGCAGCGCCTGGAAGAAGGTCTCCGGCGGTCTCGAGCTCGAGGTGTCCGTCCCAGCGAACGCCACCGGGGAGGTCCGGGTCCCGGCACCGAGCCGGTGGGCGGTCACCGAGGGCGGTCGTGCCGCGGAGTCGGCCGACGGCGTGCGGTTCGTCGCGTTCGAGGACGGGCACGCCGTGTACGAGGTCGGGTCGGGCGACTACACCTTCAGCATCGACCGTGCACTCGGCGAGCTGGGTGAGGCCGCCGCCGACGTCGACGTGCTCGCCGGCCAGGTCGATGCGCTCGCCACGAAGGGCGTCCTGACGGCGCTGCTCAAGCGGCACCTGCAGTCCGAGGTGGCGACGCTGGACGGGCAGGTCGAGCAGGCACGGGCGGCGCGCGCCGCAGGTGACCGCGGCACCGCTGCATCTCGGACCCACCAGGCGCTCGCCACCGTGTCGGCGCTCGAGCTGTGGGTGGACCTGCAGCGTGTGCTCCGCCTGGTCGACAAGCCGACCGCGACGGCACTGAAGGAGACGCTCGCGAAGGTCGACGGACACCTGTCGGCCGCCTCGGGCCTCATCGTCGGCGCGGTCGCCAAGGCCGAGCCGCAGGGCACGGTCCACCTCGCGGGCGACACCGTGCGGGTCGCGGTGACGCTCGAGAACACCGGGACGAAGTCCCTGCCGAACGTCGCCAGTACGCTGAGGTCGGCGTCCGGCTGGACGGTGAAGCCGGTCGGCGGACGGCCCGGTTCGGTGGGCGCCGGCAAGACGGTCACCCACCTGTACGACGTCACGGTGCCCGCCGGCACCCCGATCGGCACCGAGGCGCTGACGGGGACGGTGTCGTACCGGCAGAGCTGGGGCACGGCCACGCTGCCCGTCTCTGCGGACGTGGTCGTCTCCCCGACTCTCACGCTCGACTCCGCAGCGGTGGCGCCGGAGACGGCGACGGCCGGCGAGGAGGTCACGGTGACCGCGGTCGTGCGCAACCACAGCACACGGACCGCGTCGGGCTCGCTGACCGTCTCGGGCTCGGGGGTCGAGTCACCCGCACCGGTGCCGTACTCGGTGCCCGCGGGTTCCACGGCCGAGGTCACGGCGACCGTGGTGGTCCCGACGACGGTGATCGCCGGACCGCTCGCACTCACCGCGTCGACCGGCGCGACGGAGGCGGAGAAGGCGGCGGCCACGCTCGGTGTCACCCTCGCGACCCCGCCGTCGGGTGCCGTCGACCACGTCGACGTGGGGTCGGCGGCATCGGAGCAGGCCCACCGCCTGACGGCGTCGCAGCACTCCGGCACGACCGTCGAGGCCGGTCTCACGCGTCGCTACACGCACTCGTCGTACCCGGGCGGCTGGTTCGAGATGGACCTCGCCGTCCCGGCCGGTGAGGCGTTCGTCCTGCGGGCCGTCGAGACGTACGACGGTGCACGGCGCAAGACGTACGACATCGTCGTGGACGGCGAAGTCGTGTACTCGCACGACGCCCGACGGACTGAGGGCGGCGAGGGTGCGCAGACGTACCAGGTGCTCGTCGACCGTCCCGACCTGACGGCCGACGGCGTGGTGCGTGTCCGGTTCCAGGACACAGGCGCCGACTACGACCCGTCGATCGCCGACGTCTGGTCGCTGCCGGCCTCCTGACGCGTCGTACGGAGGAGGGTCCCCGCGCCGCACCGGCTCGGGGACCCTCCTTCTACGCTCGCGAGCCACCCTCTGCGTACCCGCGAGCCAGCCTGTGCGTACCCGCGAGCCACTCTCTGCGCACCCGCGAGATCCGGGGGTGTGTGGCCGGATGCGGACAGACCTCTTCACGGCGTGACGTGGATCACCTTACGGTCGATTGAAACGTTCAAACACGCAGTCCCGCCGTCGTCATGAGAGGACGAGGATGAGAACGAGACGCATCACAGGGGTCGTTGCGGCAACGGCCCTGCTCGCCGGATCTGCCGCGATCACGGCACCCGCCGAAGCCCGTGGAGGTCACGCGCCCGGCGCCCCGAAGGCGCTGACCGTCGACGACTCCGCGCGGCCGCTCAACGTCGAGGGCGTACCCGCCTTCGGATGGATGCCGCAGGACCGCGACCCCGGCGAGGTGCAGAGCGCCTACCAGCTGAAGGTCAGCGACGACGACGGCCGGCTCGTCTGGGACAGCCGCAAGGTCGAGTCGGATCAGCAGGCCTACATCGAGTACGACGGACCCTCGCTGGACCGCGGCGCCGTGTACACGTGGACGGTCCGGACGTGGGACCGCACGCACCGCTCGTCACCGTGGGCGAAGCCGGCGACCTTCGAGACCGGCATCTCGGACGCCGACTGGGACGGCGCGCAGTGGATCCAGCGCGCGCCAGGCGGTACGGCCCCGGTGGCCGTCGTCGATGGGCGCGCCCGTGTCACCGGCGGCGACGTCACGCTCGCGAAGGGCAGCGCCGACTGGACCGACTACACGATCGAGGCGACCGTCCGGCCGCGTACGGGAGGGGCCGGCATCGCCTTCCGCAACGCCGACCGCCGCAACGGCTACATGTGGCAGCTCTCGCCTGCCAACGGATTCCGTGCCCATGTGCAGCGCAACGGCTCGCACACCGTTCTCGCGACGACGCCCCTCGCGATCGTCGCGGGCCAGGACTACCGCGTGAGGATCGAGGTCGACGGAGCGACGGTCACGACGTTCGTCGACGGCGTCCAGGTCGACCAGCGGACGGACACCACCCACGCCACCGGCGGTGTCGGCTTCCGCGAAGCGTCCAACGAGGCCGCCGAGTTCGACGACGTACGCGTCACCGCACCGGACGGCACGGTGCTGCTGGCCGACGACTTCTCCGGCGACCTGTCCGCCTGGGACGTCGCCCCGCCCGGCCGGCAGGCCGACGAGTGGACGCTCGCCCGCAAGGACGTCCCGCTCGAAGGGCGCAAGGTCGTCCGTGCCCGCGCGTACGTCGCAGCCAGCCACACGTACGAGCTCTGGATCGACGGACAGCGCGCTGATCGCGGCCAGTCCTTCTCGTACCCCGGTGAGGGCTACTACCAGGCGAGCGACGTCACGCACCTCGTCAAGGGCGAGCGTGCGATCGGGCTCGGTCTGATCGCACACTGGTACGGCTCCGGGCAGGGCCGCCCGGCGGGCGTGCCAGGTGTTCTCGCTCGGGTTGTCGTCGAGTACGCCGACGGCTCCACGCAGACGGTCGTCACCGACGGCTCGTGGAAAGTCACCGAGGGCCCGTACGTCCAGGCCGGCCGACGCAACGGTGAGGGCGAACAGATCGAGCACCTCGACGGGGTCCGGGCAGCCGCGCTCGACGGCTGGGACGAGGAAGGGTTCGACGACTCCGCCTGGGGTGACGCCGTCGTGCTCGGCACGCACCCGGTCGCACCGTTCACGCAGCTGCAGGGCCAGGAGACCCGCCTCGATGAGACCACCGCCCGGCCCGTACGGATGCTCAGGGCCGAGGACGGCACCGTGGTCGCAGACTTCGGGAAGGTGATCCCTGCGCGTCCCGCGGTCCAGTTCGACCACGGGGTCCAGGGACGCGTGCTTCAGATGCGCGCCGGCTACACGCTCACCGAGCAGGGCAGGGTCGCGACGTCGACACTGCAGACGCAGGGCACGAACATGGCGTTTCCGTACACGCAGGTCGACGGGAGGCAGTCGTTCGAGGCGTTCACGCACCTCGGGTTCCGCTATCTCGAGATCCCCGACGCCGATGAGGCGATCGAGCGCCGCGACGTGTCCGCCGTCGTGGTCCACACCGACGTGCCCGACGGACAGGAGGCCACGTTCGAGAGCTCCGAACGCACCCTCGACGAGGTGTGGGACATGATGCAGCGCTCGGCGCTGTACTCCGTCCAGGAGGCGTTCGTCGACACCCCGACCCGGGAGAAGGGCCAGTTCCTCGGCGACGCCGTCAACATCTCGTACGCGACGATGCAGGGTTTCGCCGAGCGCGACGCCACTCAGCAGGCGATCCGCGAGTTCCTGGCATCCGAGATGCGGTTCTGGAG
>Ga0233375_1000760_pt1 | contig 16031 bp, 14 predicted proteins | sample ElkDunMinimDraft_10_FD_191539 | JGI IMG/M metagenome (GOLD analysis project Ga0233375, IMG submission 191539) | Fecal eukaryotic communites from dung pellets of Tule Elk in California, USA - Elk Dung E16 | ecosystem: Host-associated > Mammals > Digestive system > Large intestine > Fecal | place... | reverse complement strand
GATGCCACCGGCAAGCTGGTCGCCACCGACACCATCTATCCGCACGAGCCGCGCCGGCAGTGGGACCAGTCGCTGGCCGCGCTGCGCAAGCTGTGCATCGCCCATGGCGTGCAGCTGGTGGCGATCGGCAACGGCACCGCCAGCCGCGAGACCGACAAGCTCGCCGGCGACCTGCTCAAGCTCTGCCCGGAACTGCGGATGCAGAAGATCGTGGTCAGCGAGGCCGGCGCATCGGTGTATTCGGCCTCGGAGCTGGCGGCGAAGGAGTTCCCGGGCCTGGACGTGTCGCTGCGTGGCGCGGTGTCGATCGCGCGGCGCCTGCAGGACCCGCTGGCCGAACTGGTCAAGATCGAACCCAAGGCCATCGGCGTGGGCCAGTACCAGCACGACGTCGACCAGTACAAGCTGGCGCGTGCGCTGGACGCGCGCGTGGAGGACTGCGTGAACGCGGTCGGCGTGTACGTCAACACCGCCTCGGCACCGCTGCTGTCGCGGGTCTCGGGCCTGTCGTCCACGGTCGCCGAGAACATCGTCGCGCATCGAGACGCCAACGGTCCGTTCCGGCGCCGCAAGGACCTGCTCAAGGTGCCGCGGCTGGGCGAGAAGACCTTCGAGCAGTGCGCCGGCTTCCTGCGCATCGCCGATGGCGACGAGCCGCTGGATGCCTCGGCGGTGCACCCGGAAGCCTATCCGGTGGTCGAGCGCATCGTGCAGGCGACCGGCAAGCCGATCCAGACGATGATCGGCGACAGCGGCTTCGTGCGCACGCTCAAGCCGGGGCAGTTCACCGACGAGCGATTCGGTGAGCCGACCGTGCGCGACATCCTGAAAGAACTGGAGAAGCCCGGCCGCGACCCGCGCCCGGAGTTCAAGGCCGCGCAGTTCGCCGACGGCGTGGAGGACATCAGGGACCTGCGCGAGGGCATGATCCTCGAGGGCGTGGTGAGCAATGTGGCCGCGTTCGGCGCCTTCGTCGACATCGGCGTGCACCAGGACGGGCTGATCCACATCTCGGCGCTGTCGGACAGGTTCGTCAAGGACCCGCGCGAGGTGGTCAAGGCCGGCGACATCGTCAAGGTGAAGGTGCTGGAGGTGGACGTGGCGCGCAAGCGCATCGCCCTGACCCGGCGCCTGGACGATGCCCCCGCGCCGCGCGAGGCGCGCGAGGAGGCGCGTCGCGGCGGCGGGCGCGGCGATGCCGGTCCGCGCGGCGGCCGCGGTGCCGCGCCGCGACCCGCCGCGCCGCCGGCCAACAGCGCGCTGGCCGAGGCCTTCGCCCGCGCCCGGCAGAAGTAGCCGGCCGGATGGAGCGGCGGGTGGCCCTCGCGGTGCCACCCGGCGCATGCCGCCGCTCAGGCGGCCTTGCGGAACTCGTCGAACGCGGCCTGGGCATGGGCCGCGTACATCAGCGACGGGCCGCCGCCCATGTACACCGCCACGCCGAGCATCTCGCGGAACTCCTCGGGGGTGGCGCCCAGGCGTACCAGCGCCTTGGCGTGGAAGCCCAGGCAGTCGTCGCAGCGGCTGGCCACGCCGATCGCCATGGCGATCAGTTCCTTGGTCTTCTCGTCCAGCGCGCCGGGCGCGAGGGCGGCCTTGCTCAGCGCGCCGAAGGCCTGCATCAGGTCGGGATGGTGGCTGCGCAGCTCGGTCAGGTTGCGCGAGGTGGTGCGGGTCAGCTCGTTGTAGGACTCGGGTGCCATGGCGGGCCTCCTGATGGAATGGGCGCAGTATATTCGCGTTTACTAATTTAGCAACGTCGAATATAATGCCGCCATGAGCCCGACCGCCACGACCATCGACCTCCACCCCCTGCAGGAGCAGGCGGCAGCCGCCGCGGCCATGCTGCGCGTGCTCGGCCACGAGCAGCGCCTGCTGGTGCTGTGCCTGCTGGCCGCGCACGGCGAGCGCACAGTGGGCCAGTTGCTCGCCGAGGTCCGCCTCAGCCAGTCGGCCCTGTCCCAGCACCTGGCGCGGATGCGCGAGGACGGCCTGGTGGCCTGTCGCCGCGACGGCCAGTCCATGCATTACCGGATCGCCGATCCGCGCGTGGCCACCCTGGTGGGCACGCTCAAGTCCATTTTCTGTCCCTGAGGAACCCCGCTCCATGCGCAGCATCGACACCGCCACCGCCCGCAGCCTGCTCGACCGCGGCGCCGTGCTGGTGGACATCCGCGAACCCGACGAGTACCGGCGCGAACGCATCCCCGGCAGCCGCTGCATCCCGCTGGCGACCCTCGCCGTCTCGCCCCGGCTGGGTGCGGGCGAGGCGCCCGTGGTGTTCCACTGCCGCTCGGGCATGCGCACCGGCAGCAATGCCGCCCTGCTCGAGGCGGCCGCCTACGGGCGCGAGGCCTACCTGCTCGACGGCGGGCTGGACGCCTGGCGTCAGGCCGGCCTGCCGCTGGAGCGAGACACCAGCGCGCCGCTGGAGCTCAACCGCCAGGTGCAGATCGTGGTGGGCGGCCTGGTGCTGGCCGGCACGATCCTGGCGGCCACCGTCTCGCCCTGGTTCCTGCTGCTGACCGGCATCCCCGGCGCGGGCCTGCTGTTCGCCGGGATCAGCGGCTTCTGCGGCATGGCGCGGGTGCTGGCGCGCATGCCCTGGAACCGCGCCACCCTTGCCCCGGCACGCGAACACCCCACCTTGTAGGCATGTCCAGTCCCACCGAACCCGGCCACCTGCCCGCCGCCCCGGTCCACGCCGCCGACCCGCGCCCGGTCCCGCCCGAACCGCCGCTGCCCAGCGACTGCTGCGAAAGCGGCTGCGACCCCTGCGTGTACGACAGCTACAGCGAGGCGCTGCAGTACTACCGCGAACGCCTGGCCGCCTGGCAGGCGCGGCACCCCGAGGCCGACGCTGACCCCCAGGCAAAAGCCTCCGAGGACGCGGCCGCCTGACGGGCCGAGGCGACGACGACGCCCCTGCGCTCCGAACCCCCGTGACGGCTCCCCAGATGCGCCTGCCCAGGCCGTCGCGCCCAACGCCCGTGGAACATTCGTCTCGTCTTGTTCCACAACATTTCGTGTTGACGTCGATCCCTCACCCCACTATGTTGTGCCGGTCGGTTCCGGCGCGCAGCAGCGTCGCTGGATGAAAAGGGAAGCCGGTGACGCCCCGTCCGCCAGGACGCCAGGCCACTCCGGCACTGCCCCGCAGCGGTAATCGGGAACGAACCTGCCACCAGCACTGGAGCCACGCTCCGGGAAGCGGCAGGGGAGGTGGAGGGCCAGCGGCCTTCCGGACCCGTCAGTCCGAAGACCTGCCGACAGCCGCGCGCCTGCACGCCGCGCGGTGCCGGCCGCGGAATCTCCGGGGGGAGATGGCTGGTGGAGCAGAGCGGGGAGGCCGTCGGCGGCCGTCCCGGCATCTGCGACGCCGCCCGTCCACCCTGCCTCCAACGCCACGCCCGCCTGCGAGGGACAGGCCGGCCGTGCGCCACCTGGAGGACGCATGATCCACAACACCCATTCCCCCGGCGAGGTTGCGACCGCGCCGGCCACCGCCCGCGACGCCGCGCCCACCCGCCCCACCGCGCCCGCTCCGGGCGACGCGTCCCTGCCCCTGCCCGCCACCGACGGCGGCAGCGCTCCGGCGGCCGCGCCGGCACCGGTGTCCACCTGGATCACCAAGGAAGCCGGCAACCGCCGCATTCCCTACGACCGCGCGCGCCTGGAGCGCAGCATCGACCGCATCCACGCCGAGTTCCCGGACCTGGCGATCGAGGACTACAAGCGCAGCGTGACCGGCTTTGTCGAGCGCAAGGAATCGGTCAACGCCGACGACCTGGTCGACCACCTGATCCGCGAGGCCGAAGCCCGCGTCGACGTGACCGCGCCGCAGTGGGAACACTTCGCCGCGCGCCTGTACCTGCACCGGTTGTACAAGCGCGCCAGCCGCAACCGCTTCTACGACGTGGAGCACAAGTACGGCTCCTACGTCGGCCTGCAGGAGTCGCTGGCCGACCGCAACATCTACTCCAACGACATCCTGCGCGCCTATTCCAAGGAAGAGCTGCAGGAAGCCGCGCGCATGATCGATCCAGAGCGCGACAAGCTGCTGGCCTACAACGGTCTGTACCTGCTGGCCACGCGCTACCTGGCCACCGACCACGCCCGCAACGTCTACGAACTTCCCCAGGAACGCTGGCTCACCATCGCCCTGTACCTGATGCAGGACGAACGCCCACGCGAGCGGCGCCTGCAGCTGGTGGGCGAGGCCTACTGGGCGCTGTCGAACCTGTACATGACCGTGGCCACGCCCACCCTGCAGAACGCGGGCAAGGTCGGCGGCCAGCTCTCGAGCTGCTTCATCGACACGGTCGAGGATTCGCTGCAGGGCATCTACGATTCCAACACCGACATCGCCCGCGTGTCCAAGGGCGGGGGCGGCGTGGGCGCCTACCTTGGCTACGTGCGCGCCTCGGGCTCGGCGATCCGCGGCGTGCCCAACTCCTCCGGCGGCGTGGTGCCGTGGATCAAGCAGCTCAACAACACCGCCGTGTCGGTGGACCAGCTCGGCCAGCGCAAGGGCGCGGTGGCGGTGTACCTGGACATCTGGCACCGCGACATCGAGGCCTTCCTCGACCTGCGCCTCAACAATGGCGACCAGCGCCTGCGCGCGCACGACGTGTTCACCTCGGTCTGCATCCCGGACCTGTTCATGGAGGCGGTCGAGCGCCGCGGCGACTGGTACCTGTTCGATCCGCACGAGGTGAAGCGGGTCAAGGGCTGGTACCTGCAGGACTTCTTCGACGAGAAGAAGGGTGAAGGCACGTTCCGCAGGAAGTACGAGGAAGTCGTCGCCGACGAGCGCATCAGCCGCAGGACCGTCAAGGCGATCGACATCTTCAAGCGGATCATGGTCAGCCAGCTGGAGACCGGCAATCCCTTCATGTTCTACCGCGACGAGGTCAACCGGAAGAACCCGAACAAGCACGCCGGGATGGTGTACTCGTCCAACCTGTGCACCGAGATCCTGCAGAACATGAGCCCGACCACGCTCATGCAGGAGATCATCTCCGGCAACCAGATCGTGACCACGAAGCAGGCCGGCGATTTCGTGGTCTGCAACCTGTCCTCGATCAACCTCGGCCGCGCGGTGCTGCCGCAGCAAGACCAGGGCGACCTGATCACCGACGTGCTCGAGCGCCTGGTCCCGATCCAGGTGCGGATGCTGGACAACGTCATCGACCTCAACGCGCTGCCGGTGCCGCAGGCCACGATCACCAACCGCAAGTACCGCGCGATCGGCCTGGGCACCTTCGGCTGGCACCACCTGCTGGCGCTCAAGGGCATCCACTGGAACGACCCGGCAGCCGAGGAATTCAGCGACGCGCTGTACGAGCGGATCAACTACCTCGCCATCCAGGCCAGCATGGAGCTGGCGAAGGAAAAGGGGACCTATCCGGTGTTCGCCGGCAGCGACTGGCACAACGGCGCGTACTTCCGCGAGCGCGGCTACAACGACGCGCGCTGGCTGGACCTGGCCGCGCAGGTGGCGGTGAACGGCCTACGCAACGGCTGGCTGCTGGCGGTCGCGCCGAACATGTCCACCGCGCAGATCGCCGGCTCCACCGCCTCGATCGACCCGATCTACTCGGCGTTCTACTACGAGGAGAAGAAGGACTACCGGCGGCCGGTGGCCGCGCCGGGCCTGTCGCTGGAGACCTGGCCCTACTACGAGCTGGGCGCATACAAGGTCGACCAGTTCGCCAGCGTGCGCCAGAACGCGCGCCGCCAGCGCCATGTCGACCAGGCCATCAGCTTCAACCTGTACGTGCCATCGACCATCCGCGCCAGCACCCTGCTGGAGCTGCACATGAGCGCCTGGCGCGAAGGCATCAAGACCACCTACTACGTGCGCTCCAACGACATCGATATCGCCGAGTGCGAGTGGTGCGCGAGCTGACAACGCGCGTTCGCGCTGTCAGCTCCCCACGGTTCGCGCTGCAAACCGTGGGCCCCGCTCATCCGCCCCCATACCCCCGCGCCTTTGGCGCGCCCCCCTGACTCAGGGGGGCTTTTCTCCAGAACGCGGCTTGCTGCCGCACGCTGACGACATACGAGAACAGCCCCATGTCCTCCCCCGCACCGCGCACGTCCACGCCGCTCGAACGCATCCGCATCCTCGAGCCGCGCCATCCCAACCGCTCCACCGGGATCGTCAACGGCACCACCTCCGGCATCCTCAACTGGAACGACATCCCCTACCCGTCGTTCTACCGCGCCTACAAGGAGCTCTCGACCAACTTCTGGATCCCGGACGAGGTCGACATGAAGAGCGACGCCAAGCAGTACGGCGAGCTGTCTGCGCGCGAGAAGAATGCCTACGACTCGATCATCGGCCTGCTGGCCACCCTGGACTCGCCGCAGACACGCTTCATCTACAACGTCGCCGAGTACATCACCGACCCGGCCGCGCATGCGAACGCGGCGATCATCGGCCAGCAGGAGGTGATCCACAACGAGAGTTACAGCTACGTGCTGGCCTCGATCACCGACCTGGCCAACCAGAACCGGGTGTTCGAGCTCGCCCGTACCCATCCGACGATCATCGCGCGCAACGCCCCGATCATGGCGTCGTACGACGACTTCATGCGCGAGAAGACCGCCGAGACCCTGCTGCGCTCGCTGATCCAGTCCTCGATCCTGGAAGGCATCAACTTCTATTCCGGCTTCGCCTATTTCTACAACCTGGTGCGCCAGAATCGCATGGCCGGCACCGGCAAGATCATCAGCTTCATCAACCGCGACGAGCTGGCCCACACCAAGTTCATCAGCGAGGTGATCCGCGCCATCGTCGGCGAGAACCCGGAACTGCAGACCGACGAACTCACCGACTACGTGCACCGCGCCTTCACCCACGCGATCGAGCTGGAGACGCAGTGGACCGGCGAGGTGCTCGATGGCATCGACGGCATCGACGTGGACGAGATGATCGGCTACGTGAAGTACCGCGCCAACAAGATGGCCGGGATGCTCGGCATCGAGAAGCTGTACGCGGACGCCACCGACAACGTGATGCCGTGGATCCGCGCCTACGCCGACAACTTCACCGAGACCAAGACCGACTTCTTCGAGATGCGCAACGCCTCGTACAAGAAGACGAACTCGGACAACGGTTTCGACGATCTCTGAGATCCGGCGCCGGCCATGCGCATCCTGATCGCCTTCGCCTCGCTCAGCGGCAACACCCGCGACGTCGCCCGGCAGCTGCGCGCGGCCTGCGAGCGGCGCGGGCACGCGGTGGGCTGGGTCGAGGTCGACATCCAGGGGCTGGCCGCCGCCGGCCCGGACCCGCGCCACGATCTGTACCTGCTCGGCGCCTGGTCGGACAACGGCGGGCGCACGCCGGCGGAGATGAAACGGTTCATCGGCGAATTCGTCGAGGCGGTGGGCCGGCCGCCCCGGGTGGCGGTGTTCGGCACCGGGGAGACGCAGTGGGGCGAGCAGTACTACTGCGGCGCGGTGCGCCGCATCGCCCGCTTCTTCGACTCGCCGTTCCCGCGCCTGGAGATCGAACAGATGCCGCATGGCCAGCGCGACGCGGCACGCATCCAGGCCTGGGCCGACCACCTGATCACCACCATCGAGAACAGCCCCCATGCTGACCCTGAACGCGTCGTCGCCTGACGACTACCACGCCGCCATCGCCGCGCACCCGCGCCTGCTGGTGGACTATTACAAAGACAATTGCCCCGGATGCAGGATGCTGGACATCTCGTTGCAGAAGTTCGCAAGCGAGGAGGCAGCCGCCGGACTGGTCCTGCTGAAGGTGAAGCTGGAGACCGTCGGCGAGGAGTTGTTCCGCGGGCTCGGCCTGCGCCAGACGCCGACGCTCTCGCTGTTCCGGGGCGGGGTCGAGGCCATGCGCCTGCCGGGCTTCCAGGCGCCGGCGCAGATCCTGCGCGCCGTGCAGACGTGGCTGCCGTTCGAGGCAGCGGCAGCATGAGCGCCGTCGCGCCCGCACTCACCGTGCCGGTGGCCGGCCGCGAGGAGCCGGTCACCGAGGCGCGCATGCTCGAGATCGTGTTTCCCGACCACACCAACCACCTCGGTACCCTGTTCGGCGGCCAGGCCCTGGCGTGGATGGACAAGGCCGCCTTCATCGCCGCCTCGCGCTTCGCCCGGCGCACCGTAGTGACTGCGCGTTCGGAGCAGGTCGATTTCCGGCTGCCGATCCGCCAGGGCCAGCTGGTCGAGACCATCGCCAAGGTGGTCGAGGTCGGCCGCACCTCCATGCAGGTGGAAGTGGACGTGGTGGCCGAGGACCTGCTCAGCGGCGCGCGCGAGCTGTGCACGCGCGGACGCTTCGTGATGATCGCGATCGACGCTGACGGTGCGCCAGCGCCGGTGCCTGCGCTTCCGGCGCCCTGATTCGCGCGTTGGCGTCGGCGCGCAACGAGGCCTCCGGCAGCAACGCCAGTCGCACATGACGGGCGCGCGGGCCGAAGCGGGCCCGCGCATGGCCCATCTGCTCCGGATGGACCATGCGCGCGTACACGGGATGCCGCCCTCTTCGGATACACCAGCAGCGGTCCGCCGAAGTACGGCATGTCGGGACGCGGGAACGGAGCGTCTGACAGCGGCCCTTCCACGCTGGAGCAGCGTTGCCGACGCAAGGACGACCGTCGCCGGCGAGCTCGACGCACCACTGCGCGCCGACGCCGGCGAGCACCCCGCCCGGCCAGCCGCATTGCCGGTGCCGTATCGCGCAGGGGAGCGGCGGATGCGTTGTGGCGCCCTCCCGCTCGTCCAGGTTGCAGGGGAAACCGTCCCTCGGGGCCGCGGCCGGGTGTGACATAGTCGCCGGAACGTCCCGCCGCGCCGCTCCGGATGCCCCGCGACTACATCCTCACCCTGTCCTGCCCCGACCGCACCGGCATCGTGCACCGCGTCGCCGGCCTGCTGTTCGAGCACGGCTGCAACATCCTCGATGCGCAGCAGTTCGGCGATGCCGAGACCGGGCGCTTCTTCCTGCGCGTGCATTTCGACGTGCCAGCGGCGTCGGCCATCGACACGGTGCGCGATGCATTCGTCCCGCTCGCCCAGGCGCATGCGATGCAGTGGGACATGCACGAGGTGCGCCGGCGCGCGCGGCTGCTGGTCCTGGTCAGCCGGCAGGGCCATTGCCTCAACGACCTGCTGTTCCGCACCCACAGCCGCCAGCTGCGGGCGGACATCGTCGCCGTGGCTTCCAACCACACCGACTATGCGCAGCTCGCTGGCTCCTACGGCGTGCCCTTCCACCACCTTCCGGTCGATGCCGCCACGCGCGACTCGCAGGAAGCCCGGATCCGGGAACTGGTGGAGCGCGAGCGCATCGACCTGGTGGTGCTGGCGCGCTACATGCAGATCCTCTCGCCGACGCTGTGCGCGGCGCTGGCCGGGCGCGCGATCAACATCCACCACAGCTTCCTGCCCAGCTTCAAGGGCGCCCAGCCCTACCACCAGGCGCACGCGCGCGGGGTCAAGATCATCGGCGCCACCGCGCACTACGTGACGCCCGACCTGGACGAGGGTCCGATCATCGAACAGGACGTGGCGCATGTTGACCATGCGATGACGCCGGCCGCGCTGATCCGGATCGGCAGCGACGTCGAGTCGCGGGTGCTGGCGCGCGCGGTGCGGCTGCACGTGGAGCACCGGATCCTGCTCAACGGCCACCGCACGGTGGTGTTCCGCTAGGGGCGAACGCCGTGCTCAGGCGGCTAGCGACACCCCGGCGGCCTGCAGCGCGGCGCGGGTCGGTGCATCGCCCTCGGGCGTCACCGGGCGGGTGAGATCCCAGAGCACGCGCGCGCGCAGGCCGGCCGCGACCGCGTCCTGCGCCGACCACAGCACGCAGTAGTCGCGCGCTAGGCCGCACAGGTGCACTTCCTCGATGCCGCGCTCGCGCAGCCAGCCGGCCAGGCCGGTCGGCGGGCGCGTGCCGCCGGGACCGACGTTCTCGCGGAAGGCGCTGTAGGAATCGACCTGCGGGCGGCTGCCCTTGCGCAGGACCAGGTCGGCCAGGTGCCAGTCCACGCGCGGGTCCAGCGCGGCGCCGGGCGTGCCCTGCACGCAGTGGTCGGGCCACAGCACCTGGGGCTGGCCATGCAGTTCGACCGTCTCGAAGGGCTGGCGCCCGGCATGGCTGGAGGCGAACGAGGCGTGGCCGCGTGGATGCCAGTCCTGGGTGGCCACCACCGTGCGGTAGGCGCGCGAGGCGACCAGGGCGGCGATGCCCGGCACGATGGCGTCGCCTTCGTGGCAGGAGAGCGCGCCGCCGGGCATGAAGTCCGGCTGCAGGTCGATCACCAGCAGGGCGGTGGTCTCGGGAAACGCATCCATGGCGATGGGCCGGCTCCGATGGAAGGACAGGCAAGGGTACCGCCTGGGGCCGGACGAGGCCCCTTCCCGACCTTCGAGGCGGCGGGAACGGCACGACGGCGCATCCTGCGGCCGGAGCCCGCCAGGACGTCCGGGCAAGGAAAAGCCGGCGCGATGCGCCGGCTTTTTTTCCGGTCCCGCCAGATCGCGATCAGGCGATCGAGGCGCGGTAGATCGACTCGATCGACGCGTCCAGCGCCTGGTTGAACGCGGCATCGTCCTGCTGCGCGCTCAGGCCTTCGGTCAGTGCGCGGCTGAAGCTGGCGACCACGCCGGGATTGCGCGCCAGTTTCGCATTGGCCTCGTCGCGGCTGTAGCCGCCCGACAGCGCCACCACCTTGAGCACGGCCGGGTGGTCGACCAGTTCCTGGAAGTAGCCGTCCACCGTGGGCAGGGTGAGCTTGAGCATCACCGGCTGCGACGGGTCCAGCGCGTCCAGGCGCGCCAGCAGGCCCTGCTTGAGTTCGACCTCGATGGCTTCCTTGTCGGCGGCCTTGATGTCGACCTCCGGCTCGATGATCGGCACCAGGCCGGCCGCGAGCACCTGGCGGCCCAGTTCGAACTGCTGGTCCAGCACCTCGGCGATGCCCCTGGGGTTGTTGGCCTTGATGACCGAGCGTTCCTTGGTGCCGAACACGCCGCGCGCCTTGGCCCGCGCCAGCAGCTCGTCCAGGCCCGGGATCGGCTTCATCTTCTGGACGCCGTCGGCCTCGTCGGCCAGGCCCTTGTCGATCTTCAGGAACGGCACCACGCCGCGGTCCTCCCACAGGTAGGCGACCGCGTTCTTGCCGGCGAAATCGTCGTCCATGGTGCGCTCGAACAGGATCGCGCCCAGCACGCGCTCGCCGGTGAAGGCGGGGCTGGTGACGATGCGCTCGCGCATGGCGTGCACCTGCTGGAACATCTCCTGCTCGCTGGAGTAGGCCGATTCGTCGACGCCGTAGAGCTTGAGCGCCTTGGGCGTGGAGCCGCCGCTCTGGTCGAGCGCGGCGATGAAGCCCTTGCCGGAGGCGATGCGATCACGTTGCTGCGGATTGATGGCCACGGTCGGTGCGTTCCTGTGCGGTGGAGGGACATGCGTCCGGGCCGGGCATGATACCGCCGCGGGCCGAACGCCGCCGCCCCGCACCGCCGCAGGCCCCCGCGCGTACCCTCGCCGGCCGCGTCGGCCGCGCTAGGTCTCGTCCGATCCGGCTTCGGCCACCGCCGCGCGGATCTGCTCGCCGTGCTGGCCCAGGGTCGGGGCCGCGAACGGCGCCGGGCCGGGCGTGCGGCCGAAGCGGATCGGACGCGAGACGCCGCGGTAGCTGCCCAGCTTCGGATGTTCGATCTCGGCGATCATCTCCTCGGCCAGCACCTGCGGATGGTCGAACATGTCCTCGACCCGCCGCGCCGCCGCGCAGGGCACGTCCTCGCCGAAGATCTCCTCCCACTCCAGCGCGCTGTGCGCCTGCAGCGCCGCGTGCAGGTGCGGCAGGATCAGCTCGGCGTGCTCGGCGCGCTTGCGCACCGAGTCCAGGCGCGGGTCTTCGGCCAGGGCGCCGAGCCCGGTCTTCTCGCACAGCGCGCGCCAGAAGCGCGGCGTGTTGGCGGAGATGTACAGGTGGCCCTCGCGCGTGGGATGGATGCCGGTCACCCCGCCCGAGCGCATGTCGCGGCCGATGTCGTGGCCCTCGCCCTGCGCCCAGACCATGCGCGCGGACTGCATGGTCAGCGCGCTGCGCAGCAGCGACACGCCCACGTACTGGCCCTGGCCGCTGCGCTCGCGTTCGTACAGGGCCGAGGACACGCCGGCTGCCAGCAGCGCGGCCGCGTAGTAGTCCACCACCGAGCCGTAGAGCAGCTCCGGCGGGCCACCGCGCTTGCCCTGCATGGCGCACATTCCGGTCATGGTCTGCAGCACCTGGTCGTAGCCGGCCTTGTCCTTCAGCGGCCCGGTCTCGCCGTAGCCGGTGACGGCGCAGTAGATCAGCCGCGGATGCAGGGTGGACAAGGCCTCGTAGCCGATGCCCAGGCGCTCGGGCACGCCCGGGCGGAAGTTGTGCACCAGCACGTCGGCCTCGCGCAGCAGCCGGTACAGCACCGCGCGTTCGTCCTCGCGCTTGAGGTCCAGCACCAGGCCGCGCTTGCTGCGGTTCACGCCGACGAAGGCGCGGCTCTCGGCTTCCAGCGTGGAGGGGTAGTTGCGCAGGTTGTCGCCGCCGGGCGGCTCGACCTTGATCACGTCCGCGCCCTGGTCGGCCAGCAGCGAGCAGCCGTAGGGGCCGGCGATGTAGGCGCTCAGGTCCAGGACCCGGACGCCGCCCAGTGGGCCTGCATCGCCGGCGCGGCCGTGGTGGAAAACTGCGCTCAAGCAAGCCTCCTGCTGTCGATCGTCCTGGGGTGTCGCAAGTCTTGCCGATGGTGCCGTGGCGGTACAGCGCCACGGCCTATCTTCTGCCGACAGCGCGGCGTGCATGGATCGAGCCCGCTCACATCGCACCGCATTCGTCGACGGCGTGTCCGTCGGGCGAGGGCGCCAGGTGCAGCCAGGTCAGGCGCCAGCCGCGGTCGCGACGCCCGTCCAGGCCGTAGTAGGGGCGATAGTCGATGGGCGCGCGGCCTTCGAGATGCAGGCGCAGGGGCGGCGCGGATTCGCCTTCGGCCGGGGCCAGTTCCTCGACCCGCGGATCGGCCCCGTCCTCGCCCAGGCGCACCGATTCGCGCGACTTGTAGCCGTCGATCAGGCCGGTGGCATAGACCAGCGGGCCCCGGGTGAGCGCCAGCCAGGCGTTGTGCAGCACCTGCTGGCGCACCGGCGAGCCGTCGGGCGCGCGCGATTCCTGCACGTTGCGGTGCACGCGACGGTGCAGGCGCGGGTGCATCGGCAGCTGCAGCAGCAGCGTGTCGCCGGCGCGCCACTCGCGCTCGATGTCGGCGTAGGCGCCCGGCGCCACGGCGACCGGGGCCTGGCCGGCGACGGCCAGGGTCGCGCCCTCGGCCCAGGCCGGCACCCGCAGGCGCAGGCGGAAGGTCGCCGGCGCATCGGGCGCGACCTCGATGCGCACGCCGCCCTCGGCCGGATAGCCGGTCTCCTGGCGCAGGCGCGCCTGTCCGCCGCCGGGCAACGGCAGGGTCGCCTCGCCCGGACCCAGCAGGTTCACCGCCACGCCGCGCGCGTCGGTGGTCCAGGCCACGGCGGCCAGTTCCTCCAGCGCCATCGCGCCGCTGGACTTGCAGCAGCGCCAGTAGTTGGTGTGGATGCGGCGGCCGTTGGCGTAGGAGTAGTAGACCCAGTCCTCGCCGTTGGGCGCCTGCGCGCCCAGCAGGTCGTTGTAGGCGCTGCGCTCGATCTCCTCGGCGTGGCGCGCGTCGCCGTTGATCATCAGCAGTTCGCGGTTGAGCTGGATCCAGGCCAGCACCGAGCAGGTCTCGATGTAGGCCTCCGGATCGAACACGCCGGCGGGGTTGAACACCTCGCGCGAGCGATGGCCGATGCCGCCGAACGGCCCGCCGCCCAGGCTCAGGTGGTGGTTGCGGATCGCGCGCCACTGCAGGTCCAGGGCATGGCGGTGCTCGGTGCGGCCGGTGGCGCGATGCAGCTTGGCCAGGCCAACCAGGTTCCAGCACAGCTGGTAGGCCTTGCCGGTGGCGATCTCGGACGGGTCGGCGCCGGCCAGGGCCTGGTCGAGCAGGGCCAGGCGCGGGTTGGCGTTGGCCTGGGCGAGGACGCGCTCGGCCAGTTCGAGGTAACGCGCGTCGCCGGTGGCCTCGTACAGGTCGACCGCCGGGTCGAGCAGCACGGTGGCCGACATGCCGTGGTGGTTGCCGACCGTGGTGATGTCCAGGCCCTGGCCGCAGAACGTGCGCCAGCACAGATCGCCGATGCGCTGCGCGGCTTGCAGGTGACGGGCCTGGCCGAAGCACTTCCAGGTCTCGATCAGGCCCAGCAGCAGGTAGCTGTGGGTCCAGATGTCCCAGGTGCGCAGGGCCGGCTCGCCGTTCCAGCTCTCGGGCTTCGGCGGCTGCGGCACCATGAAGCGGCGCGCCGGGGCGTAGGTGCCGAGGTAGCCGTCCTCGGCCTGCACCGCGCACAGGTAGTCGGCGACCGACAGCACCTTGTCGCGCAGCGCCCCGTCGTCGCTGCGCCGGGCCGCGCGCGCGGCGGCCGACAGCCACTTGCCGGCGTGTTCGCCGTACCAGTCGCCTTCCTCGTTGTGCTCGCGATGGGCCGGATCGAAGATCGCCACCGCCGGGCTGTGCGGGCCCTCGATGAACCGCGACAGGCGCCCGCGCCGGTTGGCGTCCAGCGCCTCGCCCAGCAGGCCCTGCAGCCGCACCGCGCCGGCCGGGGCCAGGCGCTGCGCATCGTCCTTGCGCTCAGCCATGCGCCTGCTCCGCGTCGACCACGCAGCGGAAGCCGATGCAGGCCGACCGGTCCTTGGCCGGGGCCATCAGCAGGTACTTGCCGTGCTGGTCGAGCCGGTAGGCCTGCGGGAAGTACCAGTGCGAGGTCTGCGGCTGGTAGCTGCTGCCGCCGCGCAGGATCGCCGCGCGGGTGTGCTCGTCCTCGAACTCGTCGGTCCACTGCCACACGTTGCCGACCAGGTCCTCGACGCCGAACGGCGAGGCGCCCTGCGGATGCGCGTCCACGTCGGCCGGCGGCAGCACGCGGCGGCCGCGGTTGGTGCGCGGCACGCACGAGGGCTCCCAGCGGTCGCCCCAGGGATACAGGCGTCCGTCCATGCCCTGGGCGGCGTACTGCCACTCCCATTCGCGCGGCAGGCGCTTGCCGGCCCAGCGCGCGTAGGCGCGCGCGTCCTCCAGCGACACCCAGGTCACCGGCTTGTTCTCCCAGCCCGGCCGCGGCGCGCCGTCCACCCAGTGGCGCAGGAAGTTGTGGGCATCGCGCGGCGCGTAGCCGCTGGCGTCGATGAAGCGCTTGAACTGGGCGTTGGTGACCGGATGGCGGTCGATGTGGAAGGCCGCCAGCTGCATGCGCCGGCGATGGTGGCGTCGCGGCGAGTCCTCCCAGGGGTACTGCACGTCCACGCCCGCCCAGTTGAAGCCCTCGATCTCGATGCCGCCGACCTTGAACAGGAACTCGCCGGCCGGCACGGTGACCATGCCCTCGGGGGCGGACGCCTGCGGCGCGGTCGCTGCCTGCTCAACGATCCGCTGCGGCAGCGCGCGCCAGCGCGCCGAATGCGCGCTGATCGGCTGCGCCGCCTGCGCGGCGATGCGCGCCAGGAAGTCCTCCAGGCCCGGCGCCTGCGCGCCCGGCGCCAGCGCCAGCACCGCACCGAAGCCGCGCGCTTCCAGCGACAGCTCGACCAGGGCCTCGCCATCGACCACGCGCGGGTCGAGCGCGCGCCCGTTCCACACGTCGTAGTAGCGCGTGCCCTCGACGTGCGGCACCGCGAACTGCTCGCCATCGACCTGGTATTCGTTGCGGTTGGCGATCGTCCACAACACCCGGCCCTCGCCCGGGAAGCGGCTGATGAACACGCTGCGCTGCAGGCTCTGCTGGTACGGCGCCCAGTCCATGCTGACCACCAGCTCGGGGAACTGGCGGTAGATGGTGGCGATGCGGCGCAGCACCTCGGCGTCGCGGTCGGTGAACTGGTTCCAGATCCCCCAGATGTTTTCCCAGGCGTTGTAGCCGATGCCGTTGAGGA
>Ga0233375_1000759_pt1 | contig 16034 bp, 13 predicted proteins | sample ElkDunMinimDraft_10_FD_191539 | JGI IMG/M metagenome (GOLD analysis project Ga0233375, IMG submission 191539) | Fecal eukaryotic communites from dung pellets of Tule Elk in California, USA - Elk Dung E16 | ecosystem: Host-associated > Mammals > Digestive system > Large intestine > Fecal | place... | reverse complement strand
CTTGCCCTCCTGCAGAGCGCGGGTGAAGTCCTCGAGCGAGATGCGCTTGCGGGCCTTGGCCAGCTGGGCGTTGCGCTCGGCGGCTTCACGCTTCTCAGCGATCTGACGCGCCAGGCGGTCTTCCTCGGTCACGATGAACGTGTCACCGGCACGGGGCACGGAGTTCAGACCCTGCACCTGCACGGGGCGGGACGGGTAGGCCTCCTCGACCGGGTCGCCGTTCTCGTCGGACATGGCGCGCACTCGGCCGTAGGCGGTGCCTGCGACGATCGCGTCGCCGACGCGCAGCGTTCCGGACTGGATGAGCACGGTGGCCACCGAGCCGCGGCCCTTGTCGAGCTTGGCCTCGATCGCGACACCACGGGCGGCCTTGTTCGGGTTCGCCGTGAGGTCGAGCCCCGCGTCGGCCGTCAGCAGGACGGCATCCAGCAGCTCCTGGATGTTGGTGCCCTGGCGAGCCGAGACGTCGACGAACATGACGTCGCCGCCGTACTCCTCGGCGACCAGACCGTACTCGGTGAGCTGCTGGCGCACCTTGGCCGGGTTGGCGTCGGGCTTGTCGACCTTGTTCACGGCCACGACGATCGGCACGTTCGCCGCCTGTGCGTGGTTGAGCGCCTCGACCGTCTGGGGCATGATGCCGTCGTCGGCCGCGACCACGAGGATCGCGAGGTCGGTGACCTGCGCACCACGGGCACGCATGGCGGTGAACGCCTCGTGACCGGGGGTGTCGATGAACGTGATCGCACGCTCGATGCCCTCGTGCTCGGTCCACACCTGGTACGCACCGATGTGCTGCGTGATGCCACCGGCCTCACCGGCGACCACGTTGGTCTGACGGATCGCGTCGAGCAGTCGCGTCTTACCGTGGTCGACGTGGCCCATGACGGTCACGACGGGCGGACGGATCTCGAGGTCGTCTTCGCTCTCCGCCTCGAGTTCGGCGTCGAGGTCGAGACCGAAGCCCTCCAGGAGCTCCTTGTCCTCGTCCTCGGGCGAGACCATCTGGATCTTGTAGCCCAGCTCCTCACCGAGCACCTCGAAGGTCGCCTCGTCCAGCGACTCGGTGGCCGTGGCCATCTCGCCGAGGTTGAACAGGATCGTCACGAGCGTGCCGGGCTGCACCGTGTAACCGGTGATGGCCTCGATCTTGTCGGCGAAGTCGGCGATCGACGCGCCGCGGCGCATGCGGATGATCTCGCCGTTACCGCGCGAGACGTTGACGCCGCCGACGACCGGCGCCGACCGCATCTCGAATTCCTGCCGCTTCGCCCGCCGCGACTTGCGCTGCTTGGACTTGCCGCCGCCCTTGCCGAAGGCACCTGCGGTGCCACCGCCGGGTCCACGACCGCGGCCACCGCCGCCGGCCGGACGACCGGCGAAGCCACCCGCGGGCGGACCGCCGGGACGCTGGAAGCCGCCGGCGCCGCCGGGACGACCGGGACCGCCGGGACGCTGCTGGAACGGGGCGCCGGGACGACCGCCGCCACCGGGACGACCGGCACCACCGGGGCGGGGCGCACCGGGACGCGGGGCGCCGGGGCGCGGGGCCTGCGGGCGCGGGATGTTGCCGGGCGTGGGACGCTGCCCCATGCCCTGCGCCGACGCGAAGGGGTTGTTGCCCGGTCGCGGGCCGGCGGGACGCTGGCCCATGCCCTGCGACGAGGAGAACGGGTTGTTGCCGGGACGCGGTGCGCCACCGGGCCGCGGAGCACCCGGGGCGGGCGCGCCGGGGGCGGGTGCGCCGCCGGGCTTCGGCGCGCCGGGCGTCGAGGACGACGGTGCCGGTGCGGCCGGAGCAGCCTCAGCGGGCTTCGCGGCGGCGGGTGCGGCCGGAGCGGGTGCCGGGGCTGCCGGGCTCGGCGCCGGAGCGGCCGGGCCGGGGGCCGGAGCTGCTGCGGGCGCGGCCGGAGCCGCGGGAGCCGGGGTGGGAGCGCTCGGAGCCGCAGGACGGGCGGGGCCCGGACGACCTGCGGGACGCGCCGGGGCACCCTGAGCGGGGCCGCCGGGAGCGGGCTTGGCGCCGTCGGCCTGCAGGGCCTGACGGAGCTTGCGAGCCACGGGGGGCTCGATGGTCGAGGAAGGGCTCTTGACGAATTCGCCGAGCTCCTTCAGCTTCGCAAGTGCGACCTTGCTGTCGACGCCGAGTTCGGAAGCGATCTCGTGCACGCGTGGTTTTGCCACAATTCTCCTGTCTGAAGGTCTGCCCCAGACAGGAGCAGACCACTAGTTGCGGACGGGTCTCATTTCGAGCCGTTCACTTTGAGTCCATAGCCGTTCAGCCGTTTCGCTGGAAGTGGTTCTGAAGGGTCTGCGTGTCAAGCGAGCCTGACACGCGCAGTGCTCGTCCGAAGGCGCGGCGCCGGATGGCGGTGTCCACGCACTCGTTCGTGCCATGCACCCACGCGCCCCGCCCCGGCATCGATCCGCGCTCGTCTACGACGACCTGCATTTCGACCGCCACGACTCGGGTGAGCGTGGCCCGGGGGGCACGCGCGCGGCATCCCACGCACGTTCGAACGGAATCCATCCTACCCCCTCCGCGCGTTCTGGCGGATGCCGGTCCCCCGCCGCGCCGGACGGATCAGCTCTCCTCCAGGATGCTGTCGGGCTGGATGTCGATCTTCGCGCCGGTGAGCTTCGCGGCGAGTCGGGCGTTCTGGCCCTCCTTGCCGATGGCCAGCGACAGCTGGTAATCGGGGACGAGGGCGCGGACCGCCTTGGTCGAGGCATCGAGGATGAAGCTGGAGGTCACCTTCGCCGGCGACAGGGCGTTGGCCACGAAGGCGGCCAGCTCCGGGTTGTAGTCGACGATGTCGATCTTCTCGCCGCCGAGCTCCTCGGTGACGGCGCGCACGCGGCGACCGAGCTCGCCGATGCAGGCGCCCTTGGCGTTGATGGAGGGGTCGGTGGCGACGACGGCGACCTTGCTGCGGTGGCCCGCCTCGCGGGCGAGCGAGACGATCTCGACGAGCCCCGACGCGATCTCGGGAACCTCGAGCGCGAAGAGCTTGCGCACGAGCCCGGGGTGCGTGCGGGACACGGTGATCTGCGGCCCCTTGAGACCCTTCGCGACGCTCGTCACGTAGACGCGCAGTCGCGAGCCGTGCGCGTAGGACTCGCCGGGGACCTGCTCCTCGGGCGGGAGGATCGCCTCGACGGTGCCGAGGTCGACGTGGACCATGCGGGGGTTCGGGCCCTGCTGCACCACACCGGCGACGATGTCGCCCTCGCGGCCGCGGAACTCGCCCAGCACGGCGTCGTCGGCGATGTCGCGCAGGCGCTGGCTGATGACCTGCTTGGCGGCGAACGCCCCGATGCGACCGAAGTCCTCGGGGGTGGTCTCCTCCTCGCCGATCACCGCGCCCTCGTCGTCGAGCATGGGCACGTAGATGCCGACGTGGCCGGTCTTGCGGTCCAGCTCCACCCGGGTTCCCGCGGGGACCTCGCCGGTGGGTGAGATGTGCTTTCCGTAGGCGGTGAGGATCGCCTGTTCGATGATGCGCACGAGCTCATCGAACGGGATCTCCTTCTCGCGCTCGATCGTCTTCAACAGTCCGAGATCGATGTCCACGGTGTTCTCCCTATTCAGCTCTGTCGCGGCGCGCGAACGGCGCTACCGCATCCCCCATACGTTACCGGATGCCGCTCGGCGAGGCTGAGAAAGCGTCGACCTCACCGCGGACAGGAGTTCAGCACGCGGTCGGCGCGCACCGTCCCGTCCACCGTGTCCGTCTCGGCGTCGAGCACGGTCTCGCTCCACTGCAGCAGCAGCGGGAGCATTCTGGATCGCGGCTGGAGGATGTCCTGATGACCGCCCTCCGGCACGATCCAGGAGAACACCCGCTCGCCCTGGTCGCACAGTCGCGAGACGAGGTCCCGCTGCAGCACGGTGGGGAGCACGTCGTCCTGCGCGCCCCAGCCCACGAAGATCGGGCTCTGCCACGGCCCCTCGGGCACGTTCTCGGCCAGTCGCTCGCCGAGGGCTCCCGTCGTCAGGTCCGGCAGCGACACCGGCTCGTCCTCCGACAGCCCGAGCGCGGTGAGCGCCGAGACCACGACGCCCGGTTCGCTCAGGCATCGCTGCGCCATCTCGCGGATCACCTGCCGTGCCCCGCGGGCGACGTAGTCCTCGATGTGCACGTCGGCGTAGGTCTCGGCGTAGGGCACGAGCACCCACGACACCATCACCGTCAGGAGGGCGTTGGCATCCCCCGACGCGAGCTCGTCGGCCAGCGCCAGGGGATCGGCTGCCGGCGCGAGCAGCGCGGTGCCGCGCACGTCGACGCCCGGCGTGTAGTCCGGTGCGATCTGCGTGGTCCACAGCGCGGCGTGACCGCCCTGCGAGTGCCCCCAGACGACGGTGCGCGGCGACAGCACCAGGTCGTCCAGTTCGCCGGCGGCCAGCACCGCGTCGAGCGCCGAGCGCGCCTCGCCGCGGCCGATGAGGTACGGGAAGTCGCCCGGTGCGCCCTGACCGGTGTAGTCGGGGGCCACCACCACCCAGCCGTTGGCGACGGCACGGTTGACGTCGGGGATGGCCCAGTGGGTGGCGGCGCCCTCTGCGAGGCTCGGCGCGCACCCGCGCGCGACCCCGGTGGTGCCGTGGTTCCAGATGACGACGGGACGCGGCCCGTCCGGCAGCTCATCGGGGATGATCACGAGTCCGCTCGCCACCGCGGGATCGCCGAGCGAGGAGCGGGTCGTGTACAGGATGCGCTGCACCGTGGCTCCCGGCGGCGCCGAGCCCAGATACGCGTCCGAACGGATCAGTCGGCCATGCCCGTCGGGAAGGTCGGCGGGCGGGTCGTAGAAGGCGTCGACGACCGGAGCGCCGTCGGCGAGCCACGCGTTCACCCACGACCCGCCCGCGGCCGCCGCCACGAGCAGCGCCGCCACGGCGTAGCGCCCCACCGCGGCCCACGCCCGACGGCCGCGGCTGGGCGCAGGCGCCGGCGGCGGGTCGACCTGCTGCCCGTCGGCGAGGATGCCGCGCACGCCCCGCACGACCAGACCGACGCCGAACACGAACGTGCGCACACCGAAGAGCACCGCGACGACCAGCACGCTGACGTCCGGCCAGGTCAGCGCCAGCACGCCGAAGACGATCTGGGCGCCGCCCCACGCGGCGTCGAGCACGCGGCGACTGACGCCGCCGCGTGTGATCGCGTCGCCGAGGGACGCGACGCCGGCGACGATCAGCAGCACCGCCAGGGCCGACGGGAGCAGATCCAGCCTGCCGCCGAACCAGACGGCCACCGCCAGCCCGCCGACGATCCAGACCGCACCCACCGCCCGGTTCCACCGGTGGCGATGGCGCGGCGCGATGATCTCGACCGCCCCGGCGACGACGGCGGCCGCGCCGATGTACACCGCCAGCAGCAGCAGGGAGGTCAGCGGCCGGAAGACGATCAGAAGACCGAGCGCGACCACGACCAGGCCCATCGCGAGCAGAGCCGGCGCCGGCGCGCGCACGAGCAGCCGCGGGAGGGAGGCCCATCCCGCCCGCAGTCCCGCAGCCGGCTTTGTCACCCCGGAATCGTAACTGCGCCCACCTCAGTGAACCCTCCACCCGTAGGCTGTGGCCGTGCCAGATGACGACTCCTCGCGAGCCACCACCCGTGAGGTCGCGCGCGAGGTCGCCCACCACCCGGCGGCCCGTCTCGGCGCGAGAGCCGGCTACGTCGCGAACGGCGTCGTCCACGCCCTCATCGGAGCCATCACGCTCGTCGTCGCGCTCGGCGGCACGGGCGAGAGCGACCAGACCGGTGCACTGAAGGCGATCGCCGACGCGCCCCTCGGATTCGCCGCACTGTGGGTGCTGGCCGTGGCCCTCTGGGCGCTGGGTGCCTGGCACCTCGCCGCGGGCGTGCTGGCCCGCGATCCGGAGGGCGACGTCAAGGGCGCCGCGAAGAAGTGGGGCGTGCGGGCATCGGAGTGGGGTCAGGCCGTGACGTTCAGCGCGATCGGATTCATCGCGGCGGCCGTGGCCCTGGGCGCCCGGCCCAACGCGGAGCAGACCGCCGAGGATGCCAGCGAAGGCGTGCTCACCGTGGCGGGCGGGTCGATCCTGCTGAGCCTGGTCGGTCTCGGGGTCGCCATCGGCGGCATCTCCTTCATCGTCATGGGCGTGATGCGCAGCTTCCACAGCAAGCTGGACATCCCCGACACTCCCCTGGGGCACGCCGTCGTCACGCTCGGCGTCGTCGGGTTCATCGCCAAAGGGATCGCGCTGCTGATCGTCGGCATCCTGCTGCTGGCATCCGCCGTCACGATCGACCCGTCGACCGCGGGAGGCCTCGACGGCGCGCTGAAGGCGCTGCTGGCGATGATGTTCGGCCCCGCGCTGGTCGCCGCTGTCGGGACGGGCTTCATCGCCTACGGCGTGTTCTGCCTGTTCCGCGCCCGCTACGCCACGCTCTGACCGGCGCGCGGGCCCGGCACCTCAGCCGCGCAGGCGCGCGACCGCGTCGGCGGCGGCGACGACATCGCGCTCACCGGTGCGGCGATCCCACAGCTCCACCTGGCCGTCGGCGGCGCCGCGGCCCACGATCACGATCTGCGGCACCCCGATGAGCTCCGCGTCGCCGAACTTCACGCCCGGCGAGACCTTCGGACGGTCGTCGTAGAGCACGTCGAAGCCGGCTGTCTCGAGCTCGGCCGACACCTTCTCGGCGAGTTCGAACGCGGCGGCATCACGGCCGGTGGCCACCACGTGCACGTCGAACGGGGCGACGGATGCCGGCCAGATGAGGCCCTTGTCGTCGTTGTTGAGCTCGGCGATGATCGCGAGGATGCGCGTGATGCCGATGCCGTAGGAGCCCATCGTGACGGTGACGAGCTTGCCGTTCTCGTCGAGGACCTTCAGCCCCAGCGCCTCGGCATACTTGCGGCCGAGCTGGAAGACGTGGCCGATCTCCATCCCTCGGGCGAGCTCGACGGGACCCGACCCGTCGGGGGCGGGGTCGCCGGCGCGCACGGTGGCGACCTCGACGAAGCCGTCGGCGGTGAAGTCCCGACCGGCGACGAGGCGGGCGACGTGCTTCTGGTCGATGTTGGCGCCGGTGATCCACGACGTGCCGTCGACCACGCGGGGGTCCAGGAAGTAGCGGATGCTCGTGGCCGACTCCTCGCCGAGGATCGGTCCCTTCTCGGACCACGGCCCGATGTAGCCCTTGACCAGCAGCGGGTTGGCCGCGAAGTCGGCCTCGGTCGCCGGCTCCACCGCGGCGGGGGCGAAAGCCACCTCGACGCGCTTGTCGTCGATGTCGCGGTCGCCGGGCAGTCCGACGACGACGAGCTCGCGCCTGCCGTCGAGGTGGGTGAGGGCGAGCACGACGTTCTTCAGCGTGTCGGCGGCGGTGTACTCGCCGTCGAGGTGCGCGTTGCAGTGCGCCACGAGCGTGTCGATGGTCGGCGTGTCCGGGGAGTCGAAGATCACCGGCGCGGGAAGCCCGTCGAACGGGATCGGGTCGGGGACGACGGTGGTGAACGCCTCGACGTTGGCGGCGTACCCGCCGGCGGAGCGGACGAACGTGTCCTCGCCGACCGGCGTGGGGTGCAGGAACTCCTCCGACCGCGATCCGCCCATGGCGCCGGCATCCGCCTGCACGATGACGTACTCCAGGCCCAGGCGCTGGAAGATGCGCTCGTAGGCGTCGCGCTGCGCCTCGTAGGACGCGTCGAGACCCTCGTCGGTGTAGTCGAAGGAATAGGCGTCCTTCATCGTGAACTCGCGTCCGCGCAGGAGTCCGGCGCGGGGACGGGCCTCGTCGCGGTACTTGTCCTGGATCTGGTAGATCGACAGCGGCAGGTCCTTGTACGACGAGTACAGGTCCTTCACCAGGAGCGTGAAGACCTCTTCGTGGGTCGGGGCGAGCAGATAGTCGGCACCCTTGCGATCCTGCAGGCGGAAGAGGGCGTCGCCGTACTCCTCCCAGCGGCCGGTGGCCTCGTACGGCTCGCGCGGCAGCAGCGCCGGGAAGTGCACCTCGTAGGCGCCGGCGGCGGCCATCTCCTCGCGGACGATCTGCTCGATCTTGCCCTTGACCCGCAGCCCCAGCGGCAGCCAGGCGAAGACGCCCGGCGCCTGGCGGCGGATGTAGCCGGCGCGGACGAGCAGCCGGTGGCTCGTGACCTCCGCATCGGCGGGATCTTCACGGAGTGTGCGGAGGAAGAAGTGCGAGAGACGTGTGACCACGAGCGTCAAGCTTAGCCGCGGCGGTCCGCGCACTACGCGGGCCCGGTCTGCACCGCACGGCGATCCGACGAGTCCGCCCCCGCAACTGATAGAAATCTCACGTGACTGGGGATTCGCTGCTACTTCCGCCTGTCGTCCGACCGGCACCGCCCAAGCCGACGCGGCGCGCCGCCGCGCGACCGGAGGCGACGACCGATGACGTCGCGAGGCCTCCGCTGGGCGGGAAGGATGGGAAGGACGGGCCGCGCCCCGCCCGCCGACGGGCGCGGGTGATGCGCCGCGTCGTCGTCTGGACCCTGCTCATCCTCCTCGCGGCACTCGGCTGGCTGGGCGTGCGGGTCGCCATCGGCGTCTCCGCCATCACCTCGGCGCTGCCCGAGGCGACCCGGCTCTCACAGCACGTGACCGCCGGCGACGCCCGTGCGGCCATGACGAGCACCGACCGCATCGTCGACGCCGTGGCCACGGCGCGCTCCATGACGGGCGACCCCGTGTGGCTCCTCGCCGAGACGATCCCGCTCCTGGGTGCGAACGCCGAAGCCGTGCGCGTGGCCCTCGAGTCGGTCGACGATGCGGCAGATGCGCTGCCCAGCGTCGTCTCGCTCGCGGCACGCTTCGCCACCATGATCGAGATGTCCGAAGAAACCCTGGTGGAGGTCGTCGAGGCCAGCGGTGACGCCGCAGATGTCGCCGTCGCCGCGCAGGCTGCCGCGCAGCGTGTCGCGCGCATCGACACGTCTGACCTGCTGCCCGTCCTCGCCACGGGCGTGGACGGTCTCGCGGACACCCTGGCGCTCGTGCATGCGATCGTCGACGGCGCTCCCGCGGCAGCGAACCTCGTCCTCGAACTGCGGGGTCTCCCCTCACCCACCGGCACCCTCGTGCTGCTCGTCGACCGCGACTCGCCCCGCAGCGGCGGCGGTGTCCCCGTCGCCGGTTTCGCCTCGGCCACCATGAAGCCCGGCGCCGCCCCCACCCCCATCGGCGGGTCCATCGAGCAGGCAGCGGCGTCGTTGACCGCCGACGATGTGACCGCGTGGCCGGAGCCTGCCACCATATCGCTCGGCGCCGTCGTCGACGGACGTGTGGATCCCACCCGCGCCCCCGCTGCGGCTGAAGCCGCGCAGCTGTGGGCCACAGGCTGGAGTCGCGCGACGGGACACCCGATCTCGACGGTCGTGATGATCGACGCCGACGGCGTCGCCGGGCTCGCAGCGGCCGCCGGGCGCCTGCTCGTGCCGCGGGGTTCGACCCTGTCACCGTCCGACGTCGATGCCGCTCTGCAGGGCGGCGACCCCGGCACCCTGCAGCAACTGCTGTCGGCGCTCGTGTGGAGCACGGCCCGCGCGGACTGGCGGCTCCCTGATGTGGTCCCCGCCGCAGCCGACGCTGTCTCGAGCGGCCAGGTATCGGTCTGGTCCACGAGCCCGTCCCTGCAGGCTCACCTGGCGGGTACGCGCGGCAGCGGCGCCCCGACACCCCCGTCGGAGGCGGCGAGTGTCCTGACGGTCGGGCTGGATCACCGCTCCGGCTCGGCGCCGACGTGGTCCGTCGAGGTCGACGACGGGCGATGCGGCTTCCCCGGGTTCGACGTGCCGACCTACCGCGTGCGGGTGACCGCGACAGCCGCGGACGGCGTGTCCCGGATCCTGCTCCGTGGGACTGTCGGCGCCGACGTCACGGCGTTCGACGCCGACGGTACGGAGCTGTCGGTCACTGTGCTCGGCTTCGACGACCCCGTCACCGTGGTCGATGCCCCGCATGACGGCGGCCCGGTGACGTTCCTCGTCCGGGCGCCGCGGGGACCGGACGGAGTCGAGGTGTGGGCGGCGGCGCCGGTGGAGCGGCAGACGATCGACTGTCGCTGACTTCCGGCCGTCACCAGGGGCGGTCGACCGGCGACTCGGGACTCCCTGACACCTCGTCGTTGTGCTCGCGCAGCGAATCGGCGTGCGAGCGCAGCCCCACATCCATCCGTCGCGCCAGCTCCTCGTCCTGAGGGCTCGGCTCCTGCTCGGCGGGAGGATCGTCGCCGGGCGCGGTTCCGCCACCGTCGCTGTCGTCGCCGCCGTCCTCCGGCTCTTCTGCGCTGTCCGCCTCGGCTGCGTCCGCCTTGCCCTGGGTGCGTTGCACGAGCTCATCGAGCTTCACGCCCGCCGGTCCCGGTGCGCCCTCGGTCCCCGAGGCGTCGTCCGGTCCGCCGCCGAACGGTCGCATTCTGCAGTCAGCCTGTGCACCGGAGGCGACGGCGGCCGCGCGGTCGAAGAGCACCGCCGCCGCGGCGGGGTCGGCGTCGGCGTCGCCTCGGGCCTCGAGCACCAGCGCGAGGTTGAACCGGAGGCCGCAGTCGTCCCCGTCGGCACCCACTCGGGACAGCGCACTCCCCAGGACGTCGGTCGCGGCATCCAGGTCTCCCGCGGCGGCCAGCGCCGTTCCCCACAGGAAACGGCTGTGAACGGCATCCGCGCCGGGGACGCCGCTGAGGGTTTCGCCGAGGGATGCCGCCTGTTCGTAGCGGCCTGTCGCATACGAGGCCGCGCCGAACTGCGCGGCGAGGAACAGCGCCGCCACCCCGGCCCCGGCGGTCGCACCGAGCACCCCCGACGCGGTCCAGATCCGGCGTCGCGTCCTGCGGTTCATCGGGCACCCCCGGGGACGTTCCACCACAACCGTGCGGCGCGGACCGCCGCCACACCGGTCTCGACCGTCAGCCACAGCACAGCGACCAGCGCGATCACCCACGACACCGAGGCCAGTCCGCCCGGGAGATCCACCTCAGCACGGACTGTCGCGGCCTCCGGCACGCGTGAACCTCCGATCCGATCGACATCCTCGCGCGGCGTGTAGGGGATCCCCAGCTGCGCCGCCACGGCCTCGAGTGTGGATTGATCACGGGCGGAGATGGCCGGCGCGCCGCTGACGGGGTCGATCACCTCTGCGGTCCCGTCGTGCATCCGCGCACCGGCATCCGAGCCGTAGCCGACCACGATGCCGTCTTCCACGTACCGGCGCAGTGACTCGAACGACGGGGCGCTCCGGCCGCTGGTCTCCTCGCCGTCACCGGCGAGGACGAGGTACAGCGACCGCTCCGGGTACTCGCGATCGTGTGCGTCGAGGAATGCCGCAAGGCGCTCATGCACGGCGGCCACGCCGCTGCCCCGCGACATTGCGGACGGCTGCACACTCGCGACGGCGAGGGACGACAGAGCCGCGGATGCGTCGGTGGTCCAGGGAAGCTCGACACGGCCGCCCCGGTCCCACTGGATCACGGCGAACCGGGCACCTGCGAACGCATCGACGACCCCCACGAGGTCGGCCGTCGCGACATCCAGCCGCCGCGCTGCGGTCTCGTCGCCGTCGGCCGCTGCCATGGACGTCGTCGTGTCGAGAACCAGGAGCACGTCGACGTCGATCGGGTCTGCCATGCGGGCGGGCGCCGGCACCGCGGGGCGCAGTGCGAGTAGGACGAGCGCCGCGACAAGGAGCGTCCGACCGGCCCACATCGCACGGGACGTTCCCCTCGGCAGCGCCACGCGCAGCAGGCACCACAGCGCGACCACGCCGCCCAGGGTGACGAGGAGCCACCACGGCAGCAGCGGATGCAGGGAGACGGGCGGCATCACAGCACCTTCCGTGCGACGACGAGGAGCACGCCGGTGACGGCGACCAGGAAGAGGAGCGCCGGCCCCGAGCGGTCTTCCTCCCGGACGATCTCCGAGCCTGCGGTCATCGTCGATTCGCGGTCCCGCACGAACTCGGCGATCGCCTGCACACCCGCGCCGTCGGCGTAGTGATAGACCTCGCCGCCGGTGCGGGTGAGCTCGGCCCGCAGCGCATCGATCTCGGCGTCCGCGGAGTCGCCAGGCGCCAGCGCCATGACGGTCGCCCCCGCGGCGACGGCCCCGTCGACGGCCTGCGAGAGGGTGATGAGGGGCTGCCCGACGGGATCGTTGTCGCTGGCGAGGATGATCGTCCGCGAGCGCTGGTCCGCTTCCCCGTCGAACTGGAGGGTGCAGCCTCGCAGCCCATCGCCCACCGCCGACAGCGCAGGACCGAAACGGGTCCCCTCACGGAGCATGAAGGTCGCCTCCCGGCCCCGCTTCTCGCCGCTGATCGCCGCCGAGACGCCCTTCAGCTGCTCGCGGATGAAGGCGTAGTCGGCAGTGAGCGGAAAGACGCCCTGGGGCGAGGCGTCGAAGACGACGAGCGCGATCCGCTCCCCCTCCAACTGGCCTGCGAGGATGCGGAACGTGTCGATGATGCGCTGATCCACCGCCCGCATCGAGCCCGACACGTCCAGGCACAGCACGATGTCCCGGGTGTTCTGCTCGGTCCGGGTGACCGTCACCTCCACGGGTCGCGCGACGATCACCCCGGCGCTGAAGACACCGAGCATGGCGACGGCGGCCAGCAGCACGGAAGCGACGCGCTGACGCCGGATGCGACGACGGGCCGCGGGACGGGCGTAGGCGCGTGCGGCGTAGGCGATGGACGCCGCATCGGCGGGCGCGCGCCGTCGAGCCCAGCGGTCGACGATGACCGCGGCGACCGCGAACAGCACGGCGACACCGATCGCGACGGGGACGACCCAGGGCGCGGTCAGGACCATGCCGTCACCGTCTCCTTCGATCGGTCGAAGAGAGCCTCGAGGTCATCGCTGCGGCCGGCGAACGCCGGCGGGTAGAGGTCTGCCACGACATCGGTGGCCGGATGCCCCGGTTGCTCGGAGCGCAGCTCCGAGAGGGTCCGGTCGGTCCACACCCGCCCCGTCTCCTCCGTCGCGAAAGCCCGGAGGATCCGGGAAAGCTCGGAAGCCGCGTCCGCGGGGCCGATGTCGTCGCTGCGCCACCGGCCCCGCAGCGCCTCGATGGCCGCTTCGGCGCGCCGGCGTCGGCGCGCACGTCGTCCCAGGAAGGGTCCTGCGGCCGCGAGCCCCGACCACGACCGCAGCGCCGCCGCCGCGAGAGGCGTTGCGAGCGCAAGGAGCAGGGCCCACCACAGCCAGACCGGGCCATACCCACCCGGCGCCACGAGCATCTCGTCGCCGATCATGCCGGGAGCCTCAGGAGCAGCTGCAACTGCTCCAGGGTCTGCGCCCGCGAGCCGACCCGGACCTGCCGGATCCGCAGGGCCGCCAGTCGGCGCTCGAAGTCGCGACGACGCGTCTGCGTCGCCTCGCGATACTCCTGGGCGACCTGCCGGTCGGCTGCCAACCGCGGCAGGCGACGCCGGGTGCCGACATCCACCCGCGTGCCGGGACGCGGCGCGAACGGGTCGGCGTCCGCGATCGTCACCCACAGCACATCTCGAGACGCCACCAGCGACCGCAGCGCTGTCCAGAACGCCTCATCGGTATCGCACTCGTCCGCCACGACCACGACGATTCCCCCGCGCCGCAGGGATCTGCGGGCGCCCACCATCATGCGGGCCGCGTCACCCGCGGGCGCGTCCGCCGTGACACGGGACGCGAGCAGGCGAGTCAGCCGCGCCACGTGTCGCTCTCCCGTGCCGTCCGCGATCCGCTCGAGGCGTGCGCTGTCGCCCCCGACCAGGCTGATCCGGTCCTGGTGACGTGCCGCGAGTGCGCCCAGAACGCCGACGACGTCGACCGCGACGTCGACCTTGCGGTCGCCGTCTTCGGACAGCGCGGACATCTCCCTCCCTGTGGTGACCACGAAGGTCACGGTCTGGAGGCGATGCGCTTCGTGACGGCGCACGAGAGTGCTGCCGTGGCGCGCGGTCGCCTTCCAGTCGATGTCGCGGGGATCGTCGCCGGAGGCATACTCCCGCAGGTCGTCGAACTCCAGACTCCGCGCGCGGGTGCGGGAGCGGTATGCCCCTTCCAGCTCCTGCAGCGTGAGATTCCGCGTGCGGATGTGCAGCCGCGCATCCAGGCGCGGCGGTTGGGCCCGCATGTCAGGGGGTCTGCACAGCAGCGACGACCACGTCGATCACGTCCTCGACGGACACGCCGTCGAGTTCCGCGTCGAACGTCAGTGACAGCCGGTGCCGGAGGATCGGATGCGCAAGCGCCTTCACGTCCTCGGGCAGCACGTGGTCACGCCCCATCATGAGCGCCAGCGCGCGGGAAGCATTCACGAAGGCGATGCCGGCGCGGGGGCTCGCACCGGCCGCGACGTAGCGGGCCTGGTCGCCGAGGTAGGACGTCGCGCCCCGGGTGGCCGAGACGATCGTGAGGGCGTACCGCAGGACCGTGTCGTCGACGTGGACAGCTCGGGCGGCGTCCTGCAGGAACAGGACGTCGTCGCGCGTGAGCGCGGGGGCGCTGGGCGCGACGAGGACACCGTCGCGGATGCGCCGGAGCATCTCGAATTCGTCGGCGCTGTGGGGATAGCGGACGATCTCCTTCAGCAGGAAGCGATCGAGCTGGGCCTCCGGGAGCACATAGGTGCCCTCTTGCTCGATGGGGTTCTGCGTCGCGACGACGAGGAACGGCTTCGGCAGGCGGTGGACGACACCACCGATGGTCGTCTGTCCCTCCTGCATCGCCTCGAGCATCGCACTCTGCGTCTTCGCGCTCGAGCGGTTGATCTCGTCGAGGAGGAGGAAGTTCGTGTGGACGGGGCCGAGTTTCGTGTCGAAGGAGTTCTGGGCCTGGTTGTAGATCTCCGTGCCGGTGATGTCGCTCGGCAGCAGGTCAGGGGTGCATTGCACGCGCCCGAAGTCGAGTCCCACCGTGGCCGCGAGTGTGCGGACGGCGGTGGTCTTCGCCAGGCCCGGGAGGCTCTCCAGGAGCACGTGGCCCTCCGCGATGAGCGCGATGATGAGGCTCTGCCGGAGGCTCTCCTGGCCGATCACGCCTTCCCCGAAGCCCGTTTCCAGCTTGTCGACCGCGTCCTTCGCTCGCGCCACGTCCACGCGCGCGCGCACACGCGACTCCACCACACCCATCGTGTCTCCCCCTCTGCGGCGATCCCCCGCCGCATCCCATCGACCTTAGGGGAAGAGCGGCGTCCGCCTCGTCACGTCGGCGACAGCGTGTCGTCGGAGGCGATGTCGCCGCGGGTACCGTGGAGGTATGGCGACAGTCCTGCTCACCGGCTTCGACCCCTTCGGCGGGGATGCCGTGAATCCGTCCGGCGAAGCCGTGCGGACGGTGGCGGAACGCTGGTCGAGCCCGGACCGCCTCATCACCGAGGTGCTGCCCGTTTCCTTCGCCGGCGCCGCCGAACGCCTGCGGTCGCTGCTTGCCGCGCACTCCCCTGACCTCGTCATCGCCACGGGTCTCGCCGGCGGTCGCGCAGATATCACCGTCGAGCGTGTCGCCGTCAACCTCGCCGACGCGCGCATCCCCGACAACGACGGCGAACAGCCGACGGACGCGCCAAGCCTCCCCGGCGCACCGACCGCGCTCTTCGCGACCCTTCCGGTCAAGCGCATCGTCGCCGCGATCGCCGAGCAGGGGATCCCCGCCGTCACCTCGCTGTCGGCCGGGAGCTTCGTGTGCAACCACGTGTTCCTGCACGCCGCGGCCTGGGCGGCGGGGACGCGCGGAGCCCGCGCGGGGTTCGTCCATGTGCCTTGGGCCGCCGGGCAGGAGCCCCAGGGCGCGCCCGCTCTGCCCGCCGCCGACATCGCCGCGGCCATCGAGACCGCACTCCTCGTGTCACTCGCCCACACCACCGACGCGGCTGTCGTCGGCGGCTCGCTGCACTGAGTCAACCGGGATCGCAGGCCTTCACGCCCCGCCGCCGCATCAGGTGGTGCGCGTGTACTCCGTGACGGTGACGGCCGTGAAGGCGGAGCACGCGCGCACGTCGCAGATGGCGCACTCGGTGCCGCGGCGGTAGTGCTCGTGAGCCTCGCGCGGGTG
>Ga0233375_1000758_pt1 | contig 16039 bp, 16 predicted proteins | sample ElkDunMinimDraft_10_FD_191539 | JGI IMG/M metagenome (GOLD analysis project Ga0233375, IMG submission 191539) | Fecal eukaryotic communites from dung pellets of Tule Elk in California, USA - Elk Dung E16 | ecosystem: Host-associated > Mammals > Digestive system > Large intestine > Fecal | place... | reverse complement strand
TGGCGTGCAGCTCGGCGGCGCGCTGCTCGGCGAGCTCGCGGTCCTGGGCGGCACGGTAGCCGGAGTAGAGGACCGCCATGAGGACTCCCACCGCGACCGCGAGCAGCGCCACCGTGGCGTAGAGGATCCATCGGCGCGAGCCGCCGGGCTCGTCCTCGTGCTGGGGCAGGCCGTCGGGGCCGCCCAGGTCGTCGGTCGTCGGCGTGGCGGTCATCTCAGACCTCCTTCGGGGCGTCGCCGGGGACGTCCGCGAGCGGTTCCTCGGCTCCTGCGAGGGTGGCCGGGTTCTTCCAGTGCGGCTTGCGCAGGAGGTAGAAGAGCGCCGGGACGAGGATGCCGACGATGCCGAGGCCTCCGCCGACGATCAGGAGGTACACCACGGGGCTGCCGCTCGAGAACTGGGCGGGCGGGACGAAACCGATGACCATGGCCGCGACCGACGCGAGGAACCCGACCGTGCACAGCAGCGTGAGCGCCGGGGCGCGATACCCGCGCGGGTGGTCGGGCTTGTTCCGGCGCAGCCGCACGGCAGCCACGAAGAGCAGCAGGTACATGATCAGGTACACCTGCGTCGTGATGACCGACAGGATCCAGTACGAGCTCGAGACGTTCGGGATGAACGCGTACAGCAGTGCGATCGCCGTGGTGACCAGGCCCTGGGAGACGAGGATGTTCTGCTGGACGCCGTGCTTGTTGAGCTTCTGCAGGAAGGGCGGCAGGTAGCCCTCCTCGCGCGCGACCGTGAGCAGGCCCTTCGACGGGCCGGCGAGCCAGGTCAGCATCCCTCCCAGCGAGGCCGCGATGAGCATGAGGCCCAGGATCGGCGTGAGCCAGCTCACGCCGAAGTTCGCGAAGAACGCGTCGAACGCCTGCATGACGCCCGCCGTGAGGCTGAGCTGGTCGGCGGGGATGACCCAGCTGATCGCGAGCGCCGGGAGGATGAAGATCACCAGGACCAGGCCGATCGCGAGGAACATCGAGCGGGGGAACTCCTGGGACGGCTTGCGCAGGCTCGTGACGTGCACCGCGTTCATCTCCATGCCCGCGTAGGACAGGAAGTTGTTGACGATGAGCACCAGCGACGCGATGCCCGTCCACTGGGGCAGCAGGTGCGCGGCGTCCATGGGCGCCGCCGACGCGTTCCCCTCACCGAGGAACACGAGCCCCAGGACCACGAGCAGCGCCCCCGGCACCAGCGTCCCGATCACGAGCCCGAAGCTCGACAGGCCCGCGACCGCCTTGGTGCCCTGCGACGAGACCCACACGCCGGTCCAGAACAGCACCACGATGACGATCGCGACGTAGACCCCGTTGCTCGCGAGCGAGGGGTTGATGACGTAGGCGAACGTGCTGGCCACGTACCCGAGCAGGCTCGGGTAGTAGAAGATCGTCATGGCGAACTGGCACCAGATCGCGAGGAACCCCGCGGGCTTGGAGATGCCGTCGGCGACCCACCGGTACACCCCGCCCGACCACCCCGACGCGAGCTCGGCCGAGACGAGCGACGTGGGCAGCAGGAAGACCAGCGCGGGGACGATGTAGAGGAACACCGCGGCCAGCCCGTAGACCGCCATGGTCGGCGCGGCGCGCAGGCTCGCGACCGACGACGTGATCATGAACGCGAGCATGAGCCAGGTGATGTAGTTCTTGGGGGTCCGCGCGGTGATGGCCGCCCGCATCTCGTCCCGGCTCGGCGGAGCGCCGCGGGTGCCGGTGGTCACGGATGCGTCCGGGCTGCCCGGCTCCGCCGTGGATGAGGCCATCATTCCTCCGTGCCGCCGAGACCCCCTGCACGGGCGGGTCGCCGAGAAACCGCTGGGACGTGCCAGATGGAGCGAACATATCCCCGGACCGGGCATCGCGCGCCCGGAAGCCAGGACGCTGCTCGCCGTGGGCGGCCGTCGGCTCCGCCCTGCCGACCCGGCATCCGCGCTGGTAGCGTCGTCAGGCGCGCCGAGCGGCCGCCCGCCTGGTGGTCGCCCGCCGCGAGCGTGCCGCCCCCGTCCACCCGTCCTTGGAGCACCGCGTGAAGATCCTCGTCCCGGACACGATCCGCCTCGACCTCGACGAGGAGCGTGCGACCGGTCCCGGCACGGCGGGGACAGGGTCGGGCGCACCCGGGCCGGCAGGTCACGAGCCGGCAGGGCGCACCCGGCTCGCGGACGAGGTCGTCGAGTACGACGCCGCCGCTCCCCTGCCCGTGGCCCACCGCGACGCCGAGGTCCTGGTCGCGTGGGCGAACTCGCCCGAGAACCTCGCCGACGCGGCTGCGAACCTGCCGAGGCTGCGCTGGGTCCAGACGCTCGCGGCGGGACCGGACGCGATCCTGGCGGCGGGGTTCGCCCCCGAGGTGGTCGTGACCAACGGCCGGTCGCTGCACGACGGCCCGGTGGCCGAGCACGCCCTGGCCCTCACGCTCGCAGCGGTCCGGCGCCTCGACCGGGCGGGCGCGGCGCAGCGCGAGCACCGCTGGGACACGGCGCTGGGGCGCGAGCAGGGGGACCCGGCGACGAGCGGACGGTTCACCCTGGCCGGCGCGCACGTCACGATCTGGGGATTCGGCTCGATCGCCGCCGCGCTCGCTCCTCTCTACCGGGCGCTCGGCGCGCACGTCACGGGGGTCGCGAGCACCGCGGGGGAACGGTCCGGCTTCCCGGTCGTCACCGACGAGGACCTGCCTGGGGTCCTGGCGACGACCGACGTGCTGGTCTCGCTGCTGCCCGCCCTCCCGGCCACGCGTCACGCGTTCGACGCGGCACGCATCGCCCAGCTCCCGGACCACGCCTGGTTCGTCAACGTGGGCCGGGGGGCGACGGTCGACGAGGGCGCACTGGTCGCCGCGCTGCACGAGGGCCGCCTGGGCGGTGCTGCCCTCGACGTCGCCGAGGCCGAACCCCTCCCCGCCGGCTCACCGCTCTGGGACGCCCCCCGCACGATCATCACGCCGCACGTCGCGGGCGGACGACCGCAGGGCGCGTCGGGGCTGGTGCGCGAGAACCTGGAGAACCTGCGAGCTGGTCGCCCGCTGCGCAACGTGGTCCCGCGCTGAGTCCCGCGATCCCGCAGTGGACCAGTTGTCAGAACGTGGCCGGGCCATAGACCGGCCACGTTCTGACAACTCATCCGTCCGAGGGCCCCGTTGAGGGGCGATGCGAGAGGAACGCCGCGCACACGCCCGACGCGGCACCTACCAGCGGCACCTACCAGCGCGCGTTCCGCGGCACCTTCTGGCAGACGGGGCACGTGTACGACGACCTGTTCATGAACTCGTCGCGCCGCACGAGCGCCCCGCAGCGCGAGCACTCCTCGCCCTCGCGCCCGTACACCGCGAGCGAGCGTGAGAAGTACCCGGACTGGCCGTTGACGTTGACGTAGAGCTCGTCGAAGCTGGTCCCGCCCTGGGCGAGCGCCTCTCGCATGACCTCCTCGGCTGCGTCGAGCACCCGGTGCACCTCGGAGACCCGGAGCGTGTCCGTGGGGCGGGCGTAGTGCAGGCGTGCCCGCCACAGGGCTTCGTCGGCGTAGATGTTGCCGACGCCGGAGACCAGGCGCTGGTCGAGCAGCGCGCGCTTGATGCCGGTCCGACGACGGCGGACCGCCTTCGCGAGGTCGTCGCGCCGCAGCGCGGGGTCCAGCAGGTCGCGCGCGATGTGGGCGGCGGGCTCGGGGATCTCCGGGAGGGGCGAGCCCCAGCCGCCGGGGGCGCCGTCGGCGGTCGGCGCGAGGTCCGTCACGGACAGGTGCCCGAACGTCCGCTGGTCCACGAAGTCCAGGGTCCGTGGGGCACGGGGCTCCCCGGGGAGCGCCGACAGCTCGAGCCGGACCCGCAGGTGCGGCACCTTCTCGACGGCGGCGTCCCCCGAGCGGACGAGGAGCTGGCCGCTCATGCCCAGGTGCGCCATGAGGGCGGTGACGTGCTCGGCCGCGGGCGCGGCGCCGTCGGGCAGGGGCTCGTGCGAGCTCGCGCGCCCGGGCAGGGCGCTCGACGGGCTCTCCAGCAGCAGCCACAGGTACTTGCCCCGGCGGACGGCGGCTCCCACCCGCTGGCCGACGAGCTGGCTGCGGAAGGCCTCCGGCCCACCCTCGTGCCGGCGGACCGAGTAGTCGCGCAGGACCTGCGCACCGGTGACGGTCCGGCCGGTGACGTGACGGGCCAGGCCGTCGCGGACGGTCTCGACCTCGGGCAGCTCAGGCAACGGTGCCGGGACCCTCGGGCCCGCCGTCCTGCGCCGCACCGGGCGCCCCGGCGGCGTCGGTCGCGGGCAGCGGCAGCGCGACGATCGCCCGGTAGGCCATCTCGGCGGCCTCCTGCTCGGCGTACTTCTTCGCCGAGCCGTTCCCGGTGCCGTAGACGACGCCGTCGAGCGAGACCTCGGACGTGAAGGTGCGTGCGTGGTCAGGACCGGCGCCCTGGCTCGCGTAGGTCGGGGAGCCCAGGCTGCGAGCGGCCGCAGCCTCCTGGAGCGAGGTCTTCCAGTCGAGCCCGGCGCCCAGGTCGGCGGCGACGGCGAGCGTCGGGTCCACGAGCCGATGCACCAGGTCGCGGGCGGTCTCGAGGCCGTGGCTGAGGTACGTCGCACCGATGAGGGCCTCGACGGTGTCCGACAGGATCGAGTCCTTGTCGTTGCCGCGCGTGCGCACCTCGCCCTTGCCGAGCAGGATGTACCCGCCGAGCCCCAGGGCGCGCGCGATCGCGGCGAGGGACTTCTGCGAGACGGTGGCGGCGCGCATCTTGGCGAGCTCGCCCTCGGGGAGGTCCGGGTGGCGGCGGTACAGCGCCTCGGTCACGACGAGTCCCAGGACCGCGTCGCCGAGGAACTCGAGGCGCTCGTTGGTCGGGATCCCGCCGTGCTCGTGCGCGAAGGAACGGTGCGTCAGTGCAAGCACGAGAAGCTCGGGATCCAGGTGGATCCCGAGCCTCTCGAGAAGACCGGCGGCCGCGGGGGCGTCCGGCGTCACGCTATTCAGCCTGCGTGCTCGGTGCGCAGCGCCTCGACGTACTGACGGCTCTTGTAGGTGCCGCAGGTCGGGCACGCAGCGTGCGACAGCTTGTCGCCCTTGCACTGCGGGCAGGTCGTGAGGTTCGCGGCGGTGGTCTTCCACTGCGAACGACGCGCACGGGTGTTGCTGCGCGACATCTTGCGCTTCGGAACAGCCACGGCTAGCTCTCTTTCGTCTCGTCGGACACGCTCGGATCCTCGAGCATGCTCTGTAGTGCCGACCACCGGGGGTCGACAATGTCGTGCGAGTGATCAGGATCCTCAGCCAGACGTGCTCCGCACTCGGAGCACAGGCCCTGGCAATCGGGCTGACACAACGGTCTGAATGGTAGTGCAGTGACGACGGAATCCCGAAGCGCGGGCTCGAGATCGATCAGGTCGCCCTCGAGCTCGTACACCTCGTCCTCGTCGTCACCGGACTCTGCCGCGGCCTTCGCACGCTCGGGATACACGAACAGCTCCTGGATGTCCGCGACGACGTCAGCCGTCACCGGTTCCAGGCACCGCACGCACTCCCCGACCGCCTGGGCCTGGGCAGTGCCCGTCACCAGCACACCGTCCATCACCGACTCGAGCCGGACGTCCAGCTCGAGGTCGGTGCCTTCAGGGATGCCGATCACGACGGTACCGAGGTCAGCCGGGGCCTTGACCGTGCGAGAGACCTCACGCATCGATCCGGGACGCCGACCGAGCTCGTACGTGTCGAGCACAAGAGGCGAGCGCCGGTCGAGAGTGATGGGTTCCTCCACAGGGTTTCGGCGACCCCTGCGGGCCACCAGTGTTCAAGGTCACGGCACACGGGCCGACACCGCGAGAACTCGGGGGAGCTCACGGAGCGGACGGGTGCCCTCGGTCCCAGCCGATGACAGGCAGGACCAACGGACCATCTTACGGCATCACCGAACCGCCGTCGAACCTCGCGGGCGACCCGGAACGGTGCCCTTCCGCGCGCGACGGCCGGGCGGCGCGGGGCTACTCGGCGGGCTCCTGGTACTCCCCGATGCGCTGCGCGAGCTTGGCCCGCCCGGCGTGCACCTGCGCCATGATCTTGCCCAGGTCCACCTCGAACTCCGCGAGCCGGCGGTCGCAGTAGTCGTCGGCGTCGACGCGCAGCTCGGCGGCGGTGCGCTCGGCCTCCTCGATGATGGAGCGTGCTCGCGACTCGGCCTGGACGGTGACCTGCTCCTTCTGCACCAGCTCGATGGCACGGGCCCGCGCCGTGGTGAGGATGTCCTCGGCCTGCCGGTTCGCGTCCTCCAAGACGGCGTTGGCCTCCGCCAGGACCTCGTCGGCGTGCGCGAGCTGCTCGGGCAGCGCATGGCGCATCTCGTCGACGAGCGCCAGCGCGTCGGCCTTGTTCACCAGGACCGAGGAGGACATGGGCATGGCCCGGGCGTTCTCGACGAGGAGCGCGAGGTCGTCGAGGATCACGTGCAGCCCGGCCTCGGTCTGCGCCTCGTCCTCGGTCTGCCCGAGCGTGTGGTCGGTCATCGGCCTGTTCCTTCCGTGGTGGGGGTCGCGTGCTGCGACGAGGCCGGCTCGGCCTGGGGGGTGACGAGGGGCGTGGGGGGCGCGTCGGTCGACCCGCGGGCCGAGCGCTCCGCGACCGCGCGGCGGACGACGTCCCCGACTCCCGCGGGGACCAGGTCGTCGATCGGGCCACCGAAGCGGGCCACGTCCTTGACGAGCGAGGACGCGACGTGCGCGAGCGCGGGGTCGCCCGGGACGAACACCGTCTCGACGCCTTCGAGGTGGCGGTTCATGAGCGCCATCGGCAGCTCCGCGTCGAAGTCGGCGCCGCCTCGCAGGCCCTTGACGACGACGGTCGCGCCGGCCTCGCGGCAGAAGTCCACGAGGAGCCCGGGCACCACCTCGACGCGGACGTCCTCGAGCCCCGGGCTCGCGTCGAGGGCCGCGCGGGCGATCTGGACGCGTTGCTCGGCGCTGAGCAGCGGGGACTTCGAGGTGTTGCGGGCGACGCCCAGGATCACCTCGTCGAACAGGGACCGCGCTCGGCGGACGATGTCGAGGTGGCCGAGGGTCAGCGGGTCGAAGGACCCCGGGCAGACGGCGATGGTCACCTCGCCACGGTAGTACACGCCTCGCGCGAATCGGGGCAGGCCCGGCACCGGGCCCGACCGGGTCGTCCGGCCAGCGGGCGCGGCGTGCTGCACCCGGCCGCGACGAGCGGCAGGATGAGAGCCATGCCTTCCGTGCCCGGTCCCGTCGTCGTCCCGCTCCGTTCGGTCGAGCAGCTCACCGAGCTCTACCAGGACGTCCTGCGCCCCTCCTTCCCGCCCGCCGAGCTGGTCTCGCTCCCCTCGTTCCTCGAGGACCACGCCGCAGGTCGCCTCGAGTCGCTGGGCGTCGTGGAGGTGCCCGACGGCGCCGCTCCCGTGAGCGGGCCGGGTGCGGTCGGTCCCGGGCGCGTGGTGGCGGGCGTCGTCGGGTCGTGGTCGGCCGGCGCGCGGGTGCTGCTGGTCCAGTACCTGGCGATCGCCCCGGGACGGCGCGGGGGCGGGATCGGGGCGGCGCTGCTCGGCGCCGCGGTCTCGGCCTGGCAGGAGGAGCTGCGCCCGGCCATGGTCCTCGGCGAGGTCGAGCACCCCCGCTTCCACGCCGCGAGCGAGGCGCACGGGGACCCCGAGGCACGGCTGCGGTTCTACGCGCGCCACGGCGGTCGGGTGCTCGCGGTGCCGTACTTCCAGCCCGGCACCTCCCCGGGCGCGGACCGCGTCCCGGCCTTGCTGCTCATGACGCTCGCGACCGAGGACCCGGACGCGACGAGCGTGCCCGCGGCTCCGCTGCGCACGTTCCTGCGCGAGTACCTCGCGGACAGCGAGGGATCCGTGGCCGACGACGCCCCGACCCGGGCGCTGCTCGACTCGGTCGCGGGCGAGCGGGTCGCCCTGCTCGGGACGGACGAGCTCGACCGGGTGCCCGTGGGCCTGCTCGACGCGTCGTCGCTGCGAGCGCCGGGCCGCTGACCGTCGGGGGCCGCGTCAGGGGCCGACGGCCTGCGGCTCCTCGGCTGCCGCGGGGCCCGCGTAGTACACCGCGGTCTCGCCGTAGTCCTTGCGCGCGAGCAGCTCCCACCCGCTCGGCCAGGTCGGCTCGGGGCTGCGTGTCGAGCGCTCGACCACGACGACCGCGTCGTCCACGAGCGCCGAGGTCTGCGCGAGCTGTCGCAGGAGCTCGGCGACGACGGCCTCGGCCAGGTCGTAGGGCGGGTCGACGAAGACGACGTCCCAGGTGGTCGACGGGGGCGTCAGGACGAACTTCTCGGCCTTGTCCTGGACCACCTGCACGTTGGTCAGCCCGAGGGCCGTGACGTTGGTGCGGCAGACCTCGGCCGCGGCCCGTGCGGCGTCCACGAGCACGACCTTCTGCGCACCGCGCGAGGCAGCCTCGAGCCCCAGGGCGCCGGAGCCCGCATACAGGTCCAGGACGTAGGCGCCGTCGAGGACCCCGTAGTGCTCGAGCCGCGAGAAGATCGCCTCGCGCACCCGGTCGCTCGTGGGACGCGTCCCCTTGGGGGGCACCTGCAGGCTGCGTCCACCGACCGTCCCGGCCACGATCCTCGTCATGCCCGACAGCCTAGACGGGCGCCCACGGACCGCCGCGACGCGGCGTCCCCCTGGGCAGGCCGCAGCCTCGCCCGGAGGGGTGGGTCATGTCACGCCCGCTCCAGGAACTCCTCGCGCTCGGGGTCGAGCCGGCTCGCGATGGCGGCCCGCAGCTCGGGGTGCTGGGTCAGGTCCGGGTCACCGGCGACGACCTCGGCCGCGTCCGCGCGCGCCTGCTCGATCACCGCGACGTCCTTGACGACGCGCAGCAGCCTGAGCGAGCTGGCCTTGCCGGACTGGGCCGCGCCCAGCACGTCGCCCTCGCTGCGCAGCTCGAGGTCCACGGTCGCGAGCCGGAACCCGTCGGTGGTCTCGGCCATGGTCTCCACGCGCACGGCCGCGGGCGTCCCGGGCTCGACGGTCGAGACGAGCAGGCACAGTCCGGGGGCCGACCCTCGGCCCACGCGCCCGCGCAGCTGGTGGAGCTGCGAGAGGCCGAAGCGGTCGGCGTCGAACACGACCATGACGGTGGCCTCGGGGACGTCCACGCCCACCTCGACCACGGTCGTGGAGACCAGGACCTGGACGACCCCGGACGCGAAGTCGGCCATGACCCTCTCCTTGTCCGCGGGCGCCATCTGCCCGTGCAGGACCCCGACGGCGAGCCCCCGCAGCGCGGGCACGCTCGCAAGCTCGTCGGCGACCTCGAGCACGGCGCGCAAGGGCGGACGGTCGGAGCCGGTGCCCGCGCCGTCCAGGTCGAGGAAGTCCGGGACGTCGTCGAAGTCGTCGGTCCGGGGCTTCTTGCGCGGACCGGTCCCGTCCGCAGCGGGAGCGGCCGGCTCGTCGGGGTGGATCCGTGCGCACACGACGTAGGCGCGGTGCCCGGCGTCGACCTCCTCGCGCACGCGCTGCCAGGTCCGGTTCATCCACGCGTCGTTGTCCGCGGGGACGACGTGCGTGGTGATGCCCGCACGTCCGGCCGGGATCTCGGTGAGCGAGGACGTCTCGAGGTCGCCGAACACCGTCATGGCGACCGTGCGCGGGATGGGCGTCGCGGTCATGACGAGCAGGTGCGGGCTGGTCCGGGCCTTGGCACGCAGCGCGTCGCGCTGCTCGACGCCGAACCGGTGCTGCTCGTCGACCACGACCAGGCCCAGGTCCGCGAACTGGACGTTCTCGCTCAGCAGCGCGTGCGTGCCGACGACGATCCCGGCGCGGCCGCTCGCCGCGTCGAGCAGGGCACCCTTCTTGGCCGCTGCCCCCATGGACCCGGTCAGCAGCGCGACGCGCGTGCCGTGGTCGGCCCCGCCCAGCATCCCCTCCTCGGCGAGCGGGCCCAGCAGGGTGCGCAGGGTCCGGGCGTGCTGCGCGGCGAGCACCTCGGTGGGTGCCAGGAGCGCGGCCTGCCCGCCGGCGTCGACCACCTGGAGCATCGCGCGCAGCGCGACGACCGTCTTGCCCGAGCCGACCTCGCCCTGGAGCAGGCGCTGCATGGGGCGCGAGCGCGCGAGCTCGGCCGAGACCTCCTCGCCGATCTCACGCTGCCCGGCCGTGAGGGTGAAGGGCAGCGACCGGTCGAAGTCCACGAGCGCGCTGGGCTCGCCGGGGCCGCGCAGGGGGCGGGCCGTCGCCTCCTCGGCCGCGGCCCGTGCGCGCCGCTGGGCGAGCGCGGCCTGGAGCACGAACGCCTCCTCGTAGCGCAGCCGGTCGCGGCCGTGCTGCCACTGGCGCGTGTCGAACGGTTCGTGGACGTCCTTGAGCGCCGCGTGCCGCGACCCGAAGCCGCGGGCCTCGCGGACGGCGGGCGGCAGCGGGTCGGGCACCTCGTCCTCGGTCAGCGGGTCGAGGACCTGGCGGACGGCCTTCTGGATGCGCCAGCTCGGGATCGCGGCGCTCGCCGGGTAGAGCGGGATGGGGCGGCGCGCCTCCACGAGGGCGGCCTCCTCGTCGTCGGCGTCGACCCCGATGACGAGGTAGTCCGGGTGGGTGAGCTGGCGCGTCCCGCGGTAGGCGCTCACGACACCGGTGAACAAGCCGGTGCGGCCGGGCTGGAGCCTGCTCTCGTGCGTCCGCAGCGCGCCCGTGCCCTTGGCGAAGAACGTCAGCGAGAGACGGTGGACGCCGTCGGTCACCTCGGCCTGGAGCATGGCCCCGCCGCGCGAGCGCATCGCGCGCACGGTCGCCTGGACGACGCGCGCCATGATCGTGACGTGCTCGCCGAGCACGAGGCCGCCGAGGTCGGTGAGCCTGCCCGGGTCACCGTAGCGGCGGGGGTAGTGGCCCAGCAGGTCCCCCGTGGTCTCGAGGCCCAGCTTGGCCAGCGCGCCCGCCGAGCGCGGACCGAGGACCTTGACGAGGGGCTCGGCGAAGCGGTCGACGGGCCCGGTCACGAGGTCCCCGGCGAGGCGCCGGGTGCCCGTCAGGTGGTCGTTCCCGTGCTCCGGCGCACGGTCCGGCACCGCGACGGGCTCGACGGCGGGCTCGTCCGCGCCCGCGAGGGGTCCGCTGCTCATTCTGCTCCCAGCTCGAGGTCGGCGTGGTCGCGCCCGGAGTCGAGGACGACGACCTCGATGCCCGGGACGCACTGGCGGGCGATGCCTGCGACGACGTCGACCACGACCGGGTCCACGAGCCGTCCGGGCAGGACCGTGAGCACCTCGTCGTCGGGTCGCAGGAGACCTTCGAGCGCGCGCCGCACGAGCGACCCGTCAGCGGGCACCTGGATCGCACGGACGTCCGCGAGGGCTGCGCGCATGAGCGCGGCGGCGTCGTCGGGGCCCGTCGTGGCGGCCGCGAGAGCGGCCACGACGTGCAGGTCGGTCGGGGCGTCGAGCACCTCGATGCCCCGCAGGTCTCCTGCACCCTCGCCCACGAGCAGGCCGGCGTCCCGGGCGGTGTCGGCCGCGGACGCCCCACCGGGCAGGACCACGACCTGTCGTGCGCCCGTGTCCACGGCGACCCGCAGCACCTCGGACGGGCTCGGGACGTGGTCGGTCGCGAGCAGGACGACCGCGCCGCTGCGGGCGAGGTCCGGCACGAGCCCGGGCGCCGAGGTGATCGCGACCACCCCGTGCGCGGGCGCGTGCTGCCCGGCCTCGCCGGCCGGGTGGGCCCCGCGCGCCGCGACCTGGGTCGCGAGGTGGCGCACGCAGACCTGACGCAGCCGGGCACCCTGGGCGGCGGTCCGCGCGGCGTGCACGGCGCGGGCCGGGTCGCCCGTGTGGACGTGCGCCTGCCAGACGCCCTCCCCCACGACGACGACGGAGTCCCCGACCTGCGCGAGGACGGCCCGCAGCTCCTCGGCGAGCCGGGGGGCCGCGGCGGGCAGCTCCGCGCCGTCCACGACGAGCATGACCTCGAACTCGCCGTCGAGCCCCCCGGGTGCGGGCTCGCCGGGCCAGCCCTCGCCGGGCGGAGCAGCGGCGTGGTCCCGGGCGACCGCGCCGGGGGTGAGATCGCTCACCTCGGGACCCGCCGTCACGCCGGGCTCGTCCGGGCCGCTGGGCACGTCCGGCACGCTGCGCTCGGTCGGCACGGCGCCCATGCTGCCGCCCGCCACCGACAGCCCGCCACCGGCGCGGCGGGTGTCGACCTCGACGCCCAGCACGGCGCACAACGCGTCGAGCACGAGCACGAACCCGAACGCGCCGGCGTCGAGCACCCCCGCCCGCGACAGGACGTCGAGCTCGTGCGGGCTGCGCAGCATCGCCTCGTGCGCGCCCGAGCGCGCCCCGGCCACCACTCCCACCAGGCCCGCCCCCGCGTGGGCCGCGGCGCGGGCCGCGACGGCCGCGCCGTCGGCCGCCGTGAGGATCGTGCCGGGCGCAGGCACCGCCACGGCCGCCCGCGACGAGCGCGCGGCGGCCTCGAAGCGGGTCGCGACGCGCAGCGGTCCCACGGGTTCCTCGTCGAGCGTCACCGCCCCCGCGAAGCCGCGCAGGAACTCGCTGAGGATCACGCCGGAGTTGCCGCGGGCTCCGATCAGGGCTCCCCGGGCGAAGGCGAGCAGCAGGGAGTCGACCGACGCGCCGTCGGGCACCGTGCTCACGGCCCGCGCCCCCTCGGTGACCGTCAGGAACAGGTTGGTGCCGGTGTCCGCGTCGGCGACGGGGAACACGTTCGCGCTGTCGATGCGCCCCCGGGCCTCCCCCAGGCTCCGGACCGTCTCCGTCACCCATGCCCGTACCGCTGCGGGCTCGATGTGCTCCGTGCCGTCCGTCACGCTCGTGGGGCTCCTTCGTTCGGTCGGGGGCGCGTGGGTGCCGAACCCCCGCCGGGCCTGCGATACTTACCGGACCACCGTAGTCCGCCCCGCGCGCCGCTCATCGCACGCGCTCGGGTCGGTTTGGGGTGGAGGGCGGCCATCGGCTACCCTATGGAGGTTGCCCGGACAGATCCGGGCGACCACGGACGCTCCCTGGCCTGTGCCGGTTCGGAGCGTTCACCCCACAGACCATTCACTACGTCGCCGCTGTCCTTCGCGGAGGCGTGCACGACGATCAGGAGAAATCGTGGCTGCCAACTGCGAAGTCTGCGGCAAGGGCCCGAGCTTCGGGCACAGCATCTCGCACTCGCACATCCGTACGAAGCGTCGCTGGAACCCGAACATCCAGCGCGTGCGTGCCATCGTCTCGGGTACCCCGAAGCGTCTGTACGTGTGCACGTCGTGCCTGAAGGCCGGCAAGGTCGTCCGTCACGTCTGAGCCTTCTCGCTCGTTCGCCGAAAGCCCGTCAGGACTCGTCCTGGCGGGCTTTCGCGTTCCCGGACGCACCCGCGCCCGACGGCGCAGCCCACCCTGCGTCGCGGGCGCGCGGTCGCGGGCGCGCAGGTCGGGCGAGAACGGATCGTCACACCCCCGGTCGGCGGGTCACCCGGCACCACGCCGCCTGGGCCGGGCCCGGAAGTGCGCCCGCTCCCCCTGGGGACCGTGGAGGACGAGCAGCTCGACGGGGTGCTCGTCGGCGTTGAGGATCGCGTGCGGGGTGCGGGTGTCGAACTCGGCGGCCTCGCCCTCCTCCAGGACCAGGTCGTGCTCGCCGAGCAGGAGCCGCAGCCGGCCGCCCAGGACGTAGACCCACTCGTACCCCTCGTGCACCTTGGTCTCGGGCAGCGCGTGCGAGGTGCGCCCGTGCAGGACCTGCTTGTAGGCCTGGACGCCGCCGGGCCTGCGCGAGAGGGGCAGGATCGTCGAGTCGCCACGCTTCACGGGCCGCGCGTGGATGCGGGGGTCACCCGTGGGCGGCGCGCCGACGAGCTCGTCCAGCGGGACCTCGTGCTCGCGCGCGAGAGGCAGCAGGAGCTCGAGGGTGGGGCGCCGGCCTCCGGACTCGAGCCGCGACAGGGTGCTCACGGAGATGCCCGTGCGGTCCGACAGCTCGGTGAGGGTCAGCTGACGCTGCCGGCGCAACGCGCGCAGGCGGGGGCCGACGGCCTCGAGGGCTGCCGCGAAGGGATCGTCCCGGTTCTCGGCCATGCCGTCGAGTTTGCCATGTCGGCAACAGAAGTTGCCACCGCTGCGGCCGCGCGCGGATGCTCGACGTGGAGGTGGTCCCCATGACCCGCACGAGCACGGCACCCACCACGGGTGCGACCGTCCACGCCCAGGACCCGGCCGACACCTACGACGTGATCGTCGTCGGCGGCGGGGCGGCCGGGCTGAGCGGAGCCCTGACGCTCGCCCGAGCCCGACGCAGCGTCCTCGTCGTCGACGCGGGCGCCCCGCGCAACGGACCGGCCGAGCACGTCCACGGCTACCTGACCCGCGACGGCCAGGACCCTGCTGCGCTCCTGGCCGCGGGGCGCGCCGAGGTCGCGGCCTACGGCGGGCACCTCGCGCCGGGCACGGTCGAGTCGGCCGCGGTCCTGCCCGACGGCGGCTTCACGGTCCGGCTCGCGGACGGCAAGGACCTGCGTGCACGCAGCCTGCTCGTCACGACGGGGCTCGTGGACGAGCTCCCCGCAGTTCCCGGGGTGGCCGAGCGATGGGGCAGGGACGTCCTGCACTGCCCGTACTGCCACGGCTGGGAGGTGCGCGACCAGGCCGTGGGCATCCTCGCCACGAGCCCGACCGCATTCCACCAGGCCCAGATGTGGCGGCAGTGGACCGACGACGTCACGCTCTTCCTCCACGGGACGCCCGCGCCGGACGCGCCGACCCGAGCTGCGCTCGCCGCGCGCGACGTCACGGTCGTCGACGGACCCGTCGACGCCCTGGACGTCCAGGGCGACGCACTGCGCGGGGTGCGGCTGGCGACCGGGCAGGTCGTGCCGTGCTCGGCCCTCGTCGTCGCGCCCCGCTTCACGGCCCGGTCGGCGGTCCTGGACTCCCTCGGTATCGAGACTGCGGAGCAGGTCGTCGACGGGCGGGTGATCGGGACGTACGTGCCCTCGGACCCGGCCGGCACGACCACGCTGCCCGGCGTGCGCGTCGCGGGCAACGTCACGAACATCATGGCCCAGGTCGTCACGGCGGCGGCGGCCGGCGTCCAGGCGGGCGCAGCCACCAACGCGGACCTGATCGCGCAGGACACGCAGCGGGCGGTCGTCGCGGCCTCGCGGCGCAGCGCCCGGCAGGCGGTGAACGCGGAGGGCTGAGAGGATCGCTGGACGACGGGGGCGCTGGTGGCTCGACGACGGTCGACGCGCCCGCCCTCGCCGTCCACCGGCCGTGTCGCGAAGGTCTGTGGAGGTGCCCGGTCAGAACGCTTGGTGGATCTCCACGGAAGTGGCAGGATTTGGTCATGGTGACGGAACTCAACGAGGTAACGATCCGCACGGCGACACCGCAGGACGCGCCGTCGATCGCCCAGGTACACATCGCGTCCTGGCGCGGGGCCTATGCCGGGATCGTCCCTGACGACTACCTGGCATCGCTGGACCACGACCAGCGCGAGGCCGCCTGGACCAGGAACCTCACCACGTCCGGCGCGGACATCCTGCTCGCCGAGGCGGACGGACGGGCGCTCGGTTTCGCCAGCCTCGGACCGGCCCGCGACGAGGACGCCGAGGACGGCGACCTCGAGATCTACGCGATCTATCTCGACCCCGAGGCCTGGGGGCGCGGCGTCGCCCGTGACCTGATGCGCACCATGCTCGGCAAGGTGCCCCCGCGCACCCCTGTCTCGTTGTGGGTGCTCAAGGACAACGACCGCGCCCTGCACTTCTACCGTCGCCACGGCTTCGCCCCGGACGGGGTCGAGCGGCGCGACGACATCGGCGGCCGCGACCTCACGCAGGTGCGCTACCGCCGCACCCTGTAGCCCCGGCGGCGCCACGACCGTTGCTGCCACGGCCGGCGGCGCCGGTTCCCTCAGCCGCGGAAGTGGTCCCACCCCAGGCCGTGCGCCCGGGGCGGGGCCCCGTCGACCGTGACCGCCGGGAGACCGGTCCCGCCGGGACCCGACCCCGGGTCCACCGCAGCGGGGTCCACCGCAGCCGGGTCCACCGCGACCACGCGCCCCACCGCCCGG
>Ga0233375_1000757_pt1 | contig 16051 bp, 14 predicted proteins | sample ElkDunMinimDraft_10_FD_191539 | JGI IMG/M metagenome (GOLD analysis project Ga0233375, IMG submission 191539) | Fecal eukaryotic communites from dung pellets of Tule Elk in California, USA - Elk Dung E16 | ecosystem: Host-associated > Mammals > Digestive system > Large intestine > Fecal | place... | reverse complement strand
CTGCGGCCCGCCCCGGACCGGGCCGCCGACGAGTCCGGGGCCCGTCCGACGCCGACCCGGGGCGAGTCGGCGACAAGCGGGCCTCTTTCGGGGAGGCTGTGCCCAGCAGGTGTCCACCGCGGACACGTGGGATCGAGATGGAGAGCAATGGCCCGCCTTGCGCAAGGCCCCGGCACCCGGCACCGGCCGGGAACGGCTCCGGCCCGCACGGCGGGCCGGGGGAGCCCGGTGGTCGGTCTGCCGGCCAACCCGTTCGGCTACGCGTTGCTCGCGACGCTGGGCGTCGGCGCGGGCCTGGCGGTGCTGGGCGCCCTCGCGGCGGTGGCGACGGTGCTGGTGTACGTGGGGGTCGCCCTGTTCCTGGCGTTGGCCCTGGAGCCCGGGATCCGGTACCTCATCGGCCGAGGGCTGGTTCGGTGGGTTGCCGCGACGGTGCTGATCGTGGGTTTCGCGCTGGTGATCGTGATCTTCGCCGTGACGGTGCTGCCGATCGCCGTCCAGCAGGTCAGCGTCTTCGTCGCCCAGCTCACCGATGTACTGCGGGGCCTGCCCGACCAGGCCTGGTACGTCTGGGCGACCAGCAACCTGGGCGCGCTCGACCTGAACGGGCTGCTGTCGACGCTGACCGACGTGCTCACCGACCCCCGGCAGCTCTCGGCCATCGCCGGCGGCGTGCTGCAGGTGGGCAGCGGGCTGATCAACGGGCTCACGGCCGTGGTGATCGTGACGGCCCTGACCATCTACTTCGCCCTCACGCTGCCTAACGTCGTCGCCGCGGTGCTGCGGCTCGTGCCGCGGTCACGCCGGGCGCTGACCAGCTCGCTCCTGGACGAGGTGCTGGACTCCGTGGGCCGGTACGTCTCGGGGCAGCTGGTCCTGGCGACGATCAACGCCACGTTCACGCTGCTCCTGACGGTGTTCGCGGGGAGCCCCGCCCCGATCCTGCTCGCGGTGATCGCGTTCGTCGCGGCGCTGATCCCGGTGGTCGGCACGGTGATCGGCTCCATCCTGGTGGTCCTGGCCACCCTGACGGTGGGCCCGGTCCCGGCGCTCGTGGTCGCGATCCTCCTGCTCGTGTACATGCAGATCGAGGCGTACGTGCTCTCCCCGCGGGTGATGAGCCGGGCCGTGGCCGTGCCGGGCGTGCTCGTGATCGTGGCCGCGCTGGCGGGCGCCGCGCTCGGCGGAATCCTGGGAGCGCTCGTGGCCGTCCCGGTCGCGGCGGCGGGGCTGCTCGTCATCAAGCGCGTGGTCGTCCCGCGCCAGGAGGCGCGGTAGGGCGCTACTCGACGCGCCAGGGACGGACCGTGCCGACCTCGTCCGCCACCACGAGCGCCAGCTCGCAGAACATCGAGTCGGCCCACGAGAACCACGGCCGCGAGAACGCCGTCGGATCGGACACGTCGAACGCCTCGTGCATGCGCCCGGTGCCGCCGTCGGTCCGGGCCAGGAGGTCAAGGATGCGCACGCGGTCCTCGGGTGTGCCCGTGAGGGCCTCGACCGCCATCGCGATCGGCCAGACCCGGCCCGTCACGGTGTGCGGGCTGCCGACGCCGCTCACCGCAGTGTCAGCGAACGTGTCAGCGAACACGCCGGTGAACCAGTACGGGTTGGCGGGGCTCAGCACGAAGTCCCGGGTCGCCCGCCACAGGTCGGCGTCGAACACGTCCGGGGCGATCAGGGGGAGCGACAACAGGGACGGCGTGTTCGCGTCGTCCATACGGAGCACCCCGCCGAGCCCGTCCACCTCGTAGGCGTAGATCAGCGGCCCGTCGGGCGCCGCGACCACACCGAACCGCTCCACGCCCGCGACGAGCTCCCGCGAGAGCGCCCGTGCGTCATCGGCCAGCGACCGGTCGTGCAGCACCTCGGCCGCGATGTCGCCGATCGCCAGCAGCGCCTGCGCCGCGAACAGGTTCGCGGGGACGTTGTAGCCGTAGGTGCAGGCGTCGTCGGACGGCCGGAACCCGCTCCACGTCATACCGGTGCGCCCGACGGCGGTGCCGCGCCCGCCACGCGCGAGCGTCTCGGTCGGGATGTCGGTGGGCCGCTCGAACCGGTACGTGGACGTGTCGTGGTCCTGCTCGGCCCGCAGCTGCCGTGTCACGGTGCGCAGCACCCGGTGTGCCCGCTCGTCGAACACGTCGGTGCGGCCTGTCGTACGCCACAGCGTGTGCGCGAGCGTGACGGGGTAGGCCAGGCTGTCGACCTCGTACTTCTGCTCCCACACCTCCGGGTCCGCGCAGACGTCGCCGGGCTCGTAGTGCGCCCCGGTCGGCCCGTCGTTGAAGGCGTTCGCGTACGGGTCGTGGTCCAGGCAGGCGAGCTGACGCCGCACGACGGCGGCGACCAGGTCGGCCAGCGGCGGGCACGAGCCCAGGAAGCGCAGGTACGGCGTCAGCTGCGTGGTGGAGTCACGCATCCACATCGCGGGGATGTCGCCGGTGATCACGAAGGCGCTCCCGTCGTCCCCCAGGGTGATCGTGTCGGTGAGGGTGCGCAGCAGCGCGTCCTCGACCATGTCGCCCACGCGGGCGCCCGACGTGGCGCGCACGCGATCGGCGGCTTCCCGCAGGGTCGTGGTGATCGCAGGGTCCAGGTGGGTGGGCGTCATCGCTCCCATGGGGTGGTGTCCTTCTCGTCGGTGACTCGAACCTGCAGGGCGTCGGCGGGCGGGTCCGGCTCGGGGCCGCACCACACGCTGACCACGACGGGTACGGCGACCGGGGCGCCGCTCGCCCAGGACCCGAGCTCGTCGACGCCGAGCTCGAACGTCACGGTAGTCGTGCCGCCCGCGGGCACCGTCACCCGGCGCACCGCCAGCAGCTGACGTCGGCGCGGTCGCACGCCCGGTTCGTGCCGGCGCCCGTAGAGCGGCACCGAGAGGTCGACGACGGCGTTGCCCGCGTTCGAGACCTCGATGGTCACGCGTGCGCCGCCCGGCACGTCCGGTGTACCCGCCGCTCCCAGCGCTCCCACCTTTCCCAGCGCTCCCACCGCGACCGACGGAGCCTCGCCGACCACCCGGACCGTCGCGTCGCGGTCCAGTGCGGTGCCGAACCGGAGCGCCCGGCCCACATCGCTGTCGGCGTAGCCGCGGGCCGTCTCCATGCGCTCGTCGTGCGCGGCCGGCATCGCGCCGTCCGCCGCCGGGAACGTCACAGGCAGCCGGCCCGACGCCGCCCCGTCGCACAGCGCGGCCACGACCGCCTCGCCGCCGGACGGGCCGGGGAACGGGACCACGAGCAGCGCATCGACCACCGCACACAGCTCGGTGAGCACCCGTGGCCTGCCGTCGATCACCACGCCGACCACCGGCGTCCCCGCCTCCCGTGCGGCGCGGACCACGGCGAGCTGCGCCTCCGGGAGGGCCGTCGACGCGAGGTCCACACCCTCACCGTTCGTCGTATCGCGCGCCGGACCGTCGACGGCACCGTTGTCGGCGAACTCGTCGTCGTACGTACGCCGGCTCGACCCGCCCAGCACCACCACGCACACGTCGGCACCGGCGCTCGCGGCCCGTACGTCGTCGAGCGCGTGCGGGTCGGCGAGCGGGCCGCGCAGGTCGCTGCCGCGCGCGTGGCGTACGTGGTCGGTGCCGAACCGCGCGACGAGCGCGGACCGCACGGTCGAGGCAGCCGGGTCGGGTACGGGACGCGGGGGCGTGTAGTCGCCGAGCTGTGCGTCGAGGTCGTCCGCGTTCGGCCCGACGACGGCGACGGTCGCGCCGGTGCGCAGGGGCAGCAGCCCGCCGTCGTCCACGAGCACCACCGACTGGCGGGCGGCCCGGTCGGCGAGGGCGACCACGTCGCGCTCCACGGGGGTGCCCACCACCTGCCCGCCGAACAGGCCGAGCCGGCGCTTGAGGGACAGTACGCGGCCGGCGGCGCGGTCGAGCGCGGACTCGGCGACCAGCCCGCGGTCGATCGCCTGCTCCAGGTGCGTGAACGCCTCGTCCCAGAGGCTGAGGTCCACGCCGGCGCCCAGGGCGAGCGCCGCGGCGTAGGCCGGGTCGGGTGAGCTGTCTCGGAGCCGGTCGATCGCGGTGCCGTCGGCCATGACCACGCCGTCCCAGCCCCACTGCTCGCGAAGGGTGCCGGTGAGCAGCGCCTCGTTGGCGCTGCACGGCACGCCGTCGATGTCGTTGTACGCCGCCATGAAGCCCGCGACACCCGCGCGGGCCGCCGCGTGGGCGGGGCGCAGGTGGATCTCGCCCAGCTCACGGCGGCCGACCGGTGCGCCCGACCCGTTGCGTCCGCCGATGCCGGCGCCCTGCGCCGCGAGATGCTTGGCGATGACTGCCACGTGCTGTGTGTCGATCGGGTCGCCCGGCGCGGCGGTGCCCTGCATGCCGCGCACCGTGGCGGCCACGAGCGTCGCGGCCAGCACCGGATCCTCCGAGAAGCACTCCTCGCCGCGTCCCCAGCGCGGGTCACGGAGCACGTCGAGACCGGAGACGAGTGTGACGTGGGTGCCGCGGGCCCGGGCCTCGGCGGCGACGGCGGCCGCAAGCTCCTCGGTCAGGTCGGCGTCCATGCCGGCGCCGAGCGCGAGGTTCACGGGCAGCGTGGTGCCGCCGAGCGCCATGAGGCCGTGCGGTGCCTCCTCGACGAACAGGACGGGGATGCCGTCGCCGAAGGCGTCGACGTGGTCCTGGACGGCGGCGTACGCCTCGGCGCTGCGCTCGGGCGGGACGCCGTTGTCCCAGCGCACGGCCGACCACGGGTCGGCGCGGAGCACGCCGTAGAGCGCGCCGAGCCCGCCCCAGCGGTCCACCTCGCGCCGCAGCACGTCGGTGACCCGGGGAGCGCCGTCGACCCACCGCACCGCCTCCCAGCCCTTGAGGCGCTGGTTGACCTGCCCGATGCGTGCCCTGAGCGAGAGCGCCTCCGTGTCAGAAGCACGGGTCATCCCGGTGACCTGTGCTTCTGACACGTCGTGGTGGGGCATGGTCATCCCTTGACCGCCCCCGAGAGCAGCGCGCGCTGCATCTGCCGCTGCAGCACGGTGTAGACGAGGTACACGGGCAGCAGCGTGAACAGCGTTCCGGCCATGAGCACGCCGTAGTCCGTCCCGGCGTCGACCTTGAGGGTGGGCAGCGCCACCTGGATGGTGCGCTGCGCGGTGTCCGGGCCGATCAGGATCAGCGGGTACAGGTAAGCGTTCCAGAACGAGAGGAAGTTGAGCAGCAGCACGGTCGCGATGCCGGGCACGCAGATCGGCAGGTAGACCTGCCGCAGCACCTGCAGCGCGGACGCGCCGTCCATCGAGGCGGCCTCCTCCAGCTCGCGCGGGATGGTGCGCATGAACGAGGTGAGGATGACGATCGACAGCGGCAGCGCGGTCGCGGGCAGCAGGAACACCACGAACGTGCGCGTGTGGAACAGGCCGAGGGCCGCGGCCAGCAAGAACGTCGGGAACAGCGCCGCGAACGACGGGATGAGGAACCCGAGCGCGAAGATGTTCTCGACGATCTTGCCCGCCCGGCCGCGTGCCCGGGCCAGGGCGAACGACGCCGGCAGGGCCAGCAGCAGGGTCAGCACGAGCGCGGCGACCGTGGTGAGCGCGGAGTTCGCGACGGCGAGCCCGAGGTCGGCCTGCTGGATCGCCGTCGTGAAGTTGGCGAGGTCGAACGTCGTGGGCAGCGCGAGCGGCGACTCGAAGATCTCCTCGTTCGTCTTGAACGACGACACGATGAAGTAGTAGAAGGGGATGACGAGCAGGGCGGCGTAGATCCACGCGAGCGTGCCGCTCGTGATCGAGCCGATCCGGTCGCGCAGGGGGAGCCGCCGGGCGACTGTGGTGCGCTGGGCCATGGGTGTTCTCCTGGGCAGGTCAGAGGCAGGTCAGAGGCAGGTCGGCGGCGGGTCGGCGGCGGGTCAGGTCGGAAGCCGGCTCGGGAGGCAGCTCAGGTTCGGGGATCAGTGCGTGGCGCGGAGCGTGCGGCGGATCGCCCACATCCCGAGCAGCCCGATCACGAAGAGCACGACACCGACGGCCTGGCTGTACCCCAGATCGGTCTCGACGAACGCCTTGCGGTAGATGAGGTACGCGAGCGTGGTGGTCGCGTTCTCGGGCCCGCCCTGCGTGAGCAGCAGCACGGTCTGCGCCGAGTTGAACAGCATGGACAGGAACTGGAGCATCGCGACCACGCCGATGAAGTCCTGCGCGATGGGCCAGTACACCCGCCAGGCGAGCCGCCAGTCGCCCGCGCCGTCGAGCCGTGCGGCCTGCACGATCTCGCCCTCGACGCCGTCGAGCCGCGACGCGATGAGCACCGCCGAGTAGCCGATGCCGCTCCACAGCTCGACGGCGATGATGGCGCCGAGCGCGGTGCCCGGATCGGCGAGCCACTCGTTGCCCTCCAGGCCGAGCGGGCGCAGCGCGCCGTTGACCAGGCCGTCGGGGTTGAGCATCGCGTAGAAGACCATCGCGGTGGCGGGGGCGGAGATGAGCGCCGGGATGAACAGCAGGTACCGCAGCAGGCGGTGCCCGCGCGGCTTCTGCACCACGTAGAACGCCAGGAGAAAGGCCAGGCCGATCATGACCGGCAGGCCCACGACGATCTGGATCGCCGAGTTGGCCGTGGCCGTCCAGAACGTCTCGTCCGCGAGCACGCGGGAGAAGTTGTCCAGGCCCGCCGGCGTCGGCGTGGTGAGCATGCCCGGCCAGGACAGGAACGCGATGACGAACATCGCGACCACGGGGCCGATCATGAAGACCGCGTACCAGATCAGCGCGGGCAGGGCGAGCCCTGGGAACCGTTCGCGCAGGGTCCCGCGGCGGCGGGTCGGGGTGGCGGCCGGACGGCCGCCGTCGGTCTCGGGGCGGCCGGCGTCGAGGAGCGCGGTCATGGAGTGGGTCCTTTCCCAGCTCGAGCGGTCAGACCGCCTGGTAGGCCTTCTCGAAGGCGTCGATGATGCGTTCGGCCGAGGCGGACCCGTAGGCGAGCGCGGTCGCCTGGATCATCGGCTCGAACACGGCGTCGGGGATCAGCAGGTCGGGCAGCATCACGGGGGACACGTCGTCGTCCGTGAGGCGCGACCCCTGGGCCACGAGCGGGAAGTCCCGGCTGACGGTGTCGGTGATGCGGCTCATGTCGCGTCCGGACCCGAGGATGAACTCGTCGGTGACCTCGGGCGTGTACAGGTGCTGCACGAACGGCTTGATGAGGTCGAGCTTCTTGAGGCCGTTCTCACTGATCCAGATGCCGTGGCCGTTGAAGCTCCGGATGACGCTCGGGCGGTCCAGCACGCCGCCGCTCGACGGGACGGGCCAGCCGCCCACGGTCACCTCGGCGGCGCGCTCGTTCGGCACCAGTGCGAGGGCCGACGACATGGCCGGCACGATGGCGGCCTTGCGCGTGTTGAACTGCGTGAGCTCCGAGTCGGACGTGTAGCCCTGGACGTTGTCCACGAAGACTCCCGCGTCCCGCAGCTCGACGAAGTGCTCCACGCCCGCGATCGCACCGGGACTCTCGGAGATCTTGCCCGTGGAGAACACGGTGCGGGCCTCGTCCTGGGTGATGAAGCCCTGGAGGATCTGCAGGAACATCTTCTGGCCGCTCCAGTCGGAGCCGCCTACGGTCACGGGGCCGATGCCGTGGGACCGCAGGGCGTCCGCGGCGGCGACCAGCTCGTCCGACGTCGTCGGGATCGCGCCGACGCCGGCCTCCTCCAGCAGCGCGGTGTTGAAGGACACCGGCCAGTTGGTGCGCGTGAACGGGAAGGCACGCAGGCGGCCCTCCTCGTCGGTCCACTCGGCGAGGGCCTCGGGGATGATCGCGTCCCGCAGACCCCAGTCGTCGAGGTAGTCGTTCACCGGCACGGTCGCGCCCAGGCGGGTCCAGGCGAGCGTGCGGCCCATCATGTTGACGACCGCGACGTCGGCCTCCTTGCCCGCCAGCGTGCTCGTCTCGAAGACGATGGGCAGGTCGGAGCCGTTCTTGAGCAGTGCGACCTTGCGCGCGGTGCTGCGCTGGTACGCGGCGACGACGTCGGAGAACACCTGCGCGCCGGCCACGGCGCCGCTGATCTGGGTGTGCACGGTCAGGGCGTTCGGGCCGCTCGACGCGGGCACGAGCGCACCGCATCCGGCGAGCAGAGGCGTGATGATCCCGCCGCTGAGTGCTGCGCCCAGCAACGTGCGTCTGCTGATGCCGTGTGTCACGGGACCTCCTGGAACTGTCGGACGGGTTGTCGGACGGGTTGTCGGACGGAACTGCCGGACGAAGCTGTCGACCGGTACTGCCCGACGAAGCTGTCGACCGGGACTGCGCCGATCTGGGACTGCGGTGTGACGATCGAGACGGTGGGCACGTCGGCGTGCCGAGACAGGGGACCAATCGAGCTGTGCGACCACCTTTGTAAAGCGGTACACAAACTGACTGGCCGCGAATGTATACCGCTTTACTTTGGAGGGTCAACCCCCTAGTGTCTGGTCCGTGACCGGAACAGCACCGAAACGCGCAACGATCGCCGCCGTGGCTCGCCGCGCGGGCGTGTCACCGTCCGCGGTGTCGCACGTCTTCAACGGTCGGCCCAACGTGTCCGCGGCCACCGCCGAGCGCATCCGGCAGGCCGCCGACGAGCTCAACTGGCGCCCCAACTACGCGAGCCGCAAGGTCTCGGGCGGGGGCGGGCGCAGCCTCGGGCTGGTGATCGCGCGGGCGAGCGACACGTTCGGTCGCGACCCGTTCTTCATGCGGCTGATCGCCGGGCTCACGGAGCCGCTCGCCGACATCGGCTGGTCGCTCTCGCTCACCCTCGTGGGGGCGGACGACGAGGCGCGCGTCTACCGCGAGTGGTGGGCCGAGCAGCGGGTCGACGCGTTCCTGCTGGTCGACGCCCGTACGGACGACCCGCGCCTGGAGCTGGTGCGGCAGCTCGGTGCTCCCGCCGTGCTGCTGGGCGCGCCCACCGAGGCCGCCGTACCCGCCGTCACCGTGCGCGACGACGCCGCGTTCGCGGCGGTGCTCACCCACCTCGCCGACCTGGGCCACCGTCACGTCGCCCGCGTCAACGACGCGCCGGACCTCGCCCACACCCGTGCGCGCGACGGCCGGTTCGCCGCTGCCGCCGCCGAGTGCGGTATCGAGCCGTCCTACGCGGTGTGGCAGGCCGACGCCGAGGACCCGGTGGCCGACCTGCTCGGCCGGATCGGCGACGTGACGGCGATCATCGTCGACAGCGAGGTCATCGCCGCCGAGATCGTCGCCCACGCCCCCGAGCTCGGCGTGGGCATCCCCGACCGTCTGTCGGTGGTCGCGTGGGAGGACTCCTGGGTCTCGACCCTCGTACGTCCCCGGCTCACCGCGCTCGACGCGCCCGTCGAGGAGAGCGCGCGCACCGCCGTCGGGCTGCTGGAACGCCTGGTACGCGGCGAGGACGTCATCTCGCAGACCGTGGGCGGACGCCGGCTCATGGTGCGGGACTCGACGTCGGCCGCCGCTGTGCCAACCGCCAACTGAGAGAGAGATCCGTGAGCACGAACCTGCCCCGCTTCGGCGTCAACTACACGCCGTCCAAGGACTGGATGTTCCAGTGGATGGCGATCGAGCCCGACGCCGTGCGCGCGGACTTCGAGGCGATCGCCGGGCTCGGCGTCGACCACGTCCGCGTCTTTCCGCTCTGGCCCGTGCTGCAGCCCAACCGCACCCTGATCCGGCGTCGCGCGCTGGACGACATCGCGCTGGTCACCGATCTCGCCGGGGAGTTCGGCCTGGACGTCGCCGTCGACGTGATCCAGGGGCACATGTCGGGGTTCGACTTCGTCCCGGCATGGCTCGTGAACTGGCACGCGGGCAACATGTTCACCGACCAGCCGGCGATCGACGCGCAGGCCGCCCTCGTGGCCGCCGTCTACGACGCCGTGCGCGACCGCCCCAACTTCCTGGGCCTCACGCTCGGCAACGAGCTCAACCAGTTCCAGCGGCCCAACCCGGCGGCCATGCCCGCCAAGCCGGCCGAGGTGACGCACTGGCTGCGCTCCCTGCTCGACGCCCCGCGCGACCGCGACCCGCGGCACGTGATCGTGCACAGCGAGAACGACCACCTCTGGTACCGCGACGAGCACCCGTTCCAGCCCGTGCACGCCGCGCGCCTGGGCGACATGACCACCGCCCACTCGTGGATCTTCAACGGCACCGCGGCCACCTACGGCGGGCTGTCGCCGCAGTCGGTGCGGCACGCGGAGTGGCTCATGGAGCTCTCCAAGGCGTTCGCCAGGGACCCGGACCGGCCCGTGTGGCTGCAGGAGGTCGGTGCGCCGTCGATGAACCTCGCCGAGGCGGAGATGCCGGAGTTCTGCGAGCGCACCATCGAGGCCGCACTCACCACCGAGAACCTGTTCGCGGTCACGTGGTGGTGCTCGCACGACGTGACGCGGGGCCTGGGGGACTACAAGGACCTGGAGTACTCGCTGGGCCTGCTCGACGTCGACAACCAGGTCAAGCCGCTCGGGCGCCGCTTCGCGGAGGTGGTCGCGGAGGCGCGGCGCGCCGGGGGGCGTGCGCGCGGGGCGGACGCGGACGGCGTCGGCTCGGGTGGGGCTGACTCGGGTGGGGCTGACTCGGACGCCGGGCGGACGACGGCCGTGGTGGTCGACGTCGACGGCGACGACCTGCCGCTGTCCCGAGCCGCCCTGGCGCCCGGCGGGGCGGTGTTCGAGCGCTGGCACGAGCTGCGCGAGAGCGGTGTGGCCGTGGCCGTGGTGACCAGCACGACCGCCGCGGACCCGGCGGCGCTCGACGCGCGCGGCATCCGCGAGCTGGTCCGGGTCGGCGCGCGCTGACCCGGATGGCGACTCCGACGGGCGGAGGCCCGCTGCTGCGCAGGGATCTGCTCCCACGCAGGGACCTGCTGTTTCGCGGGGGCCTGATCGTCGACGGCAGCGGGCAGGAGCCCGTGTCGGGCGACGTGCTGGTGCGCGGCGGGCGGATCGCCGCCGTCGGCGGGCGCATCGACGCGTCGGGTGCGCGCGTGATCGACGTCGACGGGCTGGCGGTCGCGCCCGGTTTCATCGACATGCACGCACACTCCGACCTCGCGGTCCTTGCCGACGGCGACCACCGCGCCAAGGTGGCGCAGGGCGTGACCACCGAGGTGGTGGGGCAGGACGGGCTGTCGTACGCGCCCGTGACGGACGTGACGATGGCGACGGTGCGTGAGCAGATCGCGGGCTGGAACGGTACGCCCGAGAATGTGGATCTCTCCTGGCGTTCCGTGGCCGGGTACCTCGCGGAGGTCGACCGGCGCGGCAGTGCGACCAACGTCGCGTACCTGCTGCCGCAGGGGACGATCCGGATGAACGTGGTGGGCACGGGCGACCAGCGGGCCACGCCGGCCGAGATCGCCGCGATGCGCGGGCAGGTGGACAGGGGCATGCGCGAGGGCGCGTTCGGCCTGTCGTCGGGGCTCACCTACGTGCCGGGGGCGTTCGCCGACACCGCCGAGCTGGTCGCCCTCTGCGAGGTGGTCGCACGGCACGGCGGCTTCTACGCGCCGCACCAGCGCTCGTACGGCGCGGGTGCGCTCGACGCCTACGCCGAGATGGTCGACGTCGCCCAGCGGGCGCGGTGCGCGCTGCACCTGACGCACGCGACGATGAACTTCCCCGAGAACCGCGGGCGTGCGGGGGAGCTGCTCGCCCTGGTCGACCGGGCACTCGACGCGGGCGTGGACGTCACGCTCGACTCGTACCCGTACCTCGCGGGCTCGACGACGCTGTCGGCCCTGCTCCCGAGCCGTGCGGCGGCGGGCGGGCCCGAGCAGACGCTCGCCCGGCTCCGCGACCCGGGGGAGCGGGCACGGATAGCGCACCAGGTCGAGGTGGTCGGCAGCGACGGGTGCCACGGCGTACCCGTCGACTGGGACACGATCGAGATCGCGGGAGTGCGCGACGCCGCCCTCGGCGACCGCGTGGGCCGCACCGTGGCGCGGATCGCCCGGGACGAGGGGCGGGCACCCGCCGAGGTGTTCCTCGACCTGCTCCTCGCGGACCGGCTCGGTACCAGCATCCTGCAGCACGTGGGCGACGAGCAGAACGTCCGCGAGATCATGCGGCACCGCCGTCATACCGGCGGCAGCGACGGCATCCTGGTCGGCACCAAGCCGCATCCGCGCGCCTACGGCACCTTTCCGCGCTACCTCGGGCGGTACGTGCGGGAGGAGGGTGTGCTGTCTCTCGCCGAGATGATCGTGCACCTCTCCGCGCGCCCCGCGGCACGGCTGGGCCTGCACGACCGGGGCCGCCTCGCCGAGGGCTTCGTGGCCGACGTCGTTGCCTTCGATCCGGCGGGCGTGGCCGACCGCGCGACGCCGGACGAGCCGCGCCGCACGCCGGCCGGCATCCCGTGGGTGCTGGTGGGTGGGGTGCCGGTGATCGAGGACGGGGTGCGCACGGCCGAGCGTCCGGGCGCGGCGTTGCGGCACCGCAGCGCGGTGGTTGCTGGGTGAGTCGGGGGTGGCTCCGAGCGGCGGGCTGACTCGGGGCTGAACCGCAGGTTGCTGATCTGGCTGGTTGCCGAGCCGCAGGTTGTTGGTCTGGCTGGTTGCCGAGCCGCAGGTTGCTGGTCTGGCTGGCCGCCGAGCCGCAGGTTGTTGGTCGTCCCGGTTGCCGAGCCGCAGGTTGCTGGTCGTTTCCGGGTTGGTTGGACGTGTGTGTTGCGGTTCGACGTCGTTGTTGACTCGGATCGTGCGGTTCGGTGTTGGCGGGGGTGCCGGTGGACGTGGAGGTTGCGGTTCGGCGGGTGAGGTTTCGTCGTCGGCCGCCGAGCCGCAGGTTGCTGGTCGACCGGGCCGCCGAGCCGCAGATTGCCGGTCGATTCCGGGTCGATTGGAAGTGTGTGTTGCGGTTCGGCGGGCTGGAGGGGTGCAGGCTGCGGTTCGGCGCTGTCTTTGGGCCCGATCGAGCTCATGCGGGGCGCCGGCTCCCCGGACTGTTCGCTGTGGCCTGGCCATGCGACCTCGCCATGCGCTCACCAGGGGTGTGGTCGGCCTGGATCATCACGGTGGCCGAGGACCCTTGTCATGAGCGGCTCCGTATGTAATATATTGCGTGCGCGCCGCACCTTGCGGTGGCAGCGTGCCTTCCGAGCAGTCCGCCGACGAGGAGCTTCCATGGCCCTGTCCGACTTTCCGCGCCACCCGCTCACCTTCGGGCCCAGCCCCGTCCATCCGATGCAGCGGCTGACCGCACACCTCGGCGGCGCCGCCGTCTGGGCCAAGAGGGAGGACTGCAACGCCGGCCTGGCCTACGGCGGTAACAAGACCCGCAAGCTGGAGTACATCGTCCCGGACGCTCTCGCGCAGGGTGCGGACACCCTGGTGTCGATCGGCGGGTACCAGTCCAACCACACCCGCCAGGTCGCCGCCGTCGCCGCGTCGTTGGGCCTGAAGGCCGTGCTGGTGCAGGAGAACTGGGTGGACTGGCCGGACTCCGTGGCCGACCGTGTCGGCAACATCATGCTGAGCCGCATCATGGGCGCCGAGGTGCGTCTTGACCCCGCGGGCTTCGGCATCGGGTTCAAGGACTCCTGGGCGCGCGCGATCGACGATGTCATGGAGCGCGGCGGCGTGCCGTACGCGATCCCTGCCGGTGCGTCGGACCACCGGCTGGGCGGCCTCGGGTTCGCGCGCTGGGCGTACGAGGTGGAGCAGCAGGAGCGCGACCTCGGCGTCTTCTTCGACACGATAGTGGTGTGCGCGGTCACCGGATCGACCCTCGCGGGCATGATCGCGGGGTTCGCCGCGCTGGAGGACGCCGGCGGGCGTCCGCGCCGGGTCATCGGGATCGACGCGAGCGCCACGCTCGACGACACTCGTGACCAGGTGGCCCGGATCGCCCGCGCCACGGCCGAGCTGATCGGCGTGCGGCGTCCGCTGCGCGACGACGAGATCACGGTGCTGCCCGGCTGGGCGGGGGAGAAGTACGGCATCCCGGTGGAGTCCACGCTCGACGCGATCCGGCTCACGGGACGGCTCGAGGGCGTCATCATCGACCCGGTCTACGAGGGCAAGTCGATGGCGGCCCTGATCGACCTGGTCACGAGCGGCGACATCCCTGCGGACGCCACGGTGCTGTACGCCCACCTGGGCGGCCAGCCGGCGTTGAACGCGTACAGCGGCCTGTTCACCTGATCGGTTGGCCCCTGCTGCGTTGAGCCTCGTCGAGCTCGGCAGCTTGCATCGAGATCGGTACAGGCCTGTGCCGATCTCGATGCGAACTGCCGACCTCGGGTTCTCTCGACCGGACGGCAGTCTGGTCTAGTGTTGAGGGAGCACGTGCGGCGCAGTCCTCTCGAGTTCGGGGAGACCATGAAGTCAGGTCTGATCGTGTTCGGCACCGTCCTCGTCCTCATGGGCGGCGTCTTCACCTTCCAGGGGCTCGGCTACCTGGCCGGCAGTGCGATGACGGGCGTGACCCTCTGGGCGGTCATCGGCCCGGTGCTGGCTGTCGTCGGCATCGTCCTCATCGTCCTGGCCGCTCGCAGGGGTCGCTCGAACAAACCTGGCTGAGCCTGGACAACCGTGCCTGAGCCAGGGCAACCCTGCCTGGGCCTTACCTGCAGGTGCCCCGCGGACGAGTTCGGCACCTTGCCTCGAGATCGGCACAGGCCTGTACCGATCTCGAGGCAAAGTGCCGAACTGGCCGGCGTCACCCACCCCAGCACCACCCACCCCAGCACCACCCACATCACCCAGGACCACCCACCTCAGCCGGCCGCCTGCGGCCTAGGATCAGAGGTGCCGATCAGGACGACGTGAGGACTGGGACCCATGAGCACCGAATGCACGCACCTCGACCAGGTGGCCGTCCTCGAGCCCGAGAACGTCGAGGGCTGCCCCGAGTGCCTGTCCCTCGGCGGCACGTGGGTGCACCTGCGCAGCTGCCTCGTGTGCGGGCAGGTGGGCTGCTGCGACTCGTCGCCGGGCAAGCACGCCACCGCGCACTTCGAGGCCACGGGGCACCCGCTGATGCGGTCCGTCGAGCCCGGCGAGGGCTGGGGCTACTGCTACGTCGACGAGGTCACGCTGCGAACGGCGCAGCTCCAGGCACTGGCGTAACGCCTCCGGGCACTGCCGGCCACTACCCCCGGCCGGCCACTACCCCCGGCCGGCCACTACCCCCGGCCGCCCACCATCACCCCCGGCCGCCCACCATCCCGCGCAGCTCGGCCAGCACGTCCCGCGCGATGTCCGTGAGCGACCGCGTCTCACCGTCGCCGATCCACTGCGTGAAGGCGATGCCGAACACCGTGCTCGCCGACTCGGCGGCCAGGGTGGCCGCGGGTTCCGGCACACCCCGCGCTCGCAGCGCGTCACCGATCGTCGCCGCCAGCCCGGACATCTTGTGGCGCTCGCGCTCCTGCAGGGCGGGGTTCCGGTCGATCACGGACTGCCGCAGGCGTGAGAACGGGCGGCGTTCGTGCGCGAAGAGCGCGGTTCCCGACTCCAGCGCGGCGGCGACCAGGTCCATGGGCGCCGCGTCGTCCGGTGCGGCGGAGATCCCGGCCAGGAACGACTCGATCAGCTGTTCCTGCCCGTTGAACAGGACCTCGCGCTTGTCGCTGAAGTGCCGGAAGAAGGTCCGTTCCGTGAGCCCGACCGCCCCCGCGATGTCTGCGGCGGTCGTCTGCTCGTAGCCGTTGCTCGCGAACAGCTCCAGGGCCGCGGCGCGCAGCCGCTCGCTCGTGCCGGGTTCCCATCGGGCCATGGGCCCAGTCTAGTTGATGACAGCGGCTGACTTCAGGCGTACGGTGATGTCGGTGGCTGACATCAGTCACTGACATCACTGGGAGGAAGCGATCATGCACGTATTCGTCACCGGAGCCTCCGGCTGGATCGGCTCGGCCGCCGTCGACGAGCTGCTGGAGAACGGTCACGCCGTCACGGCGCTGGCCCGCTCGGACGCGTCGGCGTCGGCCCTAGGGCCTGTCCTGCGAATGCCCTGGTCACAGGGTTGGTAATGTCTGGTTTGTGGGTGTTGGGCGTGGTGAGCTGACGGATACGGCCTGGGCGCGGATCGAGCCGCTACTGCCTTCGGCGGATGG
>Ga0233375_1000755_pt1 | contig 16066 bp, 15 predicted proteins | sample ElkDunMinimDraft_10_FD_191539 | JGI IMG/M metagenome (GOLD analysis project Ga0233375, IMG submission 191539) | Fecal eukaryotic communites from dung pellets of Tule Elk in California, USA - Elk Dung E16 | ecosystem: Host-associated > Mammals > Digestive system > Large intestine > Fecal | place... | reverse complement strand
CCGCCCCGGAGCAGCCCGCGGGCCCGACGGTGACGGTCGACCGCGTCCTGCGGACCGACGGCTCGCTCGACCTGACGGTGCGCGGCACGGGGTTCGGCGCGGGAGTCGCGGCGAACGGCCTGTACGTCGCGGTGGGCCCCAAGCTGGGCGACGCGTGGTACCTCGACGCCTCGACGTTCCAGGCCGCGACGTGGGTGAACCCGCGCGTGACGACCTCCGTGGGTGACATGGCACCGCTCGCCGCGGACGGCACCTTCACGGTCCGGTTCACCGGCGTCCGCCCGGCCTACGCCAGCGACGGCGTCACGTACGACCACGCCACCACGCCGTTCCACGTCGTCACGATGGCGGCGCACGGCTCGAGCGACCGGTCGCTGGACACGAGTACGCCGCTGTCGTTCGACGGCCTGCCGCAGCTGCCCGCTGTGCCGCCGGCACCCACGCCGGCTCCGGCTGCGCCCGCGCCGCTGGTCGTCGAGGGGCTGACGTCCGGGACCGTCACCGCGGGCGGTGAGCTGAGCCTCACCGCCGGCGGATTCCGCCCGGGCGAGACGGGCATCCGGCTGGAGCTGCACTCCACCCCCGTCGTGCTCGCGCGCGGGCTGACCGCCGACGCCTCCGGCGTCGTGACCGTCCAGTTCACCGTTCCCGCGTCGACCCCCGCCGGGCGTCACACGCTCGTGCTCGTCGGTGCGGACCAGACGCTGCGGCAGTCGATCACGGTCACGGCCGCGCAGCCCCGGTGCGTCGCGCGCTCGGTCAGCGGGGCCACCCTGACGTGGGGCGTGCGGGACAGCTTCCGCACGTACGTCGCCGGCCCGGTGGCGCGCGGCACCGTCACGCCCTCCGGCGTGTCGGGCAGCGGGCCGTGGACGTGGTCCGGCGGCACCGGCCGCTTCAACGCCGACGCCCCGGCGGGCGCCGCCGCGTGGTCCGGACGCGTCGCGTTCTCGGGTCACGGCGGCACCCTGGCGCTGACGATCGCCGACCCGCGGGTGCAGGTCACCAGTGCCACGTCGGCCGTGCTCACCGCCACGGTCACCAACGGCGACGGCACGTCGCGCGTGACCCTCGCGACGCTCGCACTGTCCGCGGGGCAGCGGACCGTGGGTGACGGCCGGGTGGCGTACAGCGGCGTCCCGGCGACGCTCACGGCGGCCGGTGCGGCGGGCTTCGCAGGCTTCTACACGGCCGGCGAGGCGCTCGACCCGGTGTCGTTCACGCTGCCGCTCGGCGGGCAGGTGGAGTGCGACGCGAGCACGGGGCTCGCGACGACCGGTGCCGACGCGCTGTCGGGCGTCGGTGCGTCGGCCGCGTTCGTGCTGCTCGGGGCTCTCATGGTCGGCGTCGCGCGCCGGCGCCGGGGGACGACGACCGCCTGAGGTCAGGACGACTGACGGGGGTGGCGCCGCTCGGTGCCGCCCCCGTCCGTCGTCCGCCCGCGGACGCGAGGACCCCGGCGCGTCGAGCGCGCCGGGGCCCTGCGGGGCGCCGGGCTCAGCCGAGGTGCACGGCCGCGAGGTCGGCGAACACCGCCCGGTTGAGCCGGAAGGCGATGCGGGCCTCCTCGACGACCTCGTCGCGCTGCGCGGGCGTCAGGGGCAGGGCGTCGAGCCGGTCGCGGTACACGTCCTTGAACGGCTTGAGCTTGTGGATCTGGGGGAAGTCGTAGAACGACACGCCCGCGCCGCTCAGGCCGTGGTGGCGCTCGATCATGCGCTTGAGGATCTGGCCGCCGGACAGGTCCCCGAGGTAGCGCGTGTACGCGTGCGCGGCGTAACGGGGCAGGTCGTCGCCGACGGCCTCGAGACGCGCGACGTAGTCGGCGGTGGCGGGCAGCACCCGCACCTGGGCGCGCCACCCGTCGCCGAGCAGGTGCGCGAGGTCGGCCTCGATGGCGGGCACGCGGACCAGCTCGGGGAAGACGAGGTCCCCGTGCGTGCCGGCCGCGACCAGCCGGTCGCCGGCCGCCTCCAGCGCCCGGTACACGGCGTGCTGCTGGGCGGCGAGGTCGACGTACCCGGCCAGCGGGAGCGTGCCGCCCATGAGGTGCTCGACGAACGCGGACCGCTCGGCGTCCTCGTGGTCCTGCCGGGTGCCGGCGCGCAGGGCGGCCGACAGCGTGTCGACGACCTCGGGGGTGGTGGCGGTCATGGATCGGCTCCTGGTACGCGGCGTGGTGCCCGGACTTGCTGACACTCTGTCAGGACGCACCGTAGCCGAGGTGAGCCTCACCTAACAAGATCGCCGTCCAGGTCCGTGGCGTGTCCGCGACGCCCGGAGCGCGGACCTCCGGGACGGCGTCCGTCGCGTGCGCCCTATCCTGGGCCTCGACCGGCCCCGAAAGGCCGGTCGGACGCACGACCCCCACGACCTCCGGCGGCCGTCGGCCGCCCCGCTCGGAAGGCACCTGCGTGGCCCTCACCCCCGGCACCCACCCGCCCCTGCGCGTCGCCGTCCTCGGCTGCGGCGTCGTCGGGACGGAGGTGGTCCGCCGCCTGGTGACGGAGGCCGACGAGCTCGCCGCCCGCGTCGGTGCCCGGCTGGAGCTGGTCGGCGTCGCGGTCCGCTCGCTCGACGTCGAGCGCGACGCCGTCGTCGACCGGGCGCTGCTGACGACCGACGCCGAGTCCCTGGTCGCCGAGGCCGACGTGGTCGTCGAGCTCATGGGCGGCATCGAGCCCGCGCGCACCCTCGTGCTGCGGGCCGTCGAGCACGGCGCGTCGGTGGTCACCGCCAACAAGGCCCTGCTCGCGCAGGAGGGGCCCGCGCTGTACGACGCCGCCGACACCGCGGGCGTCGACCTGTACTTCGAGGCCGCCGTCGCCGGTGCCATCCCGATCGTCCGGCCGGTGCGCGAGTCGCTCGCGGGCGACACCGTGCAGCGGCTCCTCGGCATCGTCAACGGCACCACCAACTACGTGCTCGACTCGATGACCACCACCGGGCAGGGCCTGGACGAGGCGGTCGCCGAGGCGCAGGCCCTGGGCTACGCGGAGGCCGACCCGACAGCCGACGTCGAGGGCTACGACGCCGCCGCCAAGGCCGCGATCCTGGCGTCGCTCGCGTTCCACACGCGGGTCGCGCTGGACGACGTCGACCGCTCGGGCATCACGTCCCTCACGGCCGACGACGTCGCCTGGGCCGGGCGCACGGGGCACGTCCTCAAGCTGCTGGCCGTGGCCGAGCGCGCCCGCACCGCGGAGGGTCGCGACGGGGTGCTGGTCCGCGTGCGTCCCACGCTCGTGCCCGAGGGTCACCCGCTCGCCGGGGTCCGGCAGGCGTTCAACGCCGTCTTCGTGGAGGCCGAGGCCGCGGGCGAGCTCATGTTCTACGGCCGCGGTGCGGGCGGTGCGCCCACGGCCTCGGCCGTCCTCGGCGACCTCGTCTCCGTGGCGCGGCACCGCGTGCTGGGCGGCAAGGGGCCCGTCGAGTCCTCGCACGCGGACCTGCCCGTGCTCGACGGCGGCGAGGCCCGCTCGCGGTACCAGGTCCGCCTCGAGGTCGACGACCGCCCGGGCGTGCTCGCCCGGGTCGCGGCCGAGCTCGCGGCGCAGGACGTCTCCATCGAGTCGGTGCGCCAGACGCTGCAGGCCACGGCCGGCGACGCGGCGGCCACGCTCGTCATCACGACCCACACCGCACCGGAGCGTGCGCTGCGCTCGACCGTCGACGCGGTCGCCGCGCTGGACGTCGTGCGCGCCGTCGTGTCCGTGCTGCCGGTGCTCTGAACACCCCACCCCACCCACCCGAGGAATCGCATCCCATGGCCCACCAGTGGCGCGGCGTCATCGCCGAGTACGCCGACCGCCTGCCCGAGCACGTCCAGCAGCGCATCGTCACGCTGGGGGAGGGCGGCACGCCGCTCGTGCCCGCACCCGCGCTGTCGCGGCTCACGGGCGCCGACGTGCACGTCAAGGTCGAGGGCATGAACCCGACCGGCTCCTTCAAGGACCGGGGCATGACCACGGCGATCTCCGCCGCGGCCGCGCGGGGCGCGCAGGCGGTGGTGTGCGCGTCCACGGGCAACACCTCGGCGTCCGCCGCGGCGTACGCGACCCGTGCGGGCATGGTCTGCGCCGTCCTCGTGCCGGACGGCAAGATCGCGATGGGCAAGCTCAGCCAGGCGATCGCGCACGGCGCCCGGCTGCTGCAGGTCGACGGCAACTTCGACGCCTGCCTGATCGCCGCCCGCAAGCTCGCCGAGGCGTACCCGGTCGAGCTCGTCAACTCGGTGAACCCCGACCGCATCGAGGGCCAGAAGACCGCCGCGTTCGAGATCGTCGACGCGCTGGGCGACGCCCCCGACATCCACTGCCTGCCGGTCGGCAACGCCGGCAACATCACGGCGTACTGGCGGGGCTACCGCGAGTACGCGGGCCTCGACGCGGGCGCGGCCCTCCCGGCCGTCGCCGGCCGCACCCCGGCGATGTGGGGCTTCCAGGCCGCGGGCGCCGCCCCGATCGTGCTGGGTCACCCCGTCGACGCCCCCGAGACGATCGCGACCGCGATCCGCATCGGCAACCCCGCGTCGTGGCAGCAGGCCGAGGAGGCACGCGACGTGTCGGGCGGTGTCATCGAGTCCGTCACGGATGAGCAGATCCTCGCCGCGCACCGCGTGCTGTCGGCCGAGGTCGGGGTGTTCGTCGAGCCCGCGTCGGCCGCGGGCGTCGCCGGGCTGCTCGCGCGCGCCGAGCGCGGTCTGGTCCCGGCCGGTGCGCGCGTGGTCGTCACGGTGACCGGCCACGGTCTGAAGGACCCGCAGTGGGCGCTGCGCACCGCGGACGGTGACGAGGTGCAGCCCGTGCGCGTGTCGGCGGACGTCGTGTCCATCGCCGACGCGCTCGGTCTGGGCTGAGCGTCGTGCGGCTGCGCGCGGCGCACGTGCGGGTCCGGGTCCCCGCCACCTCCGCCAACCTCGGTCCGGGCTTCGACGCGCTCGGGCTCGCCCTGGGCCTGCACGACGAGCTCGAGGTGCGCGCCCTCGGTACCCCGGGCGTGCGCGTCGAGGTCGAGGGCGAGGGTGCCGGGACGGTCCCGGACGACGAGACGCACCTGGTGGTCCGGGCGCTGCGGGCCGCGCTCGACCACGTCGGCGCGCCGCAGACCGGCCTGCACCTGGTGTGCCACAACCGGGTGCCGCACGGCCGCGGGCTCGGTTCGTCGGCCGCGGCGGTCGTGGCCGGCGTGCTGGCGGCCCGCGGGCTCGTCGCCGACCCGGACGCGCTCGACGACGACGTGGCGCTCGCGCTGGCCACGGGCCTCGAGGGGCACCCCGACAACGCGGCGCCCGCGCTGCTGGGTGGGCTCACGGTCGCGTGGGCCGACGACGCCGACGACGCGTCGGTCCCGCGGGTGCACGCGGCGCGCCTGGCCGTCCACCCCGACGTCGCGCCCGTGGCGATCGTCCCGCCCGGGCACCTCTCGACCCGTGCGGCGCGCGGGGTGCTGCCGGCGCAGGTGCCGCACGTGGACGCCGCCTGGCAGGCCGGCCGCTCGGCGCTGCTGGTCGAGGCGCTCGGCCGGCGGCCGGACCTGCTGCTGCCGGCGACGGGCGACCGGCTGCACCAGGAGTACCGGCGCCAGGTGATGCCCGCGTCCCTCGCGCTCGTCGACGCGCTGCGCGCGCAGGGCGTCGCCGCTGTCGTCTCCGGTGCCGGCCCGACGGTGCTGGCGCTCGCGCGGCGCGTCGGGGACGGCGCGACCGACGCCGACGCTGCGGTGTCGGCCGCGTTCGGTGGCGTCATGGCGGGGTGGCGCGTGCTGCCGCTGCCGGTCGACACGCGGGGTGCGTCGGTCGTCACGCTGCTGGACTGAGGGCGGGGGCGGCGGGGACGCGCGCGGGTGAACGCCGCCGGACCCGGCCCGGGGGCGGTGTGCCCGGTGCTACGCTTTCTCCCGTTCCCCGGACCTCGTCCTCCGGCCCCCTGTGGATCCTGTCGGTGACTCGGCGTGGACCGCCCACGGTCCTCGACTCCCCGTCCACCTCCTGGAACCCCGCCGGACGGTCCATCGAGTCGACGACGAGGGGAACATCCAGCCCGCGCGAGCAGACGTCGTCGTACGCAGCGCGCGTGGCACCGCTCCGCCTGGTCTTGCACGACCGGGCGCAGGCCTCCTCCCGGGCGGACCGGGTGGGCCCCGACGAGGGGGAAGGATCCTTCGTGACAGACACCATCGACGCCGCCGCGGCCACCGCGGGCGGCTCGGGTTCCGGCAGCATCTCCGCGATGCGCCTGCCGGAGCTCCAGGCCCTGGCAGCACAGCTCGGCGTGAAGGGCACGAGCAAGATGCGCAAGGGCGACCTGGTGCAGGCGATCTCCGCCGCGCGCTCCGGTGAGCGCCCGCAGGCCGCGGAGCCCCGTGCGACGACGCGCCGGGCGCAGGCCGTCGCGCAGGAGGCCCCCGTGACGTCGGAGCCCGCGCCGCAGCGCGCGGAGCCGTCCGTGCCCGTGGACGTGCCGGCCGTCGACCTGGCGCCCGTGGAGCGGCCGGCACGTGCCCGGCAGCGCACCGGGGGCCGGGACGCGCTCGCCGGGCTGGAGGCCGCGCTCGACGCGCGCCTGACCCCGCCGGAGCAGCGCGAGGAGCGCGGGTCGCGCGCGGAGGGCGCCGGCGAGCGCCGGTCCCGCCGGGCCGGACGCGGGGCGGGTGCGCCCGTCGCGGTCGAGCCCGCGGACGACGCCCCGGTCGAGCGGCAGCGCGCCGAGCGTCGCCCCGACGACCGCGTGCGGGACGAGCGGCAGGACGACCGTGCGGCGGACCGTCAGCGCGGCGACCGGCAGCGGGACGACCGGTCGGCGGGGGACCGCCAGCAGGCGGAGCGCGCCTCGGCCGACCGCCAGCAGGCCGACCGTCAGCAGGCCGACCGTCAGCAGGCCGACCGTCAGGGCGGCGACGACCGGCAGGACGACGAGGAGCGCGGCGGCCGGCGCCGCCGGTCGCGCGACCGGTTCCGTGACCGCGACCGTGACCGCAAGCGCGGTCGCACGGGCCGCGGCACCCAGGGCGACCTGGGCGGCCTCGACGAGATCGAGGTCACCGAGGACGACGTCCTGGTGCCCGTCGCGGGCATCCTCGACGTGCTGGACTCCTACGCCTTCGTGCGGACGACCGGCTACCTGCCCGGGCCGAACGACGTGTACGTGTCGCTCAACCAGGTCAAGAAGCACGGCCTGCGCCGCGGCGACGCGATCACCGGCGCGGTCCGGCAGCCGCGTGAGGGTGAGCAGGCGCCGCAGGGCGGCCGACCCAACAAGTTCAACGCGCTGGTCCGGCTCGACACGGTCAACGGCATGGACCCCGAGGTGGCGCGCCAGCGTCCCGAGTTCACCAAGCTGACGCCGCTGTACCCGCAGGAGCGGCTGCGTCTGGAGACCGAGCCCGGTCGCCTGACGCCGCGCGTCATCGACATCGTCGCGCCCATCGGCAAGGGCCAGCGCGGCCTCATCGTCGCGCCGCCCAAGGCCGGCAAGACGATCGTCATGCAGCAGATCGCCAACGCGATCTCCGCGAACAACCCCGAGGTCCACCTCATGGTCGTGCTCGTCGACGAGCGCCCCGAGGAGGTCACGGACATGGAGCGGACGGTCAAGGGCGAGGTCATCGCCTCGACGTTCGACCGCCCCGCGTCGGACCACACGATCGTCGCGGAGCTGGCCATCGAGCGGGCCAAGCGGCTCGTCGAGCTGGGTCAGGACGTCGTCGTGCTGCTCGACTCGCTCACCCGCCTGTCGCGGGCGTACAACCTCGCGGCGCCCGCGTCGGGTCGCATCCTGTCCGGTGGGGTGGACGCCTCGGCGCTCTACCCGCCGAAGCGGTTCTTCGGTGCCGCGCGCAACATCGAGAACGGTGGCTCCCTGACCATCCTGGCCTCCGCGCTGGTGGAGACGGGCTCGAAGATGGACGAGGTCATCTTCGAGGAGTTCAAGGGCACCGGGAACATGGAGCTGCGGCTGTCGCGCTCGCTCGCGGACAAGCGCATCTTCCCGGCGGTGGACGTCAACGCGTCCGGCACCCGCCGCGAGGAGGTGCTCATGAGCAACGACGAGCTGAAGATCGTCTACAAGCTGCGTCGCGTGCTCGGTGCGCTCGACCAGCAGCAGGCGATCGAGCTGCTGCTCGGCAAGCTGCGTGAGACGAAGTCGAACGTCGAGTTCCTGCTGCAGGTGCAGAAGACGACGCCGGGCCACAACGGCCCCACCCTCGAGGAGGGCGTCAGCCGCACGGTCGTGTGACCGGCGACCGTCGCCGGACGGCCCCGCACCCCCGAGGTGCGGAGCCGTCCGCGTCCCGTCCCGTCGTGCCAGCTGGATCGACCTGCGACCCCGGACGCTGCCCGTCGGGGCGTCGGGGCGTCGGGGCGTCGGGGCGTTGCGGCGGTGGTCGGGCCGTCCCGGGGACGCGCTGGTCACCTGGTACCGGGAGGCCGCCGCCCAGGGGCGGAACACCCGCGGCGCGGCCTCCTGACGGCACCGCGGACGGCTGCCGGGTGCCGCGTCCGGGAAGTTTTCGCGCTCGCCCACGGTTCTGGCACAATGGTCCGTCGGTCTGCGGTTCACCGGCGCGGGACGCGCGTCCGGACCCGGAGACAAACCCCAAGGAGAACTCCCGTGAAGTCTGGCATCCACCCGGAGTACGTGGTCACCGAGGTCACGTGCACCTGCGGCAGCTCGTTCGTCACGCGCTCGACGGTGACGAGCGGCAAGATCCACGCCGACGTCTGCAGCGCCTGCCACCCGTTCTACACGGGCAAGCAGAAGATCCTCGACACCGGTGGCCGCGTGGCCCGGTTCGAGGCCCGTTACGGCAAGAAGTCGGCCAACTAGCTCCTCCGCAGCGCCGGTGCACCCGGCGGACGACGGCCCTCCATGGTCGTGTCCGCCGGCGCACCGGCGCTGTCGCTTTGCGCGCGCCCGTCCGGTGCGCGCGCCGGGGGCCGGTCGCAGTGGGAAGGCAGCACGTGGAGCAGCTCGACGCCGTGGAGGCGATGCTCGCGGAGCACGCCCAGATCGAGCGGGACCTGTCGGACCCCGCCGTGCACGCCGACGCCGCCCGTGCCCGGCGGCTCGGACGCCGGTACGCCGAGCTGGGGCGCGTCGTGCAGGCCTACCGCCAGTGGCGCGCCGCGGCCGACGACGCCCAGGCGGCCGGCGAGCTGGCCGCCGAGGACCCGGCGTTCGCCACCGAGGTGCCCGCCCTGCAGGCGGCGGCCGACGAGGCTGCGGAGCGGCTCCACCGCGTCCTGGTCCCGCGGGACCCCGACGACGGCCGTGACGTCATCCTCGAGATCAAGGCGGGGGAGGGCGGCGAGGAGTCCGCCCTGTTCGCCGGTGACCTGCTGCGGATGTACACCCGGTACGCCGAGCGGCAGGGCTGGAGCGTGCAGGTCCTCGACGCCACGCCCTCGGACCTGGGCGGCGTGAAGGACGCGCAGGTCGCGGTCAAGGCCCGCACCGCCGGCCCGCCGGAGGACGGCGTCTGGGCGCACCTGAAGTACGAGGGCGGGGTGCACCGCGTGCAGCGGGTGCCCGTCACGGAGTCCCAGGGCCGCATCCACACGTCGGCCGCGGGCGTCATGGTCTTCCCCGAGGCCGACGACGAGGGCGACGTCGACATCGACCCGAACGACCTGCGCATCGACGTCTACCGGTCGTCCGGGCCGGGCGGGCAGTCCGTCAACACCACGGACTCCGCGGTGCGGATCACCCACCTGCCCACGGGCATCGTCGTGTCGATGCAGAACGAGAAGTCGCAGCTGCAGAACCGTGAGCAGGCGCTGCGGGTGCTGCGGGCCCGGCTGCTCGCGGCCCGTCAGGAGGAGGCGGCCGCGGCGGCGAGCGAGGCGCGCCGCTCGCAGGTGCGCACCGTGGACCGCTCGGAGCGGATCCGGACCTACAACTTCCCGGAGAACCGGATCGCGGACCACCGCACCGGCTACAAGTCGTACAACCTCGACCAGGTGCTGGACGGTGACCTGGGTGCGGTGATCGCCTCGGCGGTCGAGGCCGACGAGGCGGCCCGCCTGGCCGCGGCCGGCGGGGGAGCGGCGTGACGGGCGCGACCCGGGGCGCCGACGCAGCACCGCAGGGTGCCGCGTCCCGCGACGCGACGCCCGGCCTGCGCGCGTACGTCGACGGCGCGACGGCGGTGCTCGCCGAGGCCGGTGTGCCGTCCGCGCGGCACGACGCGCTGGCGCTGGCCGCCCACGTGCTCGGCCTGCCGCGCGTCGAGCTGGTGCTGCCCCCGCCGCTGCCGGCCGGGTTCGCGCGCGACTACGCCGCCGTGGTCGAGCGCCGCCGCGGGCGCGAGCCGCTGCAGCACATCGTGGGCAGCACGGTCTTCCGCTACGTCACGCTGCGGGTCGCGCCCGGCGTCTTCGTGCCGCGTCCCGAGACCGAGACGGTCGCGCAGCTCGCCGTCGACGAGGCCGCGGCCCTGGCGGCCGAGGGCCGGCAGCCCCTCGTCGTGGACCTGTGCACGGGGACCGGTGCGATCGCCGTGTCGGTGGCGACGGAGGTCCCCGCTTCCCGCGTGGTCGCGGTCGACCTGTCCGCCGACGCGGTCGCCCTCGCCGGTGCCAACGCCCGCGCCGCGGGCGCCGACGACCTGCGCGTGCTGGCCGGTGACGTGCGGGACCCGGGGCTGCTGGCGGAGCACGACGGAGCCGTGGACGTTCTGGTGTCGAACCCGCCGTACATCCCGCCGGACGCGGTCCCGCTGGACCCCGAGGTGCGCGACCACGACCCGGACCTCGCCCTGTACGGCGGCGGGTCCGACGGCCTCGACGTGCCGCGTGCGGTCGTCGCGGCCGCGGCCCGGCTGCTCGCGCCGGGGGGCCTGCTCGTCATGGAGCACGCCGAGGTGCAGGGTCCCGCCGCGCGCGCCGCCGCGCAGGCCACCGGGGTCTTCGAGGACGTACGGACCGTGGCCGACCTCACCGGGCGCCCGCGCACGCTCGTGGCACGGCGGGTCGGGCCCGCGGTCGTGGGAGACTCGCCCGCGTGAGCCTCATCCGGATCAAGGACGCGACCGACCCCGCGACCTGGGGCCCCGCGATCGACGAGGCGGTCAACGCCGTCGGCCGCGGCGAGCTGGTCGTCCTGCCCACCGACACCGTCTACGGCATCGGCGCCGACGCGTTCGCGCCGCGCGCCGTGCAGGCCCTGCTCGACGCCAAGGGGCGCGGCCGCCAGATGCCCCCACCGGTCCTCATCCCCGACGTGCGGACGCTCGACGGCCTGGCCACCGACGTGCCGGACGGGGTGCGTGCGCTGGCCGAGGCGTTCTGGCCCGGCGGCCTCACCGTGATCCTGCGCGCCCAGCCGTCGCTGGCGTGGGACCTGGGGGAGACCAACGGCACCGTCGCGCTGCGGATGCCCGACCACCCGGTCGCGCTCGCGCTGCTGCGTCGCACGGGACCGCTGGCCGTGTCCAGCGCCAACCTCACCGGCCGCCCGGCCGCCACCACGGCGGCCGAGGCGTACCGCCAGCTGGGCGCCAAGGTCCCCGTGTTCCTCGACGGCGGCACCAGCCCCGGCGGGGTGGCGTCCACCATCGTCGACGCGACCGGTGACGCGCTGCGCATCGTGCGCCTCGGGGCGCTGGACGTCGCGACGCTCGCCGCGGTCGCCCCCGTCATGGCACCCCCGCCGCCGGAGCGCCCGGGCACGGCCACGGACGGTCCCACCGGCACGGACGGTCCCACCGCCGCCCCGGAGGCCCCCGCACCGTGAGGGTCTACCTGCTCATCATGGTCATCGCGGCCGTGGTCACCTACCTCACGACGCCGCTCGCACGCTGGTGCGCGCTGCGGTGGGGTGCGATCACGGCGGTGCGCGACCGTGACGTGCACGCGATCCCCACCCCGCGGCTGGGGGGCATGGCGATGTTCGCCGGGCTGCTGGTGGCGCTGCTGATGGGATCCCGGCTGCCGTTCCTCGAACCGGTGTACGCCAACCCCCGGCCGATCTTCGGGGTCGTCGGCGGCGCGGCCCTGGTGTGCGCGCTGGGGGTCGCCGACGACATCTGGGACCTGGACTGGCTGACCAAGCTCATGGGCCAGGTGCTGGCCGCCGGGTTCCTCGCCTGGCAGGGCGTCCTGCTCTACCAGCTGCCGATCGGCGGGGTGCTGACCGGGTCGTCGCGCATGGCGTTCTTCGTCACCGTCGTCTCCGTGATCGTCGCCATGAACGCCGTCAACTTCGTCGACGGGCTGGACGGTCTCGCGGCGGGTGTGCTGGCGATCGGCGGCGTGGCCTTCTTCCTCTACGCGTACCTGCTGACCGTCGACACCAGCAGGGACGACTACTCCAACCTGGCGGCGCTGGTGGTCGCGGCCCTCGTGGGCGTCTGCCTCGGCTTCCTGCCTCACAACCTGTACCCGGCGCGCATCTTCATGGGCGACTCGGGGTCGATGCTGCTCGGCTTCGTGATGGCCGCCGCCGCGATCGTCGTGACGGGGCAGATCGACCCCGCCGCGGTGGTCGACCGCGTGCAGTTCCCGGCCTACGTGCCGATCCTGCTGCCCGTCGCGGTGCTGGTGCTGCCGCTGCTCGACATGGGACTGGCGATCGTGCGGCGCGTCCTCAAGGGGAAGAGCCCGTTCCACCCCGACCGCCTGCACCTGCACCACCGGCTCCTGGCGCTGGGGCACAGCCACCGGCGTGCGGTGCTCATCATGTACATCTGGACGGCCGTGCTCGCCTTCGGCGTCGCCGCCCTCGCCGTCCTGTCGACCACCACCGTGATCGTCGCCACCGGCGTCGGCGTGGTGGTGGCGACGGCCCTGACCCTCGGCCCGCTGCGCGGGCGCACCCCGGAGCCCGTGGAGGCCCAGCCATGACGACCAGCAACTCCGCCACACCCCCGTCGGACCCGACCGCGGCGGTGTTCCGCCGTGCGCTGCGCGACACCGGCCTGCTGCTCGGCGGGCTCGCGGTCGTCGGTCTGGGTGCCGGTGCGCTGCTGGCCGGTACGCCCGGCGTGTGGGGCGCGCTGATCGGCGTCGGCCTCGCGCTGGTGTTCTCGGGGACCACGGTCGTCGCGATGCTGCGGACGCTGCACTCCCCGCCGGCCACGATGGCGGCCGTCGTCATGGGCACCTGGCTCGCCAAGGTGCTCGTCGTGGTGGTCGTCCTCGCGCTGCTGCGCGACCACGACTTCTACTCCCGCGGTGTGCTCGCCGCGGTGCTGGCGCTGGGCGTCGTGGGGGCCGCCGTGCTCGACTTCCGGGCGGTCCAGACGGGCCGTGTTCCCTACGTGGAGCCCGACGCCCCGGCACGGTGACCTGCGTCACCACATCGAGCGTCCCTGCAGGCCGGACCTAGGTCATGCATGGGTTAGGCTTCCACCATCCACGACGGCCAGGTGCTGCTGGTGTGCCCGCGACGAGGCGGCACCGGCCATCACGACCACAGGAGACCGCCCTGTCCAGCATCGCGACGATCCTGCCGCTCGCCGCGGACGAGAACGTCTTCCACACGCCCTCGATCGCGGACTTCTTCCCCCCGGCCATCCTGTTCGAAGGCACGATCTTCGAGTTCAACAGGATGCAGCTGGTGCGGGTCGTGGCCGTGGTCGTCCTGCTGACGATCATGATCGTCGCCGCCCGCAAGGCGCGGCTGGTGCCGAGCCGCGGGCAGAACGTGATCGAGCTGCTGCTCGACTTCGTCCGCGTCAACGTCGCCGAGGACATCATCGGCAAGGAGAAGGCGCACAAGTACGTCGCCTTCCTGACCACGGTGTTCTTCGCGATCCTCGCGTTCAACATCACGGGGATCATCCCCGGGCTGAACATCGCCGGGAGCTCGCTGATCGGCCTGCCGATCATGCTCGCCCTGTGGGTGTACGTCATGTACCTCGGTGCGGGGATCCGGGCCCACGGGTTCGGCGGCTTCCTCAAGGTCAGCCTGTTCCCTCCGGGTGTCCCGCCGTTCCTCTACGTCCTGCTGACGCCGGTGGAGTTCCTCACGGTCTTCATCCTGCGACCGGTGACGCTGGCCATCCGACTCATGGCGAACATGGTCGCCGGCCACCTCATGCTCGTGCTCTGCTTCGCGGCCACGGACTACTTCGTCCGCTCCATGTCGGGCATGACCCTGTTCGCCGTCCCGAGCCTGCTCGGTGGTTTCGCCATCACCCTGTTCGAGGTGTTCGTCTCGGCGCTGCAGGCCTACATCTTCGTCGTCCTGGCGGCTGTGTACATCAGCCTGTCGATCTCGGACGAGCACTGACACCACGCCCCGCGGGCGCGTGGTCCCGCACGTGATACGAGCCCCCGGCCGACCGGCCGGGGACCCAACGGAAGGAACGAGCCACCGTGGCAGACACCAGCATGATCCTTGCCGCCGCTGACGCCGTCTCCGGGAACATCGCGACCGTCGGCTACGGCCTCGCGGTGCTCGGCCCCGGCATCGGTCTGGGCATCCTCATCGGCAAGACCGTCGAGGGCATCGCGCGCCAGCCCGAGGTCGCCGGCCAGCTGCGCACCACCATGTTCATCGGCATCGGCTTCGTCGAGGTCCTCGGCCTCCTCGGCCTCATCACCGGGTTCCTCTTCACGTGAGCGGCGCCGCGGTCCCCGCGGGCGTCGTGACGGCCGCGGGGGAAGAGGTCGAGGGCATCCGGCTGCTCATCCCCGCCGGCTACGACCTGTTCTGGTCGACGCTCGTCCTGGTGGTCATCGGCGTCGCGTTCTACAAGCTGGTGCTGCCGAAGTTCCAGGCGGTGCTGGACGAGCGCACGGCGAAGATCGAGGGCGGGATCGCGAAGGCCGAGTCGGCCCAGGCGGAGGCGGCAGCGCAGCTCGAGGAGTACCAGAAGCTGCTCGCCGACGCTCGTGCCGAGGCTGCACGCATCCGCGAGGACGCGCGCACCGAGGCCGGGCAGATCCTCGCCGAGTCGCGCGTGCGCGCCCAGGAGGAGGCGGCTCGCATCGCCGAGACCGCCCAGCGCCAGATCGAGGCCGAGCGCCAGCAGGCCGCGGTGTCGCTGCGCGCCGACGTCGGCACGCTCGCCACGCAGCTCGCGTCCAAGATCGTGGGCGAGTCGCTCGAGGACGAGGCGCGCCGCTCGCGCGTCGTCGACCGGTTCCTCGACGAGCTCGAGGCGGGCGCCACCACGAGCGCAGGCAAGGGGAACTGATGCGCGGGACCAGTCGGGCCTCGCTGGAGGCGGTGGAGAACCGGTTCACGCCGGTCGTCCGCGCCGCCGGCGGTCAGGCACGCAGGATCAGCGAGGAGCTCTTCGCCCTCGTGGACGCGCTCGACTCGTCGAGCTCGCTGCGTCGCACCCTCGCCGACCCGTCGGTCGAGGGCGACCCGAAGAGCGCGCTGGTCGCGCGGGTGCTCGACGGTGCGGACCCCCGCACCGTCGAGATCGCCCAGGCGCTCGTGCGGTCCCGTTGGTCGGCGGACGCCGACCTCGCGGGCGCGACCGAGCGGATCGCCTTCCGGGCGCTGCTGTCGTCCGCGGAGGCGGACGGCACGCTGGGCCTGGTGGAGGACGAGCTGTTCGGGTTGACCCGGTCCCTGGCCGGTCAGCGCGAGGTGCGTCGCTACCTGCTCGACGACGCGTACCCCGCGCAGGCCCGCGGCGAGCTGGTCGACCGGATCCTCGGCGACCAGGGCACCGCGACCACCCGTGCGGTGGCGCGCCGCGCCGCGGTCGCGCCGCGCGGACGCCGGTTCGTCACCACGCTCAACCACGTCGGTGACCTGATCGCGGAGCTGCGCAGCCGCGAGGTGGCCACGGTCGTGGCGGCCGCACCGCTCACCCCGACGCAGACGGACCGTCTCGCCGCCCTGCTGGGGCGCGCGCTCGGGCGGCCCGTCCAGGTGAACGTCGTCGTCGACCCCCACGTCGTGGGCGGACTGCGCGTGCAGGCCGGTCCCGACGTCATCGACTCGACCGTCCTCTCCCGACTCGCCGACGCCCGCCGGCAGCTGGCCGGCTGACCCACGCCGGAGCACCGGCCCACGACACACCGCACGCGCGAGGCGCGTGCGTCAGATGAGGAGAACGCCATGGCTGAGCTGACGATCCGGCCGGAGGACATCCGCTCCGC
>Ga0233375_1000752_pt1 | contig 16097 bp, 13 predicted proteins | sample ElkDunMinimDraft_10_FD_191539 | JGI IMG/M metagenome (GOLD analysis project Ga0233375, IMG submission 191539) | Fecal eukaryotic communites from dung pellets of Tule Elk in California, USA - Elk Dung E16 | ecosystem: Host-associated > Mammals > Digestive system > Large intestine > Fecal | place... | reverse complement strand
ACTCGCGTCGTGGGCTGTTCCTGCTCGTCGGTCAGCGCCGCCGTCTGCTCGGCTACCTCCAGGACATCGACATCGCGCGCTACCGCTCGCTGATCGAGCGTCTCGGACTCCGCCGCTAAGGCATCGCTGCCAGCGTTCAATCGCGCAGAACTTCTTGAGGGCCGCCCCGGGTGTGGGGCGGCCCTCGTGGTTTCTGCGGGCGCTGCCCGCAGCGCGTCCGGTCCTAGACGCCCGGACGGTTCATGTCGGGGATGGTGATGGGCGTCGTCGTGCCCGACGCGCCCTTGTTGAGGAACGCCATCGCCAGCGCCTTGACGAACTTGTCGAACATGCGGAACGTCACCGGCATCACCGGGATCAGCCCCTCGCGGAACGCGATGTAGGTGGGCCAGGCGGTGCGGATGGTCGCGGCCGACACGTAATCGCGCTTCAGGCCCAGCCAGTCGCCCACCTCGTTGCCCAGCTGGTACCTCACGAACTCGTTGAGGAAGCCGCGGGTCACACCCAGGTCGATCTGCGCCGTCAACCCCAGCAGCACCTCGGCCAGCTCCTGACCCTCCGGCGTCCACGAGAGGATCGGCGTGAGGATCTGGGCGGACTGGGCGTGGGCGTCGGCCCACGTGGCCGGGATGTACTCGTCGCGCACACCCAGCAGATGCAGCGCCACCTGCCACGAGTGCAGGAATGCCGCCTCGTCGGCGGCGGTCATGCGGATGCCCCACTCCTTCATCTTCTTGTGGGCGAAGGTGCCGGTGCTGTGGAACGTGACCAGGATGTCGGCATTGCTGATGGGGATGGTCTCGTCGGCGACGGCCTTCCAATACGGCGACTGCGGGAGGTAGTGACGCACCGCGGCGTGCACCAGGCGGGTCTTGTTGCCGGTGACGATCATCTGCCCCGACGGCTCGAAGGCGTTGAGATCGCTGAGGTCGTACCCGAACGTGAACGTCTTCGCGGCGCGGTCCTGCATGTCGGCGCCGCCTTTGGACCAGTACACCGACTTCGCCTCGCGGGGGATGACGGTGCTCATGATGCCGCCGCCGATGCCGTAGATGACGAAGAGGTAGAGGTCCTTGCGGCGGTTGAAGTCCGCCGCGAGCCGGAGCTTGGCCCTGTCGGCCCACGACGGGAGCTGTGCCGACTGCTGCAGGAAGCCCGCAAGCTCCGGCGGCAGGCCCGCGGGCACCGGGTGGTTGTTGTTCACCCAGGGCAGGAGCGCGCTGTTGACGGCGGGCACCTGGCCGCTCGTGATGACCGAGGCCATGATGCGGTCGATGTCGTCGTCCCACACCCACTGCGGGTCGGTGCCGCTGCCGGTGCCGAGCACGGATCTCGCCGCCGGCCACGACCAGGCCGCGCTCGCGGCGCCGGCGGCGTTCGGGGCGGCGACGCCGGCGAGGCCGAGGGCCGCCCCCAGTGTCAGGACGGAGCGTCGGTTCATTTCGGGCACGAGGGCACCTGCTTCCCGGAGGGGGATGGACCTCGCCGCGACAACATCGTCGAAGCCGCTCACGCACGTTCAGTCCATCCAGGACGAATGTGATTGGTCGTTAACATAGGGGGGTGTGCGCAGCGTGCGCAAGCCCTGATCGGGCCTGATTCCGGTGCGCGCCGAAGGGCGCCCGACCCGGTGGCGGCGGCGCGGGTCAGTGTGTCGCGACGCGCCGCGGGGTCTCGGACGTGCGGCGCGACCCTGTGGGGTCGCTGCCGTGGCCCTCGCGCTGGGCGAGGGTCGGATCGGCGAACAGCCACCGCGGCCGCGGCTCGATGAGGCGGCGGAACACCGTGCGCACCGGCTTGGTCGCCAAGCCCAGAGCGATCAGCACGGAGACGATCGCCACGGTGGGCAGCCAGAACCAGGTGGGGTCGAGCTGACGCATGACGCCGGACTCGCGGAACGGGTACAGCACGAACGAATGCAGCAGGTAGACGTACATCGTGTACTGGCCGAAGTGCGTCCACCAACGGTCGCGCCGCGGGATGAGGGCGAAGAACGCGGCGGACAGGAGAAGAGCCGTGGCCATGAGCACGAGTCGCACGCCACCGGCCCACCACGCCGTCGCGCCGAGCGCGGCGTAGCCGGAGTCGTAGAACAGCCACGTGCGCAGGTTCATCGACTCCCAGAGGTCGAGGTAGAACCATGCCGCCCATCCCGCCAGGGCGATCACGCCGCCGGCGCCGGCCACGAGCCACCACGACCGCGGCCGCAGCAGGTCGAATCGCGCGACGACGTCGCGGTCGCGCAGCCACCAGCCGAGGGTGAAGAAGAAGAGCAGGCCCAGGGTGCGCGACAGCGAGAAGGTCGAGTCGATGTTGGGGAGGTACCCCGCCCCGAGCGAGATGGCGAGGGTCCACGCGAGCGGCCACTTCAGCAGCGCGAGGTAGGGCAGGACGAGCCGGAAGATGCCGAGGGCGAGCAGGAACCACAGCGTCCACGACGGCTCGGTCGGGTTGGGGTTGGCTCGTCCCTCGACGAGCCACTTCGTCAGCGTCCACAGTCCCTCGAAGATGAGGTACGGCACGATGATGTCGGTGATCACGCGGGCCATCTGGCGCTGGTTGGGGGTGCCCGACTTCGAGAAGTAGCCGGAGATGATCGCGAACGCCGGCATGTGGAAGGCGTAGACGACGAGGTACAGCGACGCGGCGATGTCGGAGTCGTAGGTGAGGCGCTGCACGGCGTGGCCCAGCACCACCAGCACGATGCAGGCGAAGCGGGCGTTGTCCCAGAACGGCACGCGCTGCTTCGGGCGGGCGTGGGGCCCGGTGCGCGGCGGTCGGGTCGGGTGGGGATTGGCCGGTGCCGCCTCGTTCATCGCAGTCACATTACCCGCGCAGCACCCTCGCTTCCCGAGGTTGCGGGAATACCCTGAGTATGTCTGCGTTTCACCAGATACATTCATTTGCATGGAAACGGATGCCGTGGCATCCGGGAGTGGAGAAGGACCGTGGACCAGACGCCCACCTGGCCGGGGATGCAGTTCGGCATCTTCACCGTCAGCGACATCACGCAGGACCCGACGACGGGGCAGACCCCCAGTGAGGCGGAGCGCATCCGCGCGACGATCACGATCGCCGAGCACGCCGAGCAGGTCGGGCTCGATGTCTTCGCCCTGGGCGAGCACCACAACCCGCCGTTCTGGTCGTCCTCGCCCACGACGACCCTGGCCTACATCGCCGCACGCACCGAGCGACTCATCCTGTCGACCGCGACGACGCTCATCACCACGAACGACCCGGTGAAGATCGCCGAGGACTACGCGATGCTGCAGCACGTCTCGGGCGGACGCATGGACCTCATGCTCGGCCGCGGCAACACCGGACCCGTCTACCCGTGGTTCGGCAAGGACATCCGTCAGGGCCTGCCGCTCGCGATCGAGAACTACGCGCTGCTGCACAAGCTGTGGCGCGAGGACGTCGTGGACTGGGAGGGCCAATTCCGCACCCCGCTGCAGGGCTTCACCTCCACGCCGCGGCCGCTCGACGGCGTGGCCCCGTTCGTCTGGCACGGCTCGATCCGCACGCCCGAGATCGCCGAGCAGGCGGCCTACTACGGCGACGGGTTCTTCGCCAACAACATCTTCTGGCCCGCCGAGCACTACCAGCGCCTGATCGCGCTGTACCGACAGCGCTACGCCCACTACGGCCACGGCACCCCCGAGCAGGCGATCGTGGGCCTGGGCGGTCAGGCGTTCATGGCGAAGAAGTCGCAGGATGCCGTCGCGCAGTTCCGTCCGTACTTCGACAACGCGCCGGTGTACGGCCACGGCCCGTCGCTGGAGGACTTCAGCGAGATGACCCCGCTGACCGTCGGCTCGCCGCAGCAGGTCATCGACCGCTACGCCGGCATGCGCGAGATGTTCGGCGACTACCAGCGGCAGCTGTTCCTCATGGACCACGCCGGGCTCCCGCTGAAGACCGTGCTCGAGCAGCTCGATCTGCTGGGCGGCGAGGTGGTGCCGGTGCTGCGCCGCGAGTTCGCGAAGGACCGCCCCGCCGAGGTGCCCGACGCGCCCACCCACGCCGCGCTCGTCGCGGCGACCTACGGCGACGAGACACCGCGTGCGGCCACGCCGCGGGCCAATCGCGGCGACAACCTCAGCGGTCCGTCGCCGTACCAGGACGCGCCGGCACCGGCCGGCTCCGCCTTCGGCCTGGGCGGAGGCTCCCGGTGAGCGCCCGTCGCATCGCCGTCGTCTCGGCGGGGCTGTCCAACCCCTCCTCGACGCGCATGCTCGCCGACCGGCTCGCCGCGGCGACCGAGCGCGAGCTCGCCGCCCGGGGCGAGGACGTGCGCATCGACGTCGTCGAGCTGCGCGACCTCGCCCACGACATCACCAACAACCTGCTCACCGGCTTCGCGCCGCCGGCGCTGGAGACGGCGGTGAACACGGTGGTCTCCGCCGACGGCCTCATCGCCGTGACGCCCATCTTCTCCACCAGCTACTCGGGACTGTTCAAGTCGTTCATCGACATCCTCGACCCCGACGCGCTCACCGGGATGCCGGTGCTGATCGGCGCGAACGCGGGCACGCCGCGGCACTCGCTCGCCCTCGATTACGCCATCCGGCCGCTGTTCACCTACCTGCACGCCGAGCCGGTGTCCACGGGCGTGTTCGCCGCCTCGAGCGACTGGGGTGCCCACGCCGACGAGGTTGCACCGCTCGCGGCCCGCGTGGAACGAGCAGCGCGCGAGTTCGCCGAAGCCATCGCACGGCGGCAGCCCGCGGCATCCGCCGACCCGTTCGATCCCGCCCACTACCTGGGCGAGGGACGCTCCTTCGGGCACCTGCTGGGAGGGCTGGCGGGGGAGTAGGGCCGGCCGGGCGTCGCTACGACCCTGATAGCGTCGGGACCACGGGGTCCAACGGGCCGCGAAATGGGACGAGGCCGACCATGACCGCGCAGCATCCGCTCACCCTCGGCGTCGTCGCGACGTCGCTCAAGCCGCACGAGCGGCGCGTGCCGCTGCATCCGGGGCACCTGGAACGCCTCCCCGACGAGTTGCGGCCGCACGTGCTGCTGGAGACCGGCTACGGTGAGCGCTTCGGCATTGCGGACCAGCAGCTGCGGCCCCTCGTGGGCGGGCTGCTCGATCGGGCGGAGCTCTTCGCCGCCGCCGACGTGGTGCTGCTGCCCAAGCCGCAGCACGACGACCTGCGACAGATGCGCGACGGACAGGTCCTGTGGGGCTGGCCGCACCTCGTGCAGGACGAGACGATGACCCAGCTCGCCCTCGACAGATCCCTCACGACCATCGCGTTCGAGGCGATGAACCACTGGGGCGGTGACGGCACGTTCGGCCTGCACGTGTTCCACAAGAACAACGAGATCGCCGGGTACAGCTCGGTGCTGCACGCACTGCAACTGTGCGGCTCCACCGGCGACTACGGGCGGCGGCTCACCGCCGTGGTGATCGGCTTCGGCGCGACGGCACGCGGTGCGGTCACGGCGCTGCGGGCGCACGGTGTGCACGACGTGCGGGTGCTCACCAACCGCGCAGCCGCCTCGGTGGCCGCCCCCATCCACGCGACGAAGATCAGCCAGTTCGACCACGACGGCCCCTACGTCAGTGAAGTCATCACCGACGAGGGCAGAGTGCCGCTGGCGCCGTTCCTGGCCGAGAGCGACATCGTCGTCAACTGCACGCTGCAGGACCCGAATCGGCCGCTGCTGTATCTGCGGACCGACGACCTGGCCGCCTTCCGCGCCGGCAGCCTGATCGTGGACGTCTCCTGCGACGAGGGGATGGGCTTCGAGTGGGCCCGGCCGACGGGTTTCGCCGACCCGATGTTCACCGTCGGCGGCAACATCAACTACTACGCGGTGGACCACAGCCCGTCGTACCTGTGGAACTCCGCCAGCTGGGAGATCAGCGAGGCGCTGCTGGGATTCCTGCCCACCGTCATGGCCGGTCCCGCTGCGTGGTCGCAGGACGAGACCATCTCGCGGGCCATCGAGATCAGCGGCGGTGAGGTGCGCAACCCCGCGATCCTGCAGTTCCAGCACCGGCTGGCCGAGAAGCCGTACGCGGTCCAGCCCCGCTAGAAAACGGGTGCCGCCGAGCATCGCCCGGCGGCACCCGTTTCGCGGATGGCAGGCGGGCTCAGCCGCTCTTGCGGCGGAACTCGCGCTTGTGGGCGGCCGGTGCGTGGGCGCCGTGCACGGCGGAGTCGGCGTCGAGGTGCGCCTCTCCCTTGCGGTGCTGTGCGTTCTTCTTCTCCAGCGCGTCCTTGAACTTGCGCTTCATCTCCTCGGATGCCGCGTCGGCGGGCTTGTCAGGGGTGCTCATGGATCCCACCATAAGCGCCGGATCCCGGGCCGGACCAGGCGTGTCTCGCGCACAGGGCGGGCTGATAGGCTCCAGCTGGGTGCCCTGTGGCATCCGCTCAATCGAATACTGAGCTCAGGGAGCAGGCCGGCAGGAAGCTGGTCCCCTGTGGTGGGTCCCCGTCCGAGCGGACGGTGGCTTTCCACTGGTGGCCAGCGCAGGCGGTTTCGCGGTCGATCCGCACGCCTATATCTGCCTGTTCCTGCTCCTTCGCACGATCTCGTGCGCGAAACGCGCGTGCGAGTCTAAACAAAGAAGGAGAGACCTCTTGGAAGGTCCTGAAATCACTGCCGCCGAAGCCGTTCTCGACAATGGACGCTTCGGCACCCGCACCGTTCGCTTCGAAACCGGCCGCCTCGCCCAGCAGGCGCAGGGCGCCGTCGCCGCCTACCTCGACGAGGAGACGATGCTCCTGTCGGCCACCAGCGCCGGCAAGCACCCTCGTGAGGGCTTCGACTTCTTCCCGCTGACCGTCGACGTCGAAGAGCGCTCGTACGCCGCGGGCAAGATCCCCGGCTCGTTCTTCCGCCGCGAGGGCCGCCCCTCCACCGAGGCGATCCTCGTCTGCCGTCTCATCGACCGCCCGCTGCGCCCCTCGTTCGTCGAGGGCCTGCGCAACGAGGTGCAGATCGTCGTGACGATCCTCTCGATCGCCCCGGGCGAGTTCTACGACGCGCTCGCGATCAACGCGGCATCGCTGTCGACCCAGATCTCCGGCCTGCCGTTCTCCGGCCCGATCGCCGGTGTCCGCCTCGCGCTCATGCCCGGTCACGGCGAGCACCCCGACCAGTGGATCGCGTTCCCCAAGGCCGAGCAGCTCGAGGAGGCCGTGTTCGACCTCATCGTGGCCGGCCGTGTGCTGCCCGACGGCGACGTCGCGATCATGATGGTCGAGGCCGAGGCCACCGAGAACAGCTGGAACCTCATCAAGGCCGGCGCCACCAAGCCCAGCGAAGACGTCGTCGCGCAGGGTCTGGAAGCGGCCAAGCCCTTCATCAAGGAGCTCGTCGGCGCGCAGAACGTGGTGGCCAACACCGCCGCGAAGGAGATCAAGCAGTTCCCGGTCTTCCTGCCCTACAGCCAGGAGACCTACGACTTCGTCGCCGGTCGCGCGTACGACTCGCTCGTCCCGATCTACCAGATCGCCGACAAGCAGGAGCGTCAGAACGCCGACGACGAGCTCAAGGACCGCGTCAAGGCCGAGCTGATCGCCGCGACCGAGGCCGGCGAGCTGCCCGCAGCGGCTCCGCTGGAGTTCGCGGCGGCGTACAAGTCCGTCACGAAGAAGATCGTCCGCGGCCGCATCCTCGCCGAGGGTGTGCGCATGGACGGTCGTGGCCTGGCGGACATCCGTCCGCTGGACGCTGAGGTGCAGGTCATCCCGCGCGTGCACGGTTCGGCGATCTTCCAGCGCGGCGAGACCCAGATCCTGGGTGTCACCACGCTGAACATGCTGAAGATGGAGCAGCAGATCGACTCGCTGTCGCCCACGACCAGCAAGCGGTACATGCACCACTACAACTTCCCGCCCTACTCGACCGGTGAGACCGGCCGTGTCGGCAGCCCGAAGCGTCGCGAGATCGGGCACGGCTTCCTCGCCGAGCGCGCCCTCGCGCCGGTGCTGCCCAGCCGCGAGGAGTTCCCGTACGCCATCCGTCAGGTCTCCGAGGCGCTGAGCTCCAACGGCTCGACGTCGATGGGCTCGGTGTGCGCGTCGACCCTGTCGCTGCTGAACGCGGGTGTGCCGCTGCGCGCCCCCGTCGCCGGCATCGCGATGGGTCTGGTCACCGATGAGGTCGACGGTCAGACCCGCTACGCGGCGCTGACCGACATCCTGGGTGCCGAAGATGCGCTGGGCGACATGGACTTCAAGGTCGCCGGCACGAGCGAGTTCGTCACGGCGATCCAGCTCGACACGAAGCTCGACGGCATCCCGTCGTCGGTGCTCTCGGCCGCGCTGCAGCAGGCCAAGGATGCTCGTCTGACGATCCTGAACGTGCTCAACGCCGCGATCGACGGCCCCGACGAGATGGCGCCGACCGCTCCGCGCGTGATCAGCGTGCAGATCCCGGTCGACAAGATCGGCGAGCTGATCGGCCCCAAGGGCAAGACGATCAACGCCATCCAGGATGAGACGGGCGCGCAGATCTCCATCGAGGAGGACGGCACCGTCTACATCGGCGCGACCGACGGCCCCGCCGCCGAGGCCGCCCGTGCCCAGGTGAACGCGATCGCCAACCCCACCAACCCGGAGGTCGGCGAGCAGTTCCTCGGCACCGTCGTGAAGCTCGCCGCGTTCGGCGCCTTCGTGTCGCTGCTGCCCGGCAAGGACGGTCTGCTGCACATCAGCGAGGTGCGCAAGCTCGCCGGTGGCAAGCGTGTCGAGAACGTCGAAGACGTCCTCAACGTCGGTCAGAAGATCCTCGTCAAGATCACGAAGATCGACGACCGCGGCAAGCTGTCGCTCGAGCCCGTCGTGGAGGAGGCCGCTGAGGCCGCCGCCGAGGGCGCAGAGGTCACCGTCGAGAGCTGATCTCGACCTGCTCGCCTGAGCGCTGTCCGGATGCCCGTTCCTCACTCGAGGGGCGGGCATCCGCCGTTTGTCCCCCGAACGGTGGACACCACGCGGGGTGCGTGACCAGAACGTTATGGAATATTCACCCGACGTGCACGGTGATGTCCGGTGGTGTCGGGGGCCTGCCTTACCCTCGGAGTAAGCGCCGGGGGCGTGGCAGACGGCTCGCATCCGCACAGCGGAATACCGAGGGGGTGGCAGCATGGGGTTGTTCGGTGTCGGTTCGACGAACTCCTCGTCGCGCCCCGTGATCGAAGCCCGCGGCACGCATCCGTCTGCTCCCATTCCGGTGCAGGGCCCGCCCATCGGGCAGGGCGTGCGGGCGACCCTGGGCGAGTCCGGCCTGCAGGTGTTCCCGTTCATCGTCGGCGGCGCCGAGTTCGGGTGGCGGGTCGACCTCGAATCCAGCCACGCCATCCTCGACACCTACCTCGAGGCCGGTGGCAACGCCGTGCACACCTCCGACTCGTTCGCCGGCGGCCGCAGCGAGCACATCATCGGGCAGTGGGTGCACTCGCGGGGTCTGCGCGACGACCTGGTGCTCGCGGTGCGCATCGGCGCCAACCCCGACCACCCGGGCCTCGGCCCCGTGAACCTCATCCGCGCCGTCGAGGCCTCGCTCACGCGGCTGCGCACCGACCGCATCGACCTGCTGTACCTCGACGGCACCGTCGACCGCGGGACGGCGCTGGAAGATGCGCTGGCCACCGTGGAATGGCTGATCGATTCGGGAAAGGTGGGTTCGCTCGGTGCCTTCGCGCTCACCGCGCCGCAGCTGGTCGAAGCGCGCATCCTCTCCTCGGCGGGGCTGCCGCGGGTCACGGCGCTGGATGTGCCGTACAACCTGCTGCGTCGCACCGAGTTCGAGGGCGACCTGCGCCTCGTCGCCGGTGCACAGGGCATCGTGGTGACCCCCTCGCACGCGCTCGAGCACGGCTTCCTCGCCGGTCGGCACCGCTCGCGCGCCGGAGCGGGCACCTCGGTGCGCGGCTCCCAGCTCGCAGCGAGCATGAATCGGCGCGGCACGCGCACCCTGCGCGCCCTCGACGCGCTGGCGGCCGAACTCGCCGTCACCGATGCCGCAGTGGCGTTGGCCTGGCTGCTCGCGCAGAAGACCGTCGTCGCGCCGATCGTCAACGTCTTCTCGCCCGCCCACGTCGAGGAGCTGGTGCAGGGCGTCGGGGTGAAGCTCGGCCGCAGCCAGCTGGCCGAACTCGCCCGCGCGACCGTGTGACGAAACCCTGACGTAGGGTGGAATGGTGCGCCACGGCGCGCGTTCCCCCCCGATGAAGCGAGCGAATGTGACGCAGTATCTGTTTCTCGTGCGGCACGGAGAGCACCTGGACGCCGAGCACGGCATCGATGACGGGCCCCTCTCGCCGCGCGGTCAGCGGCAGGCCGCCCTGCTGGCCGACCGATTGTCGGGGGTGCCGCTGACGGCGGTGTGGCATTCGCCGCTCGAGCGCGCGGCGCAGACCGCGCGTGCGGTCGCCGATCGGCTGCCGTCGGTGTCGCCGCAGCCCAACGCGCTGCTGTTCGACTGCGTGCCCACGGGCATGTCCGAGGCGACCCCCGCCGTGTACGAGCCGTTCTTCGGGTCGTACACCGAGGCCGAGATCGAGGCCGGCGGGGCGCAGATGTCGGATGCCGTCGGCGAGTTCCTGCGACGCAAGCCCGACGCGCACGAGCTGCTCATCACGCACAACTTCGTCATCGCCTGGTTCGTGCGGGAGGTGCTGCAGATGCCCGAGTGGCGGTGGCTGACGCTCACGCAGGCGCACTGCGGGCTCACCGTGGTCGCCCAGCGCCCCGGCCGCCCCTGGACCCTCGTCTCGCACAACGACCTCGGCCACCTGCCGGTGGAGCTTCGCACCGGCATGCCCGAGCTGCCGCCGGTCTGAGGCGCGCGCCGCTTCCGGCATCCCTCACCGCTTAGCCTGATCCGAACGCGACACCCCGTTCGCGAGGACCGGAGATCCGATGCAGCGCCCCACCGCCGCCGTTGCCCTTCTCGGCACGGCGGTCCTCCTCGCCCTCACCGGCTGCGCGGGCGAGGACGCCGACGCGGATCCGCGCTCGACGCTGGACTACTACCTCGATGCCGCCTGGGGCGGGGACCTCGGCACCCCCGAGCAGCGCGCGCAGCTGCAGCGGGAGAGCGAGCGGCGCGACCAGCTGGTGGCGCAGTGCATGTCGGCGGCCGGCTTCGACTACGTCGCCCCCGGCGCGGCCGGCGACGCGGGCGCGTCCGAGGCGGTCGCGGCGTACGAACCCGACTCCCGCGACTGGGTGCAGCAGTACGGCTACGGCATCGTGACCTCTCCCGGTCAGGCCGACGCGGTCGCGCCGACCGGGCAGCTGGTCGACCCGAACCAGGACTACGTGGCCGCACTCGACGACGAGCGCCGGGCGGAGTATTACGTCGCGCTGTACGGCGGCGGGGAGGGCGAGAGCGCCGCAGGTGGATGCCACGACTGGGCGCAGCAGGAGCTCGAGGGCGACAACCCACTGACCTCCGGCGAGCACACCGAGCTGATCGATGCGGTCAACCGCTTCTACGCGCAGCTGCAGACCGTGCCGGAACTGGTCGAGCTGAACGCGACGTGGGCCGCGTGCATGACGGACGCGGGGCACACCGGCTTCACCGTGCAGCGCGACGCCGAGACATCCATCGCCGAGGCCGTGGCCGAGTACTACGGCCGGCAGACGGCCTGGGTGCCCGACGACCCCCAGCTCGCCGCCCTCGGCGACCAGGAGATCGCGCTCGCCCTCGCGGACCTCGACTGTCGCGAGGAGACGGACTTCCGCGCGCGCGAAGCCGCCGTCACGGCGGCGCAGGAGAAGACGTTCGTCGCCGAGCACCGGGCAGAGCTCGAGGCGTTCAAGGCCGACGCCGAGGCGGCCGGCTGAGCCCTGCCGCGGATCATCCTTCAGAGGGATGCGCGCACTCACAGCAATCCCATAGCCTGACCTCAATGGAGCGGCATGACGCCGCTGGGGGACTCTGGGAGGAACATGTACCGCCACACCGCGGGCGCCGTCGTCGGCGCCGTCGCACTGATCGTCGCGTTGACCGGATGCACGCCCGCCGCGGGTGGGGGCGCCGAGGAGGAAGAGCTCTCGCCGCTGAGCCGCTACCTGTCGGCCGCGTGGGGCGGTGACCTCAGCGAAGAGGAGCAGATCGAGCGGATGGAGAAGGACAACGCCGAGCGGGAGGAACTCGTCGCTCAGTGCATGACCGAGGAGGGGTTCGAGTACATCCCGGCCCCGAACACCGGGTCCATCTCGTTCGCCTCCGACAACGTCTACGAGCCCGACTCGCAGGAATGGGTCGCCCAGTACGGCTACGGCATGATCAACTACCCGGGCGGCGACGAGGCGATGGAGCCTTCCGAGGAGTACGTCGACCCCAACGCGGACTACGTCTCCAGCCTCTCCGCGGCCGAGCAGACCGCCTTCTACGAGGTGCTCTACGGCCCGCCGACCCCCGAAGAGGAGATGAGCGAGGACGGCTCCTACGAGTACGACTGGACGACGGCCGGATGCCACGGCTGGGCGCAGCATGAGATGGAGGGGGACGACCCGACCACCTCCGACGAGCACAAGCCGATCATGGATGCCATCAACGACTTCTACATGGGCCTGGCCACCGCCCCCGAGCTCGCCGATCTGAACGCCGCGTGGGCGACGTGCATGGACGAAGGCGGCTACCCCGGCTTCGCCGCGCAGGGCGATGCCCAGATGTCGATCAGCGACGAGCTGAACGTGTACTACGAGAACCAGACCGAGTGGATCGAAGACGACCCCGAGCTCGCCGAGCTGGGGGAGCGCGAGATCGAACTGGCGCTGGTGGACCTGGAATGCCGTGAGAAGACGGACTACCGCGACAAGAACACCGAGGTCATGACGGTGCTCGAGGAGCAGTTCATCGCCGACCACCAGGCCGAGCTCGACGCATTCCTCGCCGCCGCAGAGCAGGCTGCTCGGTGAGCACCCGCACCGCACCGGCCTTCGACGAGCTGCTCCCGGACGACGAGGCGGGTCGAGTCGACGCGTCGGCGACGCCACCGCGTGAGGACGACGCACGCGTCGACGGCTGGCGGCGGGTGTTCCGCTCCAACCGGGCGCTGTGGATCATGGCCGCCGCGGCGGTGGTGAGCCTCGTCGCCGGCTTGCTCGTGGGTCGGTTCCTGCTGTCGCCCGCCGATGCGGCGTCGCTGACCGACCCGCCGGCGCCGGGGCTGATCACGGTGGCCGTCGAGCGCGGCATCCTGAGCAACGATCTCGCGATCCGCGGCGACGTGGGCTACGCCGACTCCGTCGAGGTCACGATCGACACGGCCGCCCTCGGCGGGCCGGCCGTGGTCACCGGCAGCGTCCCTGAGCCGGGCGTCACGCTGGACCCGCTGTCGGTCGCACTGGAGGTCGCGGGGCGGCCCGTGATCGTGCTGCCGGGGGAGCTGCCGGCCTACCGCACCCTCGTGTTCGGCCTCACCGGCCCCGACGTCGTGCAGTTCAAGCAGGCGATGCAGCAGGTGGGCATCGATGCGGGCGACCCGGCATCCGATGTCTTCGACGAAGCCGCCGCCGCCGCCGTCACCGCGCTGTACGCGCGCGTCGGGTATCCGGCGCCCGCCGCCGAGGCGGGGGCGGGAGACGCCGTGCTGGCCGCGCAGGAGGGCGTGCGCGGCGCCGAGCAGGCACTGGCATCGGCGCGGGCCGACCTCGGGCGGGCCGGCGGCGGCGCATCGCCGGTCGACGTGCGCGCCGCGGACAACGCCGTCAACAGCGCCCAGCGCGCGTTCGACGTACACCGCTCGCAGCCGCCGGCCGACCCCGCAGCGATCCCCGGGTGGGAGGCGGAGGGCGCCGACCTCCGCGACGCCCTGGAGCTGCGCCAGCTCGAACGCCGGCAGCTGGATGCCGCTGTCGACACGTCGGCAGAGCGCGCCGCCGTGGACGCGGCGGAGCGCCAGGTGGCCGACGCCCGTTCGACCCTCACCCGGGCACGGGAGCAGGCGCTGCCGTCACTGTCGGCGGGGGAGGTGCTCTACCTCGGCGATCTGCCGCGCCGCGTGGATGCCGTCAACGTCACGCGCGGTCAGGTGCTGCAGGGGGCGGCGATGGTCGTCTCCGGTGCGACGGTCACCGTCAGCGGCAGTGCCGCTCCCACCGACGCCGCACTGCTGGAGATCGGCGGCGAGGCATCGTTCGAACTGGCCGACGGAACCCCGCACCGGGCCGTGATCGCCGCCCTCACCCCGGGGGCCACGCAGGGCGACCGATGGACGATCGAGCTGCAGCCCGACGAGCTCACCGCCGACCAGGCCATGCAGCTGCAGGGCCGCAACGTTCGGGTGTCCCTGCCGGTCGGTGCGACCGCCGGCGAGGTGCTGTCGGTGCCCGTCGCCGCCCTCACCGCCGGACCCGGCGGCGAGGCGCGCGTCGAGGTCGTCGACGGCGATCCGCGCGACGGCAAGGACGCGAAGACCCGGCTCGTCGTCGTCACGACCGGGCTCGCCGCCGGCGGCTCCGTCGAGGTCACCCCCGCCGAGGGGGAGCTGGGCGAGGGCGACCTCGTGGTGGTCGGGCGGTGAGCGGGCCGCTCCTCGAGCTGCGCGACGTCACCCGTTCGTTCCCCGGTCCTCCCGAGGTGCAGGCGCTGAAAGGCGTGAACCTGGAGGTGGGGCGCGGCGACTACGTGTCGATCGTGGGGCCGAGCGGCTCGGGCAAATCCACCATGCTGAACCTGCTGGGCCTGCTCGATCGCCCGAGCGTGGGGGAGTACCGCATCGACGGAACCGTCACCGGCACGCTCTCGGAAGACGAGCGTGCTGCGGTGCGCGCTCGCCGCATCGGGTTCGTGTTCCAGTCGTTCCACCTCATGCCCCGGCGCACGGTGCTCGACAACGTGCTCATGCCCATGCTCTACAGCGGCGTGTCGCGGCGGGAGCGCGAGAGCCGCGCCCGGCGCACGCTCGATCGTGTCGGGCTCAGTCATCGCACCGACTTCCTGCCCACGCGGCTCTCCGGCGGCGAACGTCAGCGGGTCGCGGTGGCGCGGGCGGTCGTGAGCACCCCCAGCGTGCTGCTGGCCGATGAGCCGACCGGCAACCTGGATGCCGCCACCTCGGAAGAGGTGATGGAGCTGTTCGATGACCTGCGCGCCGATGGCCTGACCCTCGTGGTCATCACCCACGACACCGCCGTGGCCTCCCGCGCCGACCGCCGGGTGCGCATCGCCGACGGCCGACTCACCGAGGAGGGCTGATGGCCCGGTTCACTCTGCGGTGGCCGCGGGTGCGGCGACGGCGTCGCGCCGGCGAGGCCGCAGCGGCATCCGAGCCGGCCACGGCCCCCGGCCTCGTGCCGCACGTCCCGCACGCCGACCGCTTCACCTTCCAGGACCTCGTCGTCGAGGCCACCGCCGACATCGGCTCCCGTCCCGGGCGCCTGGCGATGACCCTCGTCGGCACCGTGCTCGGCATCGGTGCGCTCGTGGCGACCGTCGGGTTCGCCCAGACCGCCGCGCACCAGATCGCCCGGCAGTTCGACGCCGTCAAGGCGACCCAGGTGGTTGTCGCGCCCGGCGAGGCGCCCACCGCGTCCGGCGGCAGCGCGGCCACGACCCGCCTGCCGTGGGACGGCGTGGATCGCGTCACGCGCCTGGTGGGGGTGGAGGCGGCGACGCTGATCGCGGAGGTCTCGCTCGGCGTCGACACGATCACCGCGGTCCCCGTCAACGATCCGTCCGCGGCCGTGGCGGCCTCGCCCGCCCTGTTCGCGGCCACGGCCGGCCTGCTGGACGTCGTGGGCGGTGACCTGCTCACCGGCCGCATGTTCGACGCGGGGCACGACGCGCGGGCCGACCGCGTCGTCGTGCTCGGCGCGCGTGCGGCGGAGCGGCTCGGCATCAACCGTGTCGATCGTCAGCCGTCGGTGTTCATCGGCGGGGTGCCGTATGCCGTCATGGGTGTCTTCGGCGATGTGCAGGCGCGCGGTGATCTGCTCGACGCCGTCGTCATGCCGCTGCACACCGCGCGTGCCGAGCGGGCGCTGGGGGCTCCCGGCGAGATGCAGATGCGCATCGCGATGGGGACCGGACCGCAGGTGGGCGAGCAGTCCGCCATCGCCCTGTCGCCCGACGCCCCGGAGAACCTCGAGGTCTCGGCGCCGTCGGCGCGCTCGAAC
>Ga0233375_1000749_pt1 | contig 16115 bp, 15 predicted proteins | sample ElkDunMinimDraft_10_FD_191539 | JGI IMG/M metagenome (GOLD analysis project Ga0233375, IMG submission 191539) | Fecal eukaryotic communites from dung pellets of Tule Elk in California, USA - Elk Dung E16 | ecosystem: Host-associated > Mammals > Digestive system > Large intestine > Fecal | place... | reverse complement strand
CCTGCCGCTGTCGCCCGACCGCTAACGGCAAAAAGCCGGGGAGACCATCATGCCTTTATACGATTACCGTTGCCCGGACTGCGGCGATTTCGCCACCATGCGGGCCCTGGCGCAGTGGCGCGACCCCGCGCCGTGCCCGTCTTGCGGCGATGCCTGCGGGCGCATCGTCGCCGGTGCGCCGGCGCTGGGTGCGCTGAGTTCCGCGATCAACCGCGCGCATGCGCGCAATGAACGCAGCGCCAGTGAACCGCGCAGTTCGCGCGCCGGGCATGGCATGAACTGTGGCTGCTGTGGTACCGGCCGTGCCGCCGGCAAGACCCGCCACACGGCGGATGGCGGCAAGACCTTCGCTGGCAGCCGGCCCTGGATGATCAGCCATTGAGGGCGGGGGACGCGGCGCTACCCGGCCGCCGCGGCGGACCAGCGTGGCGGCCGCGCCGCTGTTGCAACACAAGGCGGGGGCATGGCCGCGGCCGCCGTGGGGGTTTTAGCGGATATCACTGTTCCGTCTCGTCGGACAATGTTGTCGAGCGAACGGCCCTATTGCGAGCTTGTCCCCGCGCGGCCCCTGCAATAACGCTTCCAGGGCCAATCCCGGTTGCGGGGAGAGGCCGGCCGCGCCGGGATCAATTCCTATCTTGAGGGGTAGAATCGGGCAATTGAATATCGCCCGAAGTGATCCCGTGAACCCCATCATCAGCCTGCGTGGCGTGTCCAAAACCTACGCCGCCCGCGCCGGCGGCACGCCTTTCCAGGCGCTGAAAAGCGTCGATCTAGACATCCGCCGCGGCGAAATCTTTGCCCTGCTGGGTCCGAACGGCGCCGGCAAGACGACACTCATCAGCATCGTCTGCGGCCTGGTCAATGCCAGCAGCGGGACGATTCTTGCCGATGGCCACGATATCGTCGGCGATTTCCGCGCGGCGCGCTCGTGCATCGGGCTAGTGCCGCAGGAACTGTTCACCGATGCGTTCGAAACCGTCTGGAACACGGTCACTTTCAGCCGTGGCCTGTTTGGCAAGCCGGCCAACCCGCCGTATATCGAGAAGCTGCTGCGCGACCTGTCTTTATGGGACAAGAAGGACACACGCATCATGGCCTTGTCCGGCGGCATGAAGCGCCGGGTGATGATCGCCAAGGCGCTGTCACACGAGCCGCGCATACTCTTTCTGGACGAGCCCACCGCCGGTGTCGATGTTGAGCTGCGGCGCGGCATGTGGGACATGGTGCGGCAATTGCGCGAGCAGGGCGTCACCATCATCCTTACCACGCACTATATTGAAGAAGCGCAGGAAATGGCGGACCGCATCGGCGTCATCCGTAGCGGACAGCTGATCCTGGTTGAAGAGAAGCATGCCTTGATGCGCAAGCTGGGCAAACGTGAATTGCGCCTGACCCTCAAGACGCCGCTCGACGCGCTGCCGGCTGGTCTGGCGGCGGAATCCTTGCGTCTGGCCGACGAGGGCCATTCCCTTATTTATACCTACGACAAGGAAGCGGCCGGCAACGATGTTGCCGCCCTGCTGCGCCGGCTCGACGCCGCGGGCATCGCTTTCGCCGACCTCGAAACCTCGCAGAGTTCCCTGGAAGATATCTTCGTCAGCCTGGTGCACACGCCATCATGAATTTCTACGCCATCCGCGCCATCTACCTGTTTGAAATGGCCCGCATGTGGCGCACGCTCATGCAAAGCGTCGCCTCGCCGGTCATTTCGACCTCGCTCTATTTCGTCGTGTTCGGCTCGGCCATCGGCTCGCGCATGGTGGATATCGGCGGGGTCAGCTACGGGGCCTATATCGTTCCCGGCATGATCATGTTGGCGCTGCTCACGCAGAGTATTTCCAACGCGTCCTTCGGCATCTATATGCCGCGTTTTTCCGGGACCATCTACGAAATCCATTCCGCGCCCATCTCCTACGTCGAGATCGTGCTGGGCTATGTCGGTGCATCCGCCACCAAATCAGTGATTCTGGGCGTGATCATGCTGGTGACGGCGCGCCTGTTCGTTCCGTTCGAAGTTAAGCATCCGTTCTGGATGATCAGCTTCCTGGTGCTGACGTCCGTCACCTTCAGCCTGTTCGGTTTCATCATCGGCATCTGGGCCGATGGTTTCGAGAAGCTGCAGGTTATTCCGCTAATGATCGTCACGCCGCTGGCTTTCCTGGGAGGCAGCTTTTATTCCATCAACATGCTGCCGGAGTTCTGGCGCACGGTGTCGCTGTTCAACCCGGTGGTCTATCTGATCAGCGGTTGCCGCTGGAGTTTTTTCGGTGAAGCGGACGTTAGCCCGGCTATCAGCCTGGGTATGACGCTATTCTTCCTGGTGGCGTGCATGGTCGCCATACGCTGGATTTTCCACAGCGGTTACCGCTTGAAGGCCTGACGTGGCGGGTAACCGGATACACGGCAGGGCCCGCCCATGAGTGCCGATGGCACCGACCGTGACAGCGTCGAGGTTCTGGAGACCGGCGCCACGCGCAGCCTGCGCTTTGCCGGTTCGCCCGCGCTGCAAAGCCGCATGTCGCTGCTGCAGCCGGACGCATTGGACCTGCAGTACACCCGCATGATGATGGGGTTTTTATTGTTCGCCCCGGTGCCGCGCGAAATTCTGATGATCGGCCTCGGCGGCGGCTCGCTGGCCAAGTTCTGCCACCGCTATCTGCCCGCCGCCAACATTACCGTGGTGGAAATCGACCCCGCGGTGATCGCCTTGCGCGAACACTTCATGGTGCCGCCGGACGGGTCGCGGCTGCGCGTAGTGCAGGGCGACGGCGCCGACTACGTGCGTTCCCATCACGGCGTGGCGGATGTGCTGTTGATCGACGGCTACGACCATGCCGGACTGCCCGCGCAATTGTCCACGCCGGCCTTCTACCGCGACTGCCGCGCGGCGTTGCGCCCGGACGGGATGCTGTCGGTAAACCTGCACCTGGAGGCATTGCACCATGCCTCGTGCCTGCAGGGTTTGCTGGCGGCTTTCCCGGAAGGCCTGGTGGAGGCTTTGGACGATGATATGACCAACAGCATCGTGTTGGCCCGCAACGGGCCCTGGCCGCCGTTGGAAAAGCACGGTGCGTTGCGGCGGCCGGAGGGGCTGGCGCGCGATGCCTGGCGCCAGTTGATGCCGACGCTGCAGATCGTCGCCGCCACGCTCTCCCTGCGCTGATCGGCAGCGGGGGGCGCTGCCGCGCCCCAAGCATGTCACTACCTTGGATGCACCCAGCCCACGGCGTGCATCTGTCGACGGCGCGCCGGCAGCGCGCATCATTGTCAGGCCCTTTCACCGCGCCGGCAGAGCGATCCAAACGCGCGCGGGTCGGCGGAGTCCCAACGGTGCCCGCTTTTCATTAGCGCAATGCGAATGGTGCGGCGCTCTGGCCTGCTCAGGCGTGCCGCGATGGCCGCCGCCGCGGGCGCGTCCGCTTGCACCGGCGGGTTAATCGGCAGCGGGGCGTCGCGGCCGCGCCCCGAGCAATCCACTACCTTGGATGCATCCAGCGCACGGCGCGCATCTATCGACGGCGTGCCGGCAGCGCGCATTGAGGTCAGGCCCTTTCACCGCACCGCCAGAGCGATTCGGACGCACGCAGGTCGGCCGAGCCTCAACGGCGCCTGCCTTTCATTAGCGCAGTGCGAGGTGTGGTGTTGTCCCGCTCAGGCGTGCCGCGACGGTGCCGCCGTCGCGGCCGCGTCCGCTTGCGCGGGCGCCGCTGCATCGGCGGCGCCAGTCGGCGTCACCACGCTGTTATCCGCGGGCAAAACGCCGTCCAGTGCCACTGCCAAGGCGTCCTCGACCCGGTCGAGCAGAACGAAGCGCAATTTCTCCCGCGCCTCTTTCGGCACGTCCTGCAGGTCTTTTTCGTTGCGACGCGGCAGCATGACGGTGCTTATGCCAGCGCGCAGCGCGGCCAGGGTTTTTTCCTTGAGCCCGCCGATAGGTAGCACCAGCCCGCGCAAGCTGACCTCGCCCGTCATCGCCACATCGGCACGCACCGGCTTGTCCTTGAGCAGCGATGCCAGGGCTATAAACATCGCCACCCCCGCGCTGGGGCCATCCTTGGGCGTGGCACCGGCGGGCACATGCACGTGGATATCAACCTTCTCCAGGGCGTCGCCGGTCCACATCTTGACAAGCGTCAGGGCGGTCTGCGCGGATTCCTTCATCACGTCGCCGAGTTGCCCAGTGAGGATCAGCCGGCCGCTGCCTGGCACCTTGCTCGCTTCAATAAACAGGATGTCGCCGCCCACTGGCGTCCAGGCCAGTCCGGTGGCGACCCCAGGCACGCTGGTGCGCAGCGCCACTTCGTTCTCGAAACGTGGCGGGCCCAGCGCATCGGCCAGATCGCCCACATCCACCGCCACCGTTTCACGTTTTCCTTCGGCAATCTGCATGGCGGCGTGGCGCACCACGGCACCGATCTCACGCTCCAGATTGCGCACGCCCGCTTCGCGGGTGTAGTCGCCAACGATGGCCGCCAGCGCGGCATCGGAAATTGAAAATTGCTCGGCAGTGAGGCCGTTGGCTTCAAGCTGACGCTGCACCAGATAGCGCCGCGCGATCTGGATTTTCTCTTCTTCGGTGTAGCCCGGCAGGTGGATGATCTCCATCCGGTCACGCAGCGGCCCCGGGATGGTATCCAGCTGGTTGGCGGTACAGATGAACATCACATGGGAAAGGTCGAAGTCCACGGCCAGGTAGTTGTCGCGGAACTTGTGGTTCTGCTCCGGGTCCAGCACTTCGAGCAAGGCGCTGCCGGGGTCGCCATGGAAGCCGCCCCCGCCGAGCTTGTCGATTTCGTCGAGCATGACCACCGCATTGCAGGTGCCGGCGCGGCGCATCGCCTGGATGATGTTGCCGGGCAGGGCGCCCAGATAGGTGCGCCGGTGGCCGCGGATCTCCGCTTCGTCATGGACCCCGCCCAGGGCGACACGCTGGAACACCCGCCCGGTGGCCTTGGCGATGGATTGCCCGAGCGAAGTCTTGCCCACGCCAGGTGGGCCGACAAAGCAAAGCACCGGGCTCTTGCCGCTGGGATTGAGCTTGCGAACCGCCAGGTATTCCAGAATGCGGCGCTTGACCTTTTCCAGACCGAAGTGGTCTTCGTCCAGGATGCGGCGCGCCTCGGCGATATCGATGGCAGGCTGCGGGGTCTGTTTCCAGGGCAGCTCGGTCAGCCATTCCAGGTAGGTGCGCAGCATGGCGTATTCACCGCCGCCCTCGCTCATGCGCTGCAGACGCTTGAGCTCTTTGCGGGCATTGGCAAGCACGTCCTCGGGCATGCCGGCGTTGTCGATGGCGGCTTTGAGCTCTTCGACTTCGGCGGCGGTATCGTCGCCTTCACCGAGTTCTTTCTGAATCTGGCGCAGTTGTTCGCGCAGGACGTGTTCGCGTTGCCGCTCATCGAACTGGGCGCGAGTTTTCTCGCCGATCTCGCGGGACAGCCGCAACACTTGCACGCGGGCCGCCAGCAGTTCGATCACTTTGTCGAGGCGCTGCGATAGATCAAAGGTCTCCAGGATTGCCTGTTTTTCTTCAACCTTGACGTCGATCATATTGGCGACCATGTCCGCGAGCATCGCCGGCGAATCGATGCTCTGCACCACGCCAGCCAATTCGTCCGGCACGTGCGGCAGCAGACTGATGGCCTCGACAGCCTGTTCCTTGAGTTGCAGGAAGCGCGCCTCGATGGCCTGGTCGACACCCTCGCTTTGTTCCACTATGGCAACGCGGGCCACCATGAAGGGCCAGCCGTCCAGAAATTCCAGGACGCGGAACCGCGACTTGCCCTGGACGACGATATGGTGAACGTCATCCTGGCCGGTGATGTAGCGAACGATAGGCCCCTGCGTGCCCACCCAATAAAGGTCGTCTGGGCCGACATCGGTTTTTTTTGCATCACGCTGCAGCAGAAAGCCCACCGGCAGTTCACGTTTTACCGCTTCCTGCGCGGCCGTGACGGAACCCGGGCGGCGTACCGACACCGGCGAGAGCACGCCCGGAAATAGCACGGCATCGCGCAGCGGCACGATGACCATCGCATCCTGGGGCAGGCGCTTGAGGGCACTGGCGGACTGATCTTCAGCAGCAGCGTCGCTGCCGCTGGCGGCGGGCAGATCGTCGCCCGAGCGCACTTGCATCTTTGGCCAAAGCTTCATCGCGTTTCCTTTCGCTTTCTCAAAGTGATGACCAGACAGCCATCGGCCATTTGGGGCTGTTCAGGATGGAGTGCGTGCAAAGGGAGCGGGATATGCCGTTCGAACCGTCCATAGGGGATTTCCAGCCGGTGTATGCGGGCGGCCTGCTGGGCGGGCAGGCGTCGCATGCCGGAAACGGCGATGCCGTCGGCTTCAAAGGACACCACCACGCCGCCGGGAGGAACTCCGGGAAGGGCGATATGCACTATAAGTGCACTATCCGTTTCCACGATATCGATTGGCGGTTCCCAGCAATTTGGGTCCGCCCGACAGGCGCGGAAAAACTGCCGGTGCAGCCGTTCCGCCTGCTCCAGCATCGATAAAGCGTCACCCCACATCCAGGGGGTCAAGTCGCGGGATCTCATGCTGTCTGCCTCTCCAGATGCTTCATACATGGCGGCGCGCCGTTCTGTTTCAAGGGTGAGCTGCGCGCAGCCGGATCCCGCGACGCCCATAAACCCACTCTTCAGGAGCAAGGATATGCCAGTCGATATCGCCATCATGGCGCCAAGTGGAAACTCGTTAGCGGACTACTTGGCGCCTGTCGTCGCACCAGCGTCCCGACTGCGGGGCGCGCCTACCGCCAAGGCGGCGGTACGGAATGCCGGGAAATATCAGCTCTGGCACACCCTCGACGAAAAAGAGTCCAAGGAAATAGAAGCGCTGATCCGCAAGGTCGATGCCGACTTCGGCCAACCAAGGTATCGAGCCGGCACGTAGTGTGGCCTGCCTATACCGCTTGGTCGGTCGAAAATCGGTATCAGCGCTGCGGTGCGGGCCCGGCCGCCGAACTCGCCTTAACGCGCAGACCCCCGCAGGCGCCGTGCCCGCGCCCGGGGGGCGGGGTCGCGGCCGTATGCCGGGGCAGCGGCTTGGGTTGGAACCCTGCTCGTGGCGTTTGACTTAGCCGGCAGCTCGGCGCCGCAGGGTGATCCACGACAGCAGGAACACGGTGCCCAGGCCCAGCAAGGTCAGCCCCGCCGTGAATAGCGGACGCGCCCTTTGCTCGACTTCCTGGAAACGCTGCAACAGGGCGGGCGCGGCGTCCACGGGCGGGCCGACGGGGGTCATGCTGATTGCCAGCCCCACCGTTGCGGCGCCGAACAGCAGCAGGAAAAGGGCTGTCCAGCCAAGCTGCGGGATGCGCGGGCCCCGGCCCGGGGGGGCCTTGGTGGCCAGGCGCGTACGCCCGACGGCGAGGGAACTTTCGGGTTTGCGGTCTCGCTTGCGGGTGGACACCGCGCGCGCGGTGCCGGCGGCGGCGTCGCGCCGGGCCGGAGAGCCGGCGCCAGCGCGTCCTGGCTCGGCAGGTGTGTGGAACACCCAAGCGCGCGCGCCAGCCATGGCGGCCAGAGCCGCCGCAGCGCCGAACAAAGCGGCCGGTGACAGGGGGGCGGCGCCGGCCAGCCAATCGCCAGCGGAATTGATCAGTACCGAACGGCCGACTGCATCATGGAGTACATCGCCCAGCGCGTAGATGCCGCGCAACGCCGCCACCACGAGCGCCGCGACACAGGCCGCACCGGCCAGATCACCCCTGCGCTCGTCAGCGAAGGCGGCAACGGCGATGCCGATGAGGCGGATGGCCAGCAGCGTGGTCGCGATCAAAACCGCCGCGGCGATCCAGGTGAGCGCGAATCCGAAAAGAAAGCGAGCCAGAATCAGGACCATAAGACGAAGCGGAGGAACCGAAGGCGGGGGAACCGAAGGCGGGAAAAATAGCATAACCGGGGCCAACCGGGTGTTGATCGAGCGTCACCGGTGGCGCATCCCGGCGCGCTTTCAGGCGGCAGACGCTTAGCGTGCCGGCAGAGCCCGGGTGGGATCGACCGCCTTGCCACCGCGGCGCAGTTCGAAATAGAGTTGAACCCGTTCGCTGTCGCTATCGCCCATTTCGGCGATGGTTTCGCCTTGCTTGACCCGCTGGCCTTGCTTGACCAGCAGCCGGCGGTTGTGGGCGTAAATGGTGAGATAGTCGCCGCCGTGGCGGATGATGATAAGGTTGCCATAGCCGCGCAGGCCGTTGCTGGCGTAAGCCACGGTGCCGGCGGCGGCGGCGGTAATTGGCGTGCCGGCGCTGTTGGCGATGGAAACGCCTAGCGATTGGGCGCCATCGTACCGACGCACTACCTGGCCTGGGGCGGGCCAGGCCAGCTTGATGTCGCCCACCGGGGGGCTGGGCGCGGTGCGCGGCGTGGTCGCCGGACGGCTCGCCTTGGCCGTCGTACCCGTCGTTCCCCGGCCATTTGGCGCGCCAGCGGCGGCGCGCGCGCCCCCCTCCGGCGGCTTGACCCGCAACACCTGTCCGGTTTCGATCTGATGGCTGTTGGAAAGCTGGTTCCAACGCACCAGGGCGGCGACAGTCGTATTGTTTTCCCGGGCAATCTGGGTGAGGGTATCTCCGCGTTGTACCCGGTAGTGACCACTCGGCACCTTCCCACCAGAGGCGCAGCCGGCGAGCACCAGCATTACCAGCACGAGGACGCAAAGCCGCCGGGCGCGGGGGGACGAAACGAGGGGATCACGGGACAAAATGCTGGGCACGGGCGGAATTGCGTACTTGGACCATTAACGGGCACCCGCTGCTCACGGGCGTCTTAGGGTACCAAGAAACGCCGGGCCCCGCCCGCCGTCAGCCGATTCGCACCGGCACGAAGAGTTTGCTGGCACCGCGCTGCACCAGCAAGGCGACCTGCTTGCCGGATTGCTTGATCGCATCGCGCACCTGGTCCACACTGCGCGCCGCTGTCCCGTTCACCGCCAGAATCACATCGCCAGCCTGGATACCGGCCTTGGCTGCGGGGCCCGTGGCCTGTTGCACAAGCAGCCCGCCGCTGCCCGCGGCCTGCTGTTCGTCGGGCGAGAGCGGCCGCAGGGCCAGCCCCAATCGGGCCTGATGCGCCGGGTCGGCCGTGGCCGCCGCGGCCACGCCATCGTCACTGGCTTCCAGGGTGGCCGTGAGCGCCTTCCTGGAGCCGTCGCGCCATACATCGAGGGTGACGCGTTTTCCGGGACGCGAAAGGCTGATGATGGAGGCGAGATCGCCGGAGGACACGACTGGACGGTCGTCGATGGCGCGGATCACATCGCCCGCTTTCAGGCCCGCTTTGGCTGCGGCGCTGCCGGCCTGCACATTGGCAATGAGGGCGCCGGTCGGTGCATCCAGCTTGAAGGAATCGGCCAGCGCTTGATTGACTTCCTGGGCGACGACGCCCAGCCTGGCGTGTTCGACCTTGCCGGTGGCAATGATCTGGTCCTTGATTGAATTGGCGATGTCGATGGGAATGGCAAACGACAAACCCTGGTAGCCGCCGCTGCGGCTATAGATTTGCGAATTGATGCCCACCACTTCGCCGCGGTCGTTGAACAGTGGTCCGCCGGAATTGCCCGGGTTTACGGCGACGTCGGTCTGGATAAAGGGTACCGCGCTGTCGTCCGGCAGTGAACGGCCTTTGGCGCTGACGATGCCGGCCGTGGCGGTATTCTCCAGGCCGAACGGCGAGCCGATGGCCAGCACCCATTCCCCCACCTCGAGTGCACGCGGATCGCCGATGCGTACAACGGGCAGATTTTTGGCGTCGATCTTGATGACGGCGATGTCGGTTTGCGGGTCGGTGCCCAGAACCTTGGCGCGGTACTCACGGCGGTCGGTCAGTTTTACGGTGACTTCGTCAGCACCTTTGACCACATGCGCATTTGTCAAAATGACACCGTCGGGACTGACGATGAATCCCGACCCTTCGCCGCGTACCGGCACCTCGCGTTGCGGCCCGCGCAATTGCCCGGGGGGCTGCCCGGACAACTGGCCAAACAGCTGCGCCAGCGCGTCCGCGCCGGGGTTTGCCGCGACCTTCTCGGTGCCGGCGACGCTGATGTTGACGACCGCCGGGCCGTATTGCCGGGTAATCTGGGCGAAATTGGGCGGCGTGGCCGTCCCGACCGGCGCCTGCGCCTGCGCCTGGGCCTGGGTTGGCGCGCCTGCCCGCCCGAGGCCTGCCGCCGGCGTTTGTTCCGTGACGGCGACGCTGGCGTGGGCCGCGTCAGGGGACAGGGCCGCCGTAACGCCAGCACCGGCGATGGCACCGGCCGCCAGAAGGGCTGCGGCCAGACGAGTCGGGGTCATTTTGGGTACGTTCATCGGCGCTCCTTGATCACGCTTGGCAGAATGGCGTGATCGTGGGGCTTCAGACTTAAGCGAGGCTTAAGGCGCCGATGACGGCGACGAAGTGGACGAAGTGGACGAGGTGGACGAGGTGGACGAAGTGGACGAAGTGGACGAGGTGGACGAAGTGGACGAGGTGGCCGGGTGGGCGCCGTGGGGGGCGAGGGCCGGCGCGGTCCCCGCTGCCGGGAAATCCACTTCGACACGCAAACCGCCCAGCAGCGGCGCCTTGCGCAGGCTGACCGTGGCGCCATGCCGCTGTGCCACGGCGCGCACAATCGATAACCCCAGACCGCTGCCGACGGCATCGTGGTTCGCCGCGCGGTAGAAGCGGTCGAACACTCGGCTTCGTTCGGCATCGGCAATGCCGGGACCACTGTCGTCGACCGTCATGACGAGGCGCGGGCCACGCCGCGACAACCCGAACTCGATGCGCCCGCCCGCCGGCGTGTACTTCACGGCGTTGTCCAGAATGTTGCGCACCAGCAGGGCGAGGCCGTCGGCGTCGCCACGTACCACCATCGGGCCGTCGGCGTTCATCCCCACATCCATGTTGCGGACGTTGATCTGCGGCAGCATGTCGGAGATGGCCTGACGCACCACCTGTCCGAGTTCGACATCGTTCACTGGCGCCACCGCGCCGGCATCATGCCGCGCCATGGAAAGCAATTGCTCCACCAGCCGGGTCGCGCGGTCCATGCCGCTGGCCAGGCGCTCGGCCGCGGCGTGGCGCGCTGGTTCGTTATCCGCCCTTTGCAACGATTGCAGTTGCAGGCGCAGTGCGGCCAGCGGCGAGCGCAGCTCGTGCGCGGCGTCGGCGACGAATTGCTTTTGCGCGGTCAACGCCTGGCGGGTGCGATCAAGCAACAGGTTCATCTCTCGCACCAGGGGGCGGATCTCGTCGGGCAGCCCGGTCTCGGCCAGCGGCGACAGGTCTTCCGGCTGACGCTGCGCCAGTTCGGTGCGCACCCGCCGGACCGGACGCAGCGACAGGCTGACCACATACCACACCACCAGCATCAGCAGGGGTGCCGCGGCGGCGATGGGGCCGACTGATCGCAAGGCCAGGGTGCGGGCGGCGTCCGTGCGCACCCGCATATCCTGGGCGACTTGGGTCACCTGGAAAGGGGTCGCAAGGGCGAATACGCGATAAGTGGCTGCATCGGCGCGAAGGTCTGAAAACCCGAGCGCGGACGGCGCGGGCAGCAGGCGGCCCGAAGGGGACTTGAACAGGCGCGCGCCGTCGGCGGTCCAGATTTGAATGATCAGGTCGTCGGCGCCAGGGCCGCCCGCGGTGATGCTGGCCGCGGGGTTGAACAGCGCGCCGCTGCCACTCAGGGAGGCGGCGGTTCGCTGCAACTGTTGGTCGAAAATCTCGTCGGCCTGCTGCAACATGCTGCGGTAGGCCACAACCCCCTGCACCAGGGCCGCTGCCGCAATCGATGCAAGCAGGAAAAAAAGCAGGCGGGCACGCAGCGATGAAACGAAGGGAAACCTCATGCTTTCGGCACCACGTAGCCCACGCCGCGCACGTTTTGAATAAACCGGTGTCCCAGCTTTTTGCGTAGCCCGTGGATATACACCTCCACGGCATTGCTGTTGATTTCTTCCTGCCAGCTATACAACTTTTCCTCCAGCTGCGCGCGCGAATAAATCATGCCGGGGCGCGCGATCAATGGCTCCAGCACCGCCCATTCACGTGCCGTCAGGGCCACCGGCACGCCGTCGACACGGGCGCTGTGGGTTTGCGGGTCGATGCTGACGCCGGCATGCTCGTAGACGGGCTCGGCGCGTCCCGCGCTGCGCCGCAGCAATGCGCGCATGCGCGCCAACAGTTCGTCCATGTCGTAGGGTTTGACCACATAGTCGTCGGCGCCGGCGTCGAGCCCGGCGATGCGGTCCGCCACGGCGTCTCGCGCGGTGGCGATCAGCACCGGCGTGCGATTGCGCCGTTCACGCAGGCCTCGCAGCAGCCGCAGGCCGTCGCCGTCGGGCAGGCCGAGGTCAAGCAGCACCAGGTCATAGGGCGTTGTATGCAAGGCCAGTTCGGCCCCCTGGGCGGTGGTCTCCCAGTCCACCGCATAGTGCTCCGCGCGCAAGCCTTCAAGCACGCTGTCGCCGATCATGCGATCGTCTTCGATTAGCAAAATTCGCATCCGCTTCCTCCATACTGCACATCCGGCCACCCACGACGCGACACCATGTGCGTCCGGCCGAGCGCGGCGCTCGATCGGTTGGACGGCTTCAGGCTGGCTGAAGTTCCGAAGGGGTGGCCGCGGGGGGCCCGGATCTCCCTTTTTACACTGTCTCAAGCCGCGCCGGGGCGGCCATTGACGCGCGCGTGGCCTCGCCAACAACGTCAATCGGCTGTCAGGGGTGGTTCCGCAATAGGCGCGCCGATGCAGACCCGTCCCGCGCGCGTGAGTTCCCGCGTTTGGTGCCGGGCAAGCGCGGATCTGGCGTAATGAAGGCGTCGAAATCATCCGCTGGTTCGGGCGGGGCCCACCACGTGATCAAGTCGATCCGCCCGCCGCGCGCAGTGGTACAGGCGCCCAGGGCGGGAGTGATGACGGTCGTGGCGAAGCGGGGCATCGCGGTCCTGACCTCCCATGGGTCATGCCGACGACCGCACCGCACCGCACCGCACCGCACCGCACCGCACTAGCCGCACCGCGCTAGCCGCTGCATCGTCAGCGCAATCGTCGATACGGCCTCCTTGACGGCTTGGGTTGACTGCAAGCCCGGCGCGGTGATTGACACACTGCCGCCCCGTGCCGGACCAACAGCGGCAGTCGGCATGGGCTTCGAGCGTGGCACCGTGGCGGCTGCGAGCGCTTGCGTGACCCCGAGGCGCTCGACGTTCGCATAGAGGGGCCCTGCCGTTCGATCGCGACAAACGCCCGCACCGGCCAGCGCGGGCGGATGAGGCTGGCGGGACATTTCCGGCTGTCGTATGCTGCCTCGGACTAAGACCTGGACACGTCCACGCACCGGGTCAGCGCCGCCTGGGCCCGTCTTACGCTGCCGCATGTCGGCTTTCCCGCGCGGCGATCGACGCCTGCGCCTACCCCTAACCCGAGCCTCCCATGACGAAGAACCAAACCCTGCGCGCGGCCCTGAGCCGAGGCACGCTGTTTACCGCGATGGCCGCCCACAACCCCCTGTCGGCCAAGCTGGCCGAGCAGGCCGGCTTTGGGGGGATCTGGGGCAGCGGCTTCGAACTATCCGCCAGTTATGCCGTTCCCGACGCGAACATCCTGTCCATGGGGACGCACCTCGAGATGATCCGGGCAATTTCGTCGGTGGTGACGATCCCGGTGATCGCGGATATCGATACCGGCTTCGGTAATGCCGTGAACGTGCACTACATCGTGCCCCAGTACGAGGCCGCCGGCGCTTCAGCCATTGTGATGGAAGATAAAACCTTTCCCAAGGACACCAGTCTGCGTACCGATGGCCGCCAGGAACTGGTGCGCATCGAGGAATTCCAGGGCAAGATCGCCGCCGCGGTGGCCGCACGCCGGGACCAGGACTTCGTCGTCGTGGCGCGAGTCGAGGCGCTGATCGCCGGCCTCGGCCAGGAAGAGGCCATCCGGCGCGGGCTGGCGTATGCGCAAGCCGGCGCCGACGCCATATTGATCCATTCCAGGCAGAAAACCCCGGACGAGATCCTGGCATTCGTGCAGGCGTGGCCCGGGACGGTGCCCCTGGTGCTGGTGCCAACCGCCTACCCTCAGCTGACCGAGGCCGACATCGCGGCGCTGGGCAAAGTGGCGATTGTCATCTATGGCAACCACGCCATTCGGGCTGCGGTGGGGGCCATGAAAGAAGTGTTCGCGCAGATCCGTCGCGACGGCGGCATACGGAATGTCGACGCAGACCTGCCGACGGTGAAGCAGATCATCGATTTGCAAGGGGACAGCCACATGCGTGAGGTCGAGCGGCAGTTTTTGAACTGATCCTCCGGCACGCCCGTGCAGGCCTGTGCCCGCGGTGCCGCAAGCTCGCCAGCGAGGAATCCGTTCTCAGTTTGTAACTTCCAGAATCGTCCCCGATTACAGCACTGCGTTATAAGGTTACCTACCAATGCGCTGCGTAAGCGGGGACTGAATTTGCAAAGGCCATCTATCCCGATTACCCGGGACAACATCACCCAACACGCTTTTCTTTTCGACTTTGACGGCACCCTGGCGCCCATCGCGGCAACGCCGCAGCAGGCCGTAGTGCCGGCGGCAACGCTGGAAATACTCGAACAGCTGCAGTCCGCCACCGAAGGTGCCTTGGCCATCGTCAGCGGCCGTCCCATCGCCGAGATCGACCACCTGCTGACGCCGCTGGTGCTCCCCGCCGCGGGCCTGCACGGTGCCCAATGGCGCGGGCCTGGCAGCAGCACCGTGTCGCAGATCGACCTCGACCCCGCGCCTGTCAATGCCATGGTGGCCTATTTGCGCCCCCTGGTCGAAAGCCACCCCGGCCTGCATCTTGAACACAAAGGCCTGTCACTGGCCTTGCATTACCGCAATGCGGCCGACCTGCAAGCCCAGGTGATTGCCGCCACCGAAACCGCCGTTCAGCCATATACCGATAACTTCGTGCTGCAACCGGGCAAGATGGTGATCGAAATCAAGCCGCGCCACGCCAGCAAAGCCGCCGGGATCGAGCGGCTCATGGGTGTGGCGCCATTCAGTGGCCGGGTGGCGGCGTTTGCGGGTGACGACCTGACGGATGAAGCCGGATTTCGCGCCGTAAACCGGATGGGCGGCATCAGTATAAAGATCGGCGATGGGCCCACCGAGGCCGCGTTTCGCCTGCCCACGCCAGCGGCATTGGCCGGTTGGCTGGCCCTGCTTGTTTGACGTATCGTGAACCAGTCGGCGATGGCCTGTTGCACCCAGGGGGATAAACGTTTGCCGAGGCAGCGCTCGGAAATTTCAGGAGTTCAGCCGTGAGCAGATTGATTGTTGTTTCTAATCGGGTGGCGCCCATCGCCGAGGGCAAACCGACCGCCGGCGGTTTGGCGGTTGGTGTCTTCGATGCGCTTAAGCAAAGCGGCGGCGTATGGTTTGGCTGGAATGGCGATATTGTTGACGACGCGCCCCCCGGGGACGTTCACCAGGAGTCGCGCGACAACATTACCTACGCCACCGTGGCCCTGTCGCGTGACGACTACGACCAGTATTACCGCGGATTTTCCAACGGCACGCTTTGGCCCGTGTTCCACTACCGGCCCGACCTCAGCCGCTTCGACCGCCGCGAGTATGCCGGATACCTGCGGGTCAACCGCTGGCTGGTGCAACGTCTGAAGCCGCTGCTGCGTCCGGACGACCGCATCTGGGTGCATGATTACCATCTGCTGCCTTTCGCGCAGGCCTGCCGCGACGCAGGCATCGATAATCGCATCGGTTTCTTTCTGCATATTCCCTTCCCCGTCCAGCAGGTCATGGCCACCGTGCCGCCGCACCGGGAATTGATGCAAGCCATGTGCCAATACGATGTCGTCGGCTTCCAGACCGACAGCGACCGCCGCGCCTTCAGCGACTATCTTTGCACGCGGCTGGGCGCCACCCGGCAGGCGGAAAACCGGCTCGAAGTCGGCGACCACCATATCGCGGTCGCGGCCTATCCCATTGGTATCTACCCCGACGAGATTCAAAGCCTGTCGTTGAAACATGCGAAGTCGCGGCAGATCACCAATCTGAAACAGGGCTTGCAACAACGGCGCCTGATCGTCAGCGTGGACCGACTGGATTACAGCAAA
>Ga0233375_1000747_pt1 | contig 16130 bp, 12 predicted proteins | sample ElkDunMinimDraft_10_FD_191539 | JGI IMG/M metagenome (GOLD analysis project Ga0233375, IMG submission 191539) | Fecal eukaryotic communites from dung pellets of Tule Elk in California, USA - Elk Dung E16 | ecosystem: Host-associated > Mammals > Digestive system > Large intestine > Fecal | place... | reverse complement strand
CGGTTTTTCGTCATGGGGGTCGGGCGGTTCTTCGCCTCCTCCCGCGCCGAACCGCCACCGATCGGGCCCGCCTCGCCGGCAAAGTCGTCTGCGCCACAGTGGCGAATGTGTCCGCCCTCACGGTCGTCACGCCCCGCCCGTGCTCCCATTCAGCCATCTTTCCGGACATATCCACATGAATGATCTTGCTCTGATTCGCCGCTGACGAGACCCCTACCCGGCACCACCCGGGAGACAAACCAGTATTTCCAGGTCCCGTTCCCGATCAGCGAAGGCGAATTCGTGCCGGAAGACAGCCCCACCGACATGGCGACCGACGTCAACGACGGCAACCCCGTCGTCGGCCGGCACCGCGCACCCGGCCGGCGGCACCCCGTCCGCCTGTACGCCGCCGCGGCCGCCGCCACCGGCGTCCTGTTCGCGCTCAGCAGCGGTGAGGTCTCCGCGGTCTCCAGCGAACGGCCGGACCAGATCGACAGCGCGTCGCTGCGCACCGCCCAGCAGGAGCGCGAGCAGAGCGCCGAGCGGGCAGACCGCTCCAGCCGCGACGCCCTCAACTCCGGCTCGGCCGCGCTGCTCTTCGGCCCGGTCGCGCCGTCGCCGACCGCCACGCCGAGCCCCACCGCCAGCCCGTCGCCCACCACCAGCCCGTCGCCCACCGCCAAGCCGAAGACCACGGCCAAGCCGAAGGCCACCCCCAGTCCCCGCCCTTCCTGGGTCAACCCGATGCCCGCCGGGAGCACCACCTCCTGCTACGGGTCGCGCTGGGGCAGCCTGCACGCCGGGGTGGACCTGGCCGCGCCGGCGAACACCCCGGTGCGCGCCGCCGGCGCCGGCACCGTGGTCGACGCCGGCTGGATCAGCAGCGGGTACGGCATCTCCGTGGTGGTCGACCACGGCAACGGGTACCTGACCCACTACGCCCACCTCAACAGCAACTCCGTCGGCGTCGGCACCCGCGTCGCCGCCGGCGAGGTCATCGGCCGGGAGGGCTCCACCGGCGACTCCTCCGGCCCGCACCTGCACTTCGAGGTGCACCAGGGCGGAATGTGGAACCAGATCGACCCCGCCCCCTTCATGCGGGAACGGGGCGTCAGCCTCGGCTGCTGAACCAGCCGGCACGACGCCCGCCGTCCGCGGCCCCAGCACGCCCGGGGCCCCGGACACAAAGCCAGCGCCCCCTGACCTGATGTCGCAGGTCAGGGGGCGCTTCTACGTCTCGGTCAGATCTTCTCGATCGGAGCGTGCCGCAGCACCAGCCAGAGCACCTGGTCACCGAAGTCGATCTGCGCTCGGGCACCCGGGCCGTGTCCCTCGACGGCCTGCACCCGGCCCAGCCCGTACCGCTGGTGGTTGACCCGGTCGCCGACGGCGACCTTGGGCGCCGACGGCAGCTCACTGGCGGTCCGCAACCGGCTGGCATCCACGCCCAGCCGCTCGGCGAGCCGCGCGGCCTTCGGCGTACCGCCGGAGAAGCCGCCGCCGCGGCTGACGATCGGCCGGTCCGCCGAGTCGCCACGGCCGCCGACCCCGCCGCCGCTGCCCGACCAGGAGGTGTACGACCCCTCGGTGCGCTCCCAGCGCACCAGCTCCGGCGGCAACTCCTCCATGAACCGCGACTGCGGGTTGTAGGACGGCTGTCCCCAGGCCGAGCGGGTCACCGCTCGCGACAGGTAGAGCCGCCGGCGGGCCCGGGTGATGCCCACGTACGCCAGCCGGCGTTCCTCCTCCAGCTCGCGGGTGTCACCGAGCGAACGCAGGTGCGGGAAGACGCCGTCCTCCATGCCGGTCAGGAAGACCACCGGGAACTCCAGCCCCTTGGCGGTGTGCAGCGTCATCATGGTGACGACCCCCTGGTGCTCCGCCTCGTCGTCACCGGGCTGCTCGGGCAGCTGATCGGCGTCGGCGACCAGCGCCACCTGCTCCAGGAAGCCGGCCAGGGTGGCCCGCTCGCCCTCCTCGCCCTGGGCCTCGATCCGCTCGGTGTACTCACGGGCGACGCTGACGAGCTCCTGGAGGTTGTCCACCCGGCCCTGGTCCTGCGGGTCGAGGCTCTCCTCCAGCTCCGCCAGGTAGCCGGAGCGGGTCAGGACCGCCTCCAGCACCTCCTCCGGAGCGGCGGTCTCCGCCAGCTCCCGCAGCTCGTCGAGGAGCGCCACGAAGTCGCCGATGCCGTTGGCCGCCCGGGTGGAGATCCCCGGCGCCTCCCGGGCCCGCCGCAGCGCGGCGCCGAAGGAGACCCGGTCCCGGGAGGAGAGCGCCTCCACGCAGGCCTCGGCGCGGTCGCCGATGCCGCGGCGGGGAGTGTTCATGATCCGCCGGATGCTGACCGTGTCGTCGTCGTTGACCACCGCACGCAGGTACGCGAGCGCGTCGCGGACCTCCTTGCGCTCGTAGAAGCGCACCCCGCCGATCACCTTGTACGGCAGGCCGACGCGGATGAAGACCTCCTCGAAGACCCGGGACTGGGCGTTGGTGCGGTAGAAGACCGCGACCTCGCCGGGGCGGGCCTCGCCGGCGTCGACCAGCCGGTCGATCTCCCGGGCCACCCAGTCCGCCTCGGCGTGCTCGGTGTCGGCGACGTACCCGACGATCTGCTCGCCGGCGCCGGCGTCGCTCCAGAGCCGCTTGGGCTTGCGGGAGGTGTTGCGGTCGATGACCGCGTTGGCGGCGTTGAGGATGGTCTGGGTGGAGCGGTAGTTCTGCTCCAGCAGGATCGTGCGGGCATCGGTGAAGTCCCGCTCGAACTCCAGGATGTTGCGGATCGTCGCGCCGCGGAACGCGTAGATCGACTGGTCGGCGTCACCGACGACGCAGAGCTCGGCCGGGGCCAGCCCTTCGGTGCCGGCGACCAGCTCCTTGATCAGCATGTACTGCGCGTGGTTGGTGTCCTGGTACTCGTCGACCAGCACGTGCCGGAACCGGCGGCGGTAGGTCTCCGCGACGTGCGGATGCGACTGGAGCAGATTCACCGTCGCCATGATCAGGTCGTCGAAGTCCAGCGCGTGCGCCTCGCGCAGCCGCCGCTGATAGAGCGTGTACGCCTCGGCGAGCACGCGCTCGTTCGGGCCCTTCGCCCGCCCGGCGAACTCCTCCGGGTCGACCAGTTCGTTCTTGAGGTTGGAGACCTGCGCCGCCAGCCCCCGGGCCGGGTAGCGCTTCGGGTCGAGGTCGAGCTCCCGGCCCACCATCTGCATCAGCCGCCGGGAGTCGTCGGCGTCGTAGATGGAGAAGGTCGACTTCAGCCCGGCGTGGCTGTGCTCGGCCCGCAGGATCCGCACGCAGGCCGAGTGGAAGGTGGAGACCCACATCATCCGCGCCCGCGGCCCGACCAGGGCCGCGACCCGCTCCTTCATCTCGCCGGCGGCCTTGTTGGTGAAGGTGATCGCCATGATCTCGCCGGGGTGCACGTCCCGGGCGGCGAGCAGGTACGCGATGCGGTGGGTCAGCACCCGCGTCTTGCCGGAGCCGGCGCCGGCGACGATCAGCAGCGGGCTCCCGGCGTGCGTCACCGCCTCCCGCTGCGGGGTGTTGAGCCCGGCCAGCAACGCCGCCGGATCAAGTGCGTGGGCACCGGGATACCGGCCGTGCGGACGGGCGTCACGCAAGGCGTCACCGGGCGCGGCGGAGGGGGTCACGCCGGCGTCCCCGGCGGAGTGGGCGGCGGGGATTTCGAAGAGAGGATGCATCGCGGGACGAGTCTATGCCGCCCGCCGGACATCCCTTTCCCGCGCGCCGACCGTGACGAAGTTCCCGCAGGTCGGGACTGGCGCAACGGGGGCGAATCCAGAACGATGAGCGAGAAACCCCCCTTCCCGTACACACTGGGAGCACACATCATGAGTCAACCCCGCTCGCGCGGGCGGCTGACGCTGCGTCACCTCGCGGCACCAGCCCTCGCCCTGGCCCTCGTCGCCGGCCTGCCACTGGCCGCCGGCACCGACGAGGCGCCGCCGACGACCGAGGAGTGGAACACCGTCTCCGCGATCTCCGTCGCGCACGGTCACGGCAAGGGCAAGTCGCAGGGAAAGGCCGTCAAGGCCAACTTCCTCAGCTACAACGACTTCCACGGCGCGATCGACCCGCCGACCGGCAGCGGCGCCGCGGTCGACGGCACCCCGGCCGGCGGGGTCGAATACCTGGCCACCTGGCTCAAGAAGCTGCGGGCCGAGGCGAAGTCCGAGGGACGCAAGTCGGTCACCGTCGGCGCGGGTGACCTGATCGGCGCGACGCCGCTGGTCAGCGCCGCCTTCCACGACGAGCCGACGATCGAGCTGATGGACGAGGTCGGGCTGGAGATCAGCTCGGTCGGCAACCACGAGTTCGACGAGGGCGTCGACGAGCTGCTGCGCCTCACCCGGGGCGGCTGCCACCCGGTCGACGGCTGCGCCGACGGCGACGGGTTCGCCGGTGCCGACTTCACCTACCTCGCCGCCAACACCGTCTACAAGGACTCCGGCAAGCCGATCCTGCCGCCGTACGAGATCCGCAAGGTCAACGGGGTCGAGGTCGGCTTCGTGGGCCTGACCCTGGAGGGCACGCCGGACATCGTCAACCCGGCCGGCATCAGCGAGGTCGACTTCCTCGACGAGGTCGCCACCGCCAACAGGTACGCCCGTGAGCTCAAGGCCCGCGGCGTCGAGGCGCTGGTGCTGCTGCTGCACGAGGGCGGGCAGCAGAACGGCACCGTCGGCATCTCCGACTGCAACAACTTCTCCGGACCGGTGAAGGAGATCGTCGCCGGCCTGCGCGGCGAGTACGGCCTGGTCGTCTCCGGCCACACCCACCGCTACTACACCTGCTCCCTGCCGAACTCGGCCGGCACGCAGACCGTCGTCACCAGCGCCGGCAACAACGGCCAGCTGATCACCGACGTCGACTACTCGCTGGACCGCCGCAGCGGCCGGTTCACCGAGATCAGCGCCCGCAACATCGTGGTCGCCAACGGCGTCCGCAACGCAGACGGCAGCTGGCAGCGCACCGACAGCGGCAGTTTCGTGCTGAACCCGGCGCTGGTGGACCGCAAGACCAAGCGGATCGCCGACAAGTACCGAGCCGCTGTCGCCCCGCTCGCCAACCGGGTGGTCGGCGAGATCACCGGCGACATCGTCCGGGACGTGCGCGCCAACCAGGAGAGCCCGCTCGGCGACGTCATCGCCGACGCGCAGCTCGCCTACACCGCCGGCGCCGGCGCGCAGATCGCCCTGATGAACCCGGGCGGCATCCGGGCGCCGCTGACCTACGACGCCTCCGCCGGTGGCGAGGCGCCCGGTCAGGTGACCTACGGCGAGGCCTTCGCGGTGCAGCCGTTCAACAACCTGGTCGTCACCCAGACCTTCACCGGGGCGCAGCTCGCCGCGGTGCTGGAGCAGCAGTTCCCGGGCTTCCAGGGGCAGACCAACCAGCGGGTGCTGCAGGTCTCGGCCGGCTTCTCGTACGCGTACGACAGCACCGCGCCGGCGGGCTCGCGGGTCAGCGCCATGACGCTCAACGGCGTGGCGATCGACCCGGCCGCGACGTACCGGGTCACCACGAACGACTTCCTGGCCAACGGCGGCGACGGGTTCACCACGCTGACCGCCGGTACGGAGCGGGTCTACGCTCCGGGCTTCGACCTCGACGCGCTGGTGGCGTACCTGGGCGCCGGCACGCCGATCGCTCCGGGGCCGGCCGACCGGATCGTCCGCCTCGGCTGAGCGGTTCGCCGCTCGGCGTTGATCGGATCGCTGGTCCGCGCTGATCGGAAGTGCCCCTTCCTCCCACCGGAAGGGGCACTTTCCGCTCCGAATGCTTGCGCGGTCGGACCGGTGGTCGGCATACTCGACGACGTGATCAGCCAGCGCTTCTACTTTTACGGCTCCGGGAGTCCGGCAGCCGTGGGTCGCGCCTGATCGAAAGACCTACGAAAAGCCCCGGGCTCCTGGAGCCCGGGGCTTTTTCGGCTCCCGGGTTCCCGGCGCCGGGTCCAGACCCGTGAGAGGTATCCGATGATTGCAGACGTGCAGGAGACCAACGGCGCCACCGGCGCCGAGCCGAAGAACGCGCCGACGCCCGCCGCGCTGGCCCAGACCGGCACGGACGCCCCGGACGCGGCCGCGCAGATCCAGGCGATCCGCAAGCGCATCGACGAGATCGACCAGACCCTGATCGCGCTCTGGCAGGAGCGCGCGGAGCTCTCGAAGCAGGTCGGTGCGACCCGGATGGCCTCCGGCGGCACCCGGCTGGTACTCGCCCGGGAGCGGGAGATTCTGGAGCACTTCCGCACCGAACTGGGTGCCGACGGCACGCAGTTGGCGCTGCTGCTGCTGCGCGCCGGCCGCGGACCGCTCTGACCGCGATGCCGCCAACGGCGCGGGGCGCCGGCCGCATGACCGCGACCGACGCCCCGCACTCCCTGAGGAGGCTTTCCCTGCTGCTATTCCACCGCGTGCACCACGTCGCGGACCTCCGCGAAGTGGCAGGCGCTCGGGTGGTCCGAGCCGGGGCGCACCGTCAGCGCCGGCGACTCGACGGCGCAGATGTCCTGCGCCTTCCAGCACCGGGTGCGGAAGCGGCAGCCTGAGGGCGGGTCGGCCGGCGAGGGAACGTCCCCCTCCAGCACGATCTGGTCGCGCAGGCCACGCAGCTTCGGGTCCGGCACCGGCACCGCCGAGAGCAGCGCCTGGGTGTACGGGTGGGTGGTGCGCTCGTAGATCTCGTCCTCGGTGCCGATCTCGGCGATCTTGCCGAGGTACATGACCCCGACGCGGTCGGCGATGTGGCGCACCACCGACAGGTCGTGGGCGATGAAGATGTACGACAGGCCGAGCTCGTTCTGGAGCCGCTTCAGGAGGTTGACCACCTGGGCCTGGATCGACACGTCGAGCGCGGAGACCGGCTCGTCGCAGACGATGATCTCGGGCTGCAGGGCCAGTGCCCGGGCGATGCCGATGCGCTGGCGCTGGCCGCCGGAGAACTGGTGCGGGTAGCGGTTGATGTGGTCGGGGTTGGACCCGACCAGCTCGAGCAGCTCCTGCACCTTGCGGCGGCGGTCCCTCTTCGGCGCCACCTCGGGGTGGATATCGAAGGGCTCACCGATGATGTCGCCGACGGTCATCCGTGGGTTCAGCGACGTGTACGGGTCCTGCATCACCAGCTGGATGTTGCGCCGGTAGCGGCGCATCTCCCCGCCCCTGAGGCGGCTGATGTCCTTGCCCCGCACGGTGATCGCGCCCGAGGTCGGCGTCTCCAGCCCCACCAGCAGCCGGGCCAGGGTGGACTTGCCGCAGCCGGACTCGCCGACGATGCCGAGGGTCTCGCCGCGACGCAGCTGCAGGTTGATGCCGTCGACGGCCTGGACCGCGCCGATCTGCTTCTTGAAGAGGATGCCCGTGGTCAGCGGGAAGTGCTTCACCAGGTCCTTGGTCTCCAGGACGTAGTCACTCATCGCCCTTGACCTCCTTCCAGAAGTGGCAGGCCGAGGTGCGACCCGGTGCCACCGGGTAGCGCGGCGGCGGCGGGTCGGCACGGCAGACATCCTGGACGTATCCGCAGCGCGGGTTGAACGAACAGCCCGCCGGAATGTCGGTCAACGCGGGCGGCAGGCCCTTGATGACGTGGAGTTCCTGGCCCTTGAGGTCGATCCGCGGAATCGACTGCAGCAGCGCCTTGGTGTACGGGTGTGCCGGCGTCGAGTAGATGTCGTGCACCCCCGCCTCCTCGATCACCCGGCCGGCGTACATCACCGAGATGCGGTCCGCGACGTCGGCGACCACGCCCATGTCGTGGGTGATGAGGATCAGGCCCATGTTCCGTTCCCGCTGGAGCTCGGCCAGCAGGGCCATGATCTGGGCCTGGACCGTGACGTCCAGGGCGGTGGTCGGCTCGTCGGCGACGAGCACCTCCGGGTCGAGCGCCAGCGCCATCGCGATCATGACTCGCTGCCGCATGCCGCCGGAGAACTGGTGCGGGTAGTCGTTGATCCGCTGCTTCGCAGCCGGGATCTTGACCAGATCGAGCAGTTCGATCGCGCGCTGGCGACTCTCCTGCCGGGACATCCCGCGGTGCTTGCGGAACAGCTCGGCGAGCTGGAAACCGACCGTGAAGACCGGGTTCAGCGCCGAGAGGGCGTCCTGGAAGATCATCGCGATCTTGTTGGCCCGGACCTTGCGGCGCTGCGCCTCGGGCAGCTTGAGCAGATCCACGCCGCGGTAGAGGATCTCACCCTGGGTGATGTACCCGGGTGGGGAATCGATGATCCCCATGATCGCCTGGGCGGTGACGCTCTTGCCGCAGCCCGACTCACCGAGGATCGCCAGCGACTCCCCCGCCTGCAGACTCAGGTTGACGCCGTTGACGGCGTGCGCGAGACCGTTGCGGGTGCGGAACTCGACGTGCAGGTCCTTGACTTGCAGCAGCGGCGCGCTGTGGTCCAGGTCGGGCAGCGCGTCGATGCTGGCGGTCACGTCAGTCTTGGTCATGGCACATCACCGCAGCTTCGGGTCGAGGGCGTCGCGGAGCGCGTCACCCATGAGGATGAACGAGAGCACGGTGCCGACCAGCAGACCACACGGGAAGAGCAGCAGCCACGGGTCCTCCAGGAAGTAGACCTGGTGCTGCGCGATCGCAATGCCCCAGGACTGCGCGGGCGCCTGGAGGCCGACACCGAGGAAGGTCAATGTCGCCTCGGCGGAGACGAAGCTGCCCAGTGTGATCGTGGCGTAGACCAGCATCGGCGCGATCGCGTTCGGCAGGATGTGCCGGAACATGAGGCGACCGTTGGTGGCCCCCACGGCCTTGGCCGCGTGCACGTAGTCCAGGTTCTTCGACGAGATCACGCTGCTTCTCATGATCCGGGCGATCGTCGGCCAGGCGAGCAGGACCAGGACGAAGGCGAGAGTGAAGATCGTCTGGTCCTTGACCACCACCAGGAACACGATCGCGCCGAGCAGGAACGGCAGCGAGAAGAAGATGTCCATGATCCGGGAGATGATGGCGTCCACCCAGCCCCCGAAGTAGCCTGCCAGCAGGCCGGAGAGGCCACCGATCACGACGATCCCGGTGGTGGCCAGGATCGCGATCGCCAACGACGGACGCGCTCCGTAGACGTTGAACGCGTAGTAGTCGCAGCCCAGGATGTTGGTGCCGAAGATGTGTTCCGCGTTCGGCGGGGTCCGGTGGAACTTCACATCGCAGGCTCTGGGGTCCGTGCGCGTCCAGAGCCACGGAAAGAGCGCCATGGACGTGACGAGCAGGATGTAGATTGCCGCGACCACGAAGACCGGGTCGCGGACGAGCTGGCGGCGTGCGTCCGCCCAGAGGCTGGCGCTCGCCTCCTTCTTGCCCGCCGGAGCGGGACCGGTCGGGGTCGGAGCTGCCGCTTCGCCACCGACCGCCGCAGCGGCACTGGTCAGGTCACTCATAGCGAATCCTCGGGTCGAGTACGGCGTAGAGCAGGTCCACGATCAGGTTCGTCACCAGGAAGACCAGGGCGAGCATCGTCACGACGCCGATCACCACTGGCGCTTCACCGGTACGGGCGGCCTGTGTGACGAGCCGGCCGATGCCCGGAACGTTGAAGATGGTCTCCGTGACGACCGCGCCGCCCATCAGCGCGCCCAGGTCCACGCCCAGGTAGGTGATGACGGGGATGAGCGAGTTGCGCAGCGTGTGCACGCCGATGACCCGCTTGTTCGCCAGCCCCTTCGCCTTGGCCGTGCGGACGTAGTCGGCCCGGATGTTCTCCATGATGCTGGTCCGGGTCAGCCGCGCCGTGGTCGCCAGTGACGTGGCGCCGAGGACCAGGCCCGGGATGATCAGGCTCGCGAATGGATACTCCAGCTTGAAGCCGGAGGCGAAGACCCCGCTGGAGATCACGTCGGGGATCCAGTCCTGGCCGCGCAGCGTGTTGCCGAACTTCACGCCGACGTACTCGCGTACGACGATGCCGAGCACGAAGATCGGAACCGAGATGAGGAAGACCGTGGAGATCTTGACCAGGTAGTCGGAGAAGCTGCCGCCACGCAGACCGGCGATGACGCCCGCGGCGATGCCGACGACCGCCTCGAAGATGATCGCCACAAGGACGATCTTGAGCGTGAACGGGATTGCCTCGGCGACCAGATCGGTCACCGGGCGCATGCGCAGGTTGATTCCGAAGTCGAAGTGCAGGAAGACGCTCTGCAGCCGCTCACCGAAGAGCTTGATACACAAGCTCCCCTTCTGGTCCAGGCAGGGGTCGTCGTACCCGAGGCGCTTGGTGATCGCGTCGATCATCGCCGGGGGAGGTTGGCGGTCCCCGAAGAGCGCCCGCACCGGGTTGCCGGAGAACTGGATCGCCAGCGAGGTGATGTAGTGCAGAAGAAGCATGGTGCCCAGTGCCGTGGGAATGAACTGGAGCAACCGTCGGATGATATAGCGCCCCATGCGGGGACTCCTCTCGGCGCCAACGTGGCGGCAACAGGTCCTCGTGGGAAGCCTGCTGCCGCCACGTTCTGGACGACTACGACCAGTCAGCGACTGGTCACTGTTACTTCAGCGTGATCGAGCTGTAGTCGGCGTCCGAGATCGGGTTCCAGACGAAGTCCTGCACGTTCTCGCCGTAGAGCGCGGCGACCTTGCTGAACCACATCGGGATGACCGGCATGTCCTCGAGCACGAGGTCCTCGGCCTGGTTGTAGGCCGCGGTGGCCTCATCCGGGGTGGCCGCGCCGTTGCCCTTGGTGATCAGAGCGTCGACCTCGGGGTTGGCGTACGCGCTGTTGTTGCTGCTGCCACCGGCGGTGTACAGCGGCGCGAGGTACGACTCCGAGACCGGGTAGTCCGGGCCCCAGCCGAGGCGGAACGGACCGGTGAACTTCTGCTTGTCGGCGGTGTCCAGGTACTCGGGGAACTGCAGGTTGACCTTCAGCTCGTAGTCGATACCCAGGTTGGCCTTGATCTGGTCACCAACGGCCTGGAGCCAGGCGTCGTGGCTGGCGCCGGCGTTCGCCCAGAGGGTGAGCTTGCCACCCTTCCAGCCGCCGGCCTCCTCGAGCAGCTTCTTCGCCCGGTCGACATCCTGCTTGCAGTACTCGCAGGCGTCGGGACGGGCACCGTCGAAGGTCGGACCGATCAGACCGGCCGCCGGGGTGAAACGACCGTCGAAGACGGCGTCGATGATCGACTGGCGGTCGATCGCGAGCGACAGCGCCTGACGGATGCGCTTGTCCTTGAAGTTGTCGTCGTAGAGCGGCAGGCCGACGTAGGTGAAGCTGTCACCCGGCTGCTCGTACAGGCGGTCGCCGTACTGCTGCTTGGCTTCCTTGTAGCGCGCCGGCGGGATGGTGTACATCACGTCGAGCTCGCCGGACTGGAAGGCGGAGTAGGCGGCATCGATCTCGGTGTAGATCTTGTAGCTGATCTTCTCGACCTTGCCGGCGTCACCCTTCCAGGTGTCGCTCTTCACGACGGTGATCAGCTGGTTGTGCTGCCACTCGCCGTCCATCTTGTACGGGCCGTTGCCGATCGGCTTCTCGTTGCAGGCCTCGATGTCGTCGACACAGGCCTGGGCCATCGGGAAGAAGCCCGAGTAGCCGACAGTCGCCGGGAAACCGGAGAAGGGCTCGGTCAGCTCGACCGTGAAGGTGAGCTCGTCGACCTTCTTCAGGCCGGAGAGTTCCTTGGCCTTCGGCTCGGGCGCGGTCTTCGGGCCCTCGCCGTCCGGGTCCTCGGACGTGACGTCCTTGATACCGGCGATCCGCTTCATGAAGTAGCCGTTGTTCTGGGCATTCGGCCCATACGCGGCGTAGTTCCAGCTGCGGATGAAGGAGTCGGCGTTGACCGGCTCGCCGTTGTCAAAGACGTAGCCGTCCTTGATCTTGATCGTCCAGTTCTTCTGGTCGGTCGACTCGATCGACTCGGCCAGGTCGTTCACGGCCTCGCCCGACTTGGTGTCGTACTTGACCAGACCGCGGTAGAGCTGCCGGATCACGTAGATCGACGGCTCGTCGTCACCGCCGGACGGGGTCAGGAAAGCGGGCTCCGATGCGTAAACGCGGAGCTCGCCACCTGCACTTGAACTCGAATCGTCGGAGCTGCCACCGCAAGCGGTGGCGAGCATGGCGATGGCGGTCGCAGCGACCGCCACCTTCAGGGTTTTCCCGCGCATGGGAGTGCCTCCTCTGGGCGCTCACGAGGGGGTTGTGAGTCGAGTGCCACTGTGACACCTACCGCCCCGGAACGTGAAGGTGCCGTTATCAACCCGTTAGTTGGCCGATGCGCCGCCGATACTGCAAAAGCGCAGGTACATCAATGGATTTTGCCACCTGCGCTGTGGTTATTGATCACCAACGACGCCTCACCGTGCGGACAAATGTGACTTTCCCCGCCCTCACTCTCAGCAACCAGTCTGCGCTGCGCCCAGGCGACAGCTACAGGCAGTGAAAGACCGATCGGTGGATATCGGAATTGCCGCATCGGAGATCAGAAATGCCCGTACGGGTGTCCGGACCGGACGGTCGACCGACCCCGCACGGCGAAGGGCCCCGGCGCTGTCAGCAGCGCCGGGGCCCTTCGCGGGAGATGGATCAGGCGGAGAAGGTCACGCGGCGACGACGCACCATCACCACGGCGACCGCACCGGCGGCCAGCAGTGCCAGACCCGCCAGGACGATCCCGGTGGTCGCGGCGCCGGTCAGCGGCAGGTCACCGCCGCCACCGGCCCCCGGGGCGGCCGGCGACTCCGACGGCACGGCCGGGGCCGACTCGGAGGGGCTCTCCGCCGGCGTGCTGGGCGACTCCACCGGGGTGCTCGGCGACTCGGAGGGGGTCTCCACCGGGGCCGGGGTGAAGGTGGCGGCGGCCTTCGCCGTGACCTTCGAGCCGATGGTGGTGCCCAGGATCAGCTTCTGCGCCTTGTCCGCACCCCCGGTGTAGAGGAAGACACGGCCGAAGGAGAGCGAACCGCTGGCGGCGGCGGTCACGGTGACCTCGCCCGGCTCGTCGCGGGTCAGCCAGAACTGGCCGCCGTTGACGGCAGCGGTGACCGGCTTGCCCTCGGCGTCGACAACGGTGCCGCCGTTGACGGTCAGGGCGATGTCACCGGCGGGGCCGGCGACGGTGAAGGGGCCGGCCTTGCCGCCGACGGTGGCCGAAGCGGAAGCCGGGTCGATGCTCAGCGTCGGCTGCGGCTCCGGCTGGTCGGTGGCGTTGGCGATGAGGTAGTCGCGCACACCCTGGATGACGGAGTACTTCTCCTTGTCGAGCAGGTCCTTGCCCTCGACCCAGGAGGCCAGCTTGACCTCGTCGCTGAGCTGCCAGATGGCGGTCTGCGCGCCGAAGTAGAGCAGGTTGTCCAGTTCACCCTGCTTGAGATTGGCAGGCACGGTCACCTTGGCGGCCGCGACGATCTTGCCGGAGTCGACGTTCGGGTAGCTGTGCGCCAGCACCCACTGCACCTTGGCGAGGTTGCGCACCCGCGACTCGTCCCAGGCGTCCTCCTGGTACACCCCGCCGATCTTCACGGCGGTGTGGAAGTCGATGCAGTAGACGGGAACCGTCTTGCCGTCAACGGTGAGCTGGAGCTGGGAGACGGCCTTGACGCTGTTGGCGAAGTGGTTACCGTCCTTCCCCTTGCCTTCGAACCGAAGCTTGACCCTGCTGCCATCAAGCGAAGTCGGCTTGCCGGTGGCGGGCGTTTCGGCGGCGGCCGGGGCTGCCATTCCGAGGGTCAGAGCCGCGCCGGCGAGGGCGACGACAGCCCCCCGCATCCAGCGCTTTGCAGATTGTCCGAACATCAGGACGTACCTCTCCCAGAGGGATGCACCCGAGCTGACTCGAGTGGGTGAAGGGTGACGGGCAATCCATGCAGGACGACGAAAGTCGCCGCAGGGCATGGAAGCCGCTCGCATTATTGCTTGCCGAGCGGCAATTTGTCAGCCCCGTGATCACCGGAACCCCGAAAAATGTCCTTATCGGACAGTCGCCTCAGACGAGCCGCCGGTCAGCCGCCCAGCGGGAGAGCTCATAACGGTTGGACATCTGCAGTTTCCGCAGCACGTTCGAGACGTGCGTCTCCACAGTCTTGACCGAGATGAACAGTTCCCGGGCGATCTCCTTGTACGCATAGCCACGGGCCAGCAACCGCAGCACCTCACGTTCCCGGTTCGTCAGCAGATCCAGCTCCGGATCGGAGACCGGCGCGTGCGGCCGGGCCGCGAACGCGTCCAGCACGAACCCCGCCAGCCGCGGGCTGAAGACGGCGTCCCCGTCGGCCACCCGGCGTACCGCGTCGGCGAGGTCGGCCGCCGAAATGGTCTTGGTGACGTAGCCGCGGGCACCGGCCCGGATCAGCCCGATGACGTCCTCGGCGGCGTCCGAGACGCTCAACGCCAGGAAGAGCACCTGCGGGTGGGACTTGCGGATCGCCTCCAGCACCGCGCGACCGCCCCCGTCGGGCATGTGCACGTCCAGCAGGACCACGTCCGGGCGCAGCGTCCCGATGCCGGTCACCGCCTCGGCGACCGTGCTCGCCTCCCCCACCACCTCGACGTGCGCACCGAGTTCGGCGCGTACCCCGGCCCGGAACATCGCGTGGTCGTCGACCAGGAAGACCCGCAACCGCCGCTGCCCGGTCGATTCCCGTTCCGGCGTCGCCGGCTGCTCGCCCGTCATGACTGCTCCCTCTCACCGTTGCCGTTGCCGTTGTCCCGCGCGAGCGGCAACGTCAGCCGTACCTCGGTGCCCTCGCCCGGGGCGGAACGGATCTCCGCCCGTCCGCCGTGCCGGTCCATCCGCCCGATGATCGAGCCGCGCACCCCGTGCCGATGCTCCTCCACCCCGGCCAGGTCGAACCCGGCACCCCGGTCCCGGACGAAGACGCTGATCTGTTCCGGCTCCACCTCCGCATAGAGGGAGACGGTCTGCACCCCGGCGTGCCGGGCCGCGTTGACCAGCGCCTCGCGGGCCGCCGCGACCAGCGCGCGGACCCGCTCGTCGGTCTCCTGGTCTCCGACGACAACCGTCTCGACGGTGATCGCGAAGGTGTCCTCGATCTCCGCGGCGGCCTCCTCCAGCGCCGCCGAGAGCCGCTCGTTCGCCGAGGCGGTCGGCTTGTAGAGCCAGTTGCGCAGTGACCGTTCCTGACCACGCGCCAGCCGCTGCACCATTGCACTGTCGGCGGCGTTGCGCTGGATCAGCGCCAGCGTGTGCAGCACCTGGTCGTGCACCATCGCGGCGAGCTCGGCCCGCTCCTGCTCCCGGATGCGCGCCTCCCGCTCGGCCCGCAGCGCGGTGATGCTGCGCCAGAGCACCGGCGCCGCCACCAGCCCCACCCCGGCGAGTCCGACCAGGGCGAAGAGCACACCGTTGACGACGAAGCTCAGCCCCTGCACCGGCGAGTAGACCGCCACGACGCCGACAATCCCGAGCGCCACCAGGAGCCCACCGCAGACAAAACGCAGGATGAAGGCAGTACGCGGGTTGGCCTCCAGCCAGCGCCCCAGCCACGGCACACCGGTGGCCGCCCAGTGCCAGCGGCGGTGCGGCTGCGACTGGTGCCAGATCACCGCCGCGCCGATGGCGATGATCGCCACCAGCCAGCCGCCGGCGCCCCCGAGCAGTTCGGGAGCGCGCAGCGCCCGCTCCAGCAGCAGCACCCCCACGGCGATCCCGAGGTACGGCAGCAGCTGCGCCAGGTCACGCCTCGACTCCCGGCGGCCGTCCTCCGGCGACAGCGGCAGCACCGCCCAGAAGACCACGTAGAGCAGCACGCCGAGCCCGTTGAGGCCGGCCAGGACGGCGAAGGCGACCCGCACCTTGGCGACCGACAGGCCCAGGTGGTCGGCGAGGGCGACTGCCACGCCCGCCGCCAGCCGATCGTGACGGGACCGGTAGAGGCGCGGCGTGCCGATCGCGGTGGTGATCGCGGGACCTCCTGCTCGTACGGCCCGGCGTGCGCCGTGACCTGGCGTGTGATGACTGCGGGGAAATCGTCACACGTCGGACGGGTACGCAGCCACAGGGACTTCCCCGATCAACGCCCGTGCCGGATCTCAGGGTCGGGTCAGGGTCGACGCCGGAGGTGCTGGTGGCGGCGGCGGTGCAGGATCGAGTCATGACCGACGAATCCGCCCACACCGCCACCGGCGGCCCGGGCTCCCCCCCGGGTCCGC
>Ga0233375_1000743_pt1 | contig 16158 bp, 14 predicted proteins | sample ElkDunMinimDraft_10_FD_191539 | JGI IMG/M metagenome (GOLD analysis project Ga0233375, IMG submission 191539) | Fecal eukaryotic communites from dung pellets of Tule Elk in California, USA - Elk Dung E16 | ecosystem: Host-associated > Mammals > Digestive system > Large intestine > Fecal | place... | reverse complement strand
CGCCACCTCGCCCGCGTCGCGGAAGAACCGTCCCGCGTCGAGGAGGACCTCGCGGTTGAACGCGACGTCGTACGCGATGGTCGCGGCCCCGGCACCGATCGCGCGGAGCAGCGACGGGTTGGTGCCACCGACCGAATGGCCGTGGAGGTAGGTGTACGCGTTCCCGTAGAGCTGGTCGAGCTGCTTCTGGTCCCAGATGCCGCCGAGGAAACGCACCCGGGGGTCACCGGCCGCGGCATCGTGGCAGCGGCGGGTGTACTGGTGCGCGTAGGGCGCGGAGCCCACCACGACGAGCGGGAGCGTGGCGTCGCTCGCGACGTAGCCCTCGACGATGAGGTGCACGTGGTTCTCGGGCTCGAACCGTGCCACCACCAGGTGGTACCGGCCGCTCGTGAGCCCCAGCTCGTCGAGCCGGTCGGTGCCGGGCGACCCCAGGATCGGGGCACCGTACGGGATGAGCGTCGTCGGGACGCCGTACTCGTCGCGGTAGTAGTCGGCGATCCCCCGCGCGTCGGCGATCAGCGCGTCCGACAACCGCACGGCGGCCGTCTCGGCGGCGCGGTAGTACGTCCGGCCACCACGCCCCCACTTGGCGCGCTTCCACTCGAGCCCGTCCACGTGCGTCGCCACCGGGATCCGCGCGGCCCGCAGCACCGGGAGCAGGGGTGAGTTGGCAGCGTTGAACACGAACGCCACGTCGGTCCGGTGCGCGGCCAGGTGCCCCACGGACAACGCCGTGTGACTGAGCGTCTCCAGGGTCCGGCGGCGCATCGCGGGAAGCGTCACGAGCTCCATGCCGAGGTACTCGGCGAGCGGGGCGTCCCCGTTCCCGTCCCGGCAGTAGACGCGCACGCGGTGCCCACGGGCCGCGAGCCGCGAGCCCACCTCCTCGACGGCCGTCTCGAAGCCGCCGTAGTGGGCCGGCACACCCCGTGTGCCGACCATGGCGATGCTCATGCGCGCGGATCCCATGCGCCCCCCTTCGAACTCCACGCCTGAGCGTAGGTTCGCGGGCGCGCCGACATGGACGCGGGTCAGGGTGAATCAGCGGTGAACGGCACGTCCCGTGGCCATTTCACCCGCGGATCCGGCTCAGAACGGCAGGCACACGATCTCACGGCCCCCGCAGGTGGCGCCGAAGTCCTCGTACTCCGAGCCCGAGGGCGAGCCGAGGAACAGGTCGTGGCAGGCGTCGTCGTCGCCGCCGCGGCACGAGTCGTAGAGAGCGTCGAGCCTGGCGTCGTCGCCGTACTCGTGGACCGAGGAGTTGTACTGCGGGTCGGTGAACCGCGGGTCGTTCTGGATGTCCTCGAGGACACCCGACTGCACCACGGCGAGGAACAGGACCGCCACGACCACCCAGCCGACGATGCTGAGCGCACCCAGCACGATGCCGGCGATCGCCATGCCCTTGCCCGCCTGGCCCGACCGCTTGATCCGGCTGAGCGCGATGATCCCCAGCACGATGGGCACGATGGCCATCGTGAGGATGCCCGTGACCAGCGAGGCGATCGCGAACCCGTCCGTCCCCGCCGACGGCGGGGCCCCGTAGGGCCCCGGGCCGTACGGCGTCCCCTGGTAGGGCTGCGACGGGTACGGGGTCCCCTGGTAGGGCTGCGACGGGTACGGGGTCCCCTGATAAGGCTCCGACGGGTACGGCTGGGACGGGTACGGCTGGGACGAGTAGGGCTGGGAGCCGTACGGCTGCGACGGCGGCGGGGACGACTCGTACGGGGACGGCTGGCCCTCGGTCGCATACGGCGGCGGCGGAGCGTCGTACGGCGACGTCCCCTCCGGCTGGTACGGGTCGGGCACGGGCTGCGTCGGCTGCTGGTACGGGTCCGGCGGCGGGACGGGCTCGTACGGGTCCCGCGGCTCGTCCTGCGACCCGCTGTTGTCCTGGCTCATCCCGACCTCTCCGTTCACCCGCACGACTCTGCCGATGCTACGCCCTGGTGTGGTACTTCCCCTGTGCCGCGAGCAACCCCTCGGTGAGCACCATCTCGACCGCGTCGGCCGCGTCGTCGACGAGCATGGGGAGGTTCTTGCGCTCGGTCGCCGAGAACTCCTTGAGCACGTAGTCGGCGGTGTCGGTGCGGCCCGGCGGCCTGCCCACGCCCACGCGGACCCGCACGTAGTCCTTGCTGCCGAGCGCCTTGGTGATGTCCCGCAGCCCGTTGTGGCCGCCTTCGCCGCCGCCGGCCTTGAGCTTGATGGTGTCGAACGGGATGTCGACCTCGTCGTGCACCACCATGACGTGGTCCGGCGCGATGCCGAAGTACTTCGCGAGCGCCGACACCGGACCGCCCGAGACGTTCATGTACGTGCTCGGCTTGGCCAGGATCACGCGGGGCCCCGGGACGCCGCCCGCGAGGGTGCCGAGCCGGCCTTCGGCGACGACGGCCTGGGCCCGCCCGTGGCGCGAGAAGCGTGCACCGGCGCGCTCGGCCAGCAGGTCGACCACGACCTGGCCCACGTTGTGCCGGGTCGCCGCATACCGGGCACCAGGGTTTCCGAGACCGACGACGAGCCAGGGTGTGTCAGCCGTTCCGGCCGTGCCAGTCACGAAGAGGTCCTTTCTCACAGTGATGCCCGCGCGAGTCGGGCGCAGGCGGACAGAGCGGTCGGAAGGTCGAGCGGTCGGAAGCCTGACGAGACCGACGAGGCGCCCGGACCTGAACGGTACCGGGCGCCTCGAGGTGGTTCAGCCTGGATGTCAGGCCGCGGCGGTCACTCCGCGGCGGTCTCCTCGGCCGGAGCCTCGGCACCGGGCTCCTCGCCCTCGGCGCCGGCCTCGGCGACCTCGGCCGCCTCGTCCTCGGGCAGGGCCTCGGAGCGCGGCTCGGAGACCGCGACGACGATGTGCTCCGGGTCGGTCACCAGGGTCGAGCCCGACGGCATCGTCACCTCGCCGGCGGTGATGTGCGTGCCGGCCTCCATGCCGTCGATCGAGACCTCGAGCGACTCGGGCAGCTTCGTGGCGTCGGCCTCGATCGACAGCGTCTGCGACTCGACCACGTGGATGGTGCCGGGGGCGGACTCGCCGGTCACGATCACGGCGACGTCGACCGCGATCTTCTCGCCACGGCGGACGATGAGCAGGTCCACGTGCTCGATGATGTTGCGGACCGGGTCGCGCTGGATGTCCTTGGCGACGGCCAGCTGCGGCTTGCCGTCGAGGTCGATCGAGAACAGCGCGTTGCTCTGGCGGACGGCGAGCATCGTCTCGTGACCGGGCAGCGTGATGTGGACGGGGTCGCTGCCGTGCCCGTAGAGGACGGCAGGGATCTTGTTGGCGCGGCGGATGCGGCGGGCGGCGCCCTTGCCGAACTCCGTGCGGGCCTCGGCGGCGAGCTTGAACTCGGACACGTGGATCACTCCTGAAGAGGTCTGTTCGTGCCGACGACCAGTGGGAACCGTCGGCTGTCCGCTGGGAGCCCCCACGGACGGGCGGCTGCGTCGGCGCGGGACACGTGACGGACGCGATCAGGGACGCGCCGCGGGAACCTGCACAAGTGGCAGGGCACCAACAGCCGCCCAGTCGATCACGGATATCCGACGGATCTAGTTCTGCGGGTGCGGTCCGCTCTCGAAGCTTCGCTCCGATGACGACCCGGCGCCCGTCAGACGTCCCTCGCCGAGGCAACCGGACTACTGTACCCGGCGACGGCAACCGGTGAAAATGCGGTCGTTCAGATCGAGCCGTTCTCGCGGTCCGGCGTGGCGAGCCCCATGACCTCGCGCGCGATCAGCGCGCGGTACCGGTCGACGTCGAACCGCTCGAGCGCCTCCTTGCGCGCCGCGCCGGCCAGGCGGTCGGCGAGCGCACCGTCGTCGAGCAGCCGCGCGACGGCGTCCGCGAGCGCCACGTCGTCCTCCGGCGGCACGGCCAGGCCGGTCTCGTGGTCGCGGACGATCTCGGCGAGTCCTTGCGTGCGGCTCGCGATCACGGGCCGGCGCGCGAGCATGCCCTGGACCGCGACGTTGCCGAACGGCTCGACCCGGGACGGGACCACGACGACGTCGGCTCGCTCGAACCACTCCCACGGGTCGGCGTAGCCGGCGAACGTCACTGCGCCGTCGAGGTCGGGCCGGGCGGCGCGGTCGCGGAGCTGCTGCTCGAACCACTCGTATCCCGCGAACGCGGACCCGCACAGCACGATGCGCACGTCGCGTCCCGCTGCCCGCAGCCGAGCCACCGCCTCGAGCGCGACGTCGGTGCCCTTGCGGGGCGAGAGGCGCCCGACGAGCGCCACGAGGGCGTGGTCCTTGACCGGCGACGGCCCCGGCTCGGCCACGGGCCCGGGGACACCGTTGTAGATGACCGTGGTGCGCCGCGCGAGCCGCGGCACGGCGCGGACCACGACCTCGCGTGCGAACCGGGAGTTCGCCACGACATGGTGGGCCAGCAGCAACGGCGCGGCGAGCCCCCAGCGCAGGGCGCGCGCGGCATCGGCCTCCGCCTCGTGCACGTGCGACACGACGCGCGCACCTGCCAGGCGTCCGGCGACCAGCCATGTCGGGATGGTCTGGGTGTTGACCAGCACCACGCCCGCACCGGTCCGGCGGACGAGCCGGACCTGCCCGGGAAGGGCCCGTGCCGCCTGGACGGCGAGCCGCACCATCCCGGCCGGCGTGAGCAGCGCCTTGCGCAGCACGGGCATCGGGAGCACGACCACGCGCGCTCCGGCGTCGCGCAGCAGGGGCCCGAGGTCGCCCTCGGCGGGGATCACGACGACGGCCGTCGCACCGGCGTCCACGCACCCCCGGACGGTCTCGACGAGCTGCAGGTCGCTGCCGTACAGCTCGGCCGAGGGGTGCGCGAACAGCACCGTGCGTGGGGAAGGCATGCCACCCATGGTGCAGGTGCCGGACGCCCGGCACGGCCGCCGGGCCGAAAGTTCACCCGTCGGCCGGCCCGGACAAGCCCTGCTCTCCGCTCGGCAGTCCGCTCGGCCGTCAGCCGGCCGTTCGCTCAGCTGTTGCCGTCGAACAACGACGTCACGGAGCCGTCGTCGAAGACCTCGCGGATGGCCCGCGCGACGAGCGGCGCGATGGACAGCACCGTGAGCTGCGGGAAGTACTTCTCGGGCGTGATCGGCAGGGTGTCGGTCACGACGACCTCGGTCGCGCCGCACCCCGCGAGCCGCGAGGGCGCCGGGTCGGACAGCACGCCGTGGGTGGCGGCCACGATGACCGACTTGGCGCCGGAGTCCTTGATGACCTTGACGGCCTCCGCGATGGTCCCGCCCGTGTCGATCAGGTCGTCGACCAGCACGCACTCGCGGCCCTCGACGTCACCGACCACGCGGTTGGCCACCGACTGGTTGGGCCGCGTGACGTCGCGCGTCTTGTGCACGAACGCCAGGGGGCAGCCGCCCAGCTTGGCGGCCCACTGCTCGGCCACGCGGATGCGGCCGGCGTCGGGCGAGACGACCGTCACGTTCGACGTGTCGACGTGCGTGCGGACGTACTCGGTGAGCACGGGCATGGCCCACAGGTGGTCCACCGGGCCGTTGAAGAAGCCCTGGATCTGCGGCGTGTGCAGGTCCACGCTCATGATCCGGTCGGCGCCCGCGGTGCGCAGCAGGTCGGCCACGAGCCGCGCCGAGATCGGCTCACGGCCGCGGCTCTTCTTGTCCTGCCGGGCGTACGCGTAGAAGGGTGCGACGACGGTGACCGTGCGGGCCGACGCGCGCTTGGCGGCGTCGACCATGAGCAGGTGCTCCATGAGCCACTGGTTGACCGGTGCGGTGTGGCTCTGCAGCAGGAAGATGTCCGAGCCGCGGACCGACTCCCCGAAGCGGACGTACGTCTCGCTGTTGGCGAAGTCGTAGGCCGAGACCGGCAGCAGGCCGATCCCGAGCTCCTTGGCGACGGCCTCGGCGAGGTCAGGGTGTGCCCGACCGCTTGCGAGGACGAGGCTGCGTTCCCCGGTGCCGGCGATCGAGTTGTCCATCAGAGCGTGCTTCCTTCGGTCGGGTCGGCGGTACGGGTCGCGGGGTCCGGGTCGGACGCCGAGTCGGCGGCGTTCGACGGCACGTCGGCGGACGGGACGGTGGGGATGGCCCCGGTGAGGGCGTTGTGCGCGGCGAGCTGCCGCTGGGCCTGTGCGCCCAGCGTCGGTGTCGGCGTCGGCTGGCCGGACGACTGGGCCCGCGTCGCGGCTCCGGCCGCGGCCGTGCCCGCGCGACGTCGCTCGACCCAGCCGTCGACGTTGCGCTGCTGGGCCCGGGCGACGCCGAGGGCGCCGGCCGGCACGTCGCGGGTGATGACCGAGCCGGCCGCGGTGTAGGCACCGTCGCCCACGGTGACCGGCGCGACGAACATGTTGTCCGCGCCCGTGCGGGCGTACGAGCCGATGACCGTGCGGTGCTTGTCGACGCCGTCGTAGTTCACGGTGACCGACGCCGCGCCCACGTTGGTGTGCTCGCCGATCGTCGCGTCGCCCACGTAGGACAGGTGCGGCACCTTGGACGCGTCGCCGATCTGTGCGTTCTTGGTCTCGACGAACGTGCCGATCTTGCCCTGGCGCCCGAGCACCGTGTTGGGCCGGAGGTAGGCGAACGGCCCCACCGACGCGCCCTCGCCGATCACGGACAGCTCGCCGTGCGTGCGGACCACGGACGCGCCCGGCCCGACCTCGACGTCGGTCAGCGTGGTGTCGGGGCCGACCGTCGCACCCGCGGCGACGGTCGTGGCGCCGTGCAGCTGCGTGCCGGGCAGGATGGTGACGTCAGGCTCGAGGTCGACGTCGACGTCGATCCAGGTCGTGGCGGGGTCGACGATCGTGACCCCGGCACGCATCCACTCGCCCAGGATGCGGCGGTTGAGCTCGGCGCCGAGGGTCGCGAGCGCCTCGCGGTCGTTGACCCCCTCGACGACCATGGGGTCGTCGCTCAGCAGCGCGCGCACCACGCCGCCCTCGGAGCGCGCGAACGCCACGACGTCGGTCAGGTAGCGCTCGCCCTGCGCGTTGTTCGCGCCGAGCCCGCCGAGGCCACGGCGCAGCACCGCGGCGTCGAACACGTAGACCGAGCTGTTGATCTCCCGGATCTCCCGCTGGGCCGCCGTGGCGTCCTTGTGCTCGACGATCTCGAGCACGTCGCCCGTGCCGGGCTCGCGCACGATGCGGCCGTAGCCCGTGGGGTCGGCGACCTCGGTCGTGAGGATCGTGACGGCGTTGCCGTCCGCGTGGTGGGCGGCGACGAGCTGGCTGAGCGTGGCGCCGTCGAGCAGCGGGATGTCGCCCGCCAGCACCACGACCGCCCCGTCGATGCCGTCGCCGAGCGGGTGCTCGCGGCCGGAGTGCAGGTCGTCGGAGTGCAGGTCGTCGGAGTGCAGGTCGTCGGTGTGCGCGAGCGCCGCGGCCCGCAGCGCGTGCGAGCGCGCGTCCAGCACGTCGAGAGCGCACTGCACGGCCCGGCCGGTGCCGGGGATCGCGTCCTGCTCGGCGATGACCACGGTCGGCTCGATCTCGAGCGCCGCTGCCGCGACCTGCTCGCGCTCGTGCCCGACGACGACGGCCAGGTACCCCGGAGCAAGCTCTTGACCTGCGGCGATGGCGTGACCAAGCATCGATCGACCGCCCACGCGGTGCAGCACCTTGGGCAGCGCCGACTTCATTCGCGTTCCCTGGCCGGCGGCCAGGATGACGACGGCGGTGGGCCGAGGCGTCGTCGGCTCGTCGGTGTGTTCGGTCGAGCCTGTCGAAACCACAGGTGCATCCCTCTCTGTCGTGGGCACGTGCTCCGCCCCCAGGATTCGAACCTGGACCAAGGGCACCAAAAACCCTTGTGCTGCCGATTACACCAAGGCGGACCGGTGCGCCCGGCGACGGCTGCAGTACTCCGCGTGCCACTGTCGCGCGCCCGTCCACAGTCTGCCAGGTCGCGGCACCCTGCTGCGTGCGGATGGGACGAACCGGACGCGTCCGTGACGTGGTGAGGGCCACAACCGGCAGAATGGGGATCATGTCATCCGAAGCGCGCGAGTCCCGGCGGGCCCCGCGCGCCCGCATGACGGCGAGCCAGCGCCGCGAGCAGCTCCTGTCGGTCGCGCGCGGCCTGTTCGCGGCCAAGGGTTTCGACGGCACGAGCGTCGAGGAGATCGCCGCCCGGGCCGAGGTCTCCAAGCCCGTGGTCTACGAGCACTTCGGCGGCAAGGAGGGCATGTACGCGGTCATCGTCGACCGCGAGGTCCAGGCGCTCACGAACGCCCTCACCGGGGCCCTGACCGAGGGCGGCCACCCCAAGGTCATGGTCGAACGGACGGCGCTCGCTCTCCTGGGCTACATCGAGGCGTCCGAGGACGGGTTCCGCATCCTGGTGCGCGACTCGCCCGTCGCGCAGGCGACGGGCACCTTCTCGTCCCTCATCGGCGACGTCGCGAACCAGGTCGAGTACATCCTGGCCGACCAGTTCCGCGCGAACGGACTCGAGCCCCGGCACGCACCGCTCTACGCGCAGATGCTCGTGGGCATGGTGGCGCTCACGGGCCAGTACTGGCTCGACGCGCGCAGCCCCAACAAGACCGAGGTGGCTGCGCACCTGGTCAACCTCGCGTGGAACGGCCTGTCGGGCATGGTCGAGAAGCCCGCGCTGACCAAGCCCCGCTGACCCGCACATCGGCCGTGCGTCAAGACTCTTGACGTCGAGAGATCGCGATACCCTCTCGCCATGGACATCGCCGAGCGGGCCGGGGACGAGGTCGACCGCATCGTCGACGCGTGGCGGCGCGAGCGCCCCGACCTCGACGTCGAGCCGCTCACGGTCTTCTCCCGCGTCAGCCGGCTGGCCCGCCACCTCGACCGCGCCCGCCGGGGTGCGTTCGCGCGTCACGACCTCGAGACCTGGGAGTTCGACGTCCTGTCGGCGCTGCGCCGGTCCGGCGAGCCGTACCGGCTGTCCCCCGGCACGCTCGTCGCCCAGACGCTCGTGACCAGCGGCACCATGACCAACCGGATCGACCGGCTCGAGCAGCGCGGCTTCGTCGAGCGCCACCGCTCGCCCGACGACCGCCGCGGCGTCCTCGTGCAGCTCACGCCCGACGGGCTCGCCCGGGTCGACGCCGCCATGAGCGACCTGCTCGACGTCGAGTCGCGCGTCCTCGGTGCGCTCGCTCCGGCCGAACGGCCGCAGCTCGCCGACCTCCTGCGGACGGTGGGCGCCCAGTTCGATGAGTAGACCACCGGAGCGGCATCTGCCCCGGTGGTTCCTCCTGACGGCGCTGCTCGCCGTCGCGCTCAACCTGCGCACGCCGCTCACCTCCCTGCCGCCCGTCGTCGACGACGTCGCCCAGTCGCTCGGCCTGACGCCGGCCGGGGTCGGGCTGCTCACCTCGGTCCCCGTCCTGTGCTTCGCGCTGTTCACCCCCGCGTCGTCGTGGCTCGTGGCGCGCACCGGACCCGAGCGGGCGGTCCTCCTCGCGGTCCTCGGCGTGCTCGTGGGCACGCTGGTCCGCTCGGGCGGCACCGTCCCCGCGGCCCTGGTCGGCACCACGGTGCTCGGCATCGGCATCACGATCGGCAACGTCGCCGTTCCGGTCGTCATCGCGCGCGACTTCCAGCGCCGCGCCGCCGGGGTGACCGGCGCCTACACCGCGACGATGAACCTCGGATCGACCCTCACCACCACGCTCACGGTGCCGCTCGCCGGCCTGTTCGGCTGGCAGTGGGCGCTCGCGGGCTGGGCCGTGCTCGCCGTCGTCGCGCTCGCGGCCTGGGTCCCGGCAGGGCGCGCGCTCGCCGCGCAGGACGCCGGGGCGCTGCCGCGCCCGCTGCCCTCGGCCGTGGCGCTGGACCCCTGGCGGCGGCGCCGGACCCGCCGGCTCACGCTGGTCCTGTGTGCCGCCTTCGCGGGTCAGGCCTCGGGCTATTACGCCATGACCGCGTGGCTGCCCACGATCCTCCAGGACCGGCTCGGGCTCGACGCCGCGCAGGCCGGCGGCGCCGCCGCTCCCTTCCAGCTCTGTGCCGTCGCGGGCTCGTTCCTCGTGCCGCTGGCGATCTCGCGCAGGGTGGGCTTCGGTCCGGTGTCGGTGCTGCTGGCGGCCCTGTGGCTCGCGCTCCCGGTCGGGATGCTCGCGGCGCCCGGCGCGTGGGCCCTGTGGGTCTGCCTCGCGGGTGCGGCGCAGGGCGGGAACTTCACGGCGATCTTCACGCTCATCGCCCAGCGCAGCCCCGACGTCGCGACCGCGCGCCGCACCTCCGCCGTCGTGCAGACCGCCGGCTACGCGTGCGCGGCCCTCGCCCCGACGGCGATCGGCGCGGTGCACGACGCGACGCAGGGCTGGACGGTCCCGCTGCTCGTCGTCACGGGCCTGCTGCTGGTCATGGGCGTCGCGCTCACGGCAGCGTCGCGGCGGCCCTGACCTCCCCCGCGCCGGCGCCCCCGTCCACGCCCGCGACCTCGACCGCGAGCGCTCCGATCGCCCGGATCGCCTCGGCCGCGTCCGCCTCGGCGTAGCCCCGCGTGCACACGGCCACGACGAGCGCGTCGGGACCGGGTTCGCCGACGAACGCGACGTCGTGCCGGATCCCGTCGACCCACCCTGACTTGGAGCCGTACGGGACGCCGTCGGGCACCGCGGCGGTGAGCACGCGGTCGTGCTGGCGGCCCAGGAGCTCGGTCATGTAGGCCGTCCCGCGGGGCCCGGCCAGCCGACCGGTCACGACCGCGGACATGAGCGCCACGAGGTCGGCCGCGCTGGTGCGGTGGGTGGCGCCGCGCGCCTCGGCCGCGAGGTCGCTGTACTTGCGCCCGAACACGCTCGCGGCAGCCCCGGAGTCGGCCAGCGCGCGGTTGACCGCGTCGAGGCCGACCAGCTCCACGATCATGTTGGTGGCCTCGTTGGACGAGACGACGATCATGCGCTCGAGCACGTCGCGCACGGGCATCGGTGTACCCGGAGCGGGCATGCCCTCGTCGACGTCGTCCGGCTCGATGCTGTACGAGCCGGCGCCGGGCACCTGCGACTCGAAGGTGACGGTGCTGGTCACCAGGTCGTCGAGCGTCACCTCGCCGGCCTCCAGCGCCCGGGCCGCGGCGACGAGCACCGCGAGCTTGACGGTCGAGGCCGCGTAGAACGGCTCGTCGGCGCCGCGGGACGCGATCTCCGCACCACCGGCCCGGGCCACGCGGTACGCGATCACCGGTACGCCGTCCGAATGCGTCCCCGTCGTCGGCATCAGTGCTCCTCGCTCCGGTGGGCGTCGGCCGGGACCCGGCCGACGTGCTGCAGGGCCCGCTGACGGCTCGAGTGGACGACCCGCGCGAACGCCGCGACCAGCTCGCGGGCCTGGCGCTGGTTGGCCGGCTCGTCGGCGAGCGCGGTCTCGAGCAGGGCGGCCCGGTCGAAGCCGGTCGAGGTGAGCGCCGCCTCGTCCCAGGTCGCGATCTTGCCCGGCGCGGCCTCGGGGTGGAACTGCACGCCCCAGGCGCTGGCACCGACGCGGAAGGCCTGGACCCGGCAGGCGTCGGACGTCGCGAGGTGGACCGCGCCCGGGGGCAGCGTCGTGATCGAGTCCTTGTGGTTCTGGATCATGCGCAGCCGGCCGTCGTCGGTCAGCGCCGCGAGGCCCGCGAAGAGCGGGTCGTCGGCCGCGGCCGCCAGCAGCGAGACGCGGCACGAGCCCTTCTCGGTCTCGCCCGACGCGCCCGTCACCTCGCCGCCCGTGATCCGCGCGAGGAGCTGCGCGCCCAGGCAGATGCCCAGCACGGGGATGCCGGCCGCGATCGCCTCACCGGTCAGGCGGCGCTCGCGAGGCATCCACGGTGCGTGGTCGTCGTCGTCGGGCATGAAGCCGCCGCCGAGCAGGACGAGCCCGTCGACCGGCCGGTCGAACGGCGCCGCCGAGCCCGTGAGGTGGTCCGGGAGGTCCTCCCCCTGGACGACGTGCGCGTCGACCCCGGCGTCGTCGAGCCATTCCGGCAGGCGGCCGGGACCGCTCGTGGGCGAGTTCTGGACGAGGACGACCGACGGCCGAGATGCCTGCATGAGGTCAGCTCTTCTGTGATTCGGCGGGGACGTCGGTCGCTGCTTCGACGCCGGGCGCCGCGGTCTCGGGCCCCTCGGCCACCGTAACCGTCGGTGCCTCGGCCCTCGCGAAATGACATGCGGCGAGGTGCGGGACCGGCGGCGTGCCGCCCGGGCCGGGCAGCACGCTCGGTGCACCGAGCGGCACGAATGCCGGGTCCTGCGTCCGGCAGACCTCGGGGACGTCACCCTCCCCGACCTGCCGCGCCAGCCAGCAGCGCGTGTGGAACCGGCAGCCCGACGGCGGGTCCGCGGGCGACGGCACGTCGCCCTCGAGCAGGATCTCGCCCGAGCGGCCGCCGTCGCGCAGCGTCGGGTCGGGCACGGGGACGGCCGAGAGCAGCGCTCGCGTGTACGGGTGCCGCGCGTCCTCGTACACCGCCCGGTCCTCGCCCTGCTCGACGACCCGCCCGAGGTACATCACCGCGACCTCGTCCGCGATGTGCCGGACGACCGCGAGGTCGTGCGCGATGAACAGGTAGGACAGGCCCAGCTCCTCCTGCAGGTCCTCCAGCAGGTTGATCACCTGGCCCTGCACGGACACGTCGAGCGCGGAGACCGGCTCGTCGCACACGAGCACCCGCGGCTTGACCGCGAGCGCCCGGGCGACGCCGATGCGCTGGCGCTGCCCGCCCGAGAACTGGTGGGGGTACCGGTTCAGGTGGTCCGGCTCGAGGCCGACCAGCTCGAGCAGCTCCTGGACCGCACGACGACGGCCGCCCGCCGGGACGGCGTCGGGGTGGATGCGGAAGGGCTCGCCCACGATCTCCCCGACCGACATCCGCGGGTTGAGGGACGTGTACGGGTCCTGGAAGACCATCTGGACCGTGCGGCGCAGCTGCTTGCGGTCGGCTCGCGACATGGTGCTGACGTCCTGGCCGTCCACGAGCACCTGCCCGCGTGTCGGCTTCTCGATGCCCACGAGCACCCGGGCGAGCGTCGACTTGCCCGAGCCCGACTCGCCCACGAGGCCGACCGTCCGGCCCTTGCGCAGGGTCAGGTTGACCCCGTCGACGGCCTGGACCTGGCCGACCGTGCGCTTGAGCACGACTCCGCGGCGCACCGGGTAGGACTTTGCGAGGTCGCGGACCTCGAGCACGACGTCGGTGTCCGGAGCGGCGGGCGTGGCGATGTCAGGCACGGGCACCTCCCAGGACGACGTCGGCGAAGTGGCACGCCGAGGTGCGGCCGGGCACGACGGGGGCCAGCGGCGGGACGTCGGTGCGGCACACGTCCTGCGCGCGGTGGCACCTCGGGTGGAACGGGCACCCCGGTGGCACGCGCCCGGGCGCGGGCGGGCGTCCGGGGACGACGTCGAGCCGTCGGCGCGGGCGCTCGGCGCCGTTGCCGGCGTCCGCGCCCTCGACCTCTGCGCACCCGGCGTCGTGGAGGATGCCGGCGTCGAGGCGCGGGACCGAGCGCAGCAGCGCCTCGGTGTACGGGTGCGCGGGTGCACGGAACAGGTCCCGCACGGGCGCCTGCTCCACGGCCCTGCCGGCGTACATGACGGTGACGTCGTCGGCGATGCCCGCGACGACTCCCATGTCGTGCGTGATGAGCACGAGCCCCATCGTGCGCTCGGCCTGGATCTCCGCGAGCAGCCGCAGCACCTGCGCCTGCACCGTGACGTCGAGCGCGGTCGTCGGCTCGTCGGCGATGAGCACGTCCGGGTCGAGCGCGAGCGCGGAGGCGATCATGACCCGCTGGCGCATGCCGCCCGAGAACTGGTGCGGGTACTCGTCGATCCGCTGCCGGGCGTTGGGCACCTTGACCAGGTCGAGCAGCTCGACGGCCCGGCGCCGGGCGTCACGGCGTGAGCTGCCGTGCCGCGAGCGCAGCGACTCGGTGAGCTGGAAGCCCACGGTCTGCACCGGGTTCAGCGCGGCCAGGGCGTCCTGGAACACCATGCCGACGTGCTCGCCGCAGTACCGCCGGTGGTCCTTGCGCGACAGCGCGAGCAGGTCGGTGCCGCGGTAGCGGACCGAGCCGCGCGTCACGCGGGCCGTCGCGGGCAGCAGGCCCATGACCGCGAGCGAGCTCACCGACTTGCCGCAGCCGGACTCCCCCACGATCGCGAGCGTGCGGCCCGCCTCGACGCGATAGCCGAGACCGTTGACCGCGTTGACCGTGCCGTCCGACGTGCGGAACTCCACGGCGAGGTCGTCGACCTCGAGCAGGACGTCTCCCGTCATCACCGGCCTCACCGCAGCCTCGGGTCGAGGGCGTCGCGCAGCGCGTCACCCAGGACGACGAGCGAGAGCACCGTGGCGAGCAGGCACACCAGCGGGAAGAGCAGCAGGTACGCGTACCCGCCGGTAACCCACTCGGAACCGTTGCTGATCATGATCCCCCACGAGATTGCCGGTGGCCGGACGCCGATGCCGAGGAACGCGAGCACTGCCTCGGTGCTGATGACCCCGGCGATCGCCGTCGGCACGAGCGCCGTGACCGGCCCGATCGCGTTCGGGAGCACGTGACGGACCATGATGCGCAGGTCCGACGCCCCGAGCGCCCTGGCGGCCGTCACGTAGTCGAGGTTCTTGGCCTCGAGCACGCTCGCGCGCACATACCGGGCGTACCCCATCCAGCCGAACATCGTCAGGACCACCGCGGGCAGCAGGATCACGTCGAAGCTGCCCGCGCCCACGCTCACGTTGCGGAACAGCGACAGCAGGAGCAGCGCCGCGAGCAGCAGCGGGATCACGAGGAACACCTCGACGGTGCGGGAGATCACGCCGTCGACCCAGCCCAGGTAGTAGCCCGCGAGCATGCCCAGGACGACGCCCAGCACGACCGAGGCGCTCACGACGACGAACGCCAGGAGCAGCGACGGCCGGGCACCGTGCGCGAGCTGGGCCAGCACGTCGCACCCGTGGGGGTCCGTGCCGAACGGGTGGACCTGGCCGAAGCCCTGCGGGCGGATCTTCGAGTCGCCGATGATGCAGTGCTTGGGGTCGGTCGCCGTGAACAGCCGCGGGAACGCCGCCACCACGGTGAAGAAGGCCACCACGACGACCGCCACCAGCACGTCCGGCCGGCGTCGCAGGCTCCGCCACGCGTCCGACGTGAGGGTGCGGGAGGCCGTGACGTCGGGGACCAGACCCGTCGTCGCCTCGGTCGATGACGTCGCGTCACTCATAGCGGATCCTCGGGTCGAGCGCGGCGTAGGCGATGTCGACGACGATCATCACGAACACCGTGACCGCCGCCAGGATGCTCACGATGCCGAGGACGAGCGCGACGTCGCTGTTGCGCACGGCCTCCCACAGCACGCCGCCCATGCCGTAGATGTTCATCATGCCCTCGGTGATGACGGCCCCCGCGAGCGCCTCGGCGAAGGTCAGGCCGATGGCGGTGACCACGGGAACCGACGAGTTGCGCACGACGTGGTGCAGCACCACGTGGCGCTCGGACAGGCCCTTCGACCGGGCCGTGCGGACGTGCTCGCCCCCGTAGCTCTCGAGCTGGCTCGCCCGCACGAGGCGGATGAACGCCGCCGACCCGGCCAGGCCCAGGAGGATGCCCGGGACGACGATCGTGGCCCACGGGCGCTCGTCGTCGAACGACGGTCGGAACCAGAACGCGGGCAGGCTCGAGGCGCCGAACGTCTCCTCGGCCCAGTCGCTCAGCGGGACGGCGAACACGTAGCGGTACACGAGCAGCAGCACGAACACGGGGAACGCGTCGATGAGCACCGACGTCAGCCGGATCCCGTGGTCCGAGGCGGTGCCCCGCCACTTGGCCGCGACCGAGCCGAGGACCATGCCCAGCAGCAGCCAGGTGACGGTCACGACGACGAACAGCCGCAGGGTGTTGGGCGCGGCCGTGGCCACGATGTCGGTGATCTCGCGACCCCGCAGGTTGGTGCCGAAGTCGCCCTGTGCGTACGCGCCGAGCCGTTCGACGAACGGGCCGAGGCACGGGTTGCCGACCTGGTCGTAGCACGGGTCGTCGAGCCCGTACCGGGCCTCGACGGCCGCGAGCTGGGAGGCGCTGGGGATGCGGTCGCCGAAGAACGCGAGCGCGGGGTTGCCGTTGAGCTGGATCGCGAGCGTGGTGAGCAGGTGCAGGACCAGCATCACCAGGAACAGTGTGCCCACTGCCTGCACGACGCGGCGGAGG
>Ga0233375_1000742_pt1 | contig 16164 bp, 16 predicted proteins | sample ElkDunMinimDraft_10_FD_191539 | JGI IMG/M metagenome (GOLD analysis project Ga0233375, IMG submission 191539) | Fecal eukaryotic communites from dung pellets of Tule Elk in California, USA - Elk Dung E16 | ecosystem: Host-associated > Mammals > Digestive system > Large intestine > Fecal | place... | reverse complement strand
GGGCGAGCACGTAGCGCTGCGCGTTGACCGGCAGGTCCTCGAACGAGCGGCAGTCGGAGATGTCCTCGCTCCAGCCCGCGAACTCCTCGTAGACCGGCTTCGCGTGGTGGAAGTCGCTCTGGTCGAGGGGCATCTCGTCGTGCCGCACACCGTCGACGTCGTAGGCCACCGCGACGGGGATGGTCTCCAGGCCCGACAGGGTGTCGAGCTTGGTGAGCACCAGGTCGGTGAGCCCGTTGACGCGGGCGGCGTACCGGGCGACCACCGCGTCGTACCAGCCGGTGCGGCGCGGGCGGCCCGTGGTGGTGCCGAACTCGCCGCCCTTCTGCCGCAGGTGCTCGCCCATCTCGTCGAGCAGCTCGGTGGGGAACGGCCCCTCGCCCACACGGGTCGTGTACGCCTTGATGACGCCGACCACGCGGTCGATGCGGGTCGGGCCCACGCCGGACCCGGTGCACGCGCCGCCGGCCGTCGCGGAGGACGACGTGACGAACGGGTACGTGCCGTGGTCGATGTCGAGCATCGTGGCCTGGCCGGCCTCGAAGACGACCGTCTTGCCCTCGTCCAGGCCCTTGTTCAGCACCAGCGGGGTGTCGGCCACGTACGGGCGCACGCGCTCGGCGTAACTGAGCAGCTCCTCGACCGTCTCGTCGACGGTGATGGCGCGGCGGTTGTAGACCTTGACCAGCAGGTGGTTCTTCTGGTCGAGGGCGCCCTCGACCTTCTGCCGCAGGATCTTCTCGTCGAAGAGGTCCTGGATGCGGATGCCCACGCGGTTGATCTTGTCCGCGTAGGTGGGGCCGATGCCGCGGCCCGTGGTGCCGATCTTGCGGCTGCCGAGGAACCGCTCGCTGACCTTGTCGAGCGTGCGGTTGTACGGCGCGATGACGTGCGCGGCCGAGCTGACCAGCAAGCGGCTGGTGTCGACCCCGCGGGCCTGCAGGGCGTCGATCTCCTGGAACAGCACCTCGAGGTCGATGACCACGCCGTTGCCGATCACCGGGACGACGCCCGGGGAGAGGATGCCCGAGGGCAGCAGGTGCAGCGCGTACTTCTCGCCGTCGATGACGACGGTGTGCCCCGCGTTGTTCCCGCCGTTGAACTTCACGACGTAGTCGATGCGCGAGCCGAGCTGGTCGGTCGCCTTGCCCTTGCCTTCGTCGCCCCACTGGGCTCCGAGAACTACGACGGCCGGCATGGCATCACCTTTTTCCACCCTGCCTGGCGGTCCGATCCACGGCACGTCCGGTGCGAGCAGGGCTCGCGGCCAAGGGATCGGGGCACGGGCGGCAGTGACCCAGTACCTCCGAGAGGATACCGGAAAGGTAAAGCGCGGGTCAGCGAAGTGCGGAGACCTGGGCCACCGAGGCGCCCGAGTCTGCGAGGAACTGGGTGCAGCGAGCGGCCTCGTCCTCCTCGCCGATCGCGTCCGCCGCGTCGGCCAGCGCGAGCAGCGCCCGCAGGAACCCCTGGTTGGGGACGTGGTCGGCGGGGATCTCGCCGGCCCCGCGCCAGCCCGCCCGGCGCAGCGCGTCGAGCCCCCGGTGGTAGCCGGTCCGCGCGAAGGCGTAGGCGGCGACGGGGTCGCCCACATCGGTGAGCGCCTGCTCGGCGAGCATCGCCCACGCGAGCGACGACGCGGGCACCGCCCGGGCGGCGTCGCGCGCGTCCGACCCGCCGGACAGCAGGAGGCGCGCCTCGGCATCGGCGCCGTCGGCCGGCAGCAGGGTGGGCTCAGGGCCGAGCAGGTTCCGGTTCATGAGGCCCAGTGTGGCAGCGATGCCACACCTCTGGGGGACTGGCGCCGCAGACCGCGTGCGGGTGGGGGGTACCGTGGCTACAGTCGAACCGCGCATGCCCCTCTCCGCCTCTCCCCCGAGGACGACCATGATCGAGATCTCGACCTCGCCCACGACGACGACGCTCGTCATCGAGGGCGACCTCGACCTCGCGGAGCGCGACCAGTTCCCCGAGATCGCCGCCCGCATCGTCGGGCTCCGCCGGCAGCTCCTCGTCATCGACATGTGCGGTGTCACGTTCATGGACTCGACGGGCGCGGCCTTCCTCATCTCGCTCGCCGACTCAGGCCGCAGGCGCGGTGGCGCCACCGTGCTGCGTGGCGCGGACCCCCGCGACCTGTTCGTCATCGAGGTCTGCGGCGCCCTCGAGCTGTTCCGGGTCGACGAGGAGTGCAGCCACGAGCGCCACTCCTCGGGCTTCCGGCGCCCGGCCGAGGGGCGCGTCAGCCCCGCCTGACGTCCGGCGTCGCACGGCTCCGCGAGCACGGGCCCGCCGGGCCGCTCCGGTCGCTCAGGCCTCCTGGCTGACCGGACGCGCGTCGCTGCGCACCTTGGCCCACACGAGCTTGCCGTCCCGCGCCGGGCGCCATCCCCAGTCGGCCAACCGGTCGATGATCTGCATGCCGTACCCGCCGATCCGCCCCGGGTGCCCGTCCGTGGCGACCGGGGGCGTCGGGTTCGAGTCCTCGACCTCGATGCGCAGTCCCTCGCCCGTGTCGTAGAGCCGCAGGGCGATGTGCCCCCACCCGTGCAGCACGGCGTTCGCGACGAGCTCGGAGACGACCAGCTCGGCACTCGGCCCATCGGACAACGACCACGCCTGGCAGGTGCGCAGCACGGCGTGCCGGGCCCTCCCGATCGACGCCGGCTCGCTGGGCAGCAGCCACCTGCGACTGCGCGGGCTCCCGCTGAACGCCGCGTCGTCCTCGGGGTCGGGGATGCGCACCACGACCACCGCGACGTCGTCCTCCGGGCTGTCCGCGAACCGCGAGAGCAACTCCTCGCCGATGCCGGCGGCGTCGATCGCCGTGATGCCCGCCGCGACGTCGACCAGGGCGTCCACGCCGTCGCGCAGCGCGCGGTCCCGGCGCTCGATGAGGCCGTCGGTGTAGAAGATCAGCACGTCGCCGGGGGTCAGCTCCGCGGTCGCGGTCGACCGCGGGCGGCCGCCGAAGCCGATCAGCGGCCCCGACGCCTCCGAGAGCGGGGTGACCACGCCGTGCCGCACCAGCAGCGCCGGGAGGTGCCCGGCCCGCGAGTACTCCACATGCCAGCCCTCGCCGTCGCGGCTCAGCGTGGTGAGCACCAGCGCCGCGGAGCGCGGGATCCGCATCCCCGCCACGAGCTGGTCGACCCGCTCGAGCACCGGGCCGGGGGTCGTCACCTCGTACGCGTAGGAGCGCACCACCGAGCGCAACTGCCCCATCGCCGCGGCGGCCTCGACGTCGTGGCCCACCACGTCGCCGATGACCACGCCCACCACCTCGGGAGAGATCTGCAGCACGTCGTACCAGTCGCCGCCGACCTGCGCGTGCTCGACGTTCGGCGCGTAGTAGCTCCACACGTCCAGGCCCACCACCTCGGCCTGCTCGGGCAGCATCGCCCGCTGCAGCGTCTCCGCGAGCCGGTGCTCGCGCTCGTAGAGCCGCACGTTGTCGACCGCGAGGCCCACCCGGCGCACGGTGAGCTGCAGCACGGTGCGGGCCGAGTCCTCGAGCGCCTCGAGCCCGGCACCGCTGTGCGTCGCGTCGCGCGGGATCACCACGAGCACGCCCATCACCCGCCGCCGGCCCGGGACCGCCATGACCAGCACCTCGGTGAGGCCCGGGGCGACCTCCTGGACGTGCGGCCGCACGTGCTCGGCGAGCCACCCGGACGCGCTCGTGGTCGCGTGCCACCCGGTGAGGTCCAGCTGGACGGGGGTGTCGAGGGCGCCGTCGAGCAGCAGCTGCACCTGGTCGGGCTCGTCGCGGCCCGTGGGCACGTCGTCGGGCGGGACGTTGCCGTGCCGGTGGCCGCGGCCAGAGGGCGGCGCCGTCACGTCGATGCCGTCGGCGGCGCTGAGCCCGCCGTCGTTCAGGTAGAAGCCCGCCCACGAGACCACGCCGCCGCGCTCCAGCAGCCGGGCGATCTCCCGCAGCGTGTACGGGTCGTCGAGGTCCATGAGCAGGTCCGAGATCTGCGCCACGATGCCCAGCCCGGTGCGCTCCGCGCGCTCCCGCTCCACCAGGGCGGTCTGCGCGGCGTCGCGCTCCACCAGCTCCGTCACGTCCACCAGCACGGCCACCCAGTGCGTCCGGGGGGCGCCGTCCTCGCCGGGCACCGGGGTCAGCGACACCCGCGCCCAGAAGGCCGACCCGTCGGCGCGCCGGCCGCAGACCGTCGCGGTGCCGGGCTCGCCCGCCTCCGCGAGGCTGGCCAGCCGGGCGATCTCCGCGCGGTCCGTCCACTCGCCGTACAGCACGTGCGGCGTGCGCCACCTCACCTGCTCGAGGGTGAATCCTGTGCTGCGCGTGAAGGCGTCGTTGACCCACACGATGTGCTGCCCGGACGGCCCGTCCTCCAGCAGGAAGCAGGGCACGTCAGCGACTCGCAGAGCTCTGTCGCGCAGCTCTGCGAGAGATTCGTCATGATGATCGAGGCCTGAGGAGTTGACCGCGACCACCTCCGATCGTCTAGCGTGCCGAACAGGTGCTGCGACCGAACGCAGCCCGTGCAGGAACCGGGGCCTCAGGATCGCCCTCGCCCGGGAAGGAGCACCGTGCGCGACGGTAACAGCCCGACGACGGACGAGCCCGCCCAGACCACGGGGGGTTCGGCAGGAATCACCCCCGGGATCACGGCAGGCGAGCCCGGAGCGGTCCACGTCATCCTCGGATCGGACCGGACGCGCATCGTCCTGTCCGGCGAGGTCGACGCGGACCTGGGGCCCGACCTGCAGGAGGCGACCACGGACGCCGAGCAGGCCGGTCTGCCCATCGAGGTCGACGCCCATCACGTGACCTTCATGGACTCGTCGGGGGTGGCGTTCCTCGCCCGGCTGTCCATCCGCAGCCAGCACCGGGTGCGCCTGCTGCGCGTCCCGCCCACCGTGCGGTTCCTCCTCGAGGTGACCCGCATCGGCGAGCTGCTCGATGTGGTCGACGGCGACGACGAGCCGCACGGCTTCGACGCCGCCCCGGAGGGCCCCACGGACGAGCCCGGCCCCTCGGCGACCTGAGCGGCGCCGTCCAGACGACGACGAGGCCCGGCCCCGACGCTCATCGCGTCAGGGCCGGGCCTCGTTCGTCCAGGCGGTCAGCTCAGAGCTTGTGGCCGGCCGAGCGCAGCTGCTGCGCGGCCTCCACCAGGCGCTGGGCCATGCCGGCCTCGGCCAGCTTGCCCCAGGCGCGCGGGTCGTAGGCCTTCTTGTTCCCGACCTCGCCGTCGATCTTCAGGACGCCGTCGTAGTTGGTGAACATGTGGCCGACGACGGGACGCGTGAACGCGTACTGGGTGTCCGTGTCGATGTTCATCTTGATGACGCCGTTGTCCACGGCCTCGCTGATCTCTGCCTCGGTGGAGCCGGAGCCACCGTGGAAGACCAGGTCGAACGGGTTCTCCTTGCCGAGCGAGGCGCCCACGGCGTCCTGGATCTCCTTGAGGATCGCCGGGCGCAGCTTGACGGCGCCGGGCTTGTAGACCCCGTGCACGTTGCCGAAGGTCAGGGCCGTCAGGTAGCGGCCCTTCTCGCCGGCGCCGAGGGCGGCGACCGTCGCCAGGCCGTCCTCGATCGTCGTGTAGAGCTTGTCGTTGATCTCGGCCGTGTGGCCGTCCTCCTCGCCACCGACGACGCCCACCTCGATCTCGAGGATGGTGCGGGCGGCCTGCGAGAGGGCCAGCAGCTCCTCCGCGATGACGAGGTTCTCGTCGAGCGGGATGTTGGAGCCGTCGAACATGTGCGACTGGAACGTCGGGTTCTTGCCCGCCTTGACCTGCTCGGCCTCGAGGGCCAGCAGCGGCCGGACCCAGGAGTCGAGGTTCTGCTTGGTGCAGTGGTCCGTGTGCAGCGCGACCGTGATGGGGTAGTTCTTGGCGACCTCGGTCGCGTAGGCGGCGAGGGCCAGCGAGCCCGCGACACGGTCCTTGATCGTCGAGCCGGAGGCGTACTCGGCGCCACCGACGGAGACCTGGATGATGCCGTCGCTCTCGGCCTCGGCGAAGCCCTGCAGAGCAGCGGTGACGCTCTGCGAGGAGGTGATGTTGACCGCGGGGTAGGCGAACTTGCCCGCCTTCGCGCGGTCGATCATCTCGTTGTAGACCTCAGGTGTTGCGATCGGCATCGCGGATTCTCCTGCTGCTAGTGGGAGTGGTTTTCCACCTGAGTCTTCCACGTCCTGGCCATGATGCGATCAGGACGTCCTACCCATCGGACCGGGGGGCCACATGCTGCGAGACCCACGCGTGCATGGCGATGGCCGCGGCGGCGCCCGCGTTGATCGAGCGGGTCGACCCGAACTGGGCGATGTGCAGCACGTCTACCGCCGCCGCCTGCGCCTCGGGCGACAGTCCGACGCTCTCCTGCCCGAACAGCAGCACGCACTCACGCGGCAGCGGGTACCCCTCGAGCGCGACCGAGCCGGGCAGGTTGTCGATGCCGATCACCGGCAGCTGGCCGCCGCCCGGCCCCGCGGTCCGCGCCCACTCGAGCAGCGCGCCGACATCGGGGTGGTGGCGCAGGTGCTGGTACCGGTCGGTGACCATGGCGCCGCGGCGGTTCCACCGGCGCCGGCCCACGATGTGCACCTCGGCGGCGGCGAACGCGTTGGCGGTGCGCACCACCGAGCCGATGTTCATGTCGTGCGCCCAGTTCTCGACGGCCACGTGGAACGGGTGCCGCCGGGTGTCGAGGTCGGCGACGACCGCCTCGACCGTCCAGTACCGGTACCGGTCCACGACGTTGCGCCGGTCGCCGTGCTCGAGGAGCTCGGGGTCGTACCGCTGCCGCCCGTCGGGACCCTCGAGCGCCGGCCACGCGGCTCGTCCTCCCGGCCACGGTCCGACGCCGACACCGAGGTCGGCCTCCCGATCGGGCGCGGGGCTGCCGCTGTCGTCGCTCACGCCCACATCCTCGCCGAGACCAGGCGAGGATGTGGGGCGCGGCCCTGCGTGACGGGAGGCGCTCAGCGACGGCCGGGGGGCGTCGGCTTCGGCGCGGCGGGGGCCTTCGAGGCGATCCGCCCCGCTCCGGCCTCCGCCTCGACGATCCGCTCGACGCTGCGGACCGGGTCCTTGTCGGCGACGTGCGGGGGCTCCCAGCCGGCGGGCTCGGTGAACGGGTCGCCGCCCGCCGCGTGGAAGGCGTCGAGCACGCTCGCGGGGCGGCCGTTGACGAGCGTCCCCTTCTCGGTGAGCTGGGTGGCGCCCCAGTTGGTCAGCACCGAGGCGAGGTCGATGCCGCGGGCGAGCCGCAGCACGTTGTCCTCCAGGTACAGCTGGGACCGGGTGCCGGGGCCCCACACGTACTGGTAGAGGTCGTTGTCGGAGCCCACGACGTACAGGTTGTCGTAGACGTGCACCTGGCCGTAGCGCACCCGCGGCGCCCGCTGCCCGATGCCCTCCCAGCGGTTGTGGTGGATCGTCACCTTGAGCGTGCCCTCGTCCGCCGGGCGGTTGTTCGACGAGCCGATGAGCATCGTCTTGTCGTGCCCGGAGAAGCGGTTGTAGGACACCGTCACGTAGTTCGAGCTGTGCGTGATGTCGAGCAGGCCGTCGTGCACCTCGTAGGGGCGGCCGAACACCGTGGGCAGGCTCTGCGCCGGGTGGTCGCCGTCGTCGAAGGTGCTGTTGGCGACCCACACGTTGGTCGAGGTCCACACCGAGACGTTGTCGTAGGCGGAGTTCCAGTTGCCCTGGTCCGTGTCGGCGGGGTCCCACTGCGGGAAGCAGTCGTAGGCGTCGGAGAACGTGAGGTTGCGCAGGATGACGTTCGAGGAGTCTCGGATCCGCACGTTCGCGCCGACGATCCGCGCGTCCTTGCCGAGCCCCACGATCGTGACGTTGGAGCCGACGTGCTGCTGGGTCTGCGCGGCCTGCACGGAGGCCGCGGCCACCCGGGCGTCCTCGAGCGGCCCGGACGGGTCGATCCAGCCGTAGACGGTGGGGTCGTACGCGGCGATGTAGTCGTCCATGCTGAACGGCGCCGCGGGGTCGCCGCCCACCGCGACCTGCTGCCCGAAGTCCTCGCAGGTGAGGCGGGCGCCATCCGCGCCGGCGAAGGCGTCGATCGTCCCCTCGACGTAGACGATGCGCGGGGTCGTGTCCCCGCGGGCGGCGCCTCCGCCGAGGGCCGCGCGGAACTCGTCCCAGGTGCGGACGGTGGACACGTGCGCGGCGTCCGCGGCCGAGCCGCCGGTGACGCCGCCGTTCGCGGCCGCCCAGCCGTCGTCCGCGGCCAGCACCTCGCGGCCGAGGTCCGCCGCCTTGCCGGGGCCGTGCCCGTGCCCTGCTCCGTGGCCACCGCCAGGGCCCTTGCCGTTGCCGTGGCCCCCGTTGCCGTGGCCCTCGTTGCCGTGACCGGGTCCGCCGTGCCCGTGCCCGGGTCCGGCGGTGGCGGGAGGGAGGGCGACCGTGCCGAGCAGCAGCGCCGCTGCCGCGCCGGTGGCGAGCATGCGTGCGTGGATGCGTGCCATGCCAGTTCTCCGTTCGGTGTGCCCGACGCGCGACTGGCGAGATCCACCGGGCCAGCCCGCGGCGTCGGTGGCGCGGGCTGCCGCAGACACCGTGGCGCCTTTGTCGGGAAAGCGCAATCCACCCGTTCTGCCGCCTCTGCCGCTTCTCCGGTGCGTGCGAGGTCTTCACGTCGTCTCCGGCGAGCGTTCCCAGTCGGCACGTAGTCTTGGCAGGTGTCCACCATGACCGCCCTCGCTGCCGCCCTGCCCGCGATCGGATCTGTGCCAGCCCTCGGGCCGGACTTCCTCGACGCGCAGCACCTCATCGACTCGTTCGGCACGTATGCGCTGATCGGCGTCGCGATCGTGGTGTTCATCGAGACGGGGCTGCTGTTCCCCCTGCTCCCCGGCGACTCACTGCTGTTCACCGCGGGCATGCTCGTCGCCCAGGACCAGATGAACGTGCCGCTGTGGGCGCTGTGCCTGCTGCTGTTCGTCGCCGCGTTCGCGGGCGACCAGGTCGGCTTCCTGATCGGGCGCAAGGCCGGGCCCAAGATCTTCAACAAGCCCGACTCGCGCTTCTTCAAGCAGCAGTACATCGACCAGACGTACGCCTACTTCGACAAGTACGGCGGCCGGACCATCATCGTCGCGCGGTTCGTGCCGTTCGTGCGCACCTACGCCCCCGTCGCCGCGGGCGTCGGCAACATGAGCTACCGCCACTTCGTCGCCTTCAACGTGATCGGCGCGTTCGTCTGGGGCGTCGGCGTCACTGTGCTGGGCTACCTGCTGGGGAACGTCGGGTTCATCAAGGACAACATCGAGCTGATCCTGGTGGCGATCGTCGGCATCTCGGTCATCCCGGTGGTCGTCGAGCTGCTGCGCAGCCGCAGCCAGAAGCGCGACCCGAAGTACGACGAGCCCGAGGAGCGCGAGCGCGCCGCGCGCGACGCGTTCGGCCCCACCGAGTGACCTGCGTCAGAGACGAGCGACGGGCATGACGACACGGCAGATCCACAGCTGGCTCACGGACATGGACGGCGTGCTCGTCCACGAGGGCACGGCCCTGCCCGGCGCCCCCGAGTTCGTGCGGGCGCTGCGCGAGGCCGACCGGCCGTTCCTCATCCTCACGAACAACTCGATCTACACGGCCCGTGACCTGCGCGCCCGCCTCGCCGCCACCGGCATCGACGTGCCCGAGGGCGCCATCTGGACGTCGGCGTTGGCCACCGCGCAGTTCCTCGCCGACCAGGTCCCCGACGGGAGCGCCTACGCCATCGGCGAGGCCGGCCTGACGACGGCGCTGTACGAGATCGGCTACACCCTCACCGAGAGCGACCCGGACTACGTGGTGCTGGGCGAGACCCGCACGTACTCGTTCGAGGCCATCACGCGCGCCATCCGCCTCATCAAGGGCGGCGCCCGGTTCATCGCCACCAACCCGGACGTCACGGGCCCCAGCCCCGAGGGCGACCTGCCCGCCACCGGCGCCGTCGCCGCGATGATCACCGCCGCCACCGGCCGGCAGCCGTACTTCGTCGGGAAGCCCAACCCGATGATGTTCCGCTCCGCGCTCAACCGCATCGACGCGCACTCGGAGACCACCGCGATGATCGGCGACCGGATGGACACCGACGTGGTGGCCGGCATCGAGGCGGGGCTGCAGACCTTCCTGGTGCTCACGGGCTCGACCAGCGCCTCCGACGTGGAGAAGTTCCCGTTCCGGCCCAGCCACGTCGTCGACTCGATCGCGAACCTCGTCGACCTGGTCTGAGCCACCCTGGCCTGACACGCGCGAAGGGCGCCGACCACGCGGGTCGGCGCCCTTCGCGCGTCTCGTCGGCGGCGGCCGACGTCGGCCGGGCTAGCGGCCCTCGTCTCCGAAGCCGACGCGCGGCACGGCGCGGACGGCCGGGTCCTCGGCCTCGAAGTACTCGGCGCGGCTGAAGTGGAACATGTTCGCGATGACGTTCGAGGGGAACGACTCCACCTTCGTGTTGAGCGCCCGCACGTTCGCGTTGTAGAAGCGGCGGCCCGCGGCGATGCGGTCCTCGGTGGACGTGAGCTCGAGCTGGAGCTGCTGGAAGTTCTCGCTGGCGCGCAGCACGGGGTACGCCTCCGCGACGGCGAACAGACGGCCCAGGGCCTGCGTCAGGGCGTTCTCCTGCGCGGCCTGCGCACCGGGCGTGGCGCCACTGGCCGAGGCCGCCGAGCGGGCCTGGGACACCTCGTCGAACACCCCCCGCTCGTGCGCGGCGTACCCCTTGACCGTCTCGACCAGGTTGGGGATCAGGTCGTGCCGGCGGTGCAGCTCGACGTCGATCTGCCGCCATGCCTCCTGCACCAGGTTCCGCAGGCGGATGAAGCCGTTGTACTGGGCGATCGCCCACACGAGCACGATGACGACCAGCACGGCGAGGACGACGAGTGCGACCTCCATGGGGGACCTCCAGAGTCGGGTGGGACAGATCGTAGCGGCGGGCTCGTGCGCGTCGTCCGACCGTGAGCGCAGGTCAGCGCGCTGTCGGGAGGCCCATGTCCTCCCAGACGTGCTGCGGGACGGCGTCCGCCAGGGCGCGCAGCAGCGTGAGGGCGGGGTCGATGCGGTCGACGTCCGTCCTGTTGGGCAGCCAGGTGAGCACGGTGGGCCCCTCGATCCGCAGGTTCGCCCGACGGGCGTCGTCCTGCAGCAGCCGAGCCATCAGGCGCGGGTGCACCACGTCGTGCGCGAACTTCAGGTTCCGCGCCTGGACCCGCCAGGCCCGGTTGAACTCCTCGGACTCGAACTGGATGTCCTGCGCCCCCAGCGCCCTGGCCATCCTGCTGCCGAGCCACTCCGGCGTGAGTTGCAGGCCCGGCAGCGCGGTCGGCAGGTCCAGCGCCACCACCTGGCGGGTGTGGGTGGTCTTCTGCTTGCCGGTGCCCACGGTCCAGCGATAGGTGAACGACACCGCCGCCCGGCCGTCCACGACGCCCCGCAGCACCTCGGTGGCCTGGCGGTTGGACCCCTCGCCGAACGGCGGGCCGGTCCACCGCGAGCGCAGCGACTGGTCCTGGCGCCGGTAGGCCCAGCCGCGGGCCGCTCCCCACGCCTGGAGGCGCTCATGCCGCTTCTCGCCGACCCAGAAGGCCAGGAGGAACCCGCCGAGCACCAGCCACAGCACCACCGTCGGCAGCAGGAAGGCCCCGTCCGCCGCGAGGCCGCTGGCCACCAGGGTCCCGACCACGAGCGCGCCGACCACCAGGGCCGCGACGCTGGGTCGGCGGCGCACCGCGATCAGGCCAGGCCGAGGTCGGACAGGTCGAACAGGTGGTGGTAGGGCACGCCCAGCGCCTCGATCTTCTCGGCGGCGCCGGTCGCGCGGTCCACGATCACCGCGACGCCCATCACCTCGGCGCCCGCCTCCCGAGCAGCCTGCACGGCGGCGATCGGGGAGGCGCCGGTGGTGGACGTGTCCTCCAGGACGACGACCCGGCGGCCGGCGATGTCCGGGCCCTCGATGCGGCGCTGCATGCCGTGCGCCTTGGCCTCCTTGCGGACCACGAACGCGTCGAGGTCCTGCCCGCGCGAGGCCGCCGCGTGGAGCATGGCAGTGGCCACCGGGTCCGCGCCGAGGGTCAGCCCGCCCACCGCGTCGATCTCCGCGGTGCCGAGGCCGACCTCCTCGAGCCGGTCCAGCATCAGGTGCCCGATGAGCGGGGCCGCCCGGTGGTGCAGCGTCACCCGGCGCAGGTCCACGTAGTAGTCGGCCTCGCGGCCCGAGGACAGCGTCACCTTGCCGCGGACCACCGCGAGCTCGGAGATCAGCTCGCGGAGCTGCTCACGGGGCGTCGGGGACAGGGAGAGGCCGTCAGGCTGCGCGTGGGTCACGGTCGACAGGCTACCGATCGGTGTCGGGCGCCAGGGCGCCCATCCCAGCGTCGCTGGCCGCGTCGTCCGGCACAGGCTTGCGGTACGACGCGAAGGCCCGGACCGCCGTGCGGGGCATGAGGCGGGCCACGCCCGAGACGAGCCGGTACCGCAGGCTCGGCGTCGAGATGACCACGCCGCGCCGCACGTCCGCGAGCGCCGCCGCGACCACGTCGTCGGGGTTGAGCCAGGCGATGTCCGGCAGCACCGACTTGTCGATGCCGGCCCGGTCGTGGAACTCGGTGTGCACGAGCCCCGGGCACAGCACCGTGGCGGTCACCCCGGTGCCGCGCAGGTCCACGGCGAGCCCCTCGGTGAAGGTCCGCACCCACGCCTTGTGCGCCGAGTAGGTGCCCGACGTGTACAGCGCCGCGACCGACGCGACGTTGAGGATCGCCCCGCGGCCCCGTTCGACCATCGCCTGCGCGGCCGCGTGGGACAGCACCATGACGGACCGCACCATGAGGTCGAGCGCCATCTGCTCACGGTCGAGGTCGCCGCCGACGAACCTCTGGTGCAGGCTGAGGCCCGCGTTGTTGACCAGCAGGCCCACCGGGCGGGTCTGGTCGCGCAGCCGCTCGGCGACCCGCTCCAGGTCGGCCTTGTCGGTGAGGTCGGCGGTGAGGACCTCGGCATGCACGCCCGCCGCCGCGCGCAGCTGGGAGGCGAGGCGTTCGAGTCGCTCGGTGTCGCGCGCGACGAGCACCACGTCGTGCTTGGCGGTCGCGAGCTGCCAGGCGAACTCGAGCCCGAGTCCGGCGCTCGCGCCGGTGATGAGTGCGGTTCCCATGTGGCCACCCTACGGAGCGGTCGGCCCTGTTGTCCCACGAACCCTGCCCGGCCCACGCGCATCACAGCGCCCCCGCTGGGACCGGGCCGTGGGCGCCGGCGGCTAGCCTGCCGTCATGCGCCTCGCGACCTGGAACATCAACTCGATCCGTGCCCGCACCGACCGCGCCCTCGCGTTCCTGGAGCGCACCGGCACCGATGTGCTGGCGCTGCAGGAGACCAAGTGCAAGGACGAGCAGTTCCCCCGCGAGGCCTTCGAGGCCGCCGGGTACGAGGTCGCGACGCTCGGGTTCAGCCAGTGGAACGGCGTCGCGATCATCTCGCGGGTCGGCCTGGAGGACGTGCAGACGACGTTCGCCGGGCAGCCCGGCTTCGGGGTGGAGCCCGTCACCGAGGCGAGGGCGCTGGGCGCCACCTGCGGCGGGGTGACCGTCTGGAGCCTGTACATCCCCAACGGCCGCGAGATCGACGACCCGCACTACGCCTACAAGCTCGAGTGGCTCAAGCACCTGCGCGCCCAGGCGGAGTCGTGGATCACCCCGGGGACGGGCGACCCTGACGCGCAGATCGCACTGGTGGGCGACTGGAACATCGCGCCCCTCGACGAGGACGTGTGGGACATCGAGGCGTTCGCCGGCCGCACCCACGTCACCCCGGCCGAGCGTGAGGCGTTCACCGCGTTCGCGGACGCCGGGTACACCGAGGTGTCCCGCGAGCACATCCCGGACCGCGCTTTCACGTACTGGGACTACCAGCAGCTGCGGTTCCCCCGGAACGAGGGCATGCGGATCGACTTCACGTACGCCTCGCCGGCCCTCGCCGCCCGCGTCACGGGGGCGACGATCGAGCGGAACGAGCGCAAGGGCAAGGCGCCGTCCGACCACGTCCCGGTCGTCCTGGACCTGGCGGACTGACCACGCGGCCGGGCGGGTGACACGGGCGCCCCGGGGTGGAAGCGCACCCTCCGCGTCGCCGCCCTCCGCTACGTTCCTGGACATGAGCACGCCCCCGACCTGGCCCGCCCCCGACCAGGACCGACCTGACCCGTTCGCGGCCCCCGCGCCGGCGGCTCCCGCGGATCCCTCGCCCGCAGCTCCGGCCGAGGACGCCTCGAGGTCCCCCTACGGGCCGCCGTCGGCCGAGCCCGCGTCGCCCTACGCCGCTCCGTACCCGCCCACCCCGCCCTACGGCGGCGGTTCGCCCTACGGCGCGCCGCCGGCAGGCGCCGGTGGGCCCACTCCCCCGTACAGCGGGCCGGCCTACGGCGGACAGCCCTACGGCGGCCCCCCGTACGGCGGCCCTCCGCCGGGGCACCCGCAGGCTCCCGGCGGCTACTACCCGCCGCCAGGCGCGTGGGGCCCCCCGCAGCCGCCCGTGGACGGGTTGGCCATCGGGTCCCTGGTGACCAGCTGCGTCGGGCTGATCACCATGGGGCTGACCGGCATCGTCGGTCTGGGGCTGGGCATCGCGGCGCTGGTCAGGATCCGGCGCTCGGGAGCGCGCGGGCGCGGGCTCGCCATCGCGGGCATCGCCGTCGGCGGCGCGATGACCCTGTTCGTCGCGGGGTTCGCAGCCCTGGTGGTGGTCGGCCTCAACAACCAGAGCACGTACGACGACGTCGAGTGGAGCACGTCCTGGGAGGACGGCCTCGAGCAGCAGGACGACGCGACCTCCGCGGACGTGCCGGTGTACGAGCTCGCGGGACCGTTCACCGCGGGCCAGTGCCTGGACGAGTGGCCCGAGCTGTACGACATGAGCGACGCCGTGGTGGTCGATTGCGCCCAGGGGCACACCACCGAGGTGATCGGCGCCATCGAGCTCGCGAGCGCGCCGTGGGCCATGAGCGACGACCCGGCTGTCGACCGCGCGTGGTCGACCTGCTGGGACCAGGTCGACGCGATGGCCCCCAGCCTCACCGACGCCTGGGGAACCGTCGACGTCTACTACCCGCACCCGTCCTACTGGGACGGCGGGCAGAGGTCCGGCTACTGCCTCGCGATCTCGGACACCGATGTGACCGGCTCGGTCGTGGCCCAGACCCTCGACCTGGGCCAGAGGAGCCCGAGCTGAGCCCCCACCTCGACGCCGTCCCTCCCGAGCCGTACTACGCCCCGGGCTGGTCGGAGCCCCGCGCGCCGTGGGACGGCTGGTCCGTGGCCTCGCTCGTCGCCGGCGTGCTGATGACCGGGCCGGTGGCGCTCGCTCTGGGCGTCGTCGGGCTGCGCCGCACCCGCGCGCACGGATCCCGGGGCGCCCGGCTCGCCGTCGCCGGCATCGCGCTCGGAGTGGTCGGGACGCTCGCGATCGTGGCGGTGGTCGTCGGCGTGCGGCTCACGGCGGCGGCCCAGCGGCCGCTGACGCTCGACGTCGACGCCCCCCGCGAGGCCCACGCCGTCCAGCTCGTCACCGGCCACTGCCTCGACCCGTTGCCTCCCAGCGGCAGCGTCGACGAGGTGACGGTGGTGCCCTGCGGACAGCCCCACGCCGCCCAGGTGGTCACCGAGTACCGGTTCGACAAGGCCGCGACCTGGCCCGGCCAGCAGGCCGCCGACCGGCGCGTCGCGTCGGCGTGCGCGTTGACCCCGGCCGAGGTGGAGGCCGGGGTGCGGGCCGTGACCTGGGCGCCCACCGAGGAGTCGTGGGGCCGCGGGGACCGCACCGGCCTGTGCGTCGCCACCGTCGAGGGCGGTGGCCTGACCGGGTCCTTCCTCGACGGCACCGTCGTCATCCCCTGACGGCGCGCGCCCAGGGCGTCAGCGCACCACCGTCGCGGCGAGCCGGTCCGCCCCGACGTCCCTGCCCACCAGCACCGTGAACGGCCCGGGCTCCGCGGCCCACGCGCCGCTCGCGGCGTCCCAGTGCTGGAACGCCCGGGCGGCGACCCGCACCTCCGCGGTGACGTGCTCGCCCGGGTCCGCGGCGACCACGGCCCAGCCCGCGAGCCAGCGCACCGGCCGCTCGACCACGGAGTCCCCGCGCTCGAGGTACACCTGCACCACCTCGCGCCCGCGGCGCA
>Ga0233375_1000741_pt1 | contig 16183 bp, 14 predicted proteins | sample ElkDunMinimDraft_10_FD_191539 | JGI IMG/M metagenome (GOLD analysis project Ga0233375, IMG submission 191539) | Fecal eukaryotic communites from dung pellets of Tule Elk in California, USA - Elk Dung E16 | ecosystem: Host-associated > Mammals > Digestive system > Large intestine > Fecal | place... | reverse complement strand
CGGCACCTACAACCTGCTCCACCACACGCTGCCCAAGCTGGGCATCGAGACCACCTTCGTGACCGACCCGCACGACCCGCAGGCCTGGCGCGACGCGGTGCGCCCCACCACCAAGCTCTTCTTCGCGGAGACGATCCCCAACCCGCGCGCCGACGTGCTGGACATCGAGGCCGTGGCCGAGGTCGCCCACGGCGCGGGCGTCCCGCTGGTGGTCGACAACACGGTGGCCACGCCCTACCTCGTGCGGCCCATCGAGCACGGCGCGGACGTCGTGGTGCACTCGGCCACCAAGTACCTGGGCGGCCACGGCACCGCGATCGGCGGAGTCATCGTTGACGGCGGCACGTTCGACTACGCGCAGCACCCCGAGCGGTTCCCCAACTACAACACCCCGGACCCGAGCTACCACGGCCTCGTGTACGCCCGGGACCTGGGGGTGGGCAGCCCGCTCGGCGCCAACCTGTCGTTCATCCTCAAGGCCCGCGTGCAGCTGCTGCGGGACCTGGGCGCGGCGATCTCCCCGTTCAACGCGTTCCTCATCGCGCAGGGCATCGAGACGCTGTCACTGCGCATCGAGCGCCACGTGCAGAACGCGCAGAAGGTCGCGGAGTGGCTCGAGGCCCGCGACGACGTCCGCACGGTGCACTACGCCGGCCTGCCGTCCAGCCCGTGGCACGAGCGGGCCCAGAAGTACCTGCCGCGGGGCGCCGGCGCTGTGCTCGCCTTCGAGCTCGACGGCGGGTCGGAGGCCGGCCAGGCCTTCGTGTCGGCGCTCGAGCTCCACTCCAACGTGGCCAACATCGGCGACGTGCGGTCGCTCGTGATCCACCCGGCCTCGACCACGCACAGCCAGCTCACCCCGGAGCAGCAGGCGCTCTCGGGCGTCACGCCCGGACTCGTGCGGCTGTCCGTGGGCCTTGAGGGGATCGACGACATCCTCGCCGACCTCGACGCGGGCTTCCGGGCCGCGAAGGGCGCCTGAGGCCGACGTGCCGGACCTCCCGACGAGCACGCCGCCGGACACCGCCGCCTGGGCCAGCACGGCCCAGGCGGCGGCCGGCGGCGGCTCCCGGGCCGTCACCGTAGATTGGGACGCCATGTCGTCGGAACACACCGCCCGGGTCGCCGCCGCAGGCGGCTCGCGCAGGTCGGCCGCGCACGGCCCCGCCGCGGCGGCCACGGGCCGTCACACGGCCCCGGCCGCCCCGACGGCCTCGCCCGCGCGGGCGAGCAGCGCGTGGCGGGAGGGCGACGAGCCTGGTCGCCGGCTGTTCCTGGACACGGGCCCGCTCGACCTGGAGGGCGGCGGGCGCCTGCCCGCCGTGCGGCTCGCCTACGAGACGTGGGGGACGCTCAACGAGGCCGGTGACAACGCGGTGCTCGTGCTGCACGCCCTGACGGGCGACTCGCACGTCACGGGCGACGCCGGGCCGGGGCACCCCACGCCGGGGTGGTGGTCCTCCCTGGTGGGGCCTGGCGCGCCGATCGACACCGACCGCTACTTCGTGGTGGCCCCGAACGTCCTGGGCGGCTGCCAGGGCTCCACCGGGCCGTCCTCCACCGCGCCCGACGGGCGGCCGTGGGGCAGCCGGTTCCCGCACGTGACGGTGCGGGACCAGGTCGCGGCCGAGCTGCGCCTCGCCGACGCGCTGGGCGTCGGGTCCTGGGCGCTGGTGGTCGGCGCGTCGATGGGCGGCCAGCGCGTCCTCGAGTGGGCCGCCACGGCCCCTCACCGGGTGCGCGGCCTGGCGGCGATCGCCACCGCGGCGCAGACCTCCGGGGACCAGATCGCGAGCTTCCACACCCAGCTCGCCGCGATCCACGCCGACCCGCGCTTCGCTGGCGGGGACTACTACGACGCGCCCGACGGCGAGGGGCCGCACCTGGGGCTCGGCCTCGCCCGGCAGATCGCGCACCAGACCTACCGCTCGGCGTTCGAGCTGGACGAGCGGTTCGGGCGGATCCCCCAGGGCGGCGAGAACCCGTTCGAGGGCGGGCGTTTCGCGGTGCAGTCCTACCTGGACCACCACGGCGACAAGCTCGCCCGGCGGTTCGACGCGAACACGTACGTGGTGCTGACCCGCACGATGATCACCCATGACCTCGGCCGCGACCGCGGGGGCGTCGAGGCGGCGCTCGCGACGATCACCGCGAAGGCCCTGGTCGTGGCGGTGGACTCGGACCGGCTCTTCCTCCCGGCGCAGTCGGCGCGCATCGCCGCCGGGATCCCGGGCGCCGGCCCGGTGCGGACCATCCACTCGGACTACGGCCACGACGGGTTCCTCATCGAGGCCGAGCAGCTCGGCGCCATCATCACGGAGTTCCTCGGCGAGCTCTGAACGGGTCGGCGCTCGTCGGCACTCCCCCGGGCCGAACTGCTGCGCCCGGACCGGGCCCTGCGCGAGGATGGGCGGATGACCAGCACCCCCGCGCCGCCCTCGCCCGAGCTCGCCGCGGCGACGGACGCCCTGCGCGAGCAGTGGGCCTCCCTGCGCTCGTGGATCGGCGACCAGGTCGACGCCCGCGTCGGCGCCGAGCCGAGCATCCTCGCAGGGTGGACGGTGGCGGACCTGGTGGCCCACGTCGGACGGTCGCTCAACGCCCTCAGCGTGCTGGAGGCCGCCCCGCCCGGGACCGTGCCGCTGGCCCTGGGCGAGTACGTCGCCGGCTACGCGGGCAGCGCGGACGCCATCGCACAGGGGACCCGCGACCTCGCCGAGTCGATCTCCACCGCCCCCCTGGAGGGCGTCGACGCCCTCGCGGCGGAGGCCTTCGCCCACCTGGACACGCTCGGGACGGCCGATCGGGTGGTGGTCGCCCGGCGCGGCCCGATCCGGCTCAGCGACATGGTCGCGACGCGGGTCATCGAGCTCGTGGTGCACGCCGACGACCTGCAGCGCTCCGTCGAGCGTGCCGACGCCCGACCGCACGGCCCCGTGACGCTCGATCGCGGCGCCCCCGACCCGGGCCCCCTGGATCGCGGCGCCCTCCAGCTCGTCGCCCAGGCGCTGCTCGACGTGCTCGTCGCGCGTGGCGGCTGGAGCCTCGAGGTCGTCGAGCCGCTCACGTGGACGCGGCTGGCCGCGGGCCGCATCCCGTTCGACGTCGACACGCTGGCCGGCGCGTTGCGGGCCCCCTACACGTCGGACGCCGTGCCGGACCTCGGCAGGGTCCTGCCGCTGATCTGAGCCGGCGGGGCCGGGCCCGCGACGCACGGGTCCACGACGCCGCAGCGCGGTACGGTGCACAGATGCTCGCCGCGTACGCCGCCCGGACCGATCCCGACGACCCGCTGAGCGCTCTGGAGATCGGCGAGCGGCCCGCGCCCGCCGATCGCGAGCACTGGACCACGGTGGACGTCCGCGCGGCCAGCCTCAACCACCACGACCTGTGGTCCCTGCGCGGGGTCGGGCTGCGTGCAGACCGGCTGCCGATGATCTTGGGCACCGACGCCGCCGGGGTCGCCCCGGACGGGCGGGAGGTGGTGGTGCACTCGGTCATCGGCGGCGCCAGCGGCCACGGCGTCGGGCCGGACGAGCCCCGCAGCCTGCTGTCCGAGCGGTACCCCGGGACGCTCGCCGAGCAGGTCTCGGTCCCCACGTGGAACCTCGTCGACAAGCCGGCGGGGCTGTCCTTCGTCGAGGCCGCGTGCGTGCCGACCGCCTGGCTCACCGCCTACCGGATGCTGTTCACGAGCGGGCGCGCGACCCCCGGCCAGCGGGTCCTCGTGCAGGGCGCCGGAGGCGGGGTGGCCACCGCCGCGGTGCTGCTCGGAGCCGCGTCGGGCCTGGAGGTGTGGGTCACCAGCCGGGACGAGGGCCGCCGCGCCCGCGCCCTCGAGCTCGGGGCCGCCGGGGCCCTGGCCCCCGGGGAGCGGCTGCCCGCCAAGGCGGACCTGGTGCTGGAGACGGTCGGCGCCGCGACCTGGGCGCACTCCATCAGCGCACTGCGCCCCGGTGGCACGGTGGTCGTCGCGGGCGCCACGTCCGGAGACCCCGACGCGGCCCAGCTGCAGCGCATCTTCTTCCTGGAGCTCTCCGTGGTGGGGGTCACGATGGGCTCCCGTGAGGACCTGGTGCACCTGCTCGCCCTGCTCGACAGGACAGGGCTGCGCCCGCTGGTCGACGCGACCTACCCGCTCGCCCGGGCCGACGCGGGGCTGCGGCGGCTCGCCGACGGCGCCCAGTTCGGCAAGGTCGTGCTCGAGGTCTGAGCCGCCGTCACCACGGAGGACCGAGGAGAGGGAGGGACGAGTGGCCGGTCGTTGGCAGCCCGATGTGCTCGGGCCCGACTATCGCGCCCGGACGCTCGAGCTCGCGCCCGACGACGAGGGCGAGGTGGTCGCCACGCTGGTGCGGTACGCCCCGCCCAGCCCGGAGGCGCTCCGCCCCTCGCGTGCCGTGCTGTACCTGCACGGCTGGTCCGACTACTTCTTCCAGACCGAGCTGGCCGAGTTCTGGCACCGGCAGGGCGCCGCCTTCTACGCGCTGGACCTGCGCAAGTACGGCCGCAGCCTGCGCGAGCACCAGACGCCCGGGTACGTCGACGACCTGCGGACCTACGACGAGGAGATCGACGCGGCCATCGCGCAGATCCGGCGCGACCTGGGCCCCCGGTCACGCCTGCTGCTGATGGGCCACTCCACGGGCGGACTCGTCTCCGTGCTGTGGGCCAACCGGCGGCCGGGCGAGGCCGACGCCCTCGTGCTGAACAGCCCGTGGCTCGAGCTGCAGGGCTCGGCGGTGCTCCGTCACGTCAGCACCCCGGCGATCCACCAGCTCGCCCGGTTCAGCCCACGCGCGGCGCTGCCGAACATCGACCCCGGGTACTACGCCCGCACGCTGCGGGCGATCGACGGCGGCGAGTGGGAGTACGACCCGCGGTGGCGGCCCGTGCCGGCGTTCCCGGTCCGCGCCGGCTGGCTGCGCGCCATCATGGACGGCCACGCGCAGGTGGCACGAGGTCTCGACATCCAGGCGCCGATCCTCATGGCGGCGTCCAGCCGCTCCTCGATCAGCCCGCGATGGAGCGAGGCGATGCGCCAGTCCGACTCGGTGCTCGACGTCGAGCTGCTCGCACGCCGTGCGGTGCAGCTGGGCCCCATCGTGACGATCGCGCGGATCCCGGGCGGGCTGCACGACCTGACGCTCTCCAGGCCGCCCGTGCGCGCCCAGTTCTACGCGGAGACCAGCCGCTGGCTCGCCGCGTACGGCTGGGGCTGACGCGGCGCTCTGCGCTCTCAGGCGCCGGTGGCCTCGAGCAGGGTGGGGCCGCCGTCGCCGAGCCGCCAGGCCCGCCACCCGTCGACCGTCCCCTCGGCGTCAGCGGCCGTGGCCGCGGCCTCGTCCGGGTCGGAGACCAGCTGCCCGCCGGGCAGCTCGATCACGCCGTCGACGCGGAGGGTGGCCTCCAGCCGCTGCCCCCGACGGGCGCGGAACCACACGAGCGTCGTGGCGGCGCCCTGCTCCCCTGCGAGCGCGGCCAGCGCGGGGTGCGGCCGGGGCGTCGGCTGGGAGGGGACGCCGGTCCACGGCGTCAGGTCCGCGGGCGGGGGGACCGCCGACACCCGGCGCGCGGCGGGCTGGGGTCCGGTCGACGGGACGAACGGCGCGCGGGTCCCCGACGGCCTCTCGGGCGCGGGCCACTGGCCGACGCCCGGCGTGGGGGACGTGGCGGGCCGGGCCGTGCTCGCCGAGACCGCCTCGGGGGTCACCGCGGCCCAGTCGGGCGCCACCCGGTGCATGCCGGTCGACGCCAGGTCGGGCCACTCCGCGGCTCCGGGGTTGCGACGGCTCGGCCCCGTCCAGCGCGCGTCCTCCTCGGGCGGCGTCGCGGCAGGGGCGGCGGGGGCCGCCGGCGACGGCTCCCAGCGGTCGACCGAGGGGCGGGTGCGGCCCAGCTCCTCGTCGAAGTCCTCGACGGCCCCTGCGGGCAGCACGATTGTCTCGTCGATGCGGGCGCTGGCCGGAGTCGGGCGGGCCGGCGACGGGAAGACGCTCCCCGCGCGGCGGCCGGGCTCGTTCCGGGGCGACTGGGGGCCGTGCTGGGCGGGCACGGGCGACGGCGCGGGCGGGAGGTCCGAGCGCGCAGCGGGCAGGCGCTCGGGCTCGGGCTGGGGCTCGGGCTCGGGCTCGGGAGCGATCGGGGCCGGGAGGTCGTGGGCCGGGGCGGCGACGGGCTCGGCAGAGTTCATCAGGACGGGTGACGCCAGCGGTGCGGCGACGGGCGGCGGCACGATGGCCTGGGCCGCGGTGCGGGCGTGCCTGCTCGTGAGGTCGAGCACCGGGTCGGCCGCCCGCGTGGGTGCGGGCTCGACCGCCCGACGGGCTGTGGAGCCGTCGTGCGACCACGGGGAGACCTCGACGAAACGGCGCCCGTCGGCGCCCTGCACCACCCCGGTCTGGAGCACCTGCAGGTCGCCGGTGGACCGCAGGAACGCCACGGCGTCGCCGATCTCGGCGTCCACCTCCGCGCACAGCACGACCAGTCGGACGGTGTCGCCCGCCGCGCCGCCACGCATCGGCACGCGCTCACGGAACGCCGCGAGGTCGGCGTCGAACGCGCTGCGCCCGCCGTCGTACGCCCGCAGCAGCTCTCCGCGGGTGCGGGTCGCGGCGGTCCCCGCGTGGTTCAGCGCCCGGACCAGCGCCGGGCCGTCGAGCACCGGGGCGGTCTCGACGACGACGGGGCGGCCCGCCGCGTCGAGGGCTAGCAGCTGCGCGCCCTCGGGCGCGGTGCGGGTGGTCACGGGGAACAGCTCTTCGCCGAGCAGGGCGGTCAGGTGCTCGGTCACCAGTGCCGACGCGTCAGGCGCGAAGGTGCCGGCGGCGGGCTGCATCGGCTGGACGAGGAGGGGGCGCCCTTCGTCGAGCTCGAAGATCGGCATCTGCTCCTGCTTCCTTGGCTCGGCGGGCTCAGCCTGCGGGCGTCTCACGCTGGTCTGCCAGGAGCCCGGCCGCTGGCAGTCTGGCATGTGTGGGCGTCCCCGCCGGGCGATCGTCGCCCGCATGGCGGAACCTGCACAGGACGTCCACTGGACGTCCGTCCAGGGTAGACCGGGTTGTCCACCCCACCCATGACCGGCTGCCCGGCGAGCCCGTCAGCGGGTGGTCGCGGGCAGGTGCGCGGCCAGCAGCTCGGCCAGGTGGACCCCGTGGACGTCGGCGAGGTGGTCGGCCTGGGTGCGGCACGAGAAGCCGTCGGCGAGGAACACGTCCTGCGGCCCGGCCTCCCGCAGCGCCGGCAGCAGCTCGTGCTCGGCCACGGCCACCGAGACGTCGTAGTGGCCCTTCTCCATGCCGAAGTTCCCGGCCAGGCCGCAGCAGCCCGCGAGCGTCCGGAACGAGGCCCCGGCCTCAGTGAGCAGCGTGCGGTCCGCCGTGTACGTCATCACCGAGTGGTGGTGGCAGTGCGGCTGCACCACGGCGGTGACGTCGGACAGGTCGGGCAGCGTCCAGCCGGACTCCGGGTCGGGCCCGATGGGCGCCGGGGCCATGAGCAGCTCGGCGAGGGTGTGCGTCTGCCGGGAGACCGCCACCGCGCGCGGGTCGTCGGGCAGCAGGTCCAGGAGGTCGGAGCGCAGCACCGCCGTGCAGGACGGCTCGAGGCCGACGATCGGGATGCCGTTGACGGCGTAGGGGCCCAGCACGCCGAGCAGCTCGGTGAGCTTCTTGCGGGCGGCGGGGAGCTGGCCCGTGGTGATCCAGGTGAGCCCGCAGCAGGCCTCCGCCTCAGGCACCAGCACCTCGTACCCGGCGGCCCGCAGCACCCGGACGGCCGCCTGCGGCACCGACGGGGACAGCGAGTCGCTGAACGAGTCGGTCCACAGCAGCACCTTCGGACGGGGTGAGCCGCCCGCCGTCGGGCCGCCTGGCGCCGCGGCGCCGGCCCGGCGCTGCTCACGGCGCCACCACGTGCGGAAGGGGGTGGGGGCGAACGTGACCATGCGGCGGCGGGTGTCCATGCCGCCGGCCCCGAGCACCACCTTGGCCAACGGGCGCCAGCGCAGCGCCCCGTTGGCGAGCTGGGCCAGGCCGGGCACGCTCGTCACCAGGCGGGTCCAGCGCGGAAGCCAGCCCAGCAGGTAGTGCGTCACGGGCCGCACCCGGCGGCGGTACTTGCGGAACAGCACCTCCGACTTGTACTGCGCCATGTCGACGCCAGCAGGGCAGTCGGACGAGCAGGCCTTGCAGCTCAGGCACAGGTCGAGGGACTGCTCGACCTCGGGCGCGGACCAGCCGCGCGTGATGAGCGTGCCGTTCGCCAGCTCTTGGAGCACGCGGGCCCGGCCGCGCGTGGAGTCCTTCTCGTCCCGGGTGGCCAGGTACGACGGGCACATGAAGCCGCCCGACGCGCTGGTGTCGGCACGGCACTTGCCCACGCCGACGCAGCGGTGGACGGCGGTGGTCATGTCGCCGGCGTCGTGCTCGAAGGCGAAGCCGCCGTCCCGCCCGACCAGGGCCGGCAGGGGGCGCGCGGCGGGCCGGCGCAGGTCGGCGTCGAGCGGTCGCGGGCTCACCAACACACCCGGGTTGAGCAGGTCCCGCGGGTCGAGGAGGGACTTCATGGCGCCGAACGCCTCGATCGCGCGCGGCGAGTACATGACCGGCAGCAGCTCGCTGCGGGCGCGGCCGTCGCCGTGCTCCCCGGACAGCGACCCGCCGTGCGCGGCCACCAGATGCGCGGCGTCGGTCATGAAGGCGCGCAGCGGGTCGCCCGAGCGCTCGAGCGGCACGTCGAGCCGCAGGTGCACGCAGCCGTCGCCGAAGTGGCCGTACGCGAGGCCGTCCACCCCGTGCGACGCCATCAGCGCCTCGAGCTCGCGCAGGTACGCGCCGAGCCGGGCGGGCGGCACCGCGGAGTCCTCGAAGCCGGGCCACGCCTGCTCCCCCGCGGGCGTGCGACCGCCCAGGCCGGCGCCGTCCTCCCGGATGCGCCACATCGCGGCGGCCTCCGGCCCCGGCGGGTACACCTGCACCGCGTCGGTGGCGGCGTCGGCCGCGAGCGCCCGGGCGTTGTCCAGCGCCTCGTCGAGCGAGGGCCCGCCGACCTCGACCATGAGCCAGCCGCCGCCGGAGGGCAGGTGCGGCACCGCGCTGGCGCCGCGGACCCGGCGGACCACGTCGACGAGCCGCGCGTCCATGCCCTCGATGGCCAGCGGCTGGTGCGCGAGCAGCGCGGGCACGGCGTCCGCGGCGGTGGGCATGTCCGGGTACCCGAGGACGACGAGCACGGGCGCGGCGGGGACCGGCACCAGGTTGACCGTGGCGCCGACGATGGTCACGAGGGTGCCCTCGCTGCCGACGAGAGCCTTGGCCAGGTCCGCGCCGCGCTCGGGCAGCAGGTGCTCGAGGGAGTACCCGGAGACCTGGCGGCCGAACCGCCCGAGCTCGGTGCGCAGGGTCTCGAGCTCGTGGCGGACCAGCTCGTCGAGGCCGGGGACGGGGTCGAGCCCCTTGCCCGCGGTGAACCGGCGGCCCAGGCCGTCGACCACGTCGAGGGCGAGCACGTTGTCGGCCGTGCGGCCGTACGCGACGGCGCGCGGGCCGCACGCGTTGTTGCCGATCATCCCGCCGAGGGTCGCGCGGGCCTGGGTGGACGGGTCGGGCCCGAACCGGAGGCCGAACGGGGCGGCCTGCCTCTGCAGCTCCGTCATGATCACGCCCGGCTCGATGCGCGCCGTGCGGGCCTCCGGGTCGATCTCGAGGACCCGGTTCACCGACCGCGAGAAGTCGATGACGATGCCCGGGCCCACAGCGTTCCCGGCGACGGACGTGCCGCCGCCGCGCGAGGTCAGGGGCGCCCCGGCCTCACGGGCCACCTCGAGGGTGGCGAGCACGTCGTCGACGTCGCGCGGGAACACCACGACCTGCGGCGGCACGCGGTAGTTCGACGCGTCGGTCGAGTACTCGGCGCGCCGGCGGGTGGAGTCGTCCACCGGCCCTCGCACGGCCGCGCGCAACGCGTGCACGAGGTCGGCTACGGGCTGGTGCTCACGGGGTGCGGGAGTGGTGACGGTCGACACAACGGCAGTCTCCCACCGCCGGATGAGCGGGCGTCCGGCGAGCCGCCCCTCGGACGCCGCCGAGGGCGTCGGGGCGCGAGGTTCACCCGGCTGAGTGATCGTGCCGGACGGCCGACATGCCGATGAACGAGCCATGACGACGAGGGCTCGCCACGCGCGTGATCGCCGCTCGACCCTCGTCCCGTCCCCCCGCACCGCCGCGGGGCGTGCGGCCCCCGACGCCCGCCCCGCGGTTCGCCCGCTGGACCCGGCCGACCTGCACTGGATGCAGGAGTGCCGCCGCCATCTGCACGGGCCCGACACCGACCTCGACGACCTGGACCAGCTCAGCGCGGTCTTCGACAGGTACGCCGCGGCGTGGCACGCCACCGAGCCGGCGCTGCGCTGGGACCCGCGGCCCACCACCACGGCGGCGGGGATCGCCGTCGGGGACCTGGTGGTCCGCCGGGCCCCGGGCGCCCACTGGGTCGCGGTGGCCGGGACGCGGGACCTGGCGCTCGCCCACCCGGACACCACGGCCCTCGAGCTGCCGCTGCAGGCCGTGTCCGCGGCCTGGGTCGCCGGACGGCAGGGCGCGCTCCCGGAGCTGGTGGACGAGCTCGTGGAGCGCACCGCGCGGCGGGCGGCGTCCGCGCACGAACCAGCGCTGCTGTCGGGGGCGCTGCGCCTGCTGAGCCTGCGCCGCTGACCTGCGCTCAGGCGGTCGGGGCCGCCCCGTCGAGGAACACTCGGACGACCTCGGCGGCCCGCTCCCCCTCCGGCCCGGAGGCACGCGCCAGGTGCAGGAACGCGTCAGCCAGGAACTCGGGGTCGCCCGACACCTCGCCGTCGCGCGCGGCCGCGACGAAGAGGTCGACCACCGGCGCCAGCACCGACGCCACGTACACCGAGCTGACCCGCTCCCTGATGTCAGGGGCGACGTGGTCGAGGGCCTCGTAGACCCGCTGCTCGAAGGAGATGGCCTCGTTCGCGTGCAGCGCGGCGACGCGGGCCAGCCGCACCAGCCGGTCCTCGAACCCGGCGCCCTCCGCCAGCGCGCGCCCGATCCGCTCGCCGAGGTCACGGCTGAAGCGCTGCGCCGCCTCCTCGTAGAGCTGCTCCTTGCCGCCGGGGAAGTGGTGGTAGAGCGAGGGCTTCTTGATCCCGGACGATGCCGCGACCTCGGTGAGGGAGAGCCCCGGGTACCCGGTGGCGGCGAGCGCGGCGGCGAAGGCGTCCACGAGCTGGGCGCGGGTGTCGGACGCAGGGGTCATCGGATTCTCCGGGCGTGTTCCATGGCGGCGCAGCAGGCCGCGACGGCCACCACGAGGAGCGTAGCCGTGACCCCGAGCCCCCATCCCGCCGCATCAAGCACGGCTCCCGCGTCGACCTGGCGCATCAGCTCGACCACAGGGGTGAGCGGGTTCACGCCCGCCACCGCGGCGAGCCACCCGGAGAGCTGCTCCCTGGGGACGAAGAAACCGGTGAAGAAGGACATGCCGAAGACGACGAGCGGGACCATGCCTGTCGCTGAGGCAGATCGCGTCCGCACCGCGGTCGCCACGCTCAGCAGCGCTACCGCGAGCGCGACGGGCGCCAGCAGGGCCAGCGACCCGAGCAGGTGGCTCCACGTGGTGGGCCGATACCCGAGGGCGAAAGCCCCCGCGGTGGTGGCGAGGGCCTGGACAGCCACCGCCGTCATGGTCGCGAGGAGGGTCCCTGCGACGAACGGCGCGCTGCTGCCGTGCGCGAGGCGCAACCGGTCGAGGTAGCCGTTCGAGAGGTCCTTGATGAGCAGCGTGCCCGCCGCGCCGGCGCCTGTGGCCACCGTGGTGAGCAGGATCAACGGCAGCAGGAAGGCGATGAAAGCCCGCCCGTCCAGATACTGCTCGCCGACAGTGCTGAGTTGGCCAGCGTAGATCAGCATGAAGAACAGGGCTTGGGCGAGCGGGCTGATCAGCAATGCCGGCGAGCGGCCCAGCGCGGTGAGGCTGCGCCAGGTGGCCGCGGCGGTCACCGCGACGGTCCTCGGGCGGTCGGCAGTGGCGGTCCTGGCTGTGGCGACTGTGGTCGAGGCTGAGGCCGTGGTCATGGGCGCCCTCTCCGTGCGTGCGGGCTGGTCGGTGTGGGCGGTCATCGGGCTGCGAGGGCGAGGAAGACGTCGTCGATCGTCGGCGCCGTGAGGTGGAGCTCGTCGATGACCTCGGCGCGGCCAGCCGCCGCGGCGAGCGCGGCGGCCAGGTGGTCCGAGTGCCCGCCGATCGGCATCGTGACGGCCAGGTTCGAGGCCCTGGCCTCGTGGCTGCGGGCGAGGTTGGCCGCGAGCTCGCGGGCCGCCTCGGCACTGGCCATGGCCATCGTGAGCGCGCGCTCCCCCACCCGCCGCTTGAGTTGCGCGGGTGTGTCGTGCGCGACGGCGTGGCCCTCGCGGAGGACGAGGATCTGGGTGGCCAGCGCCTCTGCCTCGTGCAGGTCTTGGGTGGAGACGAGCAGCGTGCACGCACCGGGGCCTTCGGTGAGCTGGGTGAGGACCTCCCAGAACGCCTTCCGCGCCACAGGGTCGAGTCCTGTGGTCGGCTCGTCGAGGATGACCAGGGCCGGGGCCCCCACGAGCGCGACAGCCAGGTCGACCTTGCGCCGGCCGCCTCCTGAGAGCTTGTCGATCGCCCGTGAACCGTCCTCCCTGAGCCCGAACTGCTCCAACAGCTCCTCCGCCCGGGCGGCCGCCTCGACCCGGCGCATGCCCAGGCAGACGCCGTGGAACCGCAGCGTCTCTCGGGGCGTGGCCGCCCCGTCGAGTCCGTTCGCCTGGGGCGCCAGCCCGATGAGCCGGCGAGCGCGTGCTCCGGCAGACCTGGTGTCGATCCCGCAGACGCGCACCGTCCCGCTGGTGGGCCGGCGCAGGGTGGCGACGATCTCGAGCAGTGTGGACTTGCCGGCGCCGTTGTGCCCGAGGACCACGGTCCTGTCGCCACGGCGCAGGCTGAGGGACACGTCGTGCAGCACCCGGGCGTCGCCGTATGCCTTCGTCACGCCGCGCATGTCAAGAACTGGCTCGTCATCCATGCCGTCACCCTACCGATCGGTCGGTCGGGAGACGAATCGGCAGGCAGCCGCGCCCTTCAGGCGCGCGGCAGCGTCGCCATCGGGCACCCGGCGCAGCCGATGGGCAGACGCGTGGCCTCGCCGTCACGCGTGGCGCCAGCGGCCGGGCAGCCGCCGGAGCACCCGAGCACGTCGTGGGCCTGGTGCACCACGCCGAGCCTCGCCCAGTGGTCGACCATCGCCTCCGCGAGGCCCGGGTCGATGCCCAGCCGCCGCGCGATGCCCTCGCTCGTGGCGCCCGTGCGAGCCTCGCGCAGCACGTCCTCGAGGACGCTCACAGCAGCCTCCCCACCTGGAACACCGCCACGGCGAGCACCCATGCCACGGCGAGCTGCACCACCATCGCCCCGAGCGTCCACCGCCCTCCGAACAGCCGCTTCTGCTCGGCGAGCGTCGCCACGCACGGGGTGTACGCCAGCACGAACACCATGAACGCCGCCGCGGCCGCCGCGGCGTGCCCGCCCGACGTCTCCTCGAACGTCGCCCGCATCTGCGCGCCCAGGTCGCCTGCCTGGCTGGGGTCCGAGGGCTCGTCGACGGCGTAGGTCTGGGCGAACGACCCGACCACGACCTCCTTGGCGACGAACCCGGTGACGAGGGCCGCGGCCGAGTGCCACTCGCCGAACCCGGCGGGCGCCAGCGCCGGCGCGATGGCCTGCGCGGCGCTCCCGTACAGGCTGTCGTGCACCGGCACGTCGGCGACGGCGTGACCGCCCGTCACCGGCACGGCCAGCAGCACCCACACCACTGCGAGGGTCGCCACGATGACCCGGCCGGCCTTGGTCACGAACGCCCGGGTGCGCAGCCACGCCGAGAGCAGCAGCGCGCGCACCCGCGGGCGCTGGTACGCGGGCAGCACGAGCACGAACGGCTCCTGCTCCAGGTCGCGGAACGCGGTGCGGCGCAGCGCGAGCCCGCCCAGCACGATCAGCGCCACCGAGGCGACGTACATCAAGAAGACCGCGGTGCCGGCGTGCCCGGGGAAGAAGATGCTGGCCAGCAGCAGGTACACGGTGAGCCGGGCGGTGCACGACGCGTACGGCACCAGCAGCCCGGTGAGCAGCCGCTGACGCGCGTGCGGCAGGGTGCGCGTGGCCGCGAGCGCCGGCAGGTTGCAGCCGAAGCCGACGACCAGCGGCAGCACCGCGCGGCCGTCGAGCCCGAGGGCGCGCATCGCGCGGTCGGCCACGAAGGCGGCCCGGGCCAGGTAGCCGCAGTCCTCGAGCAGCGCGATCGCCAGGAACATGACGGCCATCAGCGGCGCGAACGACAGCACGGTGCCGACGCCCTGCAGCAGGCCGTCCACCACGAAGCCCTCGAGCCACGCCGGGCCGGGGATCAGCACCCGCGCGAGGTCGGTCACCGGGCCGGACACGAACGCGCTGACGGCGTCCATCAGCGGCGCGGCGAGGGAGGTCGCGAGCTGGAACAGCAGCCAGGCCACGGCGAGGAAGACCGGCACCCCCACCCAGGGCCGCAGCAGCACGCCGTCGACCCGGTCCGAGGCGGTGCGGGCGCGCGGCTCCGGGGCGGCGAGCTGCCGGGTGACCTCGTCGACCCATCCGAACAAAGTCTCCGCCTGCGCCAGCCCGGCGGCCAGATCGGCCCCGTCCGCGGCGGCCGCGTCGGCCACCGCCTCGATGCCCGCGACCGAGCCCGGGCCGGCGCCGAGCGCGGCCTCGACCGTGCGGGCCAGCTCGGGGATCCCGGCGCCGGTGCGCGGGTCCACGGCCACCACGGGGACGCCGAGCACCTCGGCCAGGCGGTCCGCGTCGACCGGGATGCCCCGGGACGCCGCCACGTCCGCCATGGTGAGCGCGACGACCAGCGGGCAGCCGGTCTGCGCCACCTGCGCCAAGAGGTACAGCGAGCGTGCCAGGCCGGCGGCCTCGACCAGCACGACGGCGAGGTCGGCGCGGCCCAACCGGCTCGACCCGGCCACCGCGTCCGCGGTGACCCGCTCGTCGGGCGAGCGCGCCAGCAGGCTGTAGGTGCCAGGCAGGTCGATCAGCCGCACGGGATCGGCTCCCCCGCCCTGGCGCCAGACGCCGACCTGGAGCTCCACCGTGGTGCCCGGGGCGTTGGTGACCTGCTGGCGGGCGCCGGTCAGGGAGTTGAACAGGGTGGACTTGCCCACGTTCGGGTTGCCGACCAGCAGCACGGTGGCGGGCTCGCGCAGGTCAGCGCGGCCACCTCCACGACGTGCGTCGTCCGGCCCCGGCAGGCCTCCGGGGCCCGGGGCGTGGCAGCTCACAGCCGGGGGCCCTGGTGCGCGGCTCGCACGGGCTCAATGGCGATGCGTGTGGCCGTCTGGCCGTCGACGGCGAACCGCTGGGCGCCGATGGCCACCACCCGGCCACCGAAGGCGGCACGCTGGGTGACCCGCACGACGGCCCCGACCCGCAGCCCCAGCTCGCTCATGCGCAGGCGCATGGACTGCTCGGCGTCGAGCGCGACCACGCGCGCGTGCGCGTCCACCGGGCACTGTGCGAGGTTCATGCGAACCACGCTAGAACTGAGGGGAGCCTTCCCTTAGGGACGGAAGTCCCCATCTCGGCGACCGCCGGCCGGGCCGCAGCGCAGCCCGGCCAGCGGTCGGCGGAGGCCGCTCAGGAGAGCGCCGCGTCCAGGGTGATCGCGGTGCCGGCCAGGGCCTTGGACACCGGGCAGGTCGTCGAGGCCAGCTCGGCGGCGGCGATGAACGCGTCGTTGTCCAAGCCGTCGACCGTCCCCCGGACCGTGAGCTTGATCTCCGCGATGCGGAACCCGCCCTCCGGGTCGGGGCGCAGCGTGGCGTCAGCGGTCACGTCGAAGGACTGCGGTGTGCCGCCCGCCTCGGCGACGACCGCCGAGAGCTGCATCGCGAAGCACGAGGAGTGCGCCGCCGCGATGAGCTCCTCCGGGCTGGTGACCCCGCCCGCGTCATCGGCGGCCCGGCGGGGGAAGGAGACGTCGAAGGTGCCGACGCCCGAGCTGACGAGGTCCACCGTGCCGGAGCCGTCGTTGAGCGAGCCCTTCCAGGCGGTGCGAGCTGTACGGGTGGGCATGGGGGTCTCCTCGGGTCGGGATGGAATC
>Ga0233375_1000739_pt1 | contig 16250 bp, 16 predicted proteins | sample ElkDunMinimDraft_10_FD_191539 | JGI IMG/M metagenome (GOLD analysis project Ga0233375, IMG submission 191539) | Fecal eukaryotic communites from dung pellets of Tule Elk in California, USA - Elk Dung E16 | ecosystem: Host-associated > Mammals > Digestive system > Large intestine > Fecal | place... | reverse complement strand
CCTGTGGCCGTCGGCAGCGGGCACGCCCGCGCCGCTCGGACGAGCGGCGGACGTGATCACATGGAGACCCTTGGATATCATTCACCTTCGGACCTGGCAAGGTCCTCGATACGTCACATCGAATTCACCCTTGTGAAACCTGTGAGGTTCGTGACACGCTTTCGCCCAAGCGACTCCGTACCCCCCGGAGGTTGGCGATGGCCACCGAGACTGCTCAGACCCCCGCACCGAGCTGGCAGGACACCCGCAAGCCCTTCTGGCCACTGGCGCTCGGCGTTCCGCTGCTGCCCTTCCTCGGCTTCCTGGTGTGGCAGGGCACGGGCGGCTCCTGGTGGGCCTGGTGGCTGGCCCCCGTGATCGTCTTCGGGGTCATCCCCGCCGTGGACCTGCTCATCGGCGACAACCGGGACAACCCCCCCGACGAGGAGTTCTCCCGCCTCCAGGGCGAGGGCTACTACCGCTGGCTGACCTACCTCTACCTGCCGCTGCAATACCTGGGGCTGCTCGTCGGCTGCTGGGTCTGGGTCAACGGCGATCTCTCCCTCGCCGGCGCCGCCGGGCTGATCGCCACCCTGGCGGTGGTCAACGGCATCGCCATCAACACCGCCCACGAGCTCGGCCACAAGCGGGAGAATGTCGAACGCTGGCTGTCGAAGATCGCCCTCGCGCCCACCGGCTACGGCCACTTCTACGTCGAGCACAACCGCGGCCACCACACCCGCGTCGCCACCCCGGAGGACCCGGCCAGTTCCCGGCTGGGGGAGAGCTTCTGGGCCTTCTGGCCGCGTACGGTGATCGGGAGCCTGCGCTCGGCGTGGCGGCTGGAGACCTCACGCTTCCGCATCCGCGGCCGCAGCCCGTGGACCCCGCGCAACGACGTCCTCAACGCCTGGGCGATGACGGTGCTGCTCTTCGCCGCCCTGGCGGTCTTCTTCGGCCCCGGCGTGCTGCCGTTCCTGCTGCTGCAGGGGATCTTCGGCTTCTCGCTGCTGGAGGTCGTCAACTACCTCGAGCACTACGGCCTCTGCCGGCAGCGCAACGCCGCCGGCCGCTACGAGAAGGTCGACCCGCGGCACAGCTGGAACAGCGACCGTACGGTCACCAACGTCTTCCTCTTCCAGCTCCAGCGGCACAGCGACCACCACGCCAACCCGCTGCGCCGCTACCAGACGCTGCGCAGCTTCGACTTCTCGCCGCAGCTGCCCGCCGGCTACGCCAGCATGATCGTGCTCGCGCTGGTCACGCCGCTGTGGCGGCGGGTGATGGACCCCCGGGTCGTCGCCCACTACGAGGGCGACCTCACCCTGGCCAACGTCTCCCCGCGCGCCCTGCCCGGCCTGCGCCGCCGCTTCGCCGCAGCCGGCCAGACCCCTACGGCGCAGGGTACGGCCGGCGGGGCCACGGCAACCTGAATCGTCCGTCTCAGCTGTCGGGGGCCCAGTCGGGATCCCGGCCGAAGGCGGCGAGCAGACGGTCCTGTTCGTCGGCCCCGGCGGGCACGTCGACCCCGGTCCGGATCAGCTGGCCGGCCTGATAGTTGGCGACGCGGCTGGTGAACCAGTCGGCGCACTCGTGCACCACGGCCGGGTCCAGCCCCGGGTCGACACCGATCGCCACCGCCAGGTCCCAGCCGTGGATCAGGTGCTCGGCGAGCATCTGGTGCAGATACTCCTCCGCGGGGATCTCCCCGGCCGGCCCGCGCACGGTCCGGTCCAGCACGTCGGCGCTGCTCACCGCCCCGTCCGCCGCGGCGGCTGCCTCCTCGGCGGCCCGGACCGGATCCGGGCCGAGCAGATCCTGACCCTGACCGTCCTCGTGGCCGATGTCTGCCGCCGTCTCCCCGGCCAGCACCGGAGCGGTCTGCCGGTCCACCCCGACGACATGGTTGACCAAGGCGCGGACGTCCCACTCGCGGCAGGGTGTCGGTGCCGACCACTGCGCCGGGTCGACCTGGCCCACCCGGTCGGTGAACTCACGCAACCCTCGTCGGTACGCCTCAAGCAGTTCCATGTCCCCGTCGTTCCCGCGCTCCGCCCGGTTACGCCCGGCCGGGCCGAACTGCCGGAAGAGTCAGGCCAGCCTGGCGGGGTCCAGCCCGACCTCGCGGGCAGTGGAGAGGCGGACCCACTCGGTCACCTGCCGCCGCGAGATCATCCGCTCGTGCACGGCGTACTGCAGGGCCAGGCCGTCCATCACGGCGTTGATCCGCCAGGCGGCGCCGGTGGGATCCGGGCAGTCGAAGACCCCCTCGGTCACCCCGTCCTCGATGACCCGGCTCAGGTCCTGCCGCCAGCGCAGGTCCAGCCGCCGGCAGACCTTCTCCAATTCCGGCGTACGCATCGACTCCGCCCAGCCGTCGATCCAGAGCGACCAGGCGGGGACACGGCCGACGGGGGAGTAGAGTTTCACCAGGCGCTTGAGCCGGGTCAGCGCGTCGGCACCGGAGCGGGCAACGGCGTCCAGCCGGGCGATGTCCTGCTCGGCGGCGTACTCGAAGGCCTGCGCGAGCAGGCGCTCCTTGGTGGTGAAGTGGTAGAAGACGAGGGCCTGACTCACCCCGGCGGCCTCCGCGACGTCCGCGGTGCGGGTGTTGGAGATGCCCCGGCGCACGATCACCTCGCAGGCGGTGCGGAGCAGGGAATCCAGGCGTACCTCGGCCAGACTTCTCGTCACGGCGTCACCGTAACTTACGCAACCGACCACATGGGGTAACGAACGCCTTCGCGGGACCTGCATGTCGCGAAGGTGACCAAGCCGGGCGGAACGGACGCTGAATGTCTCCCGGCATCTGGATCTCCGACGTCAACGTTTCGGCCGTCGCCTGGCCCGCCGGTCGCCGTACGCCGGGGCCCGCGTGGCCCCGGCGCGCGGCCCGAACGCGCGGGTGGGGGGCCGGATTTGGCAACTGATCCTCGACCGGCTAAAGTTCTCATCCGTCACCGGGAAACGCCGGAGACAGCCGCCGGGGCACCGGCGGCACGCGGACGTAGCGCAGCTGGTAGCGCATCACCTTGCCAAGGTGAGGGTCGCGGGTTCGAATCCCGTCGTCCGCTCGGAGAGATCATCACGCAAGTGACGGTCTGGCTCGGTGGAGTGGCCGAGAGGCGAGGCAACGGCCTGCAAAGCCGTGTACACGGGTTCAAATCCCGTCTCCACCTCGCAACAACGAGGGCGATTGGCGCAGTGGGAGCGCGCTTCCTTGACACGGAAGAGGTCACTGGTTCAAACCCAGTATCGCCCACCAGATGAGGGGCCATGTTCGAAAGAACATGGCCCCTTTGGTATGTCTGAGTGTCCAACTGAGTGCTACGCCTCAGGCTTCCGGTCGACGTCAAGGATCCCTGGATCAAGATCGGATCTGGTCGGGATGGGAGTACCCCCGACGGCGTCCGGGCGTAGAGTCGCCACCGTGTCGGCCCTCTTAGCGGCGTTTCCAGCCGCCCTTCGGACTGACGCTGTCGAGGTCGCTCAGGCAATGCCCGTAGCGCGGCTACCGGCGACGCGGCCCTTCGCCGTTGGAGTGGAAGGCGAGCCGGTCGTTATCCCGTACCGCCTGTACAACCCCGAACCAACATCCGCCGTCGTCGAGACGCTGTCGCCTACTCAACGCACCATGTTGGCCTGCTTGTACACCCGACACCACGACGGTCACGTGAGACAGCGTTACCTGCGCCGAGTGGCCGAGGAAGTCCACCCATGGGTTGCGCCCTTCGTCGTCCAACTGGTGGGCGAGTACGTCGTGGAGATTGTCTCGGCCGTTCGTGAGTATCTAGTCGGGATTGAGGTTCCGGGGTCGTGTCTGCGACTCGTCTACGGGCGCTTCGCAAGGGAGAATCGAGCATTCCTCGACCTCACGTACCAACGTGCAGCCAGCTACTGGGATTGCTACTACCGCAATCTGTACGCGGCACGCCGGTACTACCCGGCCTTCGATGTGCTGGATTCGCTCCGCGTCGTCGGCCGCGAGATCAGCGAACACTCGGTTACCGAGGCCTGAAGTCACAGGCGAAGCGAGGACCAGGTCGAACGGCCATCGGTGCATCGGAAGGCCGGCGGCGAACGGAAATCCGGTGAGGGGGCAGCGGGTGGACGGCATCGTCCATGCTGTTTGCGTGCACACACCGGAGGCGAACGAGGCGCTGGGCTGGCTCGCGGAGCAGGGCGTCACACCGTTGGGTCCCGGGCTATGGCGGCAAGGTCTGCCGTCGGGTGACCTGGAGCACAGTGACAACGATCTTGCCCACGAGTGGGCGGCCGCCGCACTCGACGAGGACCGCTTAGCCCCAGGGGAGCGGCTCCGCTTAGGTCTTGGGCTTCTCGACCTACTGGACGAATACTGGGTGGCCGTCGAGCTCCGCCATTTCATCGCGGACCAGGCCGACGCGGGAATCAGCGAAGCCTTCTGGGCGGGCTACCGGGAGCGACTGGAAGCCCCCGACGCAAGCGAGCAGCTGCAGTACTCACTATGGGTTGACTGGTTCGAAGATCAAGACACCGCGGGCGTGGCGTTCGCAGCGCTGCTCGGCGACGACGTGCGCTACCTACGGGCTGGATTGGGCCTGAGCGCGCTGGCCACCGGCCCGCTGCACCGCAGGGCAGCCCGAATTCTCGAGTCCTCGGGGCCCGTACGCTGGGCCTACAAACACGATGTCTATGAGGCCGTCGCCGCCGTAACCGAGTTGCACCCGGCGCTATTCAAGGGCTTGCTGACCAGCTACCACGACTTCTACGGCGACCTCGAACCAGCGGCGGCGCTCACGCTGCTGAACTGCCTGGACCTACCGCCGGAAACGGAGCACTTTGCCACGCTTCGCGCGGTCCTAAAGGCTGGTGCTCGCAATCACTATCACCACCCGGATCTGTGGGGCGCCCTGAGCCACGGCTAGCACTCGCGCCCGCTTTTGCACCGGACTTGCGCCCACGTCGCAGATCAGTTGACGGACGTGTGTCGCGCATCAGCCGACGGAGGACAATAGGCTGCTAGCCGAGATGGTGAGAATTTTTTGTACGTTCTCCAAGCCGGCCCGCAACGGGCCGCACGCGCCGCCGCCAGGGCGCGCGACCTGCACTCCGCTGTCGCTCCGCTCCGGCCACGCAACACGCCCGGCGGCTGGCGCGGACAGTGGAAAGCTCGGAGTGCCGCCGCAGGGCGATAGGCCGTTCGGTATGGGTGTTTGGCCGGTAGTCGGCCGGACCGCACGGCCAGGAGTCCGCGCGGCGTGAGGGTAAGGCACGCCGGGTCCGTCGGGGCCCCAGCGGTTTGCGGGGTTGCGGTTACTGCACCTCCGGCGGGGGCCTCAGGCGCCGGGATGGCCGGGCTGCGGCGGGGCCGCCGGGCTCGTGGGTGGTTGCGGTAGGACATCCCGTGTGCCATCGACTCGGGCAAGCCGAGCAGACCACCGCCCGACACACGGGACGTCCTGGGACTCAGCGACGTGCTGTCGTTTTTCCCTGAGAGGAGGGCGACGGATCAATGCCCGACATCAGGGACGTGCACGATCCAGACGGAGCGCCCAGAACTTGCAAGCGAGCGGTCTTGGCCGGCGTGCGGCTGGGTGACTAACTGGGCGACAATCGGCATGCACGCGACCCCACGACCACGGACGGTGGTGGACATCAGGCAGGCCACCGCCTGTGCCGAGCCTGGTCCAACCGTCATCTAGATTCCTTCACACCGAAGGCGTCATCTGCCGTGACTCACGCAGCCGTCCCCGTCGAAGTGCTTATATCAAAGGTTGCGGGCCAGTTCGTTGATCGCCCGTTGGAGGGGCGTCTGACCATCATCCTCGGGTAGGTAGGTCAGCCACCCTTCGCCGAGGGCCTCCTCCACGACTGCCTTTGCGTGACGCTCGATCCGTCGCGCGTACTCTGCGTCAAAACCCGGCCTGGTAGCCATCGGACTCTTCCCTAGCAGTTGGGTGACTAAGTGGGTGACGATCGCGGTGCACGCGGCCGGACACCTGTGGACAACGACGGACGCGAGCGCCAGCGTACGACGCGGAAAGTGGCAGGTGGCTGCGGCCCGACGGTTGCCTGGGGGGCAAGGAGTCCGAGGTGACGTCACAACGTGCGGGAGCCGTGCGCGACCATGGGCGTGTGCCGACGGACGATGCTCTCCCGAGCCAGACACGACGCCCACTCAGCGAGGCTGAGCGTGCGGTGATCGAGCGTCTGCTCGCTTCGCCGTTTCCCGGCAGTGACGAGCTGCTGGCGCAACTGAGGCATACCACGGTTGACGGTGGATGCCATTGCGGCTGCGCGACGGTCAACCTGTCGGTTGACCGAGCGGGAGCGGCGCCCGCCCCGGTCATCTCGGCGGCACCCGTCTCGGCGGATATCAGCGACGGCGACACCTACACCGGTGTCGTCCTGCTTGTAAACAGCGGATTTCTGTCGTGCCTGGAGGTCTACTCCATCGGTGAACCTGTCCGAAGGCTGCCACCGCCCCACGCCATCTGGCCCCGCCCAGCGGCCTGAGCCGACAAGCGAGAACAGGCGGGACGCCTGGCGTACGAATCGGTGGGCTCAGGGCTGTTGTTTCAGGTCGATCACAGGTACAACGTGCGGCGTGGAAAACCATGAAGGGTCGCTTGAAGCGGACCTCGAATACCTCCGTTCCAGTCGCGCCGATTTCGGGTGGGACCGGAAACGCGTTCTCTGGCGTCTCACCGATCACGGCATGGAGTTGGTGCCTCGACTGCGGCAGATCCGTCGTGAGGGTCCCGGTCGGCTTCGGGCGGCTGCGCTCGAGGTCCTGGTCGCGATCGGGGGTGAGGCGGTGCTGGACGAGGCAGACATGGCGGCAGCGGAACGGCTCATCCGTGTCAAAGCGCCCTCCGAGACGCCCATAGGAATCGACGCATGCGTAACCTTCTGGATCTGCGTGCGCGGTGGTGATCAGCAAGGGGTCATGAGTTCCCTAGGTCTCACCGCGCTGCGGCCGGCGACGTTCGCGCTCGGGGAGAGCGTTGTGGTCGGCGATGCCCATGGCGATGGGAGCGGCCTGGTCTTCGTCACGCCGGAACTCAATGGCTGGACCGCAGTGGTCGGTCTCTGGTGCGACCCCTTTGTCGACGAGCGGCGCGAGGAGATCCGAGCGCTCGTCGAGGAACTGAGCGAGAGGTACGACGAAGCTCATGCTTACTACTTCAGCTCGCAAGGCGACGGGTCGGCCTGGCTGATCGCGCGGAACGGCCGCACCGTTCGGCGATACATCGAGTGGTCGGCCGCCATGGCCCTCGGCGAACCGCTGCCGATCGAGCGCCAGTACCTCGACCAGTTGGGGATCAGGGGCAATCCTGAAGACCACCACGAGAGCGACGACGACTTGCTCGGAGATTTCCACCTCGAGTGCGACGCCACCACCGTGGCAGCTGCGATGAGCATCGACGTGGTCTCGGGCATGTCCACCGAGTGGGTGGTGTGTGGAACCGGGCAGCTGGCTCTTGTGCCGGGCGCATCAACAACCGGTATTCCACCAGGACCGCACCGGATTTGATCTGGATCGAGGAGCGACAGCTTTGACAGGACCACGACGAGCTTCGCGGCCGGCTCTCGCCTCCGCCGTTTCTTGGTGGCCATCGATCAAAGCAATCCTTCCCTGGCGGCCCTCCGTGCGCGTGCTGAGACGGTCCGACTAGTTCAGTGATATCTGGCGATACGCGGGCCTGGTGCTTGTGTCGCTTCTGGTCGTAGCGGGAGCGGTTCTGCCGAGCCTGATCTTCCGCAGAGCGCGTCGCCGCATGAGCGTCAGGGCGGCATAGAGCCCGGCCGGCAGGTCTTTGCGTTGCTGAAGACCTGCCGGCCGGGCTGGCTTTTCGTCAGACCTGGGGTGGCCAGGTGTGCAGGATCGCCTCGACGACCTGCTCCAGCTCTTCACGGCTGGTGCCGCCGGCGGCCTGGACGGCGAGGCCGTTCGTCACGGTCATGACGTAGCGGGCGAGCAGCCCGGCGTCGGTCCCCTCGGGCAGATCGCCCTCGTCGACGGCTCGTTGGAACCGCTCGCGCAGCATTGAGCAGCCGCTCTCCCGCCAGGCCGCCAGGAGGTCCCGTGCCCGGCGCCCCTGGTCGCCGGTGGCGATGCCACCCTGGATGCCGAGGCAGCCGTGGGGGTCGCCGGGGCGGGTGGCCGTCCGGACCGCGCCGTGCAGGAACGCCGTGACCACCTCCCGCGCGGTCGGCTCGGCCAGGGCCCGGTTGACGTACGCGGCGGGTCCTTCGGTGTAGCGCTCCAGGGCCTTGCGGAACAGTTCGTCCTTGTTGCCGAAGGCGGCGTACATGCTGGGGCGGTTGATGCCCATGGCGCTGGTCAGGTCGGCCAGCGAGGCGCCCTCGTAGCCCTTCTCCCAGAAGACCCGTACGGCGCGTTCGAGCGCCTCGTCGGCGTCGAAGCCGCGCGGCCTGCCGATCGGTGCCTTCTGGCTGGTGTCCATGCGATCAGCCTACCCTTCTGTACCGCTCGGTTTAGAACTGCTACTGTCCGGTTCAGTACCAACCGATACAGAAATCTGGGGAGTCACTGTCATGGGGCAATTCGAAGGCAAGACCGCCGTCATCACCGGCGGCAGCACGGGGATCGGGCTGGCCACCGCCGTGCGGCTGGCGGAGCAGGGCGCGTACGTGTTCATCACCGGCCGGCGCAAGACCGAGCTGGACGCCGCCGTCGAGACCATCGGCGCGGCGTCGGTGACCGCGGTGCAGGGCGACGTGTCGGTCCCGGCCGACCTGGACCGGCTCTACGACGCGGTCCGCGGCCGGGGGCAGGGTGTCGACGTGCTCTTCGCCAACGCCGCTGTCGCCTCCGTCGCGACGCTTGCCGAGACCACCGAGGAGCACCTCGACGAGATCTTCGGCATCAACGTCCGGGGCGTGGTCTTCACCGTGCAGAAGGCGCTGCCGCTGCTCAACAATGGCGCGTCGGTCATCCTGAACGCCTCCACCAACGCCGAGCGCGGCGACGCGGCGTTCGGCGCGTACGGGGCCTCCAAGGCGGCGGTGCGGTCCTTCGCGCGTACCTGGGCCGGCGAGCTCATCGGCCGCGGCATCCGGGTCAACGCCGTCTCGCCCGGCCCGACCGAGACCCCGGGCCTCAACGGCGTCGTCGGCGACGCCAAGGCGGACCTGGCCGCATCGCTTCCGATCGGCCGGATCGGACGCGTGGAAGAGGCCGTCGCGGTCGTGGAGTTCCTCGCCTCCGAGCGGAGCAGCTTCGTGCTCGGCGCCAACTACTACGTCGACGGTGGCTCGAACCAGATCTGAGCCGTCGGCCATGGTGGCGTGCCGGTGGTCCGGCCGGCACGCCACCGTGGCGACGTCCGCGAATGTGCGGCATCCAGCGCGCCGCCCGGCGCGATCAATCCATCAGTTCGACCGTGATGTCGAGGTGGCCGGCGTGGCGGGCGTACTCGGCAAGGACGTGGAAGCAGATCCACTCCAGCGTCGGCGGCTCCGACGTGAACCGGCCGCCGGTGCGTCCCGGCTCGCGCAGATCGTGGCCGCGCAACACCTGGCGGGTACGCGCGCCCTGCGCTCGCAGCCGTTCGGCGATCTGCTCGGCGCTCACCCCGTCCGGCACCCGCCAGCGGGCGTCGGGATCGGCGTCTGGATCGGCGACGTTCCAGTCGCCCCAGGGCTGCGCGACCTCTTCACCGAGGAAACCCCAGACGAACCAGCGCTGCTCCATGTGGAGCAGGTGGTGCAGCAACTCCAACGGCGTCCAGCCGGACGGCACCTTTGGGGTGCGCTGCTGCTCGTACGAGAGCGACACCACCGCCTCGATGCACTCGGCCCGCATCCAGTCCAGATAGTCGGCCCAGCGTTGCGCGCCGGCGCCGCCGGCTTTCGACGGCTCCCCGGGGTTGAGGTTCCAGAGGTTGTCCTGATTGGTCACGCCTCCGTCATAGCACGGACGAGGCAATCGATCTGGCGGTCAGCCACCGAACGGTGCGAGGCTGAACCGGCCCCAGGCCACGAAGGCCGCGAGCGCGAGGAAGAACAGGTCGACCGGGACGTACCGCCACTCCCGGCGCACAATCCGGACGGTGGCGGCTCCGGTCATGAGTAGTACCAGTCCCAGAGCGGCCAACGGCACCAGCAGCGGCGCGATGTCGAAGAGCGCGGGCAGGATCAGTCCCGCCGCGGCCAGCACCTTGACCGCACCGATGGCCTTGATGGCTCCGGCGTCGAAATCGTCGACGTAGTGCTGGCCGTCGCTGATGGCCCGGAAACGCTCCTTGGGCAGCGCGAGCATCGCGACGCCACCGGCCAGGTAGCCGACCGCCAGCAGACCGGCCACGATCCAGAGTGCGGTATTCATTGGTTTCCTTCTTTCTCGTCCCTTCGAGGCGTTTGACAACCAGGACGAGGCAGCGACTCACGATGTGACACGGGTTCGCTCAGCGCGCGGATGTCACAGACTGCTGGGGTGCGCCGTCTTACGGATGTGCAGGCGGGCGACACCCAGGACAGGGGAGAGGCAGGATGACCGGGACCCAGGAGTTCGAAGCTCTTCGGCCGTTGCTCTTTTCGATCGCCTACCGGCTCCTGGGCAGCGTCAGCGAAGCCGAGGACGCGGTGCAGGAGACGTGGCTGCGGTACGCCTCCGGCAACGTGCAGCCGCAGTCGTTGAAGGCGTACCTCTCCACGGTGGTCACCCGGATCTCGATCGACGTGCTGCGCTCGGCGCGGGTGCGACGCGAGACTTACGTCGGGCCGTGGTTTCCCGAGCCGCTGCCGACCAGCTCGTCGACGATCACCGGCTACGACGATCCGGAGCGCGCCGCGGAGCTGGCCGACTCCCTGTCGATGGCGGCGCTGCTCCTGCTTGAGCGCCTGAGCCCCCTTGAGCGTGCGGTCTTCGTGCTCCGGGAGGTGTTCAGGTTCGACTTCCCCGAGGTGGCCGAGGCCGTGGGGCGCTCCGAGGGGGCCTGCCGCCAGCTCGCCTCCCGCGCCCGCCGCCACATGCAGGAAGGGCGGCCCCGGTTCGCCGCCGACCGGCGTAGGCGGGTGGAGCTGGCGGATCGGTTCTTCGCCGCCCTGCACGACGGTGACCTTCAGCAGCTGACGGAACTCCTCGCCGCCGACGTGGTGACCTTGAACGACGGTGGCGGCACCAGCGGTGGACAGGGGGGTGCGTTCGGTGCCGCCAAGGCGGCCCGGTTCCTGGCCGCTGTGGTGTCCCCGCTGCTGGCCATCGGCGCCAGAATCGACAAGCTGGAACTCAACGGGCACCCGGGGGCGGTCCTGCGCGACCCGGAGGGCAACGTCATCGGCACCTGGACGCTGGAGATCCTCGACGGGCAGATCCAGACGATCCACTCGGTGACCAACCCGGAGAAGCTGCGGCACCTCGGCCCGGTGGGCGACCTGCGCGCCGTCCTGCGGGAACGCAACCGCGCACGCCGGTCTCCGGGCTGATGGGACGTCGGAGGCGCGCCGCACCACGGCGCGTGCGGCGTGTGCAACCCTGCCGGGAGAGGGATCCCTCACGGGGACAGACGACATTACTGTCGAGTAATGTCGCGTTCAACTTGATACGTAACCGGTTCGACACCCGTTCTCGGCGCGTGCCGGCGGGACCGGGCCGGCGGAGGAGACAGGGGAGCACGTGCGGTCACCTAAAGACTTCTTCCAGCCACTGGCGGTCGGGGCGCCCGCGCCGCTGCGGGAGATTCCGGTCCGTCCGTCGCGGATGATCCACTTCTTCGATCCGAGCAACGAGAAGATGGCCGCCAAGGTCCCCGGCCTGGTCGGCAAGCTCGACGTGCTGCTCGGCAACCTCGAGGACGGCGTCCAGAGCGACCGCAAGGAAGCCGCCCGCGACGGGCTGGTCAAGATCGCCCAGAACACCGAGTTCGGGCAGACGCAGCTCTGGACCCGGATCAACAGCCTCGACTCGCCCTGGGGCCTGGACGACCTGCTCACCCTGATCCCGGCCATCGGCGACAAGCTCGACGTCGTCATGGTCCCCAAGGTCGAGGGACCGCAGGACATCCACTACGTCGACCGGCTGCTGGCGCAACTGGAGGCGAAGGCCGGCCTGACCCGGCCGATCCTCATCCACGCGATCCTGGAGACGGCGACCGGTGTCGCCAACGTCGAGGAGATCGCCGGCGCCAGCCCGCGCATGCAGGGCCTCTCGCTCGGCCCGGCCGACCTCGCCGCCAGCCGCCGGATGAAGACCACCCGCGTCGGCGGCGGCCACCCCGGCTACCTGGTCCGCACCGACCCGGTCGGCGACGACCTGCACGCCGGCCGGACCACCTCCCAGCAGGACCTCTGGCACTACACCCTGGCCCGCATGGTCGACGCCTGCGTGGCGAACGGGGTCCTGCCCTACTACGGCCCGTTCGGCGACATCCGTGACGTGGTGGCCTGCGAGGACCAGTTCCGCAACGCCTTCCTGCTCGGCTGCGTCGGCACCTGGACGCTGCACCCGGTGCAGATCGACATCGCCCGCAAGGTCTTCTCGCCCGCCCCGGAGGAGGTCCGCTGGGCCCGCCGGGTGCTCGACGCCATGGGCGACGGCACCGGCGCGGTGATGCTCGACGGCAAGATGCAGGACGACGCCACCGTCAAGCAGTGCCGCGTCGTGGTCAACCTCGCCGAGCTGCTCGCCGCCCGCGACCCCGAGCTCGCGCAGGCGTACGCGGCGGAGAAGGAGTGACCATGAGCGCCGACGACATGCTGCGCCCCCGCCGTTCCGTGCTCTACATGCCGGGCGCGAACGCCCGGGCGCTGGAGAAGGCGAAGAGCCTCCCGGCGGACGCGCTGATCCTCGATTTGGAGGACGCGGTCGCCCCCGACGCCAAGGTGGAGGCGCGGGCGCGGGTCTGCGAGGCCGCCGCCTCCGGCGAGTACGGCAACCGCGAGGTGACCATCCGGGTCAACGGCATCGGCACCGAGTGGCACGACGAGGACCTGCGGGCGGCGGCGAAGGCCGGGCCGGCGGCGGTGGTCGTACCGAAGATCGGGTCCGCCGAGGAGGTGCTGGCGGTGGTCCGGGCGTTGGAGGCGGCGGGCGCGCCGGAGCACACCAAGGTCTGGGCGATGATCGAGACGCCGGGCGCGATCCTGCGCGCGGAGTCGATCGCCGCCGCGCACGAGCGCCTCACCGGTCTGGTGATGGGGACCAACGACCTGGTCAAGGAGCTGCGCGCGCAGCGGGTGCCGGACCGGGCGCCGATGCTGACCAGCCTCTCGATCGCCATCCTCGCCGCCCGCGCCGCCGGGAAGCTGATCTTCGACGGCGTCTACAACGACGTCAAGGACCTCGACGGGTACGAGGCGGAGGTCCGTCAGGGCCGGGCGATGGGCTTCGACGGCAAGACCCTGATCCATCCCGGTCAGATCGCCCTCTGCAACGAGATCTTCAGCCCGGCCGATGCCGAGATCGCCCACGCCCGCCGCGTCATCGAGGCGTTCGAGCAGGCGCAGCGGGAGAAGCTCGGGGTGGCGACCGTCGACGGTCGCATGATCGAGAACCTGCACGTGGAGGAGGCCCGCCGGGTCCTGGCCATCGCCGACGCGATCGCCGCCGCCGACGCGACGAGGTAGCAGGTCACGGCCGCGTCCAGCACGGTGTGAACGGTACTCAGGGGCCGTCCGGGGTTGAACCGGACGGCCCCTGATCCGTTCGGCCACTGTCATGCCTGGCCGCCGGGATGACATCGGTGTCCAGTCGGTCATCTCCGGCTGGACACCAGGCGTGACCGGCCCCGCGACGGTGATCACATTCCGGCCTCTCGGCCGCTGACTGACGTGAGGAATGATCACTTACGGTCTTCGCAGTCGGGCGAATCCCCTCCACCGCCCTGTCACCTGCGAGGAGCAGCCAGCCGGATGTTGCGGGTCTTCCTTGCCCTCCTCGTGGGCCTCAGCGCGCTGTTTCTCCTCTCGATCGTCGTCGCCTTCGTCTACGGGTTGGTCCGTCCGGAGAAGGTGCGGCAGGCGAAACGCAAAGCCGACGCCGGACCGCGGTACGGGCCGGTGCGCCGCGACCAGGTCGCCATCCTCATCGCCTGCCGCAACGGCAGCGGCACCATCGGCGCCTCCGTCACCGCCGCCCGGCGTACCGGGGCGAACGTCTACGTCGTCTCCGACGCCTCCAGCGACGACACCGTCGACCAGGCGCTCCGGGCCGGCGCGGCGGTGCTCGAACTGACCGACAACGTCGGCAAACCGGCCGCCCTGAACCTCGGGTACGTCCGCTTCGGGCTCGGCGTGTACTACCGCGCGATCGTGATCCTGGACGACGACGTGACAGTCGCCGAGGACTTCGTCGAGGTGTCACTGGCGCAGCTGACCGACCGGACCGCGATCGTCGTCGGGCACAACGTGACCTGGTGGCCGCAGGAGCGGCGCTGGAACGTCTGGCTGGCCAAGCGCGCCTACAGCTACTGGAACTACCAGATCTTCATCCGGCGGGTGCAGAGCTACTTCAACGTCATGAACTGCATCTCCGGCTCCAACTCCCTCTACCGCACGGAGCTGCTGGACATCCTGCTGCCGCAGCAGCCGCCGTACATCGTCGACGACACGTACTGGGTGCTGGAGACCCACCGGCGGCGGCTCGGCGAGGTCGTCTACGCCCCGCGGGCGGTGGCGCAGCTACAGGATCCGACGAACCTGCGGGACTGGTACAAGCAGAACCTGCGCTGGCTCTGGGGTACCTTCCAGGGGATCATCGGCCACCGCGTCGGGCGCCAGGTCAGCCGTTTCGACTACGCGTACGTGCTGCTGATGCTGCACTGGGCGCTCTACGTCCTCGGCATGCCGCTAACCGTCGCCCTGCTCGCCGGCGCCGGACCCGGCCTGCTTCCCGGGGTGCTGCTCCTCCTGGCCGGCCACGGCATCTGGGTCTCGCTGGCGGCGTGGCGGCTGCGCCGTCCGCAGCTGGTGCTGCTCATCCCGGCGATCCTCTTCGCCGACATGGTCTACCGGGTGATCTTCGTGCACGCCCTCGTGAAGGCGATCCGCGAACCGACCGTGGACCGGTGCGTCTGGGACTCCCCGGAACGCATCAGGGTCCCCGAACCGACCCCTGTGTGAGGAGGTGAAGATATGTCAGCCAGCCAGGATCTCCCGGTCACCGGGGCGCCGGCCGCCGCCGTCGGCCTGATCGGAGCGCTCTCGCTCGCGATCGGCGCGGTACTGGTCGCCGTTGCCCAGTGGGGCGCGAAGCTGCGACCCGGCAACTGATGCCGGCGGTGGGCGCATTCCGCCCTCGCGAGAGCGCGAATGCGCCCGCCGTTGCGACGGCGCGGACCCCTGCCGCCGTCGTAGGAGATCATCGGGTAGAGTTCGACGAGTCGGTGGGCGACCACCGACGTGCGGACGTAGCGCAGCTGGTAGCGCATCACCTTGCCAAGGTGAGGGTCGCGAGTTCGAATCTCGTCGTCCGCTCAGATTTCTCCCCCAGGCCACCGCCTTCTGCCGGTGGCCTGTTCTGTGTCCGGCCACCGGTTGTTGCCGGCTCGCCTCTTCGTGCGCTGTCGTGCGGAACCGGCCGGTCCCGCACGACAGCGCCGCCGGGATCTAGGAGAAGAGCCGGCCGATCGAGTGGATGATCTCGGCGTAGAAGTTGCCCTCGATGCTGCGGAAGAGCGCGAAGTCCTGGTCGGGGCTGCCGAAGAACGGGCGCAGGGTCCAGGCGAGCTGGGTGCCGACGAAGCCGAAGAGCACGATCCAGACGTAGAGCAGGGTCATGCTGGCGGGTCGTTCGGCGGGTTGGGGCCGGGCGACCGGCCCGGTCCGGTACCCCGGCGGAAACGCGTAGCCGGGCGGCAGCATCGGGGCGGCGATCTGCGCCGGGACCGGGGCGGGTGCCAGGACAGGTGCCAGGGCTGGGGCTGGGGCCGGGGTGGGGCCTGGCTGCGCCGGGGCGGCACCCTCCGGCACGGCGACCGGGGCCGTGACGACGCCGTTGGCCGGGACCGCGGCCTGAGCCGGGACCGCCGCCTGAGCCGGGATGGCCACCTGGGCCGGGGCGGCCACCTGCGCGGGAGCAGCGTGTGCCGGGGCCGTGACCTGCTCCGGGGTGGCCACCTGAGCCGGGACGGCAGCCGGCCTCGGAGCGGCGGTCAGTAGGCCGCGGGTGTGCAGTTCCTGCATGCCGCCGGTGAGAAAGCGCAGCCCGATCAGCGCGGACAGGCCCAGGATCGCCACGTTGAGCAGCTTGAAGAACGAGTAGTCCGGCGCGGTGATCAGGAAGAAGAGGCTGATCGGAGCGAACGCCACCGCCAGCATCGCGA
>Ga0233375_1000736_pt1 | contig 16315 bp, 17 predicted proteins | sample ElkDunMinimDraft_10_FD_191539 | JGI IMG/M metagenome (GOLD analysis project Ga0233375, IMG submission 191539) | Fecal eukaryotic communites from dung pellets of Tule Elk in California, USA - Elk Dung E16 | ecosystem: Host-associated > Mammals > Digestive system > Large intestine > Fecal | place... | reverse complement strand
GCGCTTGAGGAACACCCTCGCACCGCCGCCCACGTGCTCCGCGAACCGCGGCACCTCGGTCAGCATGCTCGGCCGGCCCGTGTACGTGCGGTGCAGTCGTGCGAGCGCCTGCCCGAACGCCGGGTCGGCCAGGGCCTTGTGGTACTCGGTCTCGAGCTCGTCGAGCGCCGCGATCAGCGCCTCGGGCACGAAACGGCCGCCGAACTGGCCGAAGTACGGTCCCGCGTGCGTGCCCAGGGGGCCGCCCGACATCTCCGGGGCGCTCACTGCCGCACCGCCCGCAGCGACGGGTGCGCGCCCGCGGCGACCAGGTCGGCCACCGACTCGCGCGGCGCGTCGTCGGTGACGAGGGCCTCCCCCACCAGCACGGTGTCCGCGCCGGCGCGGGCGTAGTCCATGACGTCCAGGGGCCCACGCACCCCGGACTCGGCGATCCGCACGATGCCGGAGGGGATCGCGGGGGCGACCCGCGCGAACGTGCCGCGGTCCACGTCGAGGGTCTTGAGGTTCCGCGCGTTGACGCCGATCACCCGGGCGCCGGCGTCGACCGCGCGCGCGACCTCCTCGGTGTCGTGCACCTCGACCAGGGCGGTCATGCCCAGCGAGTGGACGCGCTCGATGAGCGAGGTCAGGACCGTCTGCTCGAGGGCCGCCACGATCACCAGGACGAGGTCGGCGCCGTGGGCACGGGCCTCCCATACCTGGTAGGGGGTGACGATGAAGTCCTTGCGCAGCACCGGGATGTCGACCGCGGCGCGGACCGAGTCGAGGTCGGCGAGCGAGCCGTTGAACTTCCGCTGCTCGGTGAGGACAGAGATGGCGGCGGCGCCGCCCTTCTCGTACTCCGCGGCGAGGGCGGCCGGATCGGCGATCGAGGCCAGCGCGCCCCTGCTGGGGCTCGAGCGCTTGACCTCGGCGATCACGGTCACGGCGTCCTCGACCCGGAGCAGCGACAGGCACTCCTTGGCCTCCGGCGTCCGCGCGGCGCGCTCCTTGAGCGCTGCCAGCGGCGTGGCCGCCTCGCGGGCGGCGAGGTCCTGCCGCACCCCGGCGACGATGTCGTCGAGAACTGTCATGTCTCCCCCTTGGGCACCCGTCTCACCGTTCAGGCCATCGGCGTCGTTCCTCGCCATCGTAGAGGCGAGTCCGCGAGGCACCGACCACCGGCCACCTTCTGGACCCTCAGCCCCCGCAGGCAGGTCAGAACGCGTCGCGCAGCCCTTGCACGAATGCCGCCGCCATGCCGAACACCACGACGAGCGCCACGGTCAGCAGAACGCCCAGGACGACCGAGATCCACCCGAGGACGATCCCCGCGGTCGCGAGCCCGGGGTTGTCCGCCTCGCCCGCCTCCGCGGCGCGCTTGGCCCTGTTGCCGAGGATGATCGCGGGGATGCCGGTCACGTACATGCATCCCAGCACGAGCGACACGAGGCCGAGCACGAGCGACCAGACCGCGAGCTCGTTGCGCGGGTACCCGACAGGGCCGCCGGGGTAGTAGCCGTAGGAGCCGGCTCCGTACTGCTGCGCGGGGTACTGCTGCGCGGGGTACTGCGGCGCGGGGTACTGCGGCTGGGCTGGGTGCTGCTGCGTGGGGTGCTGCGGCTGGGGGTGGTGCGGGCTCGCCTGGCCCGCGGACGGCGCGGCTGCGCCGTCGTGGGCAGGCGGGGTGGAGCTGACGCTCATGTGACGGGTCCTCGATCTGTGGGGGTCGCCAGAGCGTATGGGCTCAGGGCGCGAGCACGGGCGCCAGCGCGGGGACGTTGCGCAGCGCCGAGTACCCGACCACCACCACGAGCAGCAACCATGCGGGCCACAGCCGCGGCTGCTCGCGCGGCGGCACGGGGGCGCCGCGCCATCTGCGGGCCGCCCACCGCGCCCAGAGCACGGCGACCAGCGGGACGGCCAGGACGAGCAGCGGGTTCATCGCCCAGGCGCCGGCCAGATCGCCATGGGCGAGGTCGTGCGTGGCGCGCAGGCCTCCGCACCCGGCGCAGTACAGCCCGGTGAGGGCGAGGAGCGGGCACACGCCGTACTGGCCGGGGGTGTGCGGGTCCACGAGGGCGAGCCAGCACGTCGCGCCAGCGATCGCGACGGCGACGGCCCCGGGCGCGCGCAGCCTGCTGAGCCGGGCGCGGGGCCCGGACGCAGCGCCGCCCGCCCCCGGGACCGGGAGCGGGCGGCGCTGCAGGCCTGGCACGGGGCGCCTCAGTAGCCGGAGGTGCTGCTCATGTCGTTGAGCCAGTCGCTGTAGCCGGCGATCCCGCCGATCGCGATGAAGCCGATGATCGCGATCGCCGTCCACGCGATCGCGATCCAGCCGAGGATGATGCCAGCGGTCGCCATGCCGCCGTTGTTCGCCTCGCCCGCGGCGACGGCCTTCTTGGACTTCGACCCGACGATCACCGCCGGGATGCCGGTGAGGAGACCGCAGAACAGCAGCCCCACGATGCCGAGCACCAGCGACCACACGCCCAAGGTGTTCTTGGGGTAGCCGTAGCCCTGCTGCGGGTAGCCACCGGCGCCGGGGTACTGGCCCGCGCCCGGGTACTGAGGCGCGCCCGGGTACTGGGGGGCCGGCGGGTACTGCGCCCCACCAGGCTGCTGGGCGCCGCCCGGCTGCTGCGCGTACGGGTCCGACGGGTACTGCGGGGCGGGCGGGTACTGGCCGCCCGGCTGCTGCGGGGCGCCCTCGCCCGACGGGTTCGACGGCTGCTCGGGCTGGTCACCGGCGCCATAGGGGTTCTGCGGCTCGTTCGGGGTCGACATCATGTCTCCTGAGGTCACACCGACGGCACGCACCATCGGTCGGGAACGGTCGTACTCCGGCAGGGCGGTCCACCTGCCGCTCGCGCAGCCTAGTGCCGGTGCGACATCCGCCGCCGCGCGACGCGGCATCCGGATGCGAGCCCGCCACTCACCGCGAAGACGGCCGGGACGACCGCCTCAACGCGCTCGCCCTGTCAGTGTGCGCTCTGACCCGACTGCTTCGCGAGCGTTGCCGCGCCGCCCTGCCCGTGGCCGAGGATCTGCAGGACCTTGCCGACCACGACCCCGAGCACGATGACGCCCATGCCCACCCAGAAGAGCCACGGCGTGGAGAACACGAGCGCGAGGCCCGACATCGTGAAGCCGACGAGCACGAACACCACGAGCGTCCACGAGGCGTTGGTGTGCCCGTGGTTCGTCGGCGGCGTGCTGAGGGGCAGGGTGACCGTCTCCTCGGACGAGGATCCGGTGGCCCCGTTCCCGGGGCGGCGCTCAACTGTCTGCTCGGCCATGGTGGCTTCTTTCTGATCAGGGATTCTGCCGCACAGCGTATCGGACCAGCGAGAGCACGCGCGCTGCCCGCCATGCCGGGACGTTGGTCCGGGCCGCGCTCAGGTGGGGTCGTCGCCGCGGGTCAGGGAGTCCCACGCGGCCTGGTCGTCCACCGGCGCGCCCGGCCGGGCGCCCGGCTCGGAGGCCGCGGGGCTCGCGTGCCGGCGGGTGGGCTGCGGCCAGTCACGGGACACGACGGCCACGAAGACCGCCGCCATCGCGTCCACGGCGCCCACCACGAGAGACACCCACGGCCAGGCGGTCAGCGCGACGGGCGTGGTGAGCACGCCGACGCCGGTCAGCTCGGCGACGGCGGCCTCGGCCGCGCCGGAGGCGCCTGCCACGGCGCCCCATGCCGACGACACGACCACGACGCCGGCCGCCGCGACGACGGCGATCACGATCCACCGGCCCGCACGGCCCACCAGCGCGATGGCCGCGGTCGCGGCCAGCAGCACCACGGCTGCGGCGACCACCCCCGGGGCGGCCTGAGTGCCGGCCACCTCGACCGCGACCTCTCCGTGCAGGGCGCTCGCGCCGGTGCTGCGCAACCAGACCGGCACTGCCGTGCCCGCCGTCAGGCCCGCGAGCAGCACGAGCAGCGCCGCGACGGAGCCACGGCCCCGGCGGCCCGCGCGTGCCGCGGGACCGGACGCACGCGCCCGGTCCGCCGACGTGCTCATCGCCCGTCCTCGATCCGCCCCCGGGCGACGCTCACGGTCGCACGCCCCGCAGACGCGAGGCCACCTGCACGGCGCGGACCGCCGCGGCCGCCTTGTTGCGCGACTCCTCGTACTCCAGCGCGGGCACCGAGTCCGCGACGATGCCCCCGCCGGCCTGCACGCTGGCACGGCCCCCGCGGATCAGCGCGGTGCGGATCGCGATGGCCATGTCCATGTCGCCGGCCAGGTCGAAGTAGCCGACGGTGCCCCCGTAGATGCCCCGCCGCGCCGGCTCGATCTCGTCGATGAGCGCGATCGCCCGGGGCTTCGGGGCCCCCGACAGCGTTCCCGCCGGGAAGGTCGCCATGAGGGTCTGCACGGCCGTGGCGCCCTCGCGCAGCCGTCCCACGACCGTCGAGCAGATGTGCATGATGTGGCTGAAGCGCTTGACCTCCATGAACTCCACCACCTCGACGCTCGCCGGCTCGCACACCTTCACCAGGTCGTTGCGGGAGAGGTCGACGAGCATGAGGTGCTCGGCGCGCTCCTTGGGGTCGGCGAGCAGCTCGTCGACCAGCCGCCGGTCGTGGTCGGGGTCGGAGCCGCGCGGCCTCGAGCCGGCGATCGGGAACGTCACCACCCGCCCGTCGGTGACCTTGACCAGGGTCTCCGGGCTCGAGCCGACCACCGCGAACTCGGCGCCGTCGGCGTCCGAGAGCTGCAGGTAGTACATGTACGGGCTGGGGTTGATGGTGCGCAGCACCCGGTAGACGTCGATGGGCTCGGCCGGGCAGTCCAGGTCGAGGCGCTGGGAGAGCACCACCTGGAAGACCTCGCCGTCGCGGATGGCCTCCTGGCCAGCGCGCACCGACGCCTCGAAGTCGGCGCGGGCGGTGCGGAACTCCAGGGCAGGCTCGGGCAGGTCGGCCAGCCCGGCGGCGGCGGGCGGCGCCGGGTGCAGCAGGGCCGCCTGCATGCCGTCGAGCCGCGCGACCGCGTCGGCGTGCGCCTCGTCGACCCGGGCGTCGGTGTCGTCGAAGTTGATCGCGTTGGCGACCAGCCACACCGAGCCGTCGTGGTGGTCGACCACGGCCAGATCGCTCACCAGGCACATCGTCAGCTCGGGCACCCCGAGCTCCTCGGGTGCGTGGGCGGGGAGCGTCGGCTCCCAGTGCCGGACGACGTCCCAGCCGAGGGCGCCCACCATTCCTCCGGTCAGCGGGGGCAGCCCGGGCACGGCAGGCGTGCGCAGCACCTCGAGCGTCTGGGCGAGCACCTCGACGGGGTCGCCCTCGAGGGGGACCCCCACCGGGACGTCGCCGTGCCACTCGGCCCTGCCGTCACGGGAGGTCAGGGTCGCGCGCGAGCGCACGCCGATGAACGAGTAGCGCGACCAGGCGCCGTCCGACTCCGCGGACTCGAGGATGAACGTGCCGGGCCGGCCCTGCGCCAGGGTGCGGTAGAGGCCGACGGGGGTGACGTCGTCCGCCAGCAGGCGCCGCACCACCGGCACGACACGGCGCCCGGCGGCGAGGGCCCGGAACTCGTCGACCATGGGCCACGTCGCGCCCCAGGGGACCTCGACGGCTGTCGTCTCGGTGGGGAGGGCGGGGGCGCTCATCAGGCTCCTCGGGTGTCAGGCTGGGCGGGACGGGTCTCGTCGCCGGTGGGGGCAGGACGGCTGCCGACGACGGCGGCGAGGTCGCCGCCCGTCTCGAAGCAGGTCCGGGCGCCGGTGTGGCACGCGGCCCCGACCTGGTCGACGCGCACGAGCAGGGCGTCGCCGTCGCAGTCCAGGCTCACGGACTTCACGAACTGCGCGTGGCCGGAGGTGTCGCCCTTGCGCCAGTACTCCTGGCGCGAGCGGCTCCAGAACGTCACCCTGCCGGAGGTCAGCGTGCGGTGCAGCGCCTCGTCGTCCATCCACCCGACCATGAGCACCTCGCCGGAGTCGTGCTGCTGGACCACGGCGGCGACCAGGCCGGCCGGGTCGCGGCGCAGGCGGGCGGCGACGGCCGGGTCCAGGCCGGTCGCCGGGGCCGGGACGGTGTGGGGAGAGGTCGGGGTCGAGTCGGGCACCCCAGGATCTTCCCACGCGGGTCCGAGCGCCCGCCGAGGGGTCCGACGCCCGGACGCCGGGCCGGCGCCTCAGCGGGTCTGCGACACCCAGCTGGCGTGCATCGCCGCGTAGGCGCCGCCGCGCGCGACGAGCTCCGCATGGGATCCCACCTCGACGACGTGGCCCGCGTCGACCACCACGACGAGGTCGGCGGCCTCGGCGGTGGACAGCCGGTGAGCGATCGTCAGGGTGCTGCGGCCGTGCGTCAGCGAGCGCAATGCCCGGGCGATCCGCACCTCGGTGGCCGGGTCCACCGCGGAGGTGGCCTCGTCGAGCACCAGCAGGTCGGCGCCGGCCAGGTAGGCCCGGGCGAGCGCCACGAGCTGCCGCTCCCCCGCCGAGAGCGACTCGCCGCGCTGGCCGACCGGCGTGGCCAGGCCTTGGGGCAGCTCCGCGAGCCAGTCGCCCAGCCCGAGCTCCTCGAGCGCGCCGAGCGCCGCCGGCTCCCACACCTCGCGTGGCGGCGCGTCGACGCCGCGCAGCCCGAGCGCGATGTTCTCCCCGAGCGTGGTGTCGAAGAGGAACCCCTCTTGGGGCACCATGACCACCCGCTCGCGCAGGTTGGCGACCTCGATCTCGCGCACGTCCACGCCGTCGAGGAGCACCTGGCCGGAGGTCGGGTCCATGAGGCGCCCGACGAGCTTCGCGATCGTCGTCTTGCCCGACCCGGTGGCGCCCACCACGGCCACCGAGGTCCGCGCCGGCAGCTCCAGGTCCACACGGTGCAGCACCGGCGGGCCGCCGGGGTAGGCGAATCCCACGTCGCGGAGCGTCACCGCGGCGGGGCCGCGCGGCGACCGCGGCGCGTCCGGGCCGGCGTCGACGACGCTCACCGGCGTCTCGATGACGGCCAGGACGCGGCGCCAGCCCGCGACCGCGTTCTGCAGCTCGTTGAGCACCTCGGTCGCCATCTGGACGGGACCGGTGAAGAGCTGCACGAGGAACAGGAAGGCGAGCAGCCGCCCGACGCTCAGGTCGCCCGCGACGCCCAGGTGGGTCCCGACGACGACCACCGCGGCGAGCACCAGGTTCGCCACCAGCACGCCGCTGGAGAAGACGAGGGCGACGGTGTTCTGCGCCCGCACCATCGCGTTCCTGGTGCCCCGCACCGCGCGGTCGATCTTGCGCTGGGTCCTCGCCTGCACGCCGTAGGCCCGGATGGTCTCCGCGCCGACGACGGCCTCGGAGATGGCGCCGAGCATCGCGCCGATCTGCTCGCGCACGGCCGTGTACGCGGCGTTGACCCGCTTCTGCAGGGGCCGCAGCGCCACCAGCAGCGGGAGGAAGCAGAGCCAGACCAGGATCGTGAGCTGCCACGAGTACACGGCCATGAGCACGGTCGCGACGGTGAGCTGCAGCAGCGAGACGAGCAGCATGATGCCGCCCCACTGGACGAACATCGAGATGGTGTCGACGTCCGAGGTCACCCGGGAGACGAGCGAGCCGCGGCGCTCGGTGTTCTGGGTGAGCACCGACAGGTCGTGCACGTGCCGGAACGCCCGGGTGCGCAGCGACAGCAGGCCCCGCTCGCTGGCCCGGAAGAGCCGCACGTTGACGAGCGCGGAGCACGCCGCGCCGGCCAGCAGCCCGGCCACCGCGAGCGCCACGAGCGTGACGACGCGACGCACGTCGGGTCCGCCGGCGGACAGGATCCCGGAGTCGATGGTCTGCTGCACGGCGATAGGCACCACGATGCGCCCGGCGGCCGCCGCGAGGGCCAGCAGCATGGTGAGCGTGATGCCGTGGAGCAGCTCGGGCGAGACCTGCACGCCGCGGCGCAGCGTCCCCCACACCCCGAGCGTCGAGGCGCCGATCCCGCCCGGCCCCGCGCTGGCAGGCCGTGCGGAAGTGGTCTTCTCGGTGGTGGTGGCGCTCATCGGGGGCCTCCGGTCGTCTGGTCGGCGGCCGCGTCGTCGAGCTCCGCGGCACGTCGCGCCGTCTCCTGCTCGTAGGCGGTGGCCAGCTCGCGGTAGCCAGGGTCGCGGGCGAGCAGCTCGGCGTGCGTGCCCCTGTCGACGACCTTGCCGCCCTCGAGGTGCACGACCTCGTCGGCGAGGCTCACCGACGACATCCGGTAGGCGACCATCAGCACCGTCGGCGCGAACGCCGCGCCCGCCGAGGCTGCCCCCGCTCGCAGGCCGGTGAGGATCTGCTGCTCGACACCGGGGTCGACCGCCGACGTGGCGTCGTCGAGGACCAGCAGCCGCGGGCGACGGACGAGGGCCCGGGCCAGGGCGAGCCGCTGGCGCTGGCCGCCGGACAGGTTCGATCCACGCTCGCCGAGCGGGGCGTCCAGGCCCCCGGGCAGCGCCTTGACGACGTCGTCGACCCGGGCGAGCCGCAGCGCCGCCCACACCTCGTCGTCCCCCGGGGCGCCGGGCTCGTCAACGTCCGCCAGCGTGACGTTGGCCCGCACCGTGTCCTCGAACACGAAGGTCGTCTGCGCCACGAGCGCCACCTGCGAGGTGATGGCGTCGGCGCGCAGCGTGCGCAGGTCGCGCCCGTCGATCTCGACCACGCCGCTGGACGGGTCCATGAGCCGGCTGAGCATCGAGGCGAGCGTCGTCTTGCCGGCGCCGGTGGGCCCCACCAGCGCGACGGTGCGGCCGGGCGCGAGCTCGAGGTCGACGCCCGTCAGGAGCTCGGCGCTGCCGCTGCCCACCGGCACGCTCACCCCCACGTCGCGCAACGTCACACGGGCGCCGGTCGCGGACGGCTCGAGCGTGCGGTCGCCGGGCTCCAGGGTGCTGCGCGCGTCGAGCACGCGCGCGACCCGGTCGTGGCCCACGAGGGTGCGCGGCAGGTCGCCGAGCACCCAGCCGAACGCGCGCACGGGCACGGCCATCAGCGTCAGCAGGTAGGCGGCCGAGACGATGTCCCCGGGCCCCACGGCGCCGTCGGCGGCGCGGACCGTGCCGACCAGCAGGACGAGCAGGGTGCCGAGCCCCGGGAGCATGTCGATCACCGGGTCGAAGAACGCGCGGATGACGCCGACCCGGATGTTCGCGTCGCGCAAGGTCTGGGCGCTGGCGGTGAAGCGCCGCTCCTCGCGGTCCTCGGCGCCGAGGGACTTGACCAGCAGGGCGCCCTCGAAGCTCTCGTGCGCGATGTCGGAGACCTCGGCGCGCAGCTGCTGGGCGCGGGTGACGGCCGGCGACATCTTGCGCTCGAAGACCACGTTCGCGGCGAGCGCGAGCGGCAGGACGACCAGGGCGGCGAGCGCGAGCCACAGGTCGGTGCGCAGCAGCTGCACCGCCGCCACGCCGATCATCACGACCACGCCGAGCGCGAAGGGCAGGGGGTTGAACACCGACGTCGCGGCCTCGACGTCCGCGTTGGCGTTCGACAGGAGCTGCCCCGTGGGGTGGCGGCGGTGCCACGGCATGGGCAGGCGCAGGTACTGACGGGTCACCCGGGTGCGGAACCCGGCCTGCTGATCGGCCACGCCGATCCCCGCGAAGACCCGGCGGCCGGCGACGCTCAGCGCCAGGGTCACCGCGACCGCGGCGAGCGCGAGGCCGGCCAGCCAGATCCGCGAGCGGGCCTCCGCCGATCCGCCGAGGGCCGGGACCACGACGTCGTCCGTCACGACGCCCAGCACGGTGCTCACGGCCACGGTGGAGGCGCCGAACACCGCAGAGGCGCCGATCGCGAGGGCGTACGTGCGCGGCTGGGAGGCGATGCCGCGCCACAGCAGGAGGACAGATCGTCGGGCGAGGGATCCGGTCAGCGCCACCTGACGCGGTGGTGCGGGGCGCGCGGGCACGACTGTCCTTCCAAGCGGCGGGCGGGTCTGAGGATCCTCTCACGCGGCGCCAACGCCGGCCCGGAAGGCCTGCTGGCGTGGGACGATGCGCGGATGACGTCGTGGCACGCGCTGGAGCGCGCAGACCTGGTCCGCTCACTGTCCGAGGCGGGGCCGGACGCGCCGACGCTGTGCGAGGGATGGCGCGGCCGCCACCTCGCCGCCCACGTGGTGCTGCGGGAGCGCTCGTTGCTCGTGCCGGCCGGCGGTGGGCGGCTCGCCGAGCGCTCCGATCGGGCGATCGAGGACGCCGCCGCGCGGGCCGCCACGGCCGAGGGGTTCGACGCCCTCGTCGCGCAGATCGCGCAGGGCCCTCGCCGGTGGCACCCGCTGTCGTGGGCGGCCGAGCTGGCGAACGTGCTGGAGTTCTTCGTGCACACCGAGGACGTGCGCCGCGGCGCCGCCCAGGCCGAGCCCCGCGAGCTGGACCCGGAGCGCGTCGAGGCGCTGTGGGGCCAGCTGCTGCGCATGGCCCCCCTCGCCTACCGGCGCGCGGGCGCGGGGGTCGTGCTCGTGCGGCCCGACGGCGTCCGACGCGCGGTGCGCCGGCCCACCGGCGACCAGGGCGCCGTGGTGGTCCGGGGCGAGGTGGGCGAGCTGGTGCTGCACGCCTTCGGTCGCGGGGCCCGGGCCGACGTGGCCGTCGAGGGCGATCCCCGGTCGGTCGAGGCCGTGCAGGCCGCGTTCCCGGGCGGTGGCGCGACTACCGGACGGTGATCCCGACCGACCGCAGGTGGTCCTTGACCTGGCCGACCGTCAACGCGCCGAAGTGGAACACGGAGGCCGCGAGCACCGCGTCGGCGCCGGCCCGCGCCGCCTCCGCGAAGTGCTCGACGGTCCCGGCTCCCCCGCTGGCGATCAGCGGCACCCGGACCTCGCGCCGCACGTCGCGCAGCATGTCCAGGTCGAAGCCGCCCGTGGTGCCGTCGGCGTCCATCGAGTTGAGCAAGATCTCCCCGGCGCCGAGCTCCGCGGCGCGAGCCGCCCACTCGACAGCGTCGATCCCGGTGCCGGTCCGGCCCCCGTGGGTCGTCACCTCGTAGCCCGAGTCGGTGCGCGTGCCGCCGGTGACCCGGCGCGCGTCGACCGAGAGCACGAGCACCTGGCTCCCGAACCGCTCGGCGATCTCGGCGATCAGCTCCGGGCGCGCGATCGCCGCGGTGTTGACCCCCACCTTGTCCGCGCCGGCGCGGAGCAGCCGGTCCACGTCGTCGGTCGAGCGGACGCCGCCGCCGACCGTCAACGGGACGAAGACCTCCTCGGCGGTGCGGCGCACCACGTCGTACGTGGTCTCCCGGTTGCCCGAGGACGCTGAGACGTCCAGGAAGGTCAGCTCGTCGGCGCCCTCGGCGTCGTAGCGGTGCGCGAGCTCGACGGGGTCGCCGGCATCGCGCAGGTTCTCGAAGTTGACGCCCTTGACCACACGGCCCGCGTCCACGTCCAGGCAGGGGATGACCCGCAGCGCGACACCCACGTCAGCCGCCCGTCCCGGCGCCCGAGGCGGGGCCTGTCGCGAGGATGTCGATCACGAAGACGATCGTCTGGCCGGCGAGCTCTTCGCTGTCGGTCGCTCCCATCGGGTAGGTCGGGGGCACCACGAGCATCACCTGGCTGCCCACCGGCTGCTCGACGAGCTCCGACCACACGGCGACGCTCTCCAGCGGGAAGATGGCGGGCACGCCGTTGTCCCAGGTCCCGTCGAAGCCCTCGCCGGTCGCCCACGCGAAGCCGGTGTACTGCACTGTGATCGAGTCGCCGGCGGCGACCTGCTGCCCCATGCCCCGCAGCAGCGGCTGGACCACCAGGTCCGTGGGGGGATCGACGGCCGGCGGAGTGATCGACGGCGCGCCGTTATCGGCCAGCGTCACCGCGGGCAGGTCCTCGCGCGGCGCCACCGGCTCCCCGTCGGCGCGGGTGTTCAGCACGTCGATCACGGTGACGGTCGGGTAGTTGGCCGAGCCGCTCCCCGGCGCCGGGCTCATCTGCACGAGGCGCGCGCCGACCCGCTGTCCGCGGAGCATCTCGTAGAGGTCCTTGCCCAGGTCCTCGGCGGTCAGCACCCGCGGCGTCGGGTTCGTGGAGTAGCTCTCGGTCACGACGCTCGCGTCGGTGGCGTTCTCCAGCCAGAAGTCCACCAGCACAGGGCTGCCCTCGACGAGCTCAGGCCCGGTGCCGGGCCAGACCTCCTGGGTCAGCGTCTCGCTGACCGCCAGGGGGGTGCGGTACGTCACCGTCGGCTTCTCGCCGGGATCCCCGGACACCACCACCTCGGGCGGCTCGTCCGGTGATGACACGCAGCCTGTGAGCAGCAGCATCGCGGCCGCGAGGCACGCGACAACCTGACGTCGCACAGTGTTCCTTCCGTCGTGAAATCCGCACCCACTGTACGGGGCGGGCCGCTAGAGCCCCGAGCGCGGTCCACGACGACGCGTCACATCGACTCGATGAGCCGCTCCACCCGCTCGTCGACGTTCCGGAACGGGTCCTTGCACAGCACCGTCCGCTGCGCCTGGTCGTTGAGCTTGAGGTGCACCCAGTCGACCGTGTAGTCGCGGCGGGCCTCCTGGGCCTTCCGCACGAAGTCGCCGCGGAGCTTCGCCCGGGTGGTCTGCGGCGGCACCGCGGTGGCCTCGAAGACCTCCAGGTCCGTGGTGACGCGCTCGACCAGGCCGCGGGCAGCCAGCAGGTTGTACAGGCCCTCGGTGCGGGAGATGTCGTGGTACGCCAGGTCGAGCCGGGCCACCCGCGCGTCCGAGAGCTCCAGGCCGTGCTTGGCGCGGTAGCGCTCGATCAGCCGGTACTTGATCACCCAGTCCAGCTCGCGCTCGACCAGCGCCAGGTCCCCGGTCCGCAGCGCCACCAGGCCGCGCTCCCACAGGTCCACCACCTGCTTGACCACCGGGGTGGGGCCCACCTCGCTGTCCACGAAGTCCTTGACCCGCGCCAGGTACTCCTCCTGGAGCTCGACCGCGGTGACCGTGCGCCCGTTGGCCATCACCACAGGCCGGGTCCCCGTCATGTCGTGGCTGATGTCGCGGATGGCGCGGATCGGGTTCTCGAGCGCCATGTCGCGCATCGGCACGCCCGCCTCGATCATCCGGAGGATGAGGTCGGTCGAGCCCACCTTGAGCATGGTCGTCGTCTCGGACATCGAGGAGTCGCCCACGATCACGTGCAGCCGGCGGTAGTGCTCCGCGTCGGCGTGCGGCTCGTCGCGCGTGTTGATGATGGGCCGAGACCGGGTGGTGGCGCTCGAGACGGCCTCCCAGATGTGGTCGGCGCGCTGCGAGAGGCAGTAGACGGCGCCGCGCGGGGTCGTCAGCACCTTGCCGGCGCCGGTGAGGACCTGCCGGGTGATGAGGAAGGGCACCAGCACGTCGGAGAGCCGCGCGAAGTCGCCCTGCCGCCGCACGAGGTAGTTCTCGTGGCAGCCGTAGGAGTTGCCCGCCGAGTCGGTGTTGTTCTTGAACAGGTGGATCCGCCCGCTCAGCCCCTCGTGCTCGAGCCGCTGCTGGGCGTCCTGCACGAGGCCCTCGAGGATCCGCTCGCCGCCCCTGTCGTGCGCCACGAGCTGCCGCACGTCGTCGCACTCGGCGGTGGCGTACTCCGGGTGCGAGCCGACGTCGAGGTACAGCCGCGACCCGTTGCGCAGGAACACGTTCGACGAGCGGCCCCAGGAGACCACCTTGCGGAACAAGTACCTGGCGACCTCGTCCGCGGACAGCCCTCGCCCGTCATCCGACGCGCACGTCACGCCGTACTCCGTCTCGAGCCCGAAGATTCGACGGTCCATGGTTCGCCCCCCTGTGGTCAGACTGGCTTGCGTGCGAGCTGAGGGCTCACGCGGGCGGCGGCGCCACCGCGAGCAGCTCCTCGAGCACCGAGCTGGTCAACCGGCGGAACGCCCGCCGGGGCCGTGTCCGGTCGAGCACCGCGACCTCGAGCTGGCTGGCTGCGATCGCCCGCGGCTCGCCCTGCTCGCCCTCGCCGGCCGATCCCAGCACGCGGACGGCCACGGACAGCACCTCCGGGAGCGACATCCCCACACGCCACTCCTCGGCGAGCACGGCGCCGAGCCGCTCGGCCTGGCCCCCCATGACCACGTACCCGTACCCGTGCTCGTCAGCCACCGAGCCGTCGTAGGACAACCGGTATATCTGGTCCCCCGCAGGGCTGTCGCCCACCTCGGCGACCACCAGCTCGACCTCGAGCGGCTTGGACTCCGTGGTGAACACCGTGCCGAGGGTCTGCGCGTACGCGTTCGCCAGCCCCCTCGCATTGACGTCCTTGCGGTCGTACGAGTACCCCCGCAGGTCGGCGTAACGGACCCCGGCGACCCTCAGGTTCTCGAACTCGTTGTACTTGCCGACTGCGGCGAACGCGATGCGGTCGTAGATCTCGGAGATCTTGTGCAGCGCCCGCGACGGGTTCTCTGTCGCGAACGCGATGCCGTCCTCGTACTGCAGCACCACGACGGACCGACCGCGGGCGATCCCCTTGCGGGCGTAGTCCGCCCGGTCCTTCATGAGCTGCTCGGGCGAGACGTAGAACGGCATGCTCATCGGTCGGTGTCCCCTGTCTCGCGGCGGTCACGCCGGTGCTCCGCGCGACGCTCGTCCAGCACGTCCTCCACGATGCGCCCCAACTCGTCCTGCGGCACCCGGACGTAGCCGGCCGCGGTCACGCTCGCGACCACCGGGAAGATCCGCCGGGACTCGTCCGGGCCACCGGTGGCCGAGTCGTCGTCCGCCGCGTCGACCAGCGCCCCGACGGCGACGCGCACGGCCGCGGTGGCCTCGAGGCCGGGCCGCCACAGCTTCTTGAGCGAGCCGCGGGCGAACACAGACCCCGACCCGACCGAGTGGTGGTCGCGCTCCTCGTACCTGCCGCCGGTCACGTCGTACGAGAAGATCCGTCCCGCGCCGCGGTCCAGGTCGTAGCCCGCGAAGAGCGGGACGACCGCCAGGCCCTGCATGGCCAGCCCCAGGTTGCCGCGGATCATCGTGGACAGCCGGTTGGCCTTGCCGTCGAGCGAGAGCAGCGTGCCCTCGATCTTCTCGTAGTGCTCGAGCTCGAGCTGGAACAGGCGGACCAGCTCGACGGCGAGCCCGGCGGTCCCGGCGATGCCCACGGCGGAGAACTCGTCCGCGGGGAACACCTTCTCGATCTCCCGGTGGGCGATCATCGAGCCCATCGTGGCGCGGCGGTCGCCCGCCATCACCACGCCGCGGTCGAAGGTCAGCGCGACGATCGTGGTCCCGTGCGGGGTGGCCGGAGCCTCACCCGCGGTGATGTCCCGCATGCCGGGCAGCAGCGTGGGCGCGTGCCCCTGCAGGAAGTCGACGAACGACGAGGAGCCCGGCGTCATGAACGCGCCCGGCAACCGCCCCGGGGAGGCAGCGTGATCCATGCCCATCGGCGTTCACTGACCGCCCTTCTGCACGAACCCGCGCACGAACTGCTCCGCGTTGGACTCCAGGACCTCGTCGATCTCCTCGAGGAGGGCGTCGACCTCGGCGTCGCGGGCCTGGGCCGCGGGCGCCGGCGGCGTGGGGACGTCCGGGCCGTCGACCGGCTCGTCCTCGTCGCGGCGGACCCGACCGTGTTCCTGACCAGCCATCGTGACCTCCCGGTGTGCTGAGCGAGTCGTGCTGCTCCCCACACTAGGCCCTGCCCCGCGACGGGTCCGACTCAAACCGGTCCACCCACCGGACAACACCGCCGGACCCGGCTGTGGATCATGGGCACGGCCCGCCCACGGATGCGCCACGATGTGCGCCATGACCGCCCCGCAACGCCCTGACCAGCCACGCGACCTCGTCGCGGCGGTGCGGCGCACGCTCGTCGACGCCAGCCGCTGCCCGAGCTGCGCCGCCGTCCTCACCGCCAGCACGTGCGGCGCGTGCGGGTTCGAGCTCGCCGGGGCGGCCGGAGCGCGGCTGTGGGAGCTCTCGGTCGAGGCCGCTGCCGCGCTCGACCGCCGGGCGGCGCACGTCGACCTGATGCGCGCGCAGCAGCAGCGGCCCAGCGCCGCGCCAGCCGCGCGCCCGACGCCTCCTGCGACGGCGCGCGACGTGGACCGCGCGCCGCTCGCGGCCGCGGCGCCCGCGGCCCCCAGGGACGCCGGCACGGCAGCTCCCGGGGTGGCGGGCACGGCCGCGTCCGCCACGAGGACCGCGACGCCGGTCGCAGCCCCGGCGCCCGGTGGTCGTGGGTTGCCCGCTCCCCCGACGCCGCCGCACGCCATCCCGGCATGGTCTCCCTCCCCGCGAGCAGCTGAGGCGCCCAGCCCGTGGCGCGTCCAGACGGTGCTCCAGGTGCTGGGAGCCCTGCTCCTCGCCGCGGCCAGCGTCGTGTTCCTCCTCTTCAGCTGGGGATGGCTCGGGCTGTCCGGGCGAGCGGTGGTGA
>Ga0233375_1000735_pt1 | contig 16339 bp, 19 predicted proteins | sample ElkDunMinimDraft_10_FD_191539 | JGI IMG/M metagenome (GOLD analysis project Ga0233375, IMG submission 191539) | Fecal eukaryotic communites from dung pellets of Tule Elk in California, USA - Elk Dung E16 | ecosystem: Host-associated > Mammals > Digestive system > Large intestine > Fecal | place... | reverse complement strand
ATCGCCCGACCCGCGGTGCGGGGCCAGGTCCAGGCGTACCGCACGATCAGGGCGAGAAGAACCAGCTCCAGTACGACGCCGAGGCCGTAGAAGAACAACCAGGACTCCCCCGCCACGTTGAATGCCGTGACGGGGACATAGACCGCGGCAACGGTGAGGTTGGCGATGCGGCTCGTCCGGGCGGGCAGCGCCATCGACAGCACGATCATGAGGATCGGGACGGCCATGAGGGTCAGCGCCGCGGTCGAGAAGGTCTGAGAGAGGTCGAACTCGAAGACCCTGCCGTCGAGGATGTCGTCGACGACGCCGGGCGTGAAGAAGTTCAGAATGTCCACGTAGGCGTACAGGAACATGAGGCTTGTCCACGCTGCGGCGAGCTTGACTCTCACCGGGATCGGCTGGTCTTCCAGCGCCGCGGTGGTGGGTTGACGTGTTCTCATCATGGGCTCCGTTGTTGTGGTGCGGACTGGTAGGTCCACGCTCCCTGAGCCCGGCGGCGGGCGCCTCGGCCCGGAGGCCTGAGTTCACCTGGCCGAAGGCACGGTCTGGCTCTCGTTCTTTCGGCGGGTACGCCAAGGGGCGCCGATCCCTAGGCTGGAGCCGTGGTCACTGTCCGGCGTTCCCTCTGGCATGAGCCGAGGCCTGCTGACGCCCAACCCGTCGGTCGTCTCGACTGGCTGCTGGTGGGAGTGTTCGCGGCCGCCGCCGTGATCGAGGGCATCGCTCGCCCGGACTTGGCCTGGCGACCCCTGGTGACGGTGCTCGCCCTGGCGCTGATCCCTGCCCTGCTCTGGCGGCGGGACCGCCCCCTGATGGCCGCCCTGGTCGGATGGGGCGTCGCCGGGCTGCTCTCGGTCCTCCAGGTGACTGCGCACGCCGGGGACCTGGGCATCTACTCCATGATGGCCGTCCTGATCCTGCTCTACTCCCTGGTGCGGTGGGGCTCGGGACGGGAGATCGTCGTGGGGACGGCGTTCGTGACAGTCGTCGTCGCGCTGGGGATCTACGTATCCTCCGCGGGCTGGGCCGACGTCTTCGGCGGGATCGTCCTCTTGCTGCTGGTCGTCGCCCTCGCGGCGGTGTTCCGCTACCGCGCGGACCTCTGGCATCGCCAACAGCGAGAGATCCGCAATCAGGAGCGGGTGGCGCTGGCGCGCGAGCTGCACGACATCGTGGCCCACCACGTCTCGGCCATCGCGGTGCAGGCGCAGGCCGGTGGCGTGGTTGCCGGCAGCCAGCCCGAGAAGGCGGCCGAGATCCTGGCCGCGATCGAGTCCGAAGCGTCGCGAACCCTGGCGGAGATGAGATCCATGGTGCGGGTGCTCCGTGAGGAGGAAGCCGTCGCCTACTCACCGCAGCTGGGTGTCGCGGACCTACCTGCGCTCGCGAGCGCCGACGCGACACCCACCGTCGAGGTCTCGCTGGATGGTTCGTTAACCCCGCTGGCACGACCCGTAGACACCGCGCTCTACCGGCTCGCGCAGGAGTCGCTGACCAACGCCGTACGGCACGCGCGGAGCGCGACCCGCGTCGGGATCGACGTACGCCGGGAGGGCGATGCCGTGAAGCTGCGTGTCACCGACGACGGACAGACCGAGCCGGGGCCAGCGCCGGAGCCTGGGTTCGGCCTGCTGGGCATGGCCGAACGCGCCCAGCTCCTCGGCGGATCGCTCTCCGCGGGGCCGGGGCCCGAGGGTGGCTGGGTGGTCGAGGCCGTGCTGCCGGTGGAGGCGCTGGCATGACCATCCGTGTCGTCGTGGCCGACGACCAGGACCTGGTCCGGACCGGGCTCGTGATGATCCTTGGCGCGCAACCCGACCTCGAGGTCATCGGGGAGGCAGCAGACGGGCTCGCAGCGCTCGACCTGGCGACCCGGCTGCGTCCCGATGTCCTCCTCGTCGACATCCGGATGCCCGGACTCGACGGCGTCGAGGTGACGCGGCGCCTGGCCGGACCAGACGTGGCAGACCCGATGGCGGTCGTCGTGATCACCACCTTCGACCTCGATGAGTACGTCCTCGGCGCCCTACGCGCCGGCGCCCGCGGCTTCCTGCTCAAAGACGCCGGGCCGGACCTCCTCGTGCAGGCCATCCACGCGGCGGCCGACGGGGACGCGCTGATCGCCCCCAACGTCACCCGCCGGCTGCTCACGACCTTCGCCGCCCAGGCACCGGCGGTACCGGTCCAGCCGATCGACCCGCTCACCGAGCGCGAGGAGGAGGTGCTCGCGCTGGTGGCACGGGGCCGGACCAACGCCGAGATCGCCACCGCGCTCTTCGTCGGCCTGAGCACGGTCAAGAGCCACGTCGCCTCGCTGATGACCAAGCTCGGCGCGCGCAACCGCGTCGAGATCGCGATGTGGGCGTACGACACCAGACGCGTGAGAACCGACTAGTGGATACGCGCGGTGAGTCGTACCGGCCGGTGACTACCTACGTGGGCTCGAACGCGCGCAGCTCCTCGTCACCGCCCTGGACGATCACGCACGTCGACTCCGGGACCTCACGCCACGCACCGCGCAGGTCGCCGAGCGGCTCGGAGACCACGAGCCGGGTGTCGTCCGACAGTCCGTGCAGCATGGGGTTGTCGGGATGCTGGACGCGCAAGGTCGAGACGTCGGTGCTGTGGAACAAAGAGCGCGACCGTCCCTCGCTGGAGTAGCGGAAACCCCAGATGGTCTCGCCGTCGGTGGTCGCCACTGTCATCTGCACCGGAAAAGCCACTCCGTACCGCTGCGCCGTCTCCTCGATCAGGCCGACCGCGCGGGCCACGGCGGCCGGCGGGTCCTCGGTGAGCCCGAGAGTCAGGGCGAGGAAGAAGAACAGCTCCGAGTCCGTCGAACCCTCGATCGACGGAAACAGCTCCGGGTCCACCGCCATCATGAGGTCGCGTTTCATAGCCCCGAAGCCGTCGAGGTATCCGTTGTGCATCCACAACCAGCGTCCATGCCGGAACGGGTGGCAGTTCGTCTGCTGCACCGGCGAGCCGATGGAGGCCCGGATGTGCGAGAAGACGAGCGGCGACTCGATGTGCATCGCCAGGTCGCGAAGGTTGCGATCGTTCCACGCCGGTTCAGCGCTGCGGAAAACTCCGGGGGTCTCCGTGCGGCCGTACCAACCCACACCGAAGCCATCCCCGTTCGTCGGCTCGGCACCCAGCTCGGAGCTCAAGCTCTGCACGATCAAGGAGTGCTGAGGCTTGTACAGGAGCTCCTCGATGAGTACGGGCGAGCCCGAGTAGGCGAGCCAGCGACACATGATGCCCTCCTGCGATAGCCGTCCCCCTCATGATGACCTCGAGAGAGGCGGCCCGGGTCATCCATCGCGGGTGAGATCGGCGCCGACCGCGTCAGCGCCTGGTCTCGTACCTGGTGAGGTGCACGCCGCCAGGGAATGTCCGGGTCTCCACCAGGTTGAGGTTCACCCACTTGTCCAGGGCCGTGAAGAACGGCTTGCCGCTACCCACCATGACCGGGTGGGTCATGATCGCGTACTCGTCGATCAGCCCGGCCTGCATCGCCGCCGCGGCCAGGGTGGGGCCGCTGATGTCCATCGGGCCGCCGTCCTCGTCCTTGAGGCGGGCGATCTCGGCGACGGCGTCGCCGGTGACCAGGCGGGCGTTTCCGTCGACCTCGCTGATCGTCGTGGAGAACACCACCTTCGGCATGTCCCGCCAGCGGCCGGCGAACTCGATGTGCGCCGGTGTGGCACCGGGCTGCTGGTCGGCGGTCGGCCAGTGGGCGTTCAAGTTCTGCCACAGCCTGCGCCCGTACAGCGCCAGGCCCGTCGCTGCCACCCGGTCGGACCACCACTGGAACAGCTCGTCGCTCGGCGAGCTCCAGCTGAGGTCGCCTCCGGGCGCGGCGACGTAGCCGTCCAGGCTCAGGTTCATACCAAAGGTCAGTTTCCGCATGTTGTCAGCCTCTCGCGGTCGGTGGTCCGCGTACAGACCGATACGGTGCAGAAAACTCATCGCTCGCTGTCGGAGAGGCGCCCGCCTACCCGTTCACGCCGTCGGTCTCTACGGCCGCCGAAGCCGGCCGAACAGACGCCGCACCACGCCGCCGAACCCGTCCGGTTCCTCATCGGGCATCTCGGGAAACCGGTGCTCCTGCCCCCGCGCGTCGACCGCGACCCAATAGCCACCGGCCATGCTCCCGTCGTCGGGCGGGATTCCCTGCGAGCGATCGTCCTCCTCCTGGGTGATGGGAGGGAGCTCCGCGCGGATCGAGCAGCACAGGCGCCCTCGGAACAGGACCGTGTGCTCCTCCCACAGCGCAGACCGTGTCGCCGCGAGGTCTTCCGTCGCCTGATCCCACCCGTGCTCGGCGACGTACCGGGCCCACTGGTCCCTGGTCACATGGACCCACGTGGTGGGTTCGTCGAGCTGCTCAACCTCGATCGTCCCGGGACCGACCTCGCGCGCCATGACGTCCTCACCACTCAGATCGCCGAGCAGAGCTGCCCACCACTCGTCGCGCGTGGTGTCGTCGATGGGCGGATCGACCGTGCGCACGACGTCGGAGTCGTGATCGCGGCAGAGACCGTAGATCCTCCCGTCGAGCTCGCGGACGAGATATCGCGCGAACACCGCCGGATCGTCGTACCCGGCGTCGCTCCGCCACTGCCGATCGAACAACACCTGCGACCGCACCTGCAGCGGCCCGTCTGCGCCGGCCCCGCCGACCTCGACGTCGACCTCGACGTCGTCGAAGCCATCCTCCTCGTTGGCGACCACGCGGAGGCCCGCAACACGCCAGTCGCTGCCGTACCCGTCGAAACGGTCGATGCCGTCTGCTGCGTCGTTCGCATCGAGGATCCTCTGAAGCTGCGCGAGATAGGCGTCGTCGTCGATCACAGGAGCAGTATGCGCCACCTCGATGCCCGACCGTCCCCTTTCGAGCGGCTCGCCTGTTCCTCGAGGGCAGGCACTCGTGGCGCTGGTCAGCCGTCCGGGTCGAGCAGGTGCCGGAGATAGCGCTCGGGCGTCTCGAGGTACGCGCGCCAGTGGCGTACGAGCTCGAGCTCCTCCCACCGGGCGTCCCGCAGACCCCAAGGACCGACCTCGAGGATCCGTGCCCCGGGAAGCGAGGCGAGGACCGGCGAGTGAGTCGCGCACAGCACCTGCGCACCCGAGCGCGTAAGGCTGTCGAGGCGGGCCATCAGCCCGAGCGTCGACGCGAACGACAACGCGGCCTCGGGCTCGTCGAGCACGTAGAAACCCGGCGCGTCGAAGCGTGCCTCGAGCACCGCGAGGAACGACTCCCCGTGACTCATCGCGTGGAAGTCGGGACCGCTGCCCGGGTTGTCCTCGAGGAACGTGTACCAGCCGTGCATCGTCTCTGCGCGCAGGAAGAAGCCCCATCGCCCTGACCCGATGCCTCGCTGCAGCACCAACGAGCGGTGCAGATCTGACTCCGTACGGCGCGTCTGGTGATGCCCGTAGGCGGTGCCGCCCTCGGGCGACAGCCCGTACGCGACGGCGACGGCCTCGACGATCGTCGACTTGCCGGAGCCGTTCTCCCCCACGAGGAACGTCACGCCGGGCGGGAGGTCGAGGCCCTCGCTGAGGAGCTGCTTCACCGCCGGGATGTCGCCGGCCCAGTCGTCGGGCAGGGGCGCGTCCGGGTTCGCCGAGACTCGCACCACCGGCTGCTGGTCGAAGCTCACGCGACCACTGTCGCATCACGGGCAAAGGCGAGATCGCACGCGAGCACCGCGACAGAGATGCGTCGTGCATTCGGGATGGCCGACCCCGCCGGGCTCTGCCACACTCCGTCTACCCCGGCCGACAGCGACGGGGTCAACGAGACGAGGCTCCCATGGACTCCCTGACCAATGACTTCCTCGACGTCCTTCTCTGGTCGTTCTGGTTCTTCATCTGGATCGCCGCCTTCATGGTGTGGGTGCGATGCCTGTTCGACCTGTTCGGCGACCACACGCTCAGCGGCTGGGCGAAGGCCGGCTGGGCCGTGCTCCTCATCTTCGTCCCCTGGGTCGGCGCGCTGATCTACCTCATCGCGCGCGGCCGGAGCATGACCGAGCGGCAGCAGGCGAAGGCCAAGGAGCTGCAGGCTGCCCAGTCCGACTACATCAAGCAGGTTGCCGCCGCCCCGACCTCGGCAGCCGACCAGATCTCCAGCGCCAAGGCGCTCCTCGACTCCGGCGCCATCGACCAGGCCGAGTACGAGACGTTGAAGGCGAAGGCACTCGCGTGACGCCGGTGGCGTCACCCGCACCGGGTGATGCCACCGCGTACTCACGACCGAAGAGTGGGAGTTCCACCGATCAAGGAGCTCGTCATGACGGACGACCGCAACAACACCGACCCTGACCTGAGTGCGGCTGTCGTGTCCGACGGCGCCTACACCCTCCTCGTCGCGGACTTCAGCGACACCAGCGCCGCCTGGGACGCGTACGAAGCGCTCAAGTCCGTCGAGGACGGCCGCACCGTCGAGATCGAGGGCGTGGTCGTGGTGACCCGCTCCGCCGAGGGCAAGCTGGAAGTCCAGAAGGCCACCGACCACAGCACGAGGACCGGGCTCAAGTGGGGCGTCGTCGGAGGGATCGCGCTCGGCGTGATCTTCCCGCCCTCGATCCTCGGCACCGCGGTCGTCGGCGGCACCGCGGGCGCCCTCGTCGGCAAGCTGCGGCAGCGCCATCACCACGGCGAGCTCGAGCAGCAGCTCGAGAACGCCATCCCGCCTGGTCACTCCGGCCTGCTGGCGCTCGTCTCCGACCCCGGCGCCGTCAAGATCCGGAAGGCGCTCGAGCGGGCTGACGCCATCATCGAGTCCACCATCGACAGGGTCGAGGCCGACGACATCAAGGCCGCGGCCAAGCAGGCGCAGGACGAGTGACGACGCTGCGCCGCGGGTGAGCCGACGCGGGCAGCGCGGAGGCTCGGCCCGGTCGATCAGCGCGGTCGATCAGCTCACCAGCGGGTAGTCGCCGAAGCGACCCCACGCGACGAACGCCGCGACGGCGAGGTAGACCCCGGTCAGCGCCACGAAGGCGGGCTGCCCCAACCGGCCATGGGTGATCATCGCGCCGACCATGAGCACCACCCAGCACGCGGCGGTCACCGGTGCCAGCACGGGTGCGACACCGACGACGGCGGGCAGGACCAGCCCCACGGCGGCCAGGATCTCCAGGACACCGAGCGTCTTGACGAAGCCGACGCTCGCGTCGGCGGTCCACTCACCGCCGTGCTGCGCGGCCAGCCTCTCCTTGGGGATGAAGGTCTTCGTGACTCCCCCCACCAGGGCGACCGCCGCCAGGAGGCCGGTGGCGATCCACAGCACCACGTTCATGTCGAGGTTCATGCCATGAAGACGCTGCGTGACCTCGCGCTGTGACAGAAGACCTGGCCGACGTCACGCCTCGGCAGACGTCACGCCTCGGCCGGCGTCGCCCGGGCGTACGCCTCCCACGACGAGAGGATCGGGCCGGACACATCCCAGCCCTCCGGCGCCTCGAAGTACTCGGGGTGGTGCTTCTCGGTGTAGGCGCGGATCGCGGGCGGTACGTCGTCGAGTCCGCGGATCGTCTTGCGGCTGTGTAGCCGGCCGGTCATCACGCCGCCCTCCAGGCCCGAGCCGCCCATCCGCATCCACGGCCAGAACGGCGAGACGCGCGAGAACCCGGCCCGGAAGTGCGCGGAGGCGAGGTCACGGTCCTCGAGCTCCCGCTTGGACGTGTAGATGACGAAGTGCTCCGACGGGTTGATCGTGTGGCCCGTCGACGACTTCGGCCAGCTGAGAGGGGTGACCGGGTTCGGGTACTCGTGCGCGTAGTCCCACTCCAGCAGCACCTCGTCCCCGTACACCGCCCACGGCAGGAGGAACGGCAGCGAGCCGTCGGCGGCAGCCTCGACGTTCTCGTTCATGGCGACGCCGTGCTCCTCCGCGTCGCCGACGAACAGCCTCGGCATCTCGAGGGTGAGCTCGCCGCCGATCTTGTCGTTGAGGAACGGGAAGACCTCGACGGTCTCACCGGTGAACGGGTTGTCCCAGGTCTCGATGACCTCACCCGTACGGAGGTCGTAGAAGAACCCGGTCTCCTTGCCGCGCATCTGGAGCCGCTCGTCCGCGCCCTCGCCGACGAACCGGACCTTGGTGATCCCCGTGCCCGCGTACCCGAACAACGGCTGCAGCCGCGACGTCCCGATCGACGCGTACATCGTGCCGTGGAACGTCGAGACCAGCGGGTCTTCGCCGAAGGTCCCCCACGTCTTGCCGAACGCGTACAGGTTGTCGCGCGGAGAGGCGGCGAGGTCGAGCGGTACGGAGGCGGTCACGAGCGATTCCCTTCACCGGCGCCGCCTCTTCGCGGGCGGCAGGTGGATGGACGCTAGCACCGCACGATGCCTCACCGGGTCTGGCGCATCAGGTCGACGCCGAGCTGGGTGACAGAGTGCAGCACGGAGTCGGCCTCCCGGCGACTGCTGATGAGGCCGGCCTCGCGCAGCGTACGGGTGTGATAGCTGGCCGTCCCGGCGGACATCCCCACGCGGCGAGCGATCTCCGAGGTGGTCGCCCCAGCCGCGCAGGCGGCGAGCACGAGGGCACGGCTGCCGCCGATAAGGGCTGCCAGTGCCCGCTCCGAGCTCGCCGCGACGTGCTCCGCGGCAGTACGCGGCTGTGGGTAGACGAGGACCTGCGGAAGCGACGGGTCTGCGAAGGTCACGGGCTGCTGCCAGCAGAAGTACGAAGGGACAAGGCGGAGTCCGCGCCCGTCGAGGTGGACGTCGCGGCTGTCGACGTGGTCGAGGACGGTGAGGACCGGCGCACGCCACTCGAACGCCGGGCCCAGACCTCGGAGCACACCCTCCACTCCCCCGTCCAGCAGGTGGCGCGAACGCAACGCGCGCTCGCCGTCGAGCATGGCCCGCATCTCGTCGGCCACCGGCTCGATCACGACCTGGTGGTACGCGCGCAGCGTGTCGGTCAGGACACGGCGCTGCCGCGGCGCCGCGAGAGCGCGCAGCCTCGCCGCGGCTCCCTTGTGGGGATCCAGGTGGGCGATCTCCTCAGTGACCCGGCTCCCCGGAAGGGCGAGGATCGCGTCGAGCCCCGCTTCGAGGCCCTCCGCGCTCTCACCGGGGGTGAGGAAGTCCGGGTAGTACACGGCCCGCGGGTACAGCGGCAGCAGCAGGGTGCGGACGGCGCGACCGAGCTCGGTGTCGCGCAGCGCCTGGACGGCCCCTGTGTACCAACGCTCGTGCGCCCAGCGCCCCCGTCGGGTCTGGAAGCGGTGCAAGCTGGAGGCGATCTCCCACATCGGGTCGGGCTCGGCGGCGAGGTGAGTCCGGGCAAGATCAAGATCGCTGAAGTGGATGCGGAGCACTGAGTTCCCCCTTGAACAGGCTTCAGGAGCAGAGTCACAGATGCAGGGACTCGCCACCCACCGCATTTTCATCCCTGGCGTCGACCTCGGGCCATCGAGCAGCGCGATCGTCCACTCTTCAGCGTCTGCCATCCCGAGTGATGAGTGATCGCGCCCTCGCCCGTCATACGTACGACGGGACACGAAAGGCGGAAGGATGAGCGATGAGTGCTGACACACGGCTGGAGGAGATCGACGTGAGCGACCTGGGCGGAAACGGTCTGGGCATCCTCGACGAGCAGGAGTTCTCGGGGGTGGCGGAGCGGCACCGGCGTGAGCTGCACGTGCACTGCTACCGGATGCTCGGGTCGTTCCAGGATGCCGAGGACACCGTCCAGGAGACGTTCCTTCGTGCCTGGCGGCGCCGCGAGACCTTCGAGGGACGATCGACGTTCCGGGCCTGGCTCTACAAGATCGCCACCAACGCCTGCCTCGACCTTCTCGCCAGGCGCCGCCCGGAGCCGGCAACCGGTGGGGAGGTGCTGTGGCTCCAGCCGTACCCGGACCGGCTGCTCGACGAGCTGCACGCGGACGACGCCGACGAACCGGAGACGGCCGCGCTCTCCCGCGAGACGATCGAGCTGGCGTACCTGGTCGCGGTCCAGCACCTCGCGCCGCGCCCGAGGGCCGTGCTGATCCTGCGAGACGTGCTCGGCTGGCCCGCGAAGGACGTCGCGGAACTCCTCGGCGACTCCGTCAACTCCGTGAACAGCGCGCTTCAGCGTGCCCGGGCCGGCATGCGGGAGCACCTGCCGGCCGAGCGGCAGGACTGGACCGGCGGCGAGGAGGACGTCGAGACCCGCGAGCTGGTACGCCGTTTCACGGACGCCAGCGTGGCCGTCGACATCGACGCGCTCGCCGCGATGCTCAGTGACGACGTGAAGTTCTCGATGCCGCCGACCCCCGGCCTCCATGTCGGGCGAGAGGCGGTGCTGCGCAACTGGGTCGAGGACGGCTTCGAGAGCATGACCGGGCTGCGCGCCTTGCCGACCGCGGTCAACCGACAGCCGGCATTCGCCGCCTACCTGTGGCAGGAGAACGAGAACGCCTACCTGCCGTTGACCCTCGACGTCCTGCGGATCAGCGGCGGGAAGGTCACCGAGATGACCACCTTCCACGCCGACCAGTTCCCGCCGCTGGGGCTGCCGGACCGCCTGCCGGCGGACGGATGAGGCGGCTCGTCGGCGTCGGGGCTCTCGCCACCCTCGCCGCGGTCGTCGTCACGACCCTCGCCGCCGCGCTCGCCCGTACGGCAGGCGTGGACCTCGAGGTATCCGACGGGGAGGTGATCCCGGTGGCCGGGATCTCGGTGGTGACGGGATTCTTCTCGCTCGTCGGTGTCGTCATCGCCGCCGCCCTCCTGCGCTGGAGCGCTCGTCCCGCCGAGCGCTTCGTGTGGACGACGGCGTCGCTGACCGCGCTCTCGCTGATTCCGCCTTTCCTCGCCGAGGCGGACGCCCCCACCACCGCCACGCTGGTCGGCCTGCATCTCCTCGCGGCGGCGGTGATGATCCCGGCGCTGGCGCGCAGCCTGCGCCCTCGGATCACGTGACGGGTCGACGTCGCGGTCAGAGGACGTCAGATCGGGGTCTTTTCTTCCTCGTCGTGCTGCCACGCGCGGGTCTCGCGATCGGCCCGCGCGCTCAGCGCCTCGGGGCGACCGCTCGGTCGAAGCGCTCCGTACGCTCTGCGTGCAGTCGGACGCGTTCCCGCTCCAGGTACCAGCGACAGGGGAGCATGCGACCGTTCCACCTGGCGAGTGTCTTGCAGCGTGCGCAGGCGGCGTTCCGGACCGGTCAGGGGCTGACACAGACCTTGCGCATGTGCACCCGCCCGTACGGGTCGTCCGCAGCCTCACGGGTGACCTCGAAGCCGTGCCGACCGTAGAACGCGAGGTTCTCGACCATCGTCTCGTGCGTGTAGAGGCGTACCTCGGCGTACCCGCGAGCCGTGGCCTGCGCCTCAGCCCACGCGAGCAGCGCCCTGCCGAGGCCCTGCCCCTGGCGCCCCGGATCGACCGCGATGTTCTCGATCAGGAGATGGTCGTCTCCCCCGCGAGTGACGACGACCGCCGCGAGCCCACCTGCGTCGCGGACGACGTCGACGACGCCGTCCGCGATGGCCTCCTCGTAGTCGGCACTCATCGGTCCCGGCTCCCAGCCCATGCGCGGGACGTACGGTGCGTACGCGCTGCGCACGAGGTCACGCACTGCCGTCGCCTCGGCGGGTAGAGCGGGTTCCGGTGTCACCTCGCGCATCCCGCCACGATCCTCCGCGCTCCCGCACCGCGCAACGCCCCCACGGGCGTGGGGCCGAGGATCCGAGTCTGTGAGCTCGTGACGCTGTCAGTCCCGATACCACCAGCAGCCCATGGTTCCGCCCCCGTCGTAGATGGGCCAGCAGATCGAATCACGGGTCTGAGGCCCGTAGATGCCGTCCGCCTTGATGCCGAACGCCCTCTGCTGGCTGATCAGTGCGCGCTCCGTCGCCGGACCGAAGTCGCCATCCACCGCGATGTTGTAGTCGTAGACGTTTCGCAGGACCTCTTGGAGGTACCTGACCGCGTTGTTCTTGTTCCCACGCCTCATCACGCAGTGGTCACTGAGAGTGGAGTACTGGACGGGGATGAACATGCGGTCGCCGCTCGAGGCGAACTTCCGGACCGCCTCGGTACAGGTCGGTGTGGCAGCGTGAGCCGGGCTGAGGGATACGCCTCCAAGAGTTGTGATCAGCATCGCGGCGGAGGCGGCTGTGGTGAGCAGCCGGGTTCGGTTTCGCGTGGTGCGAGAGTCCTCTCTGACAGGTGGTCAACGGTGCCCTCCCGTGCTGTCGGTGGGCTCCTACAACCCTCCATCGGCCGCCGTCGCCGAGCGAGACCTTTCGAGCAGGATCGAAGAGCGACGCCCGGGCGACGGCGCGCCACCGCCCCCGGCCCAGCGGACCGGGGGCGGTGCCGTTCTGCCCGGACTCAGCCGGCGATGATCCCCGGCAGCGCCTCCTCGAACAGGTCGATGAACGTCGCGGCCGGCATCACGTAGCTCCGCGGCTTCGCAGCAGCGGCCAGCTCGGCGCCCCATGCGGCGGCGCGCTCGCGCTGCAGCGGGGTCCCGTGGTGACCGGGGCTGGCGAACTGGCAGTCCCCCACCGTGTAGAAGCTCAGCAGCGCGTCGGTGACCCGCTTCTGGTTCAGCGCCAGTCCCTTCTTGTGCACGCCGTAGTAAGACGCCATGGCGTCAGCCATCAGCTCCGTACGGCGCGTGGCCTCCGAAGGATCGGACGGTCCGGTGTCGAAGACGCCGAGCTCGTACTGGACGTGGTGCGCGAACTCGTGCGCCATGATCACCCGCGGACCGACGTCGCCCAGCCCGATGGCGTCGTACGCCGCCAGGATGCCGTCGCCGAACACGAGCTTGTCGGGCAGCGCGGCGAGCACGGGGTTGGTCTCGTCCTCACCCGTGAACGCGTAGGCGTTCAGCGTCCACAGCGGGTTGTCGTAGAAGTCCCCCTGCGTCTGCATGAACGCCGCGACAGTTTCGGCCTCCTGCCGGATCTGGGCCGGGGTCAGCGGGGCGATCACGCGAGCCTGCACCATGGCGGTCAGGGTGGCCGCGATGCGGTCGGCGTCGAGCAGCACGTCGCCGTGCATGGCCATCAGCTGGATGTCGGCGGACTCGATGTCCCAGAACCGCCGCAGGTCCCGGAACGTGTTCTGCAGCTGGTGGGCGTGCGACTCGAGCGCGTAGTCCGGGTCACCGGAGGTGCCGAAGAACAACGCGTCGTACGTCGGAACGTCCATCAGCGTGTCGAAGTGGGCGAACAGGAACGTCAGCTGCTCCGTCGTCATGTCGGCGACGAGCCCGTTGACGTAGCTGTTGAGCAGCGTGGGTGCGCACTCGCTGGGAGTGACGGCCTGACGGACCGCGGCCTTCGCCGGGATCTCGATCAGGTCGCGTTCAGCGGTGGCGGCGGCTGGTGCTGGGCTGGGTGCCGCGGTCGCGGTGGCGACCGGACTCCACAGTCCGAGCGTCAGGAGCGTCGCGGCGCCGAGCGCCACGAACAAACGGGTGGATCTGTTCACGCGCGTCTCCTTGGTTGGGGACCGGGACGCAGCGGCGCCCGGTCGGCTGGTCCAGCCAACATAAGACGCCCTCCGGCGGTCGGCACGGCATCAGTTCCGGAAGCCTCCTCGGAGGGATCGTGCCACGGCGTCAGGGAGATCTCGGGGAGTCCCGTTGAAGGCGATCGCCGCCTGAGGGGCGTGATGTCTGACGAGGTTGACGACGGATTCAAAGAGCTCCAGCAGCTCCTCCTCCTTGCGGATCCCACCGCCGACGACGACGCAGTCCCACGGTCGGGCGACAAGCGCCCGGCTGAGGTGCGCCTCGATGTCGTCGCTGCCGTCCAGCGCCACCAGACAGCTCTCCGCGTCGTATCCGCGGTCGGCGAGGTCCGCCATGCCGGCCCCGATCGCCTCGGCGACCGGCGCAGGATCCCACGGACCCGGCACGCGAAAGGGATCGAGGCCGATGACGAGGACCTGAGGGTTTGTGACGGCGTCACTCACACCCGTCACCCTAGGCGCGACCGGCGGCCTTCGGAGATGTACAAGACGTCTTGTGGACCTCACTGAGCGGTCCTAGCGTGCCCAGCATGACCTCGATCGAGACCCTCCGTGCCGTGATGGAGCCGACGCGACGCCGCATGATCGAGTACCTGTACCTGCACGGTCCCTGCCAGGTCGGCACGCTCGCCCGTGCCCTCGACCAGCAGGTCGGAAGCGTCAGCCACCACCTGCGGATGCTGGAGCGCGTCGGCGTCGTCGCCAAGGCGCCGGAGCTCGCGACCGACGGTCGTACGAGCTGGTGGCGGCTCGTGCAGAGCTCGATCTCCTGGTCGGTCGACGACTTCAACACCGACCCGGCCGCGCGAGCGGAGGCCAAGGCAGCGGAGCGGATCAACATCGAGCACCAGCTCGCCAAGCTCGCGGCGTGGAAACGGGCGTCGGACGGCGCCGGCGAGGAGTGGCGGCGTGCCGCGTTCAGCAGCGGCTTGATCGCCTCCGCCACCGCCGAGGAGCTGGACGCACTCCACCAGGCCCTCGTCCGTACGTGGCGCGCGTGGCGCGACGCGATCGACGCCGACGACGGCCAGGCGCGAGAGCCGGTCTTCGTCTTCGCCCACGGATTCCCCAGCGCACCATGACGACGACAGCGCAGGCACCGCTGTTCGGTCGAGACCGGATGGTCCACGGATGGTTCGTGGTGAAGGGCGTCTCCGACGCCGGTGACGCCGCATGGACCATCGCGCTGGCCTGGACGGCGGTGCAGCTGGCCAGTCCGGCCGTCGCCGGCCTGATCGTCGCCGCCGGCACGCTGCCGCGGGCCGCCCTCCTCCTCGTCGGAGGGGCGGTCGCCGACCGGTACGACGTACGCCGGGTGCTCACCGCCACGACCGTGGCGCGCGTGCTCGTCCTCCTCGTCACCGTCGCGGTCGCGGTCGCGGCGGGAGAGTCGGTGGCCCTGCTCGCGGTCGCCGCGATCGCCTTCGGGCTCTGCGACGCGCTCTTCGAGCCTGCCGCCGTGACCCTCGGTCGACAGCTCGTCCGAGAGGAGGACCTCTCCATGTACGCGGGGGCGAGCCAGACGGCCGCACGTCTCGGCACGATGACCGGCGCCGCGGTCGGCGGTGGACTGGTCGCCCTCGGAGGCCTGACGGCGAGCGCGACGCTCAACGCGCTGACGTACCTCGGGGTGCTCGGCTACCTGGTCCTGGTCCTGCGGCTCCGGTTCCCGCTGCCCCGGATGAGGCCGACCCCGATGACGCGCGCCATCGCAGAGGGGTTCGGACATCTCCGGGCTGCCCCGACGACCCGCACGCTCGTGATCACCCTGTCGGGTCTCAACCTCGCCGTCGGGCCGGCGCTCGGCCTCGGGCTCGTCCTTCGGGTGCGCGACGCGGAGTGGGGTGCGGAGACGCTGGGGGTGTTCCAGGCCCTGGTCGGGCTGGGCGCGCTCGTCGGCGGAGCCGTCCTGATCCGCTGGCAGCCTCGTTGCCCCGCCGCGGTGGGGTTCGCGCTGCTCGTCGTGCAGGGGCTGGCGATCGTCCTGCTCGCGATCCCCGGGGTCCTGGTCACGGCTGCGTCGTGCGCGGTCATCGGCGTCACGGCCGGCGCAGCCTCGGCGCTGCTGTCCGCCGTCTTCGTCCGCACCGTGGCGCCGGAGTTCCTCGGTCGGCTCGGCTCGATCCAGCGCCTCGGGGACGACTGCCTCATGCCGGCGGCGATGGCGACCTTCGGCGCAGTGGCGGGTGGCGCCTCCGTCGCGGTCGCGTTCGGCATCTTCGGAGGGCTGATGACGGCCCTGATGGTCGTGGCCCTCACGCGCTCACGCGTTCTCTCGCTGGACCTCGTCAGGTCCGGCGCGTGAGCGGGCGCCACCAGCGACGCGACGCGAGCGCGGCGAGACCGGCGCCGGCGCTGTTGAGCAGGACGTCGTCGAGGGAGGAGACCCGGCCGTGCCCCGCGGCGTACTGCGAGACCTCGACCAGCAGCGAGCAGACGGCTGCGAGCGCCAGGACCCGCGGGACCGACGCGACCCAGCCGAACCGCATCGGCGCGAAGAACCCGAGCGCCGCGAACACGAGCAGGTTGCCGATGATCTGGTACGGCGGCATCGTCACCAGGTCGCGCAGCGGGTCCAGGTGCACCGCACGGTCCACGAGACGGTCGCTGCTGCCCGGTTGCGCGATGAGCCACAGCCACGGCAGCGTCCCGTACACGATGCCGACCTCGGCCAGGGACAGGCGCCACGCCACGCCGGTCGTGCTCCCCGCGCGGAGCCGGAGCCTTGCCAGGCCCCAGACGACAAGCGCCGCCAGCGGCAGAAGCGCCAGCATGACGAGGCCGACGTTGCCGTACGCGCTCATGATCACTGCTGCATCCTCGGGTCCTCGGT